>Ga0182024_10009145_pt1 | contig 20596 bp, 26 predicted proteins | sample P32metaG_FD_120480 | JGI IMG/M metagenome (GOLD analysis project Ga0182024, IMG submission 120480) | Permafrost microbial communities from Stordalen Mire, Sweden - P3-2 metaG (Illumina Assembly) | ecosystem: Environmental > Terrestrial > Soil > Wetlands > Permafrost | place: Sweden: Stordalen... | reverse complement strand
CTTCCTGCCGCGGTCAAAGCCATGACTTGGATAGACGATATTCTCGACGATCAGTAAGAAAAAACGGACAGCTACGAGCGCAAACAATTCCCAATTGAGCGAGTTGAAGCGCTTGGCAGAAATGTTAGGCGGTCAACTCATGCCGCTTTGGCAATCTGTGCTTAAAAACGTGAACCTATTGTCTCCGGCTTAGCATTACGCATGGCGAAAACCCGCCCGAATAATCCAGCGCGTCGCCTCGGCATGCTCAACGGGTTGTCAAGAAAACAGGAAGATCGGTCAATGGCGGACATATCGGAACTTGATAGAACATATCGGCGACAAACCCACGATGGTAACTCGTGTGATTGACTACGTGCAGGATGATTTCGCTTCGGCGCATTTCACCCTGTTTCCCGCCAATAAGGGTAAAGCGCACAATCTCGTCCGCATTCTCCTCGGATAGCGTATCGCCCCAAGCGATATACCAAGCGTCGAGTGCCTGCTGGGCGCGCCACAGCTCGGTGAGATCGGTATACAAAACAGTATTCAGTGCCTGTATGCCGTGATTGCGCCCTTTAATGTGTGCCTGCCAGATCAGGTCGACGACGTGAAGGTGATTGAGTGTATTGAGCATGTTCTTGAAGAGCGTGGGGCGCTCCTTAGTGACTTCACCACCTGGCAGCGCTGCAACCGCCTCGAATATCGCCTTATTTGCCCAAGCATTATAGCGCGTCAGCATTTGGATGGTGTCAGTGGTTGTCATATTATCCTCAAGTCGCGGAACAATACGGCAGTAACAATTTCTGGCAATGACCTAAACCGACATTCTACGCACTAATAGGGATCAACGCGAATGTTATCATTTGGCTGTGTTGTGCGAAAGCGAAGCCCAATGCAATATGCGTTGTGACTCGGGGAGCCCCCTATGATCGCTGTAATTTTTGAAGTCTGGCCCGCTCAAGGCCGCAAGGACGACTATCTTGGAATCGCCGCCGCGTTGCGTGCCGAGCTCGATCGCGTCGATGGATTCATTTCGATTGAGCGTTTCCAAAGTATGTCAAATCCGGAAAAGCTGTTGTCGCTTTCCTTTTGGCGGGATGAAGAGGCAGTAAAAAGCTGGCGAAACCAATTAAAACATCGCGAGAGTCAAACAAAAGGTCGGTCCGGTATTTTCACCGACTACCGACTGCGAGTGGCCGCCGTGATGCGTGATTACGGCCTAACCGAGCGCGCTCAAGTACCCAAGGATTCACACGATATTCATGACGAGCAGCATCCTCGTTGAGTGCGTTATCGAGATTGACACGAGCAGTCCGGCTGCTTTTCTGCGCTAGATGGGAGGCAGCTTAGCGTCGCCAGATGCGAAGCAGCTTAGCGTCGAACCACGCGCATCCGCTGTCCGATCAGCACCGTTGCCACAACGGCGGCAGCAAATAAAATTGTTTCAACATTTATCGGTTCGCCGTTCACCGGCAGCGCGAGCGCCACGATCGCAAACGGCTGAAGCAGCATGACCTGCCCGACACGGGCGATGCCGCCGATCGCCAGCGCAGCATTGAAAACGAAGAAGGCCGTGTATTGGCTTACAAAACCGACATAGCCAAGGCCGGCCCAGGGCCAAATCGACACGCTCGCGATATCGGCTGGCCACAGCGCAAAGGTCGTCACCGCCGCGAGCGGGAGGAAGATCACGACTTGCCAGGATATAACCTCCCATCCAGGCATCCGCGTCGCGAGGCGGCCTGAAAACGTATATCCGAGCGCGCCGGAGGCGACAGTCCCGAGCAGGAACAAGTCACCGGCAGAGAATATTATGCTTCCACTTCGACGAAAGATGAAGATCACGACGATAATCGCGCCTGCGACGCTTGCCAGCCAAAATCCGAGGCTTGGCCGCTCATGGGCAAAGATCGCAGCCGCGGCTGCGGTTGCGAGCGGTAAAATACCGAGCACGACGCCACCATGAGCGGCGGGCACCGTCATCATCGCAAGCGCGGCGAATAGTGGAAAACCGACTACCGTACAAACTGCAGCGGCGAACATTTCGAGCCAGAGCGATCGTGGCGGCACACGCCGCCGCAGGACGATCAGGGCAACGAGCCCCGCCGATCCGGCGAGTGCAGCGCGTGCGACAGTCAAGAAGAGCGGATCGAACTCAGACACGGCGAGCCGCGTAGCCGGCAACGTACCCGCGAATAGACACATGCCGATGAAGCCGAGCACTAATCCAAACTTTTTATGGGAAGTGGTCACTGCTGGGTGGTCCTAAAGCGACGAAAATGCGGACACGCCGATGACAGGCTCGCATTTGCTTAGTGTTGAAAATATTTTATAAAAAGGTTGAGTTGGAGGAAGGTTAGAACAAGAATCGTATTCGCGGCCCAGGCCACCGTCAGGAAGCGCGCGAATGTACCCCAGAGTGTTTCCTTGGTGTTGCTTGCGCATCGCCACACCGAGACGAGGATCCAGGCTGTGTAGGCGGCGAAGCAAGGCAGGAGAGCCTGTCGCAGCGCCATGCGACCGTCATAAAACGCGACAATGTAGAGGGCGACGATCACGCCGCTGGTGGCAACCCCGTAAACCCAGAATACTTTCCAGAGCGGCTCTTCGCCGCGCCATGCCCGAACCTCCGCAGCAAAAAAATCGGCGGCAAATTTTATGACCTTTGATGAGCCCAATCGCCTACGCCACATGGCTGCTGGCGGCTCCGATTCGGTCGCGGTGCTCCTGCGACTGCGTCTTCCGAAAATCCGCGCGAGCACCTGCAACATGACTACGCTCGCTGGGCATGCCGTTGTCGCACCGCTCTGCCATCCGGCTTGAACGCCAGCAATCTCCGGAGTGGTGCGCGCGAACGGACAAGATCCGCCAAGGTGTGCCCGTCGAGCGCCGAAAGGAACGCGTCGCGAGCCCCCGAAAGCGCGCCGCGCAACGCGCAGCTTGAAAAAATCGCGCAAGATGCACCATCAGGAGCAAAGCAGGGCACGAGCGCCATGTCGGGCTCGGTGTGTCGAACGACATCGCCGAGATTGATCGCGTCGATCGGCTTGGCCAGCCGCAGCCCGCCCCCGCGGCCGCGCACGGTGCCGACATAACCGGCGACACCGAGCTGATGAGCAACCTTCATCAGGTGGTTTTTCGATATTCCGTAGCTTTTAGCGACCTCCGCGATGGTCGCGAGCCCGTCATCCTTGACGGCAAGATACATCAAAAGGCGCAGCGCGTAATCGGTGTAGACGGTCAGGCGCATGCATGCCTCCTGCGGCAGAATAGCATAACATGTATCTTGGATATTGCTTTAATGCAAGCTCGGTGTAAGATGCATTCGGAATGCATGTTCATTCGTAGGAGGCCCGCATGGGCAATTCCGCATCGATCGGCGCCGCTTTGGCGCGCGTATTTCTGTTTCCGGGCGACATTGCCTGCGCCGCTATCGGGCTCGACCGTGACGACAAGCGCGAGCTCGTGCGCATGCTGGTCAATTCGCTGGTGTGGATCGTTGTCGGCATGCTGGTCGTCGCCGTCGTGACATAATGACCACCGCAACGAAACCTGGCGCGGCCATCGAGCGCCTGTCAGAGGACGACATCGCGCGGCTGGTCGACGACTTCTACGCAAAAATCCGCGCCGACGCCGAACTGGGCCCGATTTTCATGCACGCAATTCCCGGCGACTGGGGGCCGCATCTCGCGACCATGCGCAATTTCTGGTCGTCTGTGATGTTCACCAGCGGTCGCTACAAGGGCAACCCGGTGGCCGTGCACGGCCAAGTCGTCGGCATCGAGATGAAACTATTCGACTGCTGGCTCGCGCTGTTCGATGAGAGCTGCCGCGAGCTGTTCGTGCCCGACATCGCCGATGTCTTTTATTCCAAAGCCGTGCGCATCGCCGAAAGCCTCAAGCTTGCGCTGTTCTACCGGCCCGACCCGCCCTGGCCGCGGAGCGCCTCATGACCTACGTCGTCACCGAAAACTGCATCAAGTGCAAATATATGGACTGCGTGGAAGTCTGCCCGGTCGACTGCTTCTACGCCGGCGAGAACATGCTCGTGATTCATCCTGATGAATGCATCGATTGTGGCGTGTGCGAGCCCGAATGCCCGGCCGACGCGATCAAACCGGACACCGAGCCTGGACTGGAGGAGTGGGCAAAGCTCAATCGCGAGTATGCGGCCAAATGGCCGAATATCACGGTGAGGGACACCCCTCCCGCGGATGCGAAAGAGTGGGATGGAGTTCCCGGCAAGCTCAGTCATTTCAGTTCGGCGCCGCACGACGAGACGGCCCCGGAAAAAATGGCAGAATGCTCAAGTGAGGTCGTTAAATGAACGACGACATCCTGGCTGCGCTGAAGACGGTCATCGATCCTGAGCTCGGCATTAATATCGTCGATCTGGGGCTCGTCTATCACGCCGCGCGTACAGCTAACGGAATCGATATTGAACTGACGATGACCACCCCCGCCTGTCCACTCGGTGAGATGATGACCGAGGAAATAAAGCTGGTGCTTCGCGATCGCTTCCCCGAGCTACCGGACCTTCGGGTCGAAATAATCTGGGATCCGCCGTGGTCCCCCGAACTGATGAGCGAGGAGTCGCGACGGCAGCTCGGCATGCTTTAGGTGGGAAAGCAGTCGCACCCCATGGACCATACAGCCTTCCGGCTGTGCATAGAGGAGGTAACCGAATGAATAGCGTACAAGACTCGTCCGGCTCGGTCGTCGATGTCCGTACAATCGCCCCGCGTGAGCGGCATCCCCTGATTTTCAACACCTTCCTCGAACTTGATCCCGGGCAGGATTTCGTGCTGGTCAACGACCACGATCCGAAACCGCTCTACTATCATTTCAAGGCCGAGTACGACGGCACCTTCGCGTGGGATTATCTCGATCAGGGCCCCGATGTCTGGCGCGTCCGCATCAGCCGCACCGCTTAAGCCGGGCGGTCCGATCCGCGCGGCGGCGCCATCTCAAAAATGGCGCCGGCTGCGCTTGATCCCACTCGCGGCCGGCGCGGGCGCGCTCCTCGTCGGCCTGTGGGTTGGCCTTGCACGGCTCGGATTGGCGCTACCGGGCGGCATGCCCGCTTTGGCCGAATTCCACGGCGCCCTGATGATCAGCGGGTTTCTGGGGACTGTGATCAGTCTCGAACGCGCGGTGGCGATCGGACGGTGGTGGGGCTACGCCGCGCCCACGCTGTCCGCCATCGGTGCGGCAGCGCTCATCGTCGGCGCGCCGGTATTCGCCGGTGGCGCCTTTCTGCTCGCCGGCATCGCCCTCACCTTCACTTCAGCCACCATTGTCGTGCGGCAACCTGCGTTGTTCACCGTTATTCTGACGGTCGCGGCGGCGTGCTGGGTGGGCGGAACGTTTGTATGGCTCGAAGGGGCCCCAGCGGGCTATGTCGCCGGATGGGGGCTTGCATTCCTCGTTCTCACCATCGCCGCCGAACGTCTGGAACTCAGCCGTTTGCTGTCACCGCCGCGCTCAAGCCAACTGACTTTCATCCTCGCGACTGCGCTTATCATCATCGGGGTGGTGCGCGGAGAACTGGCCGGCGAAACGGCACCGTTCAGTGGCGTCGGTCTGCTGGCGGTGACCGCGTGGCTAGTCAGGCATGATATTGCGCTGCGCACGATCCGCCTCTCCGGACAAGCACGTTTCTCGGCGACTTGCCTGCTTTCAGGGTATTTTTGGCTCGGATTGGCCGGTCTTGTGCTCCTCATCGCCCCGCCCGGCGCAACCGCCTTTTCCTATGATGCCGCCGTCCATGCCATCGCGATCGGCTTCGTATTGTCGATGATTTTCGGTCATGCCCCCATAATTCTGCCAGCAGTGACAGGGTTCCGCGTCCGATATAGCGCTGCTGTTTATGTGCCGCTTGTCCTTCTGCACCTTTCGGTGTTGCTGCGTATCGCAGCCGATCTCTTCGAACGCGTTGAACTGCGCGCGATCAGCGGGCCTGTAACCATCGCCGCGTTCGCAGGTTACGCGGTTACCCTCATAATAGTGTCGCGAAAACAATGAGTCGACCGGTCATAAATCATTGCGTGGCGCGACGTCCGCGCTGGGCAGCGATACTGGCTCTGGTCGCGATCGTATTCGGCATTGTCACCATCATTGTCGGCGGAAAGACCCTGTTCGGCGGAACAGAAGTTAGAATCGCAGCCGGCAACATCGTTCCCTTCGTTCTTTGGTTCAATTTCATTGCGGGTTTTGCCTACGTTATTGCCGGTGTTGGGTTATTCTTGTGGAAACGCTGGGCAGCGCAACTGTCAACTGCCATCGCTGCTGCGACAATTGCCGTGTTCGTCGCATTTAGTATCCACATTTTTCTTGGTGGTACGTTCGAGGCGAGAACTGTCGGTGCGATGATCATTCGTAGCGTCGTATGGATCGTAATTGCAGTCTCGGCTTGTCGCGCGCTCGGATGTTTCCAACGCGGCATGAGCAGCGTAACTTAATAGCTCAGAGGTAAATGTGAATTAGCATAGGATGCGTGAAACAGACGTCCCTTCCGCTGGCGAACAGTCGGTTCTGGGATGTTATCGTGTTTATGGCGCGGAGCAAATGGGCGGCCACCCTTCAAGAATAACCCAGTGCGGCCGCCAGCGCGCAGAACCAACCGCATGGGAGCCACAGGATGCACTCTTCGCCACGCTCCTCACCCCTGATTCAATTGACCACTTGGATCACTGGCGAGATCGCTGCGCTTTACCCTGGCTGCTTCGCACTGGTAATGGCTACCGGGATCATATCGAATGCCTTGTTCTTTGAGGGCTATCGCGGATGGGCCGACGCGCTGTTTGCGGTCAATCTGGTCGCGTATCCCCTGCTCGTAATCTTTACGGTCTTGCGTTTTATCTCGTTCTCAAAGGCGCTGTGGTCTGATCTCATCAACCCCCGCCTCGTCTTTTCATTTTTTACCATTGTGGCGGCTACCGATGTGTTTGGCGTCGGCATCCACTTGCGCGGATTTGCGACCGTTGCCCTGCTGATGTGGCTATTTGCTTTAGCCGTCTGGTTCGTCCTTATCTATTTCAGCTTCGCAGTGCTGATTTTTCTCAATACTGCACGCGGTGCAAACGTCGTACATGGCGGCTGGCTCATCGCAATCGTCGGCACGGAGTCTTTGGTCATCCTTGGCACGATCGTTGCGCCGGGGATGGGTAGCCTCAGCGCCGCCGTGTTCGTACTCATCCACATGCTGTGGGGCGTAGGGCTCGGACTCTACGGCATCTTCGTCACCCTTTTCGCCTACCGCATCTTCTTTTTCGATGTGGAGCCTGATGACATTACGCCGCTGTTGTGGGTGGTCATGGGCGCCGCCGCAATTGCTGCCAATGCTGGATCGACGCTCATTCTCACCGAAAGCGGCATGTCCTTCCTTCACTCAATGCGACCGTTCATTGACGGGGTGACACTCATCATGTGGGCTTGGGCAACGTGGTGGATTCCGTTGCTGCTTTTATTTGGAATATGGAAGCACGGCATTTGCCGCGTGCCGCTAACTTATACGCCGATGTTTTGGAGCCTGGTATTTCCGCTTGGGATGTATGCGCTTGCGAGCTTGCGATTGTCGCTCGCGACAGATTTCCCGCCGCTCAGCTTAATATCGCATGCGATGGTGTGGGTGGCGCTTGCCGCCTGGGCCACGACCGGCTTCGCCTTCGCCTTCGCGTCCTGGCGGGGTTTTCTTGAGTTCACCCGATCAGACTCGGTCGTTCGATTGAACTGACACTGACCGTGCAAGGACGAATTTCGGCGGTGCTAGACCAAGGCGATAATCTTGCGACGCAGCCTTAAGACTGTTCCTCGGTAACCACCGCGCGGCGCCCTTCCAGGGGGCGGATCATGGGACCGCTATAATTGAGTTTTGACATCCTCGACGTGGATCACCATCGCGCCTCGCGCCCAAGGAAACTTCGCCTTTACCGCATCCACGATGTCGCCCGAACTGAGAATCTCGCCGGTACCGATGATGAGGCATCCTTGACCCGGACTCCGAGTTCCCTTCACGTTCTTGGAGGCGACCAGCAACTGTATCCGATTATTCCTGCGGAGATTTTTCTCGGTCTGCTGGTAGCGCCCAGCAGGAAAGATGACCATATTTTCCTTAATCCCGAGGCCGCGCATGTAGTCGCCCCAGTTGCCAACGACGTGAGGACCGTCATCTCCGGTCGTAACGATTGTCACGAACTCGGTTGCCTCGCAGACGTCGCGACAAACTCCCTCGATTTTTGTCATTCTGATTTTCCTCAACCGTCATTCTTGCCGCATTTTCATGAGAGTCTTTGTACGGTACTCTATATTCATATTCTCTATTTGGTCATCTTGGATCAAATTATGGTGTAAGCCGTTGAGGACAGATCAAACCATCGTCGTTGGATTCAAACTCCTTGGATCGGCTCGGGGGACTATTGCTCCGACGCTTACACATGCTGAGCCGGTCAGTGCAACACAAACGGAGTAGACTATATGAAGGGCAGATTTTCGCCTGGGCTCGTGGTGGCGGTAAGCCGCAGCGCGGTGCATCAGTTCAGCAAGCCGGTACAGAAAAGCATACGGCTCCTGGTCGGGCTAGGGGTCGAGGGCGATACGCACCTCGGAGAAACCATCCAGCACCGCTCGCGCGTTGCCAAGGACCCAACCCAACCAAATTTGCGCCAAGTGCACCTGATCCATGAGGAACTGCTTGACGAACTTCGTACGGATGGATTTCAGGTCGCGCCGGGGGTAATTGGAGAGAACATTACCACGCGCGGCATCGACCTGCTCGCGCTACCACAGGGAGCGCGGCTACACATAGGTGATGCCGCAATCGTAAGCGTGACTGGTCTCCGGGACCCTTGCAGGCAACTGAACGACTACCAACCCGGCCTGATGGCGGCGGTTCTTGGCCGTGACGAGCAGGGCAACGTAATCCTCAAGGCCGGTGTCATGGGGGTAGTCTTGGCTGCTGGTGAAATTCGAGCTGGCGACCCGATTCGAGTCGAGCTACCGCTGGAACCGCACCAGCGTCTTGAGCGGGTTTGAACATCATCGTGCGCTGACGTTAGGCCATCTCCTTCAACAAATCGGTGCGGATGAAGTTCTCGGTACACACACCGATAGAAGAAGCCCCAGCACAAGGCTGGGGCTCCCCGTGAGGCAGCGGCTGGAAAGGGGCAAACCAAACTAGCCGCACCCGGCACGCTTTAATCTTTGGCAGCCACAATAAGACGAACCGCTGAATTGAACAAATCTGAAAGAACAATATCCGAACTGAGATAACCGAAAGCTGTCAAGGCCGTGACATTGACCCGCCCACCGGCAGCGCCTTCGCCGTGTGAGCAGGATAGGTCACCGCTCCGTCAGGCCTCGGCGTGGCGCCCTTCGTCAGACTCGCTGCTGCGACGGTTTTTGGTCCAAGAATATGAAATACCCCCTCGCCGGCGACGAGTAGGTAGTCCGCGATGATCCGGCGGTGGCACCGCCACCACAGTGCCTCCGCGCACATCACGGCGCAGACCCGGACGCTGCCCAGTTCGCGCAGCCTGGCGAAGCCGGAACGAAAGCCGCCGCCCATCGCATAGTCGGCGTAGTTGTGAAAGCTCTGGTTCTCCCAGAAGGCGTTGACGTCGGGCGCAATACCCTGTGCACGCGCGCGGCGCCCGCCAAGTTCCGCGATATGCTCATATGCGATCTGAAAATCCGATAATGACCCAGGGAGCGTCTCGCGATTGTATTGCGGATTTGTCCGCGACCGCGGGATAGTGCGCACATCGACGATGAGGCCAATCTCCGAAGCGGTGAGTAAATCGACGAAATCGGCGATCGGGCGTGTGGAATGACCAATGGTAAAGTACGGGAACGGCATGTCTGCAACTGTGCTTTCGAATTCACGCCCGGCAGTCAACTGAGGTGTCTCAACACCGCGGCCTTGTGCAAGGCTATGTGATCGGTCTTGTCGCTCTCGATTTCATACTGAGGCTCGTTCGGCGTGGCACGGTGTACGTAGCCTTTGTAATTGACATTCCGTTTATGCACTTTGACGATTTTTCCACGCACCCGTCCGGCTTCCGAATTCCAGCTCACGTGATCGCCAACCTTGAACGTCTTGACCATTTGAAGCGTTTTCTCAATTATCCGCAACGCCGACATGGCCGCGGAACACCAAATCTCCGCCTTTCCACCCACTAAACAACAGGAGTAGTACTGCGACGAAGGAGGCCATTTGGGACGATCGCCGAGTTGCCCTGCTGATAGCGAGCGAAGAGATTGTATAGTTCAATCAGGACTACGAAAACGTTCCCACCGGCATGCCACCAGACAGTAGAAAGTTGGCGAATTTTCTGATCGCCGAAAACGTCAATTAAACCCATGACGGCCGCGAGCGCCGCCATCACAAGGCCGGCCCCGAGCAGCCAGAGTGTTGCGGTTACCCACACCGGATTGCTAGTCTGCCAATAGACCAAATCGCAAGCGAATGTGCCGACGAAGAAAGCAATCGGGAACGGAATAAGCATCGGATGGATTGGATGACCGGAGATTCGGGCAGTACTTTTTGGGTTCGGCATGGCTGCCTCCAAAATGTGAATGCGCAAGAATGTTCAACCAACACCAACGGGCTGTGAAAGCTCCATAACTCAAGTGTCTCCTACGACGCGAACTCGCTTGGCAAGTGCACTTTTAGCGCATCGAAGTGATTTCAGCCCGATCGTAAAATGATTCCCAAGCTGTAAACTCTGCCTGATTAGAGTCGCACCCCTTGAGCTGAAAACGCAACGCTAACTGGCTGCTGTATCGTCGTCAGACTGAAACCGCTAACAACTGCGATGATGAGGGAGACGACAACAGCTATGCAAAAGATGCGCATGATCGCACTTCTCCTGAGTAGTTCGGATGTGATTGATAGAAGGCGAATCTTGGAAGATTGCACAGCAGAGACCAGGGGCCACGCTCCTTACAGCGCGCGCACGTCCGCGCATTTTCACATATGGCGGCCGGTCGCTTTCCGTAGGGATGTTTGAGATCAGATCCACCAGCCATGAGAGTATTCAAGTAACCTCTCTCATCCGCGTTACTTCTCGACCAATATTTGTGCCGTGCGTAAGCATCACTTGATCCGCGGCAAAACATCAAACTGGTGGAAAGGCGGTGGCGAGGACAGCGTCCATTCGAGGGTCGTTGCGCCCGCACCCCAGGGGTTGCCAGCCGCTTTCTCCTTTCGCCAGAACGCGAAGATCATACCGGCGAAGAATACCACCAAGCCTACGGCCGAGATGTAAGATCCAATTGACGCAATGAAATTCCAGCCCGCAAAAGCATCTGGATAGTCAGGGATGCGTCGCGGCATCCCTGCAAGCCCGAGGAAATGCATCGGGAAGAACACAAGATTGACGCCGATGAAAGTCATCCAGAAATGCAGTTTGCCCATGGTTTCCGAATACACATATCCGGTGATTTTCGGGAACCAGTAGTACCAACCCGCGAAAATGGCGAAGACGGCGCCGAGCGAGAGTACATAATGGAAGTGCGCAACTATGTAATACGTGTCGTGTAAACTACGGTCAACGCCAGCGTTTGCGATCACGACGCCCGTGAGACCTCCGATCGTAAACACGAAGATGAACCCAATCGCCCACAGCATCGGCGTCTTGAATTCTATCGATCCGCCCCACATGGTCGCGATCCATGAAAAAATCTTGATACCGGTCGGTACCGCGATCACCATGCTCGCCGTGATAAAATAGGCCTGGACTCCGGTCGACAAGCCCACCGTGAACATATGATGTGCCCAGACGACGAAACCGATGACGCCGATTGCAACCATTGCATAAACCATCCCGAGGTAGCCGAAGACCGGCTTGCGGCTAAAAGTCGAAACGACTTGGCTGATCATGCCGAAGCCCGGCACTATCATGATATAAACCTCTGGATGGCCAAAAAACCAGAACAGGTGCTGATACAGGATCGGGTCGCCGCCGCCTGCGGGATTGAAGAAGGTCGTTCCGAAGTTACGATCGGTGAGCAGCATGGTAAGCGCGCCAGCGAGCACCGGCAGTGACAACAACAACAGAAATGCAGTCACCAGGACGGACCAGACGTACAGCGGCATTTTATGCAGGGTCATGCCCGGTGCGCGCATATTGAAAATGGTCGTGATAAAATTGATCGATCCAAGAATCGAGGACGCGCCAGCAATATGGATCGCTAGAATCACAAAATCGACAGCAGGGCCGGGATGCCCGGCGGTCGATAACGGTGCATAAAGCGTCCACCCTGTGCCGGCGCCGTTAGAGCCCGGCTCGCCTTCGACAAACATCGAGATGATGAACAGCGCAAATGACGCAGGCAGTAGCCAAAACGAAATGTTGTTCATGCGCGGAAAGGCCATATCGGGCGCGCCAATCATGAGCGGCACCATCCAGTTGCCGAACCCGCCCATCATTGCTGGCATGAGCGTAAAGAAGATCATGATCAAGCCATGACCTGTCACGAACACGTTGTAGGTGTGAGTATTCGTAAAAATCTGCAGACCCGGCTCCTGCAGCTCCATCCGAATCAAGACCGAAAAGGTGCCGCCGATGACCCCCGCACAAATTGCGAACACCAGGTACATGGTCCCGATGTCCTTGTGGTTTGTCGAATATAGATAGCGGCGCCAGCCGGTCGGATGATCGTGCCCCTCGTCGTGCGCGCTATAAGTTCTCGCCATAATCGACACGGTCAGCTCAATTCAAGTTGTCAACTGAGCATGGTTTCGACGGATCTCGCCGCGGCTACTCCGCAGGTCTTAGCACGGGCTGCCGCTGCGACTCATTGGGGCCGGTCGGAGCCATTTCCTCGTCGAGCCAAAGACTATGGCGCTCTTTGGCCCAGTTGACGTCGACCGTGCCCTCGCCCATTGCCTCGAAAGCGCCCTCGACACCGATGGTGCCCATGTAGATGTGGCCGAGCATGGCACCGACGAAGAGCAGCGCAACCGTGCTGTGCACGACCTGAGCCAGCTCCATGGTGGTGATATTGGTGCCGTAGAACGGGAACAGCAGGACACAGCCGGTCACGGCAACTCCGGCGCCGCCGGCCATGGAGAGCCAGAAGATCAGCTTTTCGCCGCCGTTGAACTTGTGCGCCGGCGGCTCCTCGCCGCCGAACATCCCGCCGCCGGCCTTGAACCATTCGACATCGGCACGGGTCGGCAGGTTGCGCGCGACCCACATGAAGAACATCAGCACGACGCCGACGGTGAAAGCGAAGCTGAGATAGTTATGCGCGAACTTGGCCCATACCGACCATTCGCTGAATGCCGCCGGCCCCATCCAGGGCAAAATCAGGCTGCGGCCGAAGGTGATGTTGAGACCGGTGATGCCGAGGATGACGAAGGTGACCGCGGTCAGCCAGTGCACGAAACGTTCGAACGCGTTGAATCTCAGAATCTTGCGGCCCGAGCGTCCGGCCTTGATGCGCATCATCCCCTTCCATAAATAGTAGATCGTGAGCAGCGCCAGGATGCCGAGGATGGCGATGCCGCCGATCCATTTCAGCGTGAGGGTTCTGAATTCGCGCCACTCGCGGCCGGCCGGCTGTTCGAGCACGTAGGACTTCGTATCCGGAATGGTCCCGAGACCCTTGATCATCTTGAACTGCTGGAGCAGTTGCTGCTCCTTCACCACGCTCGCCTGCGGATTGACCGAGGTAGACTGCTGAGCGCTTGCGGGTTGCGCGCTGACCGCCAGCGCGAGGAGCGCGAAGGCACCGATGACGATCCGAAACTTCGCGGCAAACATCGTCATCTCATTTTCTCCCTTTTTGACCGCTTACGAGGGTATGGCGTCGATGCGTCGATCGCATCGCCGCCGACTGCGCGTTACGTTGCGATCGATTCGCGGTAGGCAGTCTGCCAACCCCAAGCGCCGGAGCCGTAGCCGCGCTTCGCCACGCGCTCCTTGTAGATCTGGGCGATGACGTCGCCATCGCCGGCCAGCAGCGACTTGGTCGAGCACATTTCGGCGCACAGCGGCAGCTTGCCTTCGGCCAGCCGGTTCGAGCCGTATTTCTCGTATTCTTCCTTGCTGCCGTCAGCTTCCGGACCGCCGGCGCAGAAGGTGCACTTGTCCATCTTGCCGCGTGAACCGAAGTTGCCGACCTTGGGATATTGCGGCGCGCCGAACGGGCACGCGTAGAAGCAATAGCCGCAGCCGATGCAGAGGTCCTTGGAGTGCAGCACCACCGCGTCCGCCGTGGTGTAGAAGCAGTCCACCGGGCAGACCGCCGCGCAGGGCGCGTCCGTGCAGTGCATGCAGGCCATCGACACTGACCGTTCACCCGGCTTGCCGTCATTGAGCGTGACGACGCGCCGGCGGTTGATGCCCCACGGCACCTCGTGCTCGTTCTTGCAGGCGGTGACGCAGGCGTTGCACTCGATGCAACGATCGGCGTCGCAGAGGAATTTCATCCGAGCCATGGTCGTTTTTCCTTACGCCGCCTTGATCTGACACAGACTGACCTTGGGCTCCTGCATGCCGGTCGCGGGATCGTAGCCGTAAGTCATGATGGTGTTGGCGCTTTCGCCGAGCACGTAGGGATCGGCGCCTTGCGGATACTTGCGGCGAAGATCCTCGCCCTGGTACCAGCCTCCGAAATGCATAGGCATCCAGGCGACGCCCTTGCCAACCCGCTCGGTGATGAGCGCCTTCATCTTGGCCTTGGAGCTGTTTTCGGCGCCAGTGACCCAGACCCAGCCGCCGTCCTTGATGCCACGCTCGGCTGCGTCCGCCGTATTGATCTCAATGAACATTTCCTGCTGCAGCTCGGCCAACCACTTGTTGGACCGGGTTTCCTCGCCGCCGCCCTCATACTCAACCAAACGGCCGGAACTCACGATCAGCGGGAATTGCTTGGCAATTCCCTTGTCGATTGCCGTTTTCTGCACGGTGAAGCCGATATTCGGTAGCCGGAACTGCTTTGCGTCAGGCAGCGTCGGATATTTGGTAACGAGATCGACGCGTGGCGTGTAGATCGGCTCGCGGTGCGTCGGCACCGGATCTGGCAGGTTCCAGGCGACCGTGCGCGCCTTGCCGTTACCATAGGGCGAACAGCCATGCTTGAGCGCGACGCGCTGGATGCCGCCGGAAAGATCCGTTGACCACGACACCGTTTCGGTCTTGTCGGAACTGCCTGCGACCTTCTCAATGATCGCAAGCTCCTCGGCGGTAAGATCCTTGTCCCAGCCTAGTTTCTTCAGAACGCCCATCGTGAATTCAGGATAGCCATCCTTGATCTCCGAACCAGGCAGATATGAGCCTTCAGCCAGTAGCGTCTGGCCATTGCGCTCTACGCCGAAGCGGGCGCGGAAGCCGTTTCCGCCGTCCATGGCAGCGGCGGCGGCATTGTAGAGAATGGGGGAGCCGGGATGCCTGATCTCCGGCTTGCCCCAGCAAGGCCAAGGCAGGCCGTAATAATCGCCTCCAACTTCCGGATCGTCTTTGGGCGCGCGTAGCGTCACCAGGTCGAACTTTGCCTGGTTCCTCATATGCGCCTTCAGCCGTTCTGGCGACTGGCCGGTGTACCCGGTGCTCCAGCTACCGCGATTCATTTCGCGCAAAATGTCTTCGGGTACAGGGCGGTCCTTCTCGACCTTGATGTTCTTGAACATCAGATCGGCAACCCCAAATTTCTTCGCCATCAAGTATACAATTTCATAGTCGTCTTTGGACTCGAAGATTGGTGGCACGATCTGCTCGCCCCATTGCAACGAGCGATTGGAAGCGACGCGCGAGCCCGAGGTTTCAAACTGAGTGCATACCGGCAGCAAATACATGTTGTTCTTGCGCCCGGCTTCGACCGCGAGCGATGCCCAGGTGGTCGGATGCGGGTCGGCGACCACCAGCAAATCGAGTTTCGGCAACGCTTTCATCGATTCCGGGATGCGCGTGATGCTATTACTGGCGTGGCCCTGCACAAACATGGCCCGCACGTTGTCCTTTTGATCAACCTGATCCTTCGGCAACAGCACGGCATCAAACCACCGCGTGAGCGGAATCCCAGGCGCTTCCATCATTTTTTTGGAATCGAAATGGGAGAGGAGATAGTCGTAGTCGACCTCCCATACCCGTCCCCAGTGCTTCCACGCGCCTTCGGTTAGGCCGTAATAGAACGGCAAGGTCACCACATCGAGACCGATGTCGGTCGCACCTTGCACGTTGTCGTGCCCGCGGAAGATGTTGGCGCCTGTACCGGGCTTGCCGACATTGCCCGTCGCCAACAACGCAATGCAGCTCGCTCGAACGTTGGCAGTGCCGACGGTGTGCTGAGTTTGACCCATGCACCAGATCAGGGTCGCTGGCTTTTGCGTGGCAAACATTTTAGCGACGCGTTCGAGTTGCTCGCCGGGCACACCGCTGACGCGCTCGACTTCTTCGGGTGTCCACTTGTCGATTTCCTTACGCGTCTCCTCGAAGCCATAGACGCGCTGCTTGATGAACTCCTTATCTTCCCAACCGTTCTTAAATACGTGCCAAAGCATGCCCCACAAAACAGGGATGTCAGTGCCGGGCCGGATGCGAACATATTCATTCGCATGAGCGGCAGTGCGCGTTAAGCGCGGATCGATGACAATGAAGTTCGCGTTGTTAAGCTCCTTGCCTTCGAGCAGATGCTGCAACGACACGGGATGAGCTTCCGCCGGATTGCCACCCATGATGATCATGGTTTTGGCATTGCGGAGGTCGTTGAAGCTATTGGTCATCGCGCCGTAGCCCCAGGTATTGGCCACTCCGGTAACGGTGGTCGAATGGCAGATGCGCGCCTGATGGTCTTGATTGTTGGTGCCCCAAAACGCCGCAAGTTTGCGAAAGATATAAGTGCCTTCGTTGGAGAATTTCGCGGAGCCGAGCCAATAGACCGAGTCGGGACCCGACTTTTGGCGGATCGCCATCATCTTGTCGCCGATCTCGTTGATGGCCTGCTTCCACTTGATGCGGGTCCATTGGCCATTCACGAGCTTCATCGGATATTTCAGGCGGCGTTCGCCCATCACCAGTTCGCGCACCGCAGCGCCCTTGGCGCAGTGCGAGCCGCGATTGATCGGCGAATCCCAACTCGGCTCCTGGCCGATCCACACGCCGTTGGAGACTTCCGCCGTGACGGTGCAGCCGACCGCGCAGTGCGTGCAGACGCTCTTGCGGATGGTGACCGTGGCGCCCTTGGCGGGCGGCGGACCGGCTTTGGCCTTTTGCACGCTGGCGAGCGGCAAGGCGCCGAGCACGGCGAGGCCGCCGGCGGCCAATCCCGACCGACGTAAGAAGGCGCGGCGATCGAGACCGTTGTCGGCTTGGCTGGCGAGGGCGGCAAGCGAGCCTTGGCGCGCCTGGCGTTCTGTTCTTTTGATCAGCAGGGGGTGCCTCCCTCAGCTCGGATAACGGTTGACGCGGTAATAGGTTTTCACCTCGGCGGAATCGGCTTTGTAGCGCGCCTTGCGCTTTTCATCGCTGGTCTCCGAATCCGCTTTCGCTTCGGTCACAAGGGCGGCGGGCACTACCGCGGCACCGGCGCCGGCGCCGAGCGCACGAAGGAAACTGCGGCGGCCGACCATTATCTTTTGCTGATGGTGCATAGCCGTCTTCGAAGGTTTCTTGCTTGATTCCGGCATTTGTTCCCTCGGCCGTTAGCTCAGCCAGGTGCCGCGTCCTCCGGCACCATTGGCAGGTGGAGTTTCGGAAGAATATGCAGAACGCGATGGAGTTCGCCGCAACGTGGACAACTAAACTAGGTTATTGATCCAGGTTAATTCGCAATACGAGACCCAAAGAGATGATAGGACCAGTCAAATTCATACGCAGCGCGCGAAAACTAAGCGACAATTGGCTTGTAACTTCGGCGCAATCAGCCCGTGCGTTTGGCATTCTCACGCAGTCGACCGACAAGTGAACTAGCTGTGTGCTCCTGCTCTGACGTAATCAATTCCCGGGCCGCGTCCACGAGACCCCATGTGTTCCACAAGAGCACACCTCGAACGTAGTTATCTCTGAGGTAATAAATTACACCCTTACGAAACGTCTCGACCCAATCCTCAATGATTGTCATGCTGCTATCGATTTCGCCTACCGCCTCGTAGCCGGTCTCGAACAAATCGGAATAGAAAAATGGCAGATGGCGATACGCCTCGGACGCGCCCGCCATGTTTCGCCCGGCTGCCCGCCCCATCGCGCGAGCGTTGTCCTCGTGCTCGAAGCGCATTCGCCGTCTCAAGGCTGCACAGGGAAAATTTGCCACGTCGCCAGCTGCGAACACGTTGGGGGCACTGGTGCGAAGCAATTCGTCCACGATGATACCATCCCCTACGTCTAATCCGGCCGCATTCGCCAAGCCAACATTGGGCGTGATACCGATCCCGGCGATCACCGAATCGACAACGATGTTCCCGTGACCATTAGTGCGGATAACAAGCTTGTCATCTTCTCTTTCAACGACTTCGACTTGCTCGTTGAAACGCACATCTACGCCATGTATTCGAAAATACACGTTTAAGAAATGCGCCAGCGGTCGAGGATACACACGTTCCCCAATGCAATCGGCCGGAAAGATCAACGAAACCTTTCGCCCGTTCATGGCAAGCGCGGCCGCAATCTCCGAACCGATAAAACCGCCGCCAATGACCGCAAATTCTGCTCCTTCGCTTGCAGCATTCCATGCTCGTTTGAAGTCGGAAAGTCTGCGAAAATAGATAACGGCTGAATCAGCATTGCGTAGGCGTCGCGGAGATCCACCGGTCACCAATAGAAGTTTTTCGTATGATACGACTGTTCCGTTGACGTCGGTTGCCGTCTTGCTGTCTGGATCAAGCACATCAATCGAGGTGCCGAGACGAAGCTCAGCATTGGCAAGTTCCGTGTGGCACCAGATCGTGTCGACAGCAGTCCCCTTCCACAGGGCCTTCGACAATGGAGGTCGGTCGTAAGGCGGATCGTCCTCGTCGGACACCACAAGGATGGATCCGTATTGATCCATTTCGCGAATGCCGCGTACCGCTGCGTCCGCAGCAAGTCCGCCGCCGATGATGAGATACTTGTGCCTTTCCATGATTTCGTCCTTTGGCGCTTGCGCCAAAGCGCAGCAGCGTCTCCCACGATGCACACGTCATAACGTATCGATTTACAGACGCAGACCCTCTGGAGCGCTTCGATTGCATCCAGCAAAGCCCCTAACCATCGGCGCCATACGAGTTCGTGCGACGATTTCGTGCTAATCTTAGTTCTTCTAGACATGGCTTGAATTAATCGAGTTCGTTAACATGGATCAATTTCGTTGCGGCCTCGGCGGTCGACCGTTTGCACTTGTGCTGGTCTACCGGATAGGATCGCCGGAATGTGATCGTTTTTCTGGGGAATGCTGTAAGTGTTTTCGGAAGTTGCGGTAATATTAGCGATTGGCGGCTCGGACGCGACGTCGACGCCAGGGATTAGGCTCAATATCGGATCGCCACGATACGTCCAATGAGATCACGGAACGACTATTGAGAAACGTCAGATAGCTTGGGGAGTAAGACAATGTCGCAGGGTGTCGAAAAACGTCGTCCGGAGCTTCCAAACCCGCCCTCGGCGTTGTCGTCACTCAACGTGCATAAGTTGATCTGCGGCGATCTCAATTTCGAGTATGATCTTCAAGGTGAACCCAAGCACATCCATAAGAACAAAGACATCGTGGTTGCTGGCAAACACTACGAAACATTGTTCGTCAACCACGACGGCTGGCTGCTTCGCTACAAGATTCTCCACAATGGAGATCGCCAGATTCTAGATTTTATCCTGCCCGGTCAGATTTTCGGATTACAGGCTTGCCTATTTAAGACCTCCCTATATTCAGTCGCAACGATCACGGAGGCTTCGCTATCGTCTATCCCGCTCGATGCGATTGATCGTGTGTTCGAGCGCACCCCTACATTGGCGAAAGCCCTATTTTGGTCTGCTCTGTGCGAGTCCGCGATTGTCGCGGAGCACCTGATCGACACTGGACGTCGGTCTGCGTACGAAAGAGTTAGTCATTTATTGCTTGAATTGTTCGTCCGATTGAAGTTGACAGGTCTGACTGACAACATGTCGTTTGATATGCCGCTAACGCAAGAACTGATCGGCGGCGCGCTCGGTCTAACAACCGTCCATGTGAACCGCACTTTTCGTTCCTTGCGTGAGGACAAATTGATCTCAATCGATGGTAAGTGCGTGACCATCCTTGACTTCGACGCATTATCTTTGCTCTCCGATTTCGATAATTCCTATCTGGGCGAAACCGCTCGGGCTCTCCGCAGCGGAATGACGTTGTCTGTGCAAAATAGGACCGCTCAAGTCGCCTCGCCGGTAAAACTGGGCTCTCCCAAGCGCAAAATGAGAACCCGGATATGAAGCCACAGATAAGCCCATTGGCGACTGATTCACGACACCGTTGTTGGCGATACGCGCCCACCTCGACCATGACGCGCGCGGTGGCCGACCGACGACGAAGTGATGGCGCTTTGACGTTGGCAGCCGGATTTCGTCGCTCATCTTCCGGTGTTGCAAAGATGGGCTCGCCTCCTTAACTGGTAAGACTCGCCAATAGGCAACAGAAAGTGATCGCGCTCCCCCGACCCGTGTTT
>Ga0182024_10009144_pt1 | contig 20601 bp, 20 predicted proteins | sample P32metaG_FD_120480 | JGI IMG/M metagenome (GOLD analysis project Ga0182024, IMG submission 120480) | Permafrost microbial communities from Stordalen Mire, Sweden - P3-2 metaG (Illumina Assembly) | ecosystem: Environmental > Terrestrial > Soil > Wetlands > Permafrost | place: Sweden: Stordalen... | reverse complement strand
CACCAAATGAAAGACCGTCTTTCCTAAATCAATACCGATCACGTGTAGTTTCATGGGACCCTCCCTCCTCGAACTCTACAACTTCTAGAGATCTGCGGCGGACCATCCCATTATGTGGCTTTTCCCTCCGTGCTGGCTCCGGGTTGGGTCTAGGCACCACTTTCCGTGGACGGCCACCTTTCAAACCGTTTGAGTGAGCCGCCAGATTCGGGATGTCTGGGGGGTTCCCCCATAATTGGGTGCGAGGAGGCATTACAACTCGCTGGACGGCAACGCGTGCATCGTCGTGCCTCCCGGTCTAGGCAGCCAATGCGCCTTGGATCGCCCTGAATGTTGCCTTGGCGCACTCTTTTGGCGACTGCGCGGCACTTGCCCCAATCGCATTCACGGCATCGCGCGCTTCTTCAAATGCAATGGTTGGACACATCTCCAACAACGCGACCATCGCCAATCCAGTTGGCGACTGTGCCATCGGCGTATCACGTCTCTCGAAATACTCGTTCAGTGTTGCCATTGTCGTGCTCCTTCGCCGCCGTAGCGGCACTTCAATTTTGAATCTCTACTACTGCGTTGAGACGCCGTTCAACTGAATGAAGTGTTCCATCAAATATGTGCGCTCGGCTTCACCTTCACCGCGCGCCGTGACGGTATGGTCTACGTTGACCAAGAAGTCTTCCCATTTCGCCAAGGTGAAATCCCGACCAAGGCTTCGATACATCTCCGCAAAATCATGTCGATGCTCCGCATTTGTTTTCAAGTCGTTCTCAATATCCGCGCCGCGCGGCATCGCAGTCCAGACAGGATTCTCGACGAGACTGCCGCTCACACGCGCACCGTTAACGAACACCCGCATATCGATAAATTTCGGTTCAAACACTCTCTCCGCGTTGTGCTCCTGCCGCAATCTATCGAAGATAGCTTGGGCTTCACGGAATATCTCGGCATCGGGAGTCTTGCGCTCGACCTGTCGGCGTCGCACGGCGTCGGTGATGGCATCAGTACGAGACTCAGGGTGAAGTTCTTCATTGCCCGCCAGCCGTTGACTTTGACCTTCCTGTGCAGCCTTTGACCTTAAAACGAAGGGGAGAGACACGTCCTGTGTAGGGGCGGCACGACGCCCCGAAACGGACTGCGCGTGCGGGGCGCACCCCCCGCCAGTTGCCGAAGGCGTGTTTCCCGAAGGGGGAAGGGGAAAGGTGTTTTTTCCCCCAACAACAACAGGCTTCGCCGCCCCATCGTTATCTGCCGCAAAAGCCTGCGGGCACGCTGGCTGCGTGTCCTCGGTTTTTCCGCCAGAAAACGACGGCGAATCGGAAAAAGCGGGAAAACTGCTAGAAGGAAGACCTTCGTGCAACTGGGGAGTTGCAGTTGATTTTGATTTTTCATCCGACTGTCTGCTGGGAGTTGCACTTGAAACCACATTTATGGGCTCAACTGCAACTGGGAAGTTGCACTCGCCGTCGTTTCCAGGGCTTTTGGGGGTCGGGTCGCCATCTGGTTCCGCTGTTTCCAATAGTTGAGTTGCACTTGATTTGGCGGCGGCAGCCAGTTCTTCGGCGGCGGTTGTCTTCCAGACCCCTGAGTCGGGGTTGACGGCCAGCGTGAAGATATAGGCGGTAGTCCTACCGCCGTGATTGCCTGCGGCGTTGCCCCCTTTACTAGGCTCGCCATGGGCGGCGATCATGCCGATGGCGACAAGCCGCTTGACGATAAGGGATGCAGTCTGTCGGTGCTGCAGTCCCGCTTCTCGGGCAAGCAGAGACATGCTCATGGTCACCAATCCTGCGGGCGCACCATCTTGGAATTCGGATGGCGGACTGGCGTGTACCGCCATGGTGTATGCGACGGCTTTTTCGGTCGGGGTCATCTTCCCCCGAAGGTCTTGCACAAATCTAGCGGCTAGAATATACATGGTCGGTTGCCTCGGTGTCCCGCTGCTCAGCCGAAATGTAGACATCGGTGCGAATTAGCGGCTCACCAACTTTGGATGCATGCAGCATGTTGACTCCTCAACACTGGGGGGATACGTACCCCCGCTATCTATGAAATGAAAAGTCTTAATCGGCGGCTCCTGCCCTGCGGACACTGAACATGCTGATGTTGGTGTCTGTGATGGACACCTTCAACAAATTCCTCGCTTCCGTCAGCAGTTGAAAATCCTCAGTTTTACCGCCATGGTCGGGGTGATGGGTCACAGCCAATTTTTTGTACCCAGCGTCGATAATTTGAAGAGCGAAGTCTTCCTGTTGTTTCCGTCTCGCCTGCTGCGTCTGCTCGCGCGCCGCATAGGCATCTTCTGCGGGGTCTGGAAAATCTGAAGCGAACTCTTTGTATTTCGCGTAGCCTGCGTCGTTCGGGTCGGGATGCGTTTCACGGAATTTTTCAAATTCTGCACAGCGGGTATGGAAAGCCTCCGATGCCGCTTTGTCCGCCGCTTTTTTTGCGGGTGACACGAACACCCCCAACGCGAGTTGGACAACGAGATTCGGCTGACAGGCGGTTTCGGGGTGGCTCAGCAACAAGCTAATCAAATCATCCCGAATATGCCGCGCCTTGATGTTAAAGCCTTGCTTGGCGGCTTCGTCGAGTATCGCTTGGGGAATCTTCGATGCAATCTGCGCATCTTCCATATATTGACGCGCCGTCCGCGCAGGGATATGAGCCTGTTCGCACAACTTCGACAGGTATGGCGTCCAGTCGCCGTGATTGAATCCTTCCTTGAGTTCGATGAGAATTTGTCCCGCGTGGACTCTATTGATACGTAGGGTGCGCGTTGCCTTGTCCGCTTCGGCGTGGCACGCCATGAATGATTTTTCCAAACGCTGCCGTAATGCAAGAATGGTGGAATTGGCGAAGTTCGCCATTTTGGGGCTGCTCATGCCGCACGCTTCGCTTTCGATTTCGCAGGTTTGGATGGCGAGGCAGGCAAAACGACTTGACCGCTAACGAGTTTGTCCCGAAGTTCGGTCAGCATTTGCGGCGTGAATAGATATTTCTTGCCATGACGAACAGGACGAAGTAGTTTGTTCCAACAAATATTTCGCACGGCAAAGACCGACAACCCAAGCGCAGCACTAGCCGCATGGATATCCACGAACATGGGCTGAACTATGGGTGTTGGTTCAGAAACAATTACAGGGGAAATCTTTTTGTGTCGCATGAACATGGAACCTTAGTTTCAAGTTCCACGCTCAGCAGGAGAGCCTTGAGACGGGGTGCGTTGTCTGCCTTACCTTAGCCAGCAGTCGCTTGTTGTGGGGCGGTTGTTCTAGCTGCCCTTGGTATTCCCTCTCACCCACCGAGGACTGTTGAGGGTAGCAGCTAGCCGACTCGATTTGTATTCGAGGTTATAGTACTAACGTACTAGTACGAAGTCAACAGGAACTTTTCGGAATGCTTCCGATACTTTCGTACCATTACATCGCTAGATTCATGGTGGGAGAATCGATTCGTCGAGGTGATGCGATGCGCAAACGAGATAACAGGCAAGGCGGATTATTCATCGAGACGAAGCGTGATCCGAAAACGCGCAAACGAGTGCACAAGTCTGAATCGTGGGTTGCTCAGTACTACGTGGACGGCAAACGGTTCCGCAAGAGCACCGGCACATCTGTCAAGGTCGAGGCGGAAGCCAAGTTGCGCGAATGGATGGGCGCATCTGAACGTGGTGAGAAGGCCAAGCCACAAACTCAAGGACTGACGTACGCCGATCTTCGCCGTGATCTCCTCGTATACTACGCTGAGAGGCAGCACAAGAGCCTGAAAACTAAGAAGGACGGCACGCCGTATCTTTTTCCGCTGACCGCGCTAGATAATTTTTTTAATGGCCGTCGAGTGAACCATATCGACCGCGAGACTGCTAGCGCGTTCGTCGCCAACCGACGCAAAGCGGGCAAGTCAAACAGCACGATCAACAATTCCGTGCGCCTGCTCATCCGCATGTTTAGCTTGGCGCGAGACAACGGGAAGCTAACTGCGGTGCCCAAGTTTGAACTGCCGAAAACGAAGTCGCGCCAAGGTTTTCTTCCGCCTGAACAGTTTCAAAAATTGTTTGATGCGATGCCGACGAATTTGCAGCCCATGCTTCTGTTGCTATACCATTCGGGCGTCCGCGTTGGCGAAGCCGAGCGCATCGAGTGGTCTGCCGTTAATCTGGATGCCGCGACAATCACCCTGCTTGAAGGCGAAACGAAGAATGATGAATCGCGCATCCTGCCGCTATCGGATTCCTTGGTCACGCTACTCTCTCGCGTGAAGCTGCGCGAAGGTCGGGTGTTTCCTTCAAAGCGGGCAATGCAAGCGGCATTCCCGAAGGCATGTGCTGCAGCGAAAATCAAAGGTTTGATGGTACACGATCTGCGACGGTCTGCTGTCCGTAATCTTATGCATGCGGACGTCCAACAGGCAGTGGCAATGAAAATTAGTGGACACCGAGACGCCACCGTCTTTCAGAGGTATAATATTGTTGATGCGAATCAAACCACCGATGCAATGCCACGAGTACAACGACTCGCGCCCGTCAAGGTTCACCGCTTACTGCCTGTGCGGTCAGCCCGTCGTGGCGGGAGTCGGTGAGCATCGCGTGGTGGGAGTTTGGTGGGAGTCGCGTCCCGCGTGGTTCCCAAGTTATTGAAAACACAAGTGCCCGAATGGCGGAATTGGCAGACGCGCTAGCTTCAGGAGCTAGTTCTCGCAAGGGAGTGGAGGTTCGAGTCCTCTTTCGGGCACCATCATTCAAAACTCCTATGAACTAAGATTGCGTGGAGGTTTCCTTCGCCCTGCCGGGCTCAGGACAAGCGAGTCCACTCTTAGGCAGTATCATTCAAGATTCTCGCGACTAGAATTGCGTGGAGATTTGTCCGCGCGATCAGAAATGAAAAAGGGTGACCGAGTTGCAGTCACCCTTGATCGTTTGCGAATCTCTCGACACTTCGAGAGTACGTTATCGGTTAGAAGATGAACTTCAACGCCAACTGGATTTGGCGGGAACTGGTTGTTGTGCTGGTGATCTGCCCGATGGTGCCATAGGGAGTCGCCATACTGGTGGTGCTGGAACTCCCAGGGTATACGCTGTTTCCAGGTAGCACATTGCAGGCAGGTCCAGAGGTATTGGTCCCATGAGAAAAGACCCCCAAAGGACAATATCCTGGGTAAGTAGAAGTAGTCGCCGAGGTAATCGTAGTGTTGTATACCGACGCCGCATTCGGGAGCGCGAAATTGGGGCGGTTCAGCAGGTTAAAGATTTCAGCGCGGAACTCAATGCTTCCAGCTTCTCCGAGGAATCCCGCCTTAGTGTCCTTTGTAATGTTGATGTCCAATTGTCCCAACCCCGGTCCCCACATGATGTCCCGTCCTGCGCTGCCCAATTGCCCGAGCGCGGGGATTCCAAACATGAGCGGATTGAACCAACTTTGCGGAGTGCCAAACCCTGCAGTGACAGTGCTGGGGTTATAGGGGACGAAATTGTATTGATAGCAATTTGGTCCAGCTGGACCCGCTGCCGCAGCGCATACAGTCCCTGCAGGCACTGCGCCACCGGGAACGGAGGGAAGGGCCATGTAAAGCGTAGAGGAAGCAGTATTCAGGTTCACATGGTCGCCCGGGTTCTGGGCAATTTGGATTCCGTCGAAAGAGCGCTCCGTTGAAATGGTCGGCTCGAAGGGGAATCCCGAGTCAATTGTTGCGACGGCCCCAAGCCGCCAGCCGTTCACGATTTTCCCGGCGGCTCCATTGGAGTCCATGGTCGGGAAATTGTAGACCATGCTGAAGTGCGCACTGTGCCGCAGATCCGAACAGGTGTTGCCCTTGTCCAGCTGCAGGTTTTGAGGAGAATCGCCGACGGCGCTGGAAGCGTTAAAGCAGTCCGTGGCGTACATCTGGCCGGCCGTCGTATCCAGGGCGTGGCTCCATGTATATGCAGCCTGGAAGGACAAGCCATGCGAAACACGCTTGTTCACCGAAATCTGCAGCCCGTTGTACCATGATTCCGAGGCGGCCGTAATGAAGATCGTGCTTCCCCAGTATGGGTTGGTCTTGCAGGGAAAGTTGCTCCCAGTGGCGGGACCGGGGTAGTTGGGGTTGCCTACATTTGGATTTGTAACGGTGATCAACCCAACCGTCGTGCCGGGCGCGCCGCCGGTCAGCGAAGGTACGAGGGCATTGGCTTGGCAACCAGCCAAACCATTCGCGACGTTGTATTGCGGAGCGTTTCCTGGGCCATATGGACCCGGATTTACCGGCAAGGTTGGATCGCCGTCCACGTCCGTCAAAATGTTGAGGCCGCGGTTCCCGACAAAGGAGACTGATAGTCCAAGCCCGCCGGGAAGCTGTTGCTCAAGGGTCAAGTTGTACTGCAGCGAGTGCGGATTCTTCAAATTGTAGTCCACCATTTGCAGGGACCGGCCAAGTGATTGTGCAGAAAGGCCGTTTGCCGCGCTGTTGATCGGAAGCACAATCACCTGGGTAGGGTTAGGAATATACGTCGTTTGCACACCAAACGGCGGGACCCCGGCGAGGTTCTGGGTAAAAATGGAGCCGAGATTGGCGATGTCATAGTAAATGCCAAAACCGCTACGGAGCGACGTTTTCCCATTGCCAAATACGTCCCAGGCAAACCCGACCCGCGGGCTAAAGTTCCTGTACGATGGATTGTCAATGATCGGGCCAATTCTGTAGGTCGACGAGGTCAGGAGATCAGGAATGGTGGAATTGCGGCCGGCGGTGTCGTACGGCACGGTCTGAAATTCATACCGAAGCCCAAGGTTCACGGTCAGCTTGGAACTGGCTCGATAGTCGTCCTGGACATAGAACCCGAACGTGTTGAATACGAAGTTCCTGTCAATGAGAGTTTCGCCGCATGCCGGTGTTACCGAGTAGGTGCACCCATTGATCGTTGGCGCGTTCGGATACGGCGTCTCAAAAAGTGTGTTGGTTTGGATTCCCATCAGATTACCGACAACGGTGTTACCGCTGAAAGAAAGCGGGGTGTCGGCTCCCTGGGTGCCCTTATTCATGACCGTGGGTTCGTAGTAGCGGTTGATCAACGCCCCAAACTTGAATGCATGTTTGCCCTTGGAGTAGAACACATCATCGGAGAGGGTGAAGATGCCCTGAATGTGGTACGTCAATGCGATTGGACCAATACCAAATGCCGACCCCGTTTCGGGGGCGGACGTCAGGTAGGTGTAATACGGCGCCAGCGTTGCCGAGTTAAATGCGCCAAAGGGATTGTACGGCGTGGTGTTGGCTTTCGGCCAATTGCTGAAATTGGTCCGGTCGTAGGAAAGACGGACTTGATTCAGGACGTCCGCGGAAACGATGTGATTATCTCCCAAAGTCAAATACTGGTTCCGGCTCTTGCCTTCGACGCTGAATTGCGGATACCCGGTTCCCGTATCGGCGTTGACCAGGTTTCCGTATGGGACGACTTCGTTCGCATCGTCAAACGTATAGCGGGCAAATAGAGTGTCCGCCGCCGAGAGGTTGTGGTCTATCCGCAACTGTGAGTAGTCTTCCCGCTCGGAAGTCTCGCCCGGAAAGAAGAATGTGTTGGCGCCATAAATGCCGCCGGGAAAGTTCGGGAACGGAACCTGTGCAAGCCAAGGCAGGACCGCAGTAGGAATTGCCAGGGTAGCCGCGTTGAGGCCGGGGCTAGTCGATGTGCCGGAGAGTCCGGTACATGCTCCGAAGCTCGCTGGAGACAACCTGGCTGTCGCTCTGCCAGAGGGGTCGGTCGTGCCGTTGGTGGCAACCGTCGGCGGCCCGAACCAGTTGCCGGGTCCCGTCGTGAGCGGAAGTCCCAAAGCAGCCTGGGCGTTTCCTGGCATTCCGTTAAAGGTCCCAATACCGCTCGTATTTGTTACAGCGGAATCGTTGTATTGGTTGCCGTTGGCGTCCACAATGTTATGGCAGGCTGCCGGTAACGCCACGTTATCCTGGATCGCATCAATTTGACGCAGCCGGAGACCTTCATAGACCAAGAAGAAAAACGTCTTGTCCTTCCGGATCGGTCCGCCAGCCGCACCTCCAAAGTTGTATTTCTGGAAGCGCGGATTGCGCTGTCCGCCAATCAAATTCGGCGTGGGATCATAGAAGCCGCGGGCATCCATGTGATTGTTGCGCATGAATCCGAAGGCGTCGCCGTGAAATTGGTTTGTGCCGCCTTTGCTGACCATGACCACTTGAGCGCCCATGTTCATGCCATATTCGGCGCCGAACATGCTCGTGATGGTCTTGAATTCTTTAACTCCGTCCACGCCCATGGCGTTGTCGCCTTCCGAATTCGGGCCGGTGTTATAAGCGTTCCCGATCGGCGCTCCATCCAGCGTGAAGAAGTTCGAACGCGGTGGCGATCCATTGTTGCTGAACCAGTTGCCCACCGCTCCGGCACCGCCTCCTAGAGCATGCTGCACGGGAGAAACGCCCGGCTGGAGGAACACGAGGTCGGTATAGTTTCTGCCGTTGAGGGGAAGGTCGACGATCTGCTGGTCATTCACCAGGCCGCCGAGCGAGCTGTTTGTCGTGTTGACCAGCGGAGCCTCGCCGGTTACGGTCACAGCCTGCTCCGCGGACCCGACTTCCATCGTCGCATTCACGACCATTTCCTGCCCGACCACAAGGTTTTGCGCCGAGACGGTCAGAGTCTTGAAGCCGCCGGCCTCCACTCTGACTGTGTAAAGTCCAGGTTCCAGGGCAGGCACGCGGTATCCGCCGTCAGTGCCGGTCGTAGCTGTTCGCGCATCGTTCGTGCCCGTATTGGTGACCGTAACGGTCGCGTCGGCCATTGCTCCCCCGGAAGCGTCTCTCACGGTGCCGAGAATCGTCCCCTGGCTCGTCTGCGTGGAGGACGGAATCGCCCATAGAAGCATTCCGAACAAAAATAGAGCGCTGGCCAGCTTTCGCCACGTGCCTTTTGGCGGGTTGCTTGCAATCATCGGATCCTCCCAAGCGAGCTAAATCACAAACGCCTCTATTGTTGGCGCAGCGTCAAAACCAATTTCCGGGGGCCCATTACATCCATTTAAAATTCCGGGGAAACTTCCGAAATCCACACCGTTTATGAGCGCGACGATATTCCACCCATCTTTCACTTGTCAAGCCTTAATTGCAATTTCTCCCTTGCAGTTGACATTACAGATGTGTAATTCGGGGAAATCGCGCGACACTCGCATTTCGTAGGAAGTTCGGCCGCTTTGCCTTTCGCGGTCGCACGATTGATGCTACTTTCTACTCTGCAACAGTCCTGCAATTGGCAAACTGATGCCCGAGCGTTTTGTCTTTCGCGATTTGCGCGAGTTGCTGGCCAAGGCCAATGAGGAGAAGTCCGGCGACCAGTTGGCTGGCGTGGCCGCGCGTTCCGAGCGGGAGCGCGTGGCAGCGAAGCGCAAGCTCGCGGACGTCTCCCTTGCGGAAATTGTCGAGCAGCCTCTAATTGATCCTTCCGAAGATGAAGTCAGCCGCCTCCTTCTGGAATCCTTCGACCGGGAACGCTTTCAATCCATCAAGAGTCTGACGGTTGGTGAATTCCGGGAATATCTCCTCGACGATGCCACGACCGATGAACAATTGAAGCAGGTCCAGTGGGCCATCCTTCCGGAAATTGCCGCGGCCTCTGCGAAGATCATGAGCAACAAAGACCTGGTCCTCGCCGCGGCGAAAATCAGGAACGTGACGCGTTGCCGCAATACGATGGGGGAGCGCGGAGTGCTGGGAATTCGCCTTCAGCCCAATCATCCGGTCGATGATATTGGCGGCATTCTGCTGACTACGTTTGACGGCCTCCTCTACGGGTGCGGGGACGCGGTGATTGGCGTCAACCCGGCGTCGGACTCGGTGGAAACCGTCGCCGCGATCCTGCGCGCGCTCGCACGCCTCATTGATTCGCTGGGAGTGCCGACTCAATCCTGCTGCCTTGCGCACATTACCGCGCAGCTTGCCGCCATGAAACTTGGAGCGCCGGTTGACTTGCTGTTTCAATCGATTGCCGGCACGGAATCAGCGAACAAAAGTTTCGGCGTCAGCCTGCAAATGCTCCGTGAAGGCCGCGGACAAGTTCTCGAACATCATGCGCAGCGTGACGTTGCCTGGAAAGGCGACAACGTTATGTATTTTGAGACGGGCCAGGGAAGCGCCTTGTCCGCGGGGGCGCATCACGGCATCGATCAGCTGACCCTGGAGGCGCGCGCGTATGGTGTCGCGCGAGTTTTCCAGCCTTTCCTGGTGAATAGCGTCGTGGGTTTCATCGGTCCCGAATATCTCTATGACGAGCGGCAGATCATCCGTGCCGGCCTTGAAGATCACTTCATGGGCAAGCTGCTGGGGCTGCCCATGGGCTGCGACGTCTGCTACACCAATCACGCCGCGGCGGATCAGAATTCCGCTGACAATCTACTTTTGCTTCTTGCCGCCGCCGGCTGCAATTACTTCATGGGCGTTCCATGCGCCGACGACGTGATGCTGAATTACCAATCCACCAGTTTCCATGACGCTCTTGCCGCGCGGCGGCTCTTTCATCTGCGTCCTGCTCCCGAGTTTCTCGAGTGGCTCGAGACGGCGGGAATATTTCGCGATGCTGAACCGGTGTTACTTGATGCATCCGCGCGGCGTCAACTCATGCAGGGACTCAAATCTTCTCTGGAAGAGATCACCTGAATGTCGAAGCCCGGCGATCTGACCACATCCTCCGATCTTCCTGAGGCGCTGCGGAAAATCCGCGAGCGCACGCCCGCGCGCATACTGGTGGGCCGTGCAGGGGGCGCGTATCGCACGACCACGCTACTGGATTTGCGCGAAGCCCATGCCGCCGCGCGGGACGCCGTCCGCGCGGAGCTCGACCTGGAATCCGCGTTCGGCGCGAATTTCGTAAAACAATGGAAATTATTTGAGGTCTGTACCGAGGCGGCTACCAAGGATGAGTATCTTCTGCTCCCGGACCGTGGACGCCACTTCAGCGAAACTTCCCGGCGGGGAATTTCAAAACGCTGCTCGCGCGGCAACGACATTCAATTTGCGATCGGCGATGGCCTGTCCGTCTCCGCGATTGCGGCGCAAGTCCCTGCACTGCTGCCGCTGCTCTATGAGGGAGCGCAAGCGCGCAGATGGTCGATTGGCAACACGTTCGTGATTCGACATTGCCGCGTGGGAATTCTGAACGAAATCGGCGAACTGCTCGCGCCGAAAGTCGCAATCCTGCTGATCGGTGAGCGCCCCGGCCTCGCCACGGCGGACAGCCTCTCCGCCTACATGGCCTACGAGCCTCGCGCGTCTCACACTGACGCCAATCGAAATTTGATCTCCAACATCCACGCGCGCGGCCTCGACCCCAAGTCAGCGGCCGATCGAATCCTGAATTTTGCCGCGCAGATGATGGCGCTGCGATCCAGTGGATTCAGCGTAAGGGAGCAGTTGCCTTCAGCGGCAAGCGAGGGGCGCGTGAAGCAATAGACCGAGCGCTCCGCCCGTTTCCGCCGTCAGTTTTTACTTGCTCTTGGTTGCAGCGTCCGGATCAGGCCCCGGATATTGCCCGTTGTGCCCAACGCGTTTTTTCAAGTTAGGAATATCTTCGAGAGCCGCCGGAACCCACCCGTTGCGATTCGGCATCTGGACTTCCGCCAGACTCTTGGAATCCATGACGTCATCTTCTTTGATGATGCCGCTGCGAAAAAGCAGAAAAGCCGTCACGGCATAAACTTGATCCGGCTTGAGAACTCGCTCGTTATATCGGGGCATGGCGCGGTTGATGTAGTCCCAGATCGACGTGGCAAAGGGCCAGGAAGTCACAGGGCCCCTTTCATACGTCGTGTCTCCGATCAGTTTCGGAGCGAGCGGGCCGCCTTCTTTCCCCGTTGTGCCGTGGCACATCGCGCAATGGGCCGCGTAGAGCGACGCGCCCTCCTTGGCTGTGCCCTTCCCAGGTGGCAGTCCTTTGCCTGAAGGAAGGACAGTGAGCTCCTGGGCCTGGATTTCTTCCGGAGTCGCGGGCTTGCCCACGTTTGCGTACTTGCTCGTCTGCGCCGAGGCTGCTGCGCATGCCGACAGTGCCGCCACCAGCACGAGGAAATTATTAAATCGCATTGTAGACGCTCCCATCTGCCGACACCTTCCAGGGTCGAATCGCGTTCGCGTGACCAAGCCCATGCGTTCTCAAGTAATCCGCGCTGACGTCCCAGATTTTGCCAAGCTCGGCGAGGGTCGGTTGAACCTGGCCTTTCTCATCCGTCGAGCGGGACATGATCACCGTCTCTTTTCCGTCCCAGGTCCAGGAGAAGCCAAATCGCGTATGCGCTTTGGGAACCACCGGCCCCTGAAGTTCCGCGTCCTTCCACGTTCGGCCACCGTCGGTGGATATTTCAACCTTGCGAATGGCGGCTGCGCCGGACCATGCCAAACCGGTGATCTCGCAGTACCCGGGAGTTTCCAGCTTCTGTCCGCCGGCCGGGCGCGTGATCACGGAATTCGTTCCCAATTCGAATCGGAACCAGCGTGCCTTGTGGTCGGCAAACTTTCCTTCGTCCACCGTGGTGATGTAATAGAGTTCCCTCTGCGCGATCTCGGGCGAGTCAGTGAATTCAAGCCGCCTCAACCACTTCACGTTGTAGATTCCTTCGTAGCCGGGAGAGATCAGCCGCAGCGGGTAACCCTGCTCGGGACGCACAGCCTCGCCGTTCTGGCCCCACGCCAGCATGCAGTCGTCCATCACCTTCTCCATCGGAATGCCTTTGGAGAAGCGAGTTCCCTCCGCCGATTCCGCAAGCATCCAGGTCGCCTTTTTTTGCACGCCCACCATTTCAAGGACGCGGGACAGCACGACGCCGGTCCATATACTGCAACTGGTGAGCCCGTGCGTGATCTGCGGTGTCGCTTCCGCGTCCGCCCCGCGCCCGGCGGTGGCACCGTTCGCGTTGCACTCGATGAAGTGAGTTCGCGTGACGGAAGGCATGCGCTTCAGGTCGTCCATCGTGAAAATCATGGAACGGTCCACCATGCCGTGAATCAGCAGGCGATGCTCCTTGGGATCAATGTCCGGAGGAAGGTAGCCGTGAGAATCGTAGTAATGAAGCGGTGACGGCGTGATGTGCCCCATCACGTCCTGAAGCGGAGTCATGGCTCCAAGAAAAGGCCTGCTGAATTTCCCGTTTGCGCCATGATGGAAAGCCCCGACGCCGCCGATGCGTCCCGAAGTTTCATAGCGTGAGCGCACGCCGTAAATGGCATCGAACGCCTGTCCTGGCGCTGGTCCCGGCGTTCCCTCGTACGTGTCCTTAACCTCCTGGGCGATCGCGTCCTTGAGCGACTGCCTGCTGGGCACAAGCCCCTGCGCGCCCGCGGACCGCACCGCCGCGACTCCCGCGGCCAATCCGGCCAGCGCCGCGCCGTTCTTCAGGAATTGTCTCCTGTCAGATTTTTTCGCACCCATTTTCCCTCCTGAATTCTTGAATTGCGATTGGAAATTTATTTCAGCTCCCAGTGGGGCATAGTTTACACCCATGGAAAGTTTCGACAGCAATATTTATGACAGGCATAAGTTGTTCGTTATTCTCCACGACTGCGATCCAAAACGCTTGTGACTTGCGTCACAGCTTGGCTTGATCAACGGCCGTACCAACCACTCTTCGGGATTGGATTGCGTGGGTGCCGCAATCCTTACGCCTTTCGTAAGGGGTGCGGGTTTTCGCTTGACATCTTCCGTGCCATAACTGCGAGAGTCGTTCAATCACCGTTCCCACCTGATAACATCACAACCGGTGAACACCGCCGTCAACGCGCAGGAAAATTCCAAGCCACCAATTCGCGGCATCCTGTTTGACATCGCGCTGAATGCGGTCGTTCCTCTCCTCCTGTACCGGCTGTCGAAACGCTACATCTCTCCCTCAGAATTGACCGCGCTGTCCATCTCCGCAATCTTCCCGCTCGCCAAAAGCGTTTTTGACCTCTTGCGGCGGCGCGAGTTCGATTCAATCGCCATCCTCGTTCTGCTCGGCATCGCGACCAGCGGCGTCGCGCTTTTATTGGGAGGCAGCCCGAAAATCCTGCTGGTCCGCGAATCTTTGTTTACAGGAGTGTTTGGCGTGGCGTGCTTCGTATCGTTGCTGCTGCCGCGGCCCATGATGTTTTATTTCGGCCGCTTTTTTATTGCCGGCACCGATCCGCTCCGGCGGGAACGATTCAACGCCAACTGGGCATTGCCCGAAGTGCGATTCGCAAACCGGCTGATCACGATCGTGTGGGGCATCGTGTATGTGGCCGAACTCGTCGTCCGCGTGATCCTGATCTATACGGTTTCCACTGAACTGGTTTTGGTTCTCTCGCCAATTCTCATCGGCGGCGCGACCATCTTTACCCTCATCTGGACTTTCAGCTATGTTCGACGCTTGCGGGCGCGCGTAATTCTGCCGGGATCAAAGTAAGGGTTTCCTATAGGCCGATCGCCTTAGGATCGGGCAGCCTTTCTGTTTTTCGGTGGACATGAACAATTTCGATTGCGCCGCGCAGCTCTTCATTGTGGGGTGAGGGGGTGCCGCACTCTTTGCGCCTTTCGCAAAGGGTGCGGATTTTCGGTATTTGTTTTTCGTGGCATCCCCGCGGCGAAAAACAATTTGTCCATTCGGCGTGCTTCGGGTGTATAAGTCCGCCTATCCGTGAGGCCAAAGTGGGCTACTGCATCACGCGGCAATTTTCTCCGAAATAGGCTCACAGCTTGAAAGCGGCTCTGACGACTGAGAGGAGGCAATCATGAGCTGGTATTTGACCGTCCTGAAAAAATACGCGGTATTTGACGGCCGGGCGCGGCGAAAAGAATATTGGTTCTTCCAGTTGATTAACACCCTGATCTTGATCGTAATCGTTGCTGTCGGGGGTGTGGCAGCGCGAAATACCCTCGTCAGTCCTGTTCATATAATTATTATATTGTATCTACTCGCTGTGCTCCTCCCGTCTCTTGCCGTAACCGTCCGCAGACTACACGACACGGGCCGCAGCGGGTACTGGATTTTCATTTCCTTCGTGCCATTCGTCGGCGGCATTATCCTGCTGGTTTTCACTTTTATCGATAGCCAGCCCGGCGCGAACCAATATGGCCCCAATCCCAAGGAAGCCGTCTCCGTCTAGATAGCGGGAAGGAAAACCCTTCAGGACCACGATGGACATGCAAACGAAAATCGAGCGCACTGGAAAAGCCTTCACCTATGGTCTGCTTGGAGCGCTCGTGTTCTGGACTCCCAACATTCTAGTCCACTGGATCGTCAAGTACCGTTTTTCGGGATACGTCGCGTTGGGCCTTACGATTCTTCTGCCCGTGACGACCATCCTCTTCTTTCGCGCGGTTTGGCGGCCATCGCCGAAGCAACACAGCCGGCTCTCGCAGGCGCTTTTTGCCGTCCTGGGAATATGGATTGCCGGCCCCGCCATGTTGACGTTCAGTTCGAGCTTTTGCGGAGGCGGCCTTACCCAGCCGGACGCCTGGCGATTTTTTGTCTTCGGCACATTATTGTTCCCAGTGTTTACGCTGGTGATGTCCGCCTACGACGGCACATTCTTCGCTCTGCTACTGACGACCGTACTGCTTCCCGTCCTCCTGAACTCACGCGCCAAAAAGGCCGTGCCCCCTGTAATCGTCATTGACCCCAGGATCATCGAGGGGCGAACGAGGAGCTGGAATTAAGTTAGGTGGGCAGTTGAAAGTCGAGAGTTTCCGGCCCTCAAATCTCAAACAGCCGCACAACCTTCAGCCGGAGTGCGAATCAATTTTAGAATACAAGTTTCAAGAACATCTTTCTTGGATCCGATTCCCGAGCAGATGCTGCTAAAATTCAGACGATAACCACTGAATTTAGGATAGCCCATGAGCATTATGATGGCATGACTCACAGAGGGCGATTAGGTTCTCGGCAACGTCATCGCCCAAGCGGCTCCGCGGCCGGATGTGATGAACTTGAAGACACTCGATGCGCCCACACGATTGGCAACGCCAGCCGTCTCGCTTCAGGACTTCGTGGCAGAGCTGGCGATAAGCTTCAGGATTAAGCCTCAATCGTGGGCGCTTGGCGCGGACCCCGGTCAAAGCGTCACCTGGACATTTTCGAAGAGCTGCCTTATCTGTGGCTTCGGAAGACCAAGCACCAGGCGAGTCAGCGCTGGCAGTAGAGCCTCCTGGTTACCGGCCTCCAAGTTGACACCCGCCAGAAAATCCGCGCAGATCATCTCCAAGCAATAGCCACGGGACTTGTTGCTGCCGAGCATCAGGCCCGCTGTTTCAAGGGCCTGCTCGATTACAGGCAGTTGGCTCTTGTAGGCCTTGAAATAGAGAATCTCCCACGGCTCGGTTTCCTTGCCGGTCAGATAGTGATCGACCTCGCGCTTGAATTCCTCCCGCGGCATCGTAGTGGCTTTGTGCACCCAGGGTGCACAATCGAACCCCTGTCTGTCCCGCCGCGCAGCTTTGGCGAGTTCCCGCGCCTTCGTCCATCCAATCAGCTCTAGTTCCTTCTTGCGGATTGGAGTCAGGTGCTCGTGGATGGCCATCAAGTAATACGCCTTGCGTCTCGACTCGGGGAACTTCCTCTCCAGAAACTCGTCGAACGAGCGGACGTTATCCACCCTCCAGTACTGGCCTGCCCGAACCTCACACAGATAACGGCCTAGCTCGACAAACTTCGAATCCCGTTCGCGGTCGGTGGCCTTCTCCCACGACAAGATCTCATCGATCTTCGAGAGCACAAACACGGCACGCCGCCGATTGAGTTTCGGAGCCACGAGAACCTTTCGGTTAGTCGTCAAGCACGTCAAGCCAATCAAGGTCGCTCGCTCCTGGTTGACGAATCAATTTGGTCCCAACGAGTGCCTCGTTCCCCAGACACAGCCCCAGGTGGGCACAGCTGACGCACCCGTTCTGCGGGAATCGGATTCCGGGCCGAGGAAGGAACCGGGCAGCTTCGATTTGACCGACTGTTGCATCAACCAGCTGGCCAAATTCCTGCCGCTGCTCTTCGGTGATTGAAGCCAGCAAGTACTGAATCTCCGGAACACGCTTCCTCACAAAGGCCACAATCGCGACATCGGAGATGCCCGTAATCCAGGAGTAGCAGACCAGCTGAAGGTCGAGCGAGGTCAGCCCCTCGGGCTGATCCGGATAACGAGCGCTTGTCGTCTTCCATTCCAGCAAACGCCGCGTACCGTCCAGTTGCCCGATAGCATCGACATAGGCAACGAACTCGTTGCCGCTCGAGAGCGAACGGACGATCTTCTTCTGCAGGTTTTGCTTGGGTTGGCGAATGCGAATGCGGTTGTCACGGGCGAATTGCTCGAGCAGACCGATTCCCTGCCGAAGCAGTTTCTCCCAGTCGTCTCCGTGGGAATACTCCAATTGAACCTCGCGGTACGTTCCCCATTCCTTAAACAACACTGCACCGGCATCCTCGCGCTGAAAGAACGCCGCCAGGGCTATTTCAAAACAGCGGCCAAAGCATAGAGCTGCCCGAGACTCCTTCTCCCTCCAACCATCCAGATACCGATAGCGGTAGCTCCTGGGCAACGCAGGTATTGCGAAACTTGCGTGTAGCTAAATGTCACGGGTCACCTCCTGATGGGTCGTCACCGCCGCGGAGAGTTCGTCCCACTCACTGGCGGGGGCAAACCCGCTGAGATTGAGAAAAGTGCGGCCATTTAAGGTGGTATGAGAAATCCTGACGACACCCTGCAGGCCGCGCAGAGCTTTCTCATCAACTTCGTCTCTGCCCATCAGGTCCCGGTCATATCCAAAATCCCTCAGGAACCAGCGAAGTTTCCAAAGAGCCTTGGGTGTGCAGTACAGGCGGCCCGTTAGAGAACGGGTTTGATGTTCTTTTGGTTCGAGAATAGCGAGCCGCAGGACATAAAATGGCCGCTGCGGATGCCAGCGGAAGAAAGCTCGATCGACCCGAACCAGGAAGACGCCTTCTAAAGTGTCATCACTTTCACGCTGCTCACCATGCAGACCAGGGATATGGCGTTTCACGGCGCGACCTCCTGTGACTTGGCATAGCTATTGAGCTGACAAATCAACCCCGGACGATCCTTGGCGGCGCGCTCGGCCAGATCGTTGATGAAGGCTTCGACTAGATCCCGACTGGCCTCTCGGAGAGTGGCAGTTCCGCAGTAGTCGGCGGCATAGGCTTTCACGAGGCCAGCATCGAGCTGGTGCTGGCGGATCAGGAGGCAGAGGCGGTCGCGGAGACGAGGCTGACCGTTGTGGTGACCATTATTTCCGTTCGTGCAGGTGCTGCGCTGATCAGGCGGAGCAGGCGTTTTGGACCTGGGTGCCCAACCGAGTTCCTCGACCGAACAGAGCCCGATGCCGTAGGCCTTGCGAAGGGCCCGATTGACGGCGCGGGTTTCGGCGACGCGCATTTCGGCACCGTGGACCAGGGACGAGACGTTGGAGGGATCGGCGTCGCCGTAACCGACGAAGCCGCGAGAGCGCGGAGATTTGTAGACGGTCGCCTTAAAGACCCAGCGATTAGTGATGGGGTCACAAAGCCGCTCCTGAAGGGCCGTGCGAATTCCAAGGCAACGCCGCCGCAAAGCTAGTCGAAGCAGCCCGGCGTGGGTCACATACCACTTTCCATCAAGCAAAAGAACTTCACCTGACGCTATTGAGAGCCCAAGATCGCTTGAGAGCCTTTTGAGTTCGGGAAGACCACGGGGGGTGAACTCGTCCCGCCATAGAGAAGTTGCGAGCCTAATGTTTTCCCGAATTAATGACTGCACGCCTCTAATTCTCTCTCTTGTTTTTGGTGTCGACATTCTTGACTCCTATGTTTAGCAAGGCTAAACAAGGTTTAACATACTAGCCTTAGCTTAGTCAAGGGGTTCTATTTGCTCCTTTATCGCTCAAGCCTTAGAATCTGCAGGACTATGCGAAGCAAAGATGTACAGATTGGTTTTCGACTTCCCGCGAATCTGAAGAGGGATTTACATAACCTTGCCAGGCGCGAAGGGAGGACCCTGTCACAAATTTGTGAGATTTTCGTTTCTGGTGGTTTAGAGTCATATAAAAGGGAAGGGCCTAGGTATCTTCAGCGATTACTTTCTCGCCAGAAAAAGGAAGGTCCCTCAGAGTAGGTTTATCTTCTCGTACCTGTGCCATTGTCACGAGCTAGGGCCAGGGGAAAATCTTCGGTTAGGGGAGAACCTTAAAGACATAGCGTGGCTCTGTTGACATCCTTAAGAAAGGCTAGCGATGCCTCAGGCGATACAGATTGAAACTCAGTCCGAGGAGCAGGGCTTGACGCTTCTGTGTGCGCAGCGAACGGCCGGGCGCACGAGCCGAGAGCTTGCGCTTCACCGAACTGAACAGGCTCTCGATCAGGGATCGACGCCGATAGAGCCGTCGCGGAAATGCTCGCCGCATCTGGGCGCGCACTCCATGAATGCGCCAGGTTTTCTTTCCACGCTTGGCGGGGATCACGCTTTGCGCTCCGAGCTGGCGGCGAATATAGGTATGATTTCTCTCGCTGTCGAATTCGGCGTCGGCCAGCACCAGGCCGGTGCGCGTTTGCTCGGAAGCCGCTTCGACGACGGCAGGCAAATTCGCACAATCGTTCCACGGGCCACGTCGTGCGATCTGCGACAACAGGAACTGCTGATCCAGATCCACCACGACCACCCACTTCAACCAATGTCTCCACGGCAACGGTTTTTGCCCGTGATGATGCATCCGCCGCACAAAGAATGTGCTGACCGCACCCTGTGCCAAGCCCTCGCATCGACCGCCTCGCGGGCTCGCCGCCGTCTTTTTTTCTGCGTGCCACGCAATCGACGCACCGTCTCGCCTACGGCGCGATCGATGGTCGGGTCGTCCAAACGCTGGAGAAAGCGATACAGAGTCGTAAAATCGGGCACCCTCACCAGCCCCAGCGCCTGGCGCAATTCGCGATGCTCGCCCAGCCGTACTTCGGCTTCGCGAAAGGTCCAGTCCTCGTAACGCAGCAGGCAAAGGATTGCCAGGAACTGTGGCTGCGTGAATTGATGCTTGCTGAATCGGTTTCGGTAACGCGGCAGCACCGCCCGGCAAACTTGCAGGGCGATGCGAGCAAACGGCAGAAGTCCGACTTCGGCCATCGTCCCTCCTCCCTACGTAGCAAACATCAATTGCAACCGATCGGGTATCTCGAATTTTCATAGTCGTAACGAGGATGTCAACAGAGCCACATAGCCTCTAAATGGTTTCCACGCAAACGTGGGGGCCCAAACGGGGGCTGGTCTGAATATCGATTTGCAATGACGTCTGGTGCCCTGGTATTTAGACGATGCGCAGGTAGTCAGTAGGTCGGTTCTTGATTCTCTTGGTCCGGTCGATGTGAATCTGTCTCAGACATTTCAGTTTCCATGCTCCGTCTCGAGCACTCGCAACTCGGCCGCTTGTTATCTTTTTCTCTAATTTGCCAACGGCAGTCCGCAAATTGTCACGGACAAACTTATAGCGCCGATTTTCATCAATAGGACCTAGTCTCCTGAGTCATTGATTTCATGCATATTGTTTGTGCCATGTGCGGCGAGGGTGCGGGACGCGAACCGGCCAATACTGTCGAGAATCGCCTGGGCACTTTTCGTCCACACAAAGGGTTT
>Ga0182024_10009143_pt1 | contig 20603 bp, 10 predicted proteins | sample P32metaG_FD_120480 | JGI IMG/M metagenome (GOLD analysis project Ga0182024, IMG submission 120480) | Permafrost microbial communities from Stordalen Mire, Sweden - P3-2 metaG (Illumina Assembly) | ecosystem: Environmental > Terrestrial > Soil > Wetlands > Permafrost | place: Sweden: Stordalen... | reverse complement strand
GTCGATTGCGCTTGTCTGTACTCCAGTGCGATTCGATGCGGCGTCGTACGAGTAATAATATTCTTTCGCATACGCAGGCGGTGTGTTGCCTGCCCCTGCTTGCGCGGAAACAAGCTGCCCGGCCAGATCATAGCCGAGGTTGTAGTTGAGGCTATTGCCGTTTTGCTGCTGCTGCCACTGCGTGATCTCACCCGCAGGGTCGTATCCATAGGTGAATTGAGAAAGCACAGCACCGCTAGGGTTGAGGTTGCTGATCTCCTGCAGCCTCTGGTCGCCGGTGTTTCCATACCAACTAAAGTTGGTCACCTGGCTGTTCGGATAAGTGACCGAGGCTAGGCGAGTGGTACCTTTCGAATAGCCGGAAACATTATCGACATATGAATAACCGAATGTGCCCAGCGGGTTTGCTTCGGACGTGATGCGGCTCATCGCATCATAAGACCACGTCGTCGAGTTTGCCGATGCGTTGATCGAGCGGTTGGTCGTTCTGCCCAGCGCATCGTACGTATACGTAATGTCCGAGTTGGAAATGACGTTATTCGATACCGTCGCCAGTCTGCCTGCGCCGGTGGTCGCCGAGGCCGATGGCGCGATGTAGTTGTTGTACGAGTAGCTGATCGTACCCCAGCCGTTGGCACCGCTCGACAGGCGTTTGAAGGTCTGGTCGAAGGCATAGATCACCGGAGATGTGGCATTGACTGCATTGGTGTAATAGACAAAACTCGGCGTATTGTCTGGCGTGTAAAAATAATTCGTCGTTTGATTCAGTGCATCAGTTTTCGACGCGAGCCGGCCGATATATGCATCGTAGACGTATGATACCTGGCTTTGATCCGCATAGACCTTCTGTGTCGGGCGCCCTTCTAGATCGTGATTCCATGTCGTCACATTACCGCCAGGATCGGTCAGGGTCGATAGCGAGCCGCATGTGCACCATGTGTACTGTGTTTTTCTTCCAAGCGGATCGATCTCGAATGCCAGTTGGTGCACCGGATCATAAGACTTCTCTGTCCAGCGCCCGATGCGGTCTTTCATCAGCACTGCGTCCAGGCGGTCATAGATCGTTTGCTCGGTCGTGCCGTCGGGATAGGTTGTTAGCGTCGGTCGATTGTCGTTATCGTATCCGTGCGTCAGGGTATAGCCTTCTGAGTCGGTTGTCTGATAAAGGCGACCATAGCCGTCATAATCAAATGTCGTGATGTCATCACTGCCGCTCAGCGGTCCGTCTATCTTGGTCAGATAGCCGAAGGTGTTTGTGCCTAGGGCGATCGTCTCCGTTGCACCACCACTGGTGCTCTCGGTATATGTCGTCACATTGTGTGATGTTGAGGTCAATGTGATCATAGCCGAGGCCGCGCTGGCGCTGACACCGATTGTTTGCAAATGCGTATCGGCATTGATTGCCGCAGCCAGTCCTGATGCTATCGTGCTTAAGGTGTCACCAGACAGAACTGTATAGCTGACTGCCTCCGTTCCCCCAGTCAATCCGGCATCATGGGTGGTGATGGTCAAAACGTCGCCCGTGGTCTTGGTGCCGCTTATAGTGGCAGAATCCGTGCCGGTATACGTCATCGTCGTCACATCGCTGTTGGGGTCGGTGATTGTCAACAGCTGCTCCGAGGCATTGTATGTATACTGCGTTTCTTGATTGGATGCATCTTTGTATGTGAGCGGCCGGTGGTTGCTATCGTAGGTCCACTGCCCGGTCGTCAGGTTGTCCGTATTTTGCGTTTCGGTGATCGATTCCAGATCGATGTCGTTTGCAGCATAACCGTATGTGAACGTACGACCAATCGGGTCGGAAGTCTGAGTTACGTTGCCGAACGCATTGTACTGATACGAGGAGCTCTGTACCGCCCCGTTGCATAACTGTTGCTGCGATACTGACTCGGTTGAGCCGTAATTCGAACCAGGATAGATGAGGATTATGCTCAGCAGGTAGCTAGTGGTGAAGATTTGAGTACCACTAGCGACTGCCGTGATTCCCATTGTTGTGTGTAGTGTCGAGTCGGCGTTAATTGCTGCGGTCAGATTAGATGCAATCGTGCTAAGAGTGTCTGAGCCGGTTACTGTGTAGCTGGCATATTCTCCTGATGAGTAGAAAGGAGATGCTGCAAAGCCTATATAAACTGTGTCACCGCTTGTAGGAGTCCCGCTAACATTGCAAATCAAGAGTTGTTTGGCGATGCTAGCTGCAGTTTCCGTTTCTGTACCGCTCGGATAGGGAGCATATTCGTAGCTTGTGGGGCTAGTGATGTAGATCGTCGTTCCGACGGCAGTGGCGTTGATTCCCATTTTTTGGTCAGTGGCATCGGCATTTAGAACTGAGGCTAAGCCTGAGGCTATAGAGCTGAGCGTGTCGCCGGAAAGCACCGTGTAATTGAGCAGTCGGTAGCCATAGGTCGAGTTCCATATGTAAAAGCCGACATTATCACCCGTGGTTTTGGTACCGCCAATGGTGACTGTTACGGTGTTGCCCGGACCTGGACGGCTGATCTGCTTGGGCAATCCGCTTGTAGTTAGGCTGGCCTCGGTTGCCCCCGCGTATGTATATTGAATCAAACCCTCCAGTGGATTTTGCACCGTATATGGTATCGGCTGCACGGTGTCTCCCAGGTTGCACCAATTTGTTGTTTGACAATGTGTATAAATCTGGTTGGCCGGATCGTTGGGATAGAGTTGGCAGGCATGCCGGTCCCAGGAATGCGTAATACTCCAAAGGTAATTCTCGCAAACAGCATGGCTGCCGTCAGGAAACGTCATTTTCAGCCCGTATATGTAAGTTGGACCGGGAAACGTTTCCGTATAGTTAAGAAAAGAAGTGGTGCCATAGGGTGTCGTCATCGAAGTGATGAACGACGTGCTCGAGTCATATACAAACGAACTTGTCAATCCGATCACGTCAGTGATCGACAGCAAGTTCGTATTGGTCGAATCATAGGTAAAGCTGCAAGAGCGGCCGAAGGGATCGGTAATCGAGGCAATAACGTAAAAACCCGAATTGCCGATTGTGTTCGAAACATACGAGACTGTCGACACTTGATTGATCGCATCCGTGATAGAAGTGATGCGATAGTGCCCGTCATAGGAAATGCTCACTGAATTTCCTTGTGGGTCGATCAGGCTAGTCATGAATATGTTCGGTGGTGAAGAACCGTCAGCTAAGCTGTAGACTTGCACACTGCCATCCTTGAGTTGCCGCTGATAGACTCCACCACCTTCGTTGACCAGTAGAGCCTGAGAATTGAGATCGTGGCTATATACGCCACCGCTTAGTACATAGACTTCGGCCTGGCCATCCGGCAGCCTCACTTTGGCCGTGCTAGTTGATGGATCTACCGACAGGTACGAGAGCCAGCTATAGGCCCAATTTGGACCGAGATTGGTGAATGTAAACGTCGCCGGTTGGCCGTATGTGAGGTGATTAAAGTTGACACTTTCGTTTAGCTTGGGACCGATGGGCGGCGAATAACTCAAGGGCGTATCCATGATCGCCAGGGTGTTTTGCAAGATGTTGACTTCGAACCTTGCCATACCACCACAAGGACAGTCCGCTGTGCCATAACACTTCTTCGGCAGACAACCACCATTGTTACCGTGGATATAGCCTTTGCCCCACACAAGCGCGCCCTCTGACTGAGAAACCGCGCGATAACCAGCCGGCAACTCACCCGCCGCAATCAAACAATATCCGTCCGTTTCCGCATCCAACGCGACTTGCGACATTGCCAGTCTGTCTTCCGCGCCAAATGTCGGATCTTTGAGCAGATATTTTCCATCATTGGTTTTGCCGATTGCGGCGGCAAAGTGTTCGGCGGACCAATGCAACACCGCTGGCACTACTAGTGGTGCACCCTTGGATCGCTTAACCATCTGCAGTTTGAGCCCAACCTTATCCGCCAGCTCTTTTACTTGCGCAAGATTCGTACCCTTGCTTGTTGAATCGTATTTATCGACAGTCCGATCCCAGCTGTTGAGTCCTCGGCTCAATTGCAAAAGCGAATTTACGGCATAGGGCCCGCACTTAAATGCCTTACCCGGTTTGATTTTCATGCAGGCAAGACCTTTGGCGGCTGCGTCGATCTTCTGCTCGGTCGAACCTAAAATATGCCGCTTATTGGCCAGAGCCACATACTTTTTCACCTCTTCCTGGCGTCCAAGGCGACCGTTGATCAATGCCAATTCAGCCAACGCCGCGTTGGCGACATTTTGTTGCAGCTGTCCATGCTCGTCTTTGGCTAGATTCCAGGCTGAGCCCCAATTGGCGAAGGCTTTGCTGAGAAAGCCGCCGCGAAAATACAGTGTGCCGAGGTTTAGCTCAAGCGATGCCCGCCAGCGCGAATGCGGATAGGCGGCGATGAACTTAGTGAAATCTGAGAGATCATCCAGATTGCCTTTCTTCTTGAACGACAAGACGGCGGCTGCCAGCGCTTTGTTCTCACCGGACACGGCTCGACTGCTCATGGCAATAAGCGGTTCTTGAAACACCCGGGCAGAGAACAGCTCAACGTCTGTCGGCTTATTTGAGAAAGATAGCTCGTGCTTGACAGGCTTGACATCATGTGGCCCGGTTCTGACTTTTACCTTGACTTTGGCAGGCGGCGGGGGCATCTTGGCAGCCCGCACGTGCTTGTGTGGCTCCGAGTCCTGTGCCACGGCCGCTATTGGCATCTGAGATGACAGCACCGCAGGCAGTATCAAGCAAGCGATCAATCGCTTGAGTGACACCCACTTGCTTAATGTCGGCCATAGCTTGCTGCAAAATTTCTTGTGATCTTTCATGGTGCTCTTTGCTGTTCTCTTTGCCTTAGTGTTGGTTGCTGTCTTGTGGTATGCCGTTGACGGGTAGTTGTGTGTTTATTTGCAGTGGCGTCGTATCGCCGCTGTTTGGTGCTGGATATTCCGTGCTGTCGAGCGTATATGAGGCACTAGATACGGTGCTAGATATGCCGTTGATGACAGCTATCGCCTTTAGCGTTTGCGAGTAGGAGATGTTGATTGGACCCGTATAGACCGTTGAACTGGTCGTTGGGCTCGTTCCATTAAGCGTGTAGAAGATCGTTGCGGCAGCCGGTGCTTCGATCGCTACCTGGGTCGGCACAGTCAGCGTGCCGCCTGCCACGCTTATTGTTGGGGCGGCCGTGCTTTGCGAGGGCAAGATCTGATACTTGGACAACAAATATCCTTCTATCGAACCTTGCTCAGAAGTTGTCACGGCGCGATTGTAGACAAGCATTTCGGCGATCTGCCCTTCGAAGTAGTTGCCACCGCCGCTGCCCTGGCCGATGTAGTTGTTAGCCCGGTTTGTATTGGCGATCGTGTTCATGGATGCGCTCTGCGCACCCTCAACGCCATCAGTTGAGATGGTGGCAGTTGTGGTGCCGTTGTATACCGCTTCCAAGAGCTGGAACTGATTGGTGGTGATCGCGCTCGATGATGTGACGTTGCTCGGTGATGAGCCGGTGTAAACATACAGCGCGGCACCACTTGAGCTGGGCTCGTCCAGCAGCAAGTTATCGCTGGCACTGCCGTTACCCAGGTCAATAAACCTGGCACCGGATGTCACAGACGCCGGATTAGTCACGACAAAAATACTGGCGCCCGAGCTAAAGTTGGAGAATGTCGACCCACCAGGCAGTTGCAAGAACTGCGAACTGCCGTTGAACGACACCGCCGGAAGCCCATTGATTGCGCCGGACACCAGAGTCGGCTTGTCTCCCGACATGCTTTGGGTGGCATTGTTTTGCTGACCCGATATATCTCCCCACGCCGAGATATTGCCACCAGATGCAGTGACTGAATTGTTGGCATCAAGCCAGAGTTGCAGGCCGTTTCGCGGTATGGCATTGGTGTTGTTGTTCGCCTGAAACAACCCGCTCGTTACCGAGCTGTTATTGAAAAATGGGGCAAACGCCAGTGCCTTTATTGTCCTTGTCTGATCTAGAAAGATCGAGTTGGTACCGTTATAAAAGAGTGAGCTGCTCGGACTCGGTGTGGTACCATCCACGGTGTAGAAGATGGCTGCACCTTGATCCTGCGACGGCGTTATGGACTGTCCTGGTGTATACGGATATGGTCCAGGCAAGAATACTCCTGGTCCTGGACTGAACGTTGGGGCATCCAGGGTCGGTTCGGTACCTACACCATATTTCGAATAGATATATGACTGCAGCATCGCTATCTGCGAAGAAGAAAGCGGCGTGTTAAAGACGAGCAGCTCTGCCAGCCCGCCCTGGAAGTAGTCATTCAGGCCAATACCGGCGCCCAGAACGTTGCTGCTACGGGTCGTGTTGTTCATGGTTTGCACCATGCTTGTCGACTGTGCCACCTGCGACCCATCGACGTATATAGTGCCGACGCCCGTGCTCGGGCTAGAGCCGGGCACAAACGTCTCCACCAAAAGGTGATAATCACTGGTGGTCAATGGGTTGCTGGTGGTCGTCACCGAGCTGCTCGTCGACGAATCGTAGACGTTCAACTTGGCCTGCGTTCCGACCGACTGGGGAAAGATGGCATCAGAGTTGCTGCTGTTGCCGTAGGCACATGGTGTGCATGTCGCTATGCTGCTGCCAGGCTCCAGGACCGCCACGATCGTCGCTCCGGCTGTCATGTTTGCGAAGTCCGAGGCAATGTTCATATACTGACTCGACCCGTTAAATGAAACGGTAGGCATGACATCACTGTTGATCGCACCTGCCACCACGGATGGTTGCAGCGAGCCACTACTTTGCGTGGCATCGTTCGAATTGCCCGACTGATCGGACCAAGTGCTGACAGAACCGGAGCTTGATGTTACTCCCGCATCTGCTCTCAGCCATTGCAAAAGATTGGCTGAAGCCTGGGGCACGTTCTCCATAAAGCAGACATCTTCAAAGACAGAGGTGTTGAGCGTGCCGCTGACTGAGCTATCGACAAAAAATCCGGCACAATACAAAGGCGGGATCGTAGTCGCTACAGTGTGGCTGCCAACCAGCGTCCAGTTTCCTAGTCCGGTCGTGGAATAATAGCCTGAGATTACGCTGCCATTTTTGACCAGGCGCAGATAGACCGGTGCGGCTATTGCCGGACCGGACACTGTAGTAACGTAGGTGTTAAGGTCCCGATAATAGAAATTGACGCCGCTTCCGGGCGTGACCGCGATCGCGTACATAGGCGAGGTGCTAGTTTGATCCCAGGTATCAAAACGGATCATCAGCCCGGCCTGAGCTGTGCTGCCAGTCGCTCCCTGTGACACTACTTCAGTTTCGAATTCGATGTTACCTGTGGCCGCGGTACTCACAAACGAGAGCGAATCTGGCGAATATGAAAAGCCCGTCCCAGCTCCACTGATCGTATAGGTAGGTGGTGAACCGGCTGTATAGGAGAAACTCCCCGTTGCTGTGTTATTCATATCAGTCTGGGTGTATGTCACTGGTTGGGCCAGCGACGCTTGCGGATACAACCAGGTGAGTGTCAGGACAAACAAAACTGCCACCACCAGCGATGCCGCTCGAAGACGCAGCCAATCCATGAGAAAGTCTCGTCGCGCACTTCCGCGTATTTTGCTGTCAGCACTTCTTATTTCTTTGCCCGAATTCTGACTGCCGTATTGAGAGATAACCGGTACACTTGGACGCAATTTGCTTCCGGCTCGTCTCGTTTCTTTCGCCAGATTCTCGGTGCTTTCTTTTGAGAAACTCGGCACACTTGGACGCAATTTGCGGGCATCTCGTTCTGGCTCATAGGCTTGAATAATTTCGCACAACTCACTTGGTCCCGATTTGTTAGCATCTCGCTTCTCCGAAATCGCATCGGCTTCAATCTTTTCGCGCGACCCACTTGGACGCAATCTGAAGGCATCTCGCTGAGGCTTTTCTAAAATGTCACAGCATGGGCTCGTACAGACATTTGAATCCAACTTGTCAGAAGTTTGTTTCTCCCTCTCAGCACGCATTGCAATGACGTCAGCAACATTGAATAGGTGAGGCTTATAGAAGTTTATGCGATCGTATTCATCTTCTATCAGAGCGGCATGGGTCTGTGAAACTGGGGCGCCTCGAAGACGGCGCAGCAAAACGTCTTCTATGTGTGGGGCTGCGATTACTTTCAACTTATTCATTGTTCTCTAAGACCGTAATGACTTTTGGTGCTAATCGTTGGATATGACAGCCAACCATCTCTTGCGCTGACAAAGAAACGGACAGAAGGCTGGAACATCACGCTCCATACCAGCGGCTGTTCTCGGTCAATGCTCGATTTATATCCTGTCAACATACTCAACCTCACTGCCGCTTGCTGGCGTTTCAAAGCCGGGGTTGCCCCCGGCTCTGAGACTCGACCCGTCCGCTAAAGTAATTTCTGCGTTTGCTCCAGACCAATTGCTGGGCAACTTTTCGTTTGCATCTGTAGCTGTTTTATTTTGTACACTTCCTCCTGCACCACAGACGACGCCGAGGATCTTGGCGTCGCCAGGGTGTTTTTGGCGTTCAAGGGGGAAATCGATCAGATCGCATAGATCATCTCGCCACGGTGATCGAGCGTGCAGAAGCTCGATAATCATGTTTCCTCGTTGCAAGCTTTGTCTGCAGTGTGCGCAGTGCCTTCGCAAGGTGTTTGTTGATGCAAGATGAAGTGTGTGGTTGTAACTCATTGCCTTTAAATCCATGCGCTCCTGAGGGACAGATAGCCGCACCAACACAGTGTTGGCGCAATCTGACGAGACAACGCGCGAATCGCGTTGACCGGGTAAATAACAGTTGTTTGGCTCGCGCGTTATGCCCGCAAGCTAGTCGGTATATCGATAGATTGGCTTTGTCACTAGCTTTGTCGCCCAATCTGTATTTACAGGGTTATCTGGCACGACTGGCTTGCAATTTGTCCAAGCCCTCCGATTATAGCAAACCATGCGGTTTTGCGCAAGAGGCGGTGATTTTTCGATGGTGGCATATATGGTGCGATACCTCGGTGTACTAACTAGCAAACGTGCTGAGAAAGGGCGTCCAACGTATGCAACCAGAGCTGCGCAATCCATAGCGTAATCAATAGCTAACTGCAGACATTGTCCTTGCGCACCACCCGATATGCAATGCATACACACCGCCTTGGAGTGGCACGAATTAAACGCAGCCTTAGTTGGATTAAACCAAGGACCGGGTCCTGCGAAGCTTTTCCAAATAACATATTGGATGCTTCATTCCGATTTAGGACCTTCATAAGCATGTTCAGGCATAATCGTTAAGGCCTGCCACGCACCTCGAAAACCACCTGCAACACGAGACGATGCTTGGCGCTGTCCCTGGAATCAGGGCGCCATATCCCGCAAGAATGCCGAGCCACTCTGCCGCTTACGACAACAGGACATAAAATCGTGGTGAGATTTTGCTTCATTTCAACCATAAGAGCACAGTTGTCGCGATACTGATGGCATCGCTCAACGCAGGTTCAGTGCGGCTCAGCCTCATTGCAGACATAATGATGATTGGTGGGTTATTGGTTTTTCCTATAGCGCCATGGCCATCCTCCGTTTCAATAAATGGACCTAAACGCCCGCTTGAGGCGCTTGCAATGCGATATAAATGAGTTGTTTCCTGGCTACGACTTGAGCTTTATGGCCTAATTGTGGACCGGCTCAAAAGTTTTAGCCACCAACGATCATAGCATAAAAGCCGCATCCTGGCTAGATCCAGCGCGTTGCCAGCCAGTACTTAGCGGGGTTTGGGTCGGCACTGAGCGAATGACAATTTGCCGGAAACGCTGATGTTATAGCCGTTTTCAGCGACAATCGGCATGAAACCGTATTAGGTTTACCAGCATACTTTTATATTCCTGCCTAACAATCGAAATTCCAGATCACGCACCAGAAACCAAAACCAGCATGGTAAGCCAGCCTCTGGCAAAAATGGCGCTTTCGCGGTATAATAGAGATGGTGGCACCCATGGTGCTGCCTCTTTATTGAGATAGCCGCTAGCCGATTGCTGTTTTGGCTATTGAGTCGCTTGTACACCTCCTTGGTCGGAGGGGAGAATGTCATGTCTATAAATCCAGGAAACCACCGCCAATTTTTGCTTACCGCTTCTCAAATAGCGGCAATCACAGGTTGTCCGCTGGAAAACGTGCAGCTTTATTGGCCGATCATCCTCAAGGCCTTGCAACAGGAGAATATTGCCGCTAGCCGCTCTGTATTGGTTGCAGTCATTAGCACAGTGGCAGTGGAAGACCCGCTGTTTAAACCTGTGAACGAATACGGGGATGCCGACTATTTCACTCGCCTCTACGAAAACCGCAAGGACCTCGGCAATGTCTTCCCTGGTGACGGAGCCAAGTTTCACGGTCGGGGCTTCATTCAATTGACCGGCCGGGCTAATTACTTCGTCTTCGGAAGCATGGCTGGTGTCGATTTGATGCGCAATCCGGAGCAAGCTCTAAATCCATACATAGCCGCCAAGATCCTGGCGCTTTACTTCAAGACACACCACATTGTGGAAGCCGCGCAAGCAGAGGATTGGAGGAGAGTTCGCTTGTTGGTCAATGGCGGCTTGAATAACTATGCCCGCTTCCTTTCTATCGTGCAAAGACTTTTGATGACTACCTAAAGGCGAAAACATCGTGGACCACTTCATCAATATACCGATAGATCAAACCGGCGTCATTCCCGATCCTCGACTCGCCTCCGTCGTCGCCGAGGCCATAGCCCCTCCGTTCGATTTTTCCGATATCTTCTTATATAGCCATGGATGGTGGACTAGACCAAGTGACTCCATGTCTTCTTACACTCGTTTTTCCGTGGACTTTGTGCGCACGCTGTCGACTTTGCCGGCAACCGCGATACCTTTGGCGCCGAGGTCCTCATTAGGCATCGGTCTGCACTGGCCTTCGATGTTGAGCGAGAACGTCCATGAACTTATAAATCTATTCGAGCCACTTAGCTTTTATCAAATGGAACGTCGCAGCGACGATATTGGCTTTAACGCCGTCTTTGCGCTGCTTCAGATCATGTACATGGTACGCCAGAGCAGTCCTAATGCTCCTAAGTTTAGGTTGACGTTGCTAGGTCATAGTTTCGGCTGTCGCGTAGTCTGTCGCGCCCTGGACCACCTCTATACAGAAATCATGAAGAGCAGCACTTGTGAGAACTACCGATCGTTTGTCCTTGCCACCAGCATCAACCTGGTGCTGTTGCAGGCGGCTTTCGATTCGTCAGATCTTGAAGATGAAGCCCGCTACGGCAACTTGATCAATCTGCCGCAATTGCGCATCCTCACCACCCACTCGGATTTGGATCTCGCTCTTAAGAACCTGTTCCCGCTCGCTGAACGGATCAATATATTGAGCATGAACGCAGGCTCGCGCGCGGCAATCGGTTATGCCGGTCCTAGCGTTGTCAGCTGCAAAGATTTTGCTGTGACATTTTTTTCATTGACACCAGGATTCACCCCTTCGCAAGAGCTTCTACTGTCGCCTGCTTCCCGCATGCTCGTAGCGGACCTGACCGACGTTCACCGAGTCAGTGACTTCCCAGCAGGCCCCTTAAAAGGGCACCACAGCGACATCTTCTTACCAGAGATCTATAAATTGATCGCCAATTTTTGTTTCCAACAATAGGAGCGGGTCACCAATAACGGTGCCCGAAAGTTTCTCATGACCAAATTCAACCAACATAGAGTACTTCCCGGTAGCGTACGCACCACCCTCTTCGGAGAGGATGCTGGAGCAGTTGATGACAATCAAGAAATCGATGTGACTCTGCATCTTAGGCGCCGTAAACAATTGGACGCGCTGGCAGTTACCGTGAGCAAAACGTTCTTGACCAGGCAAGAGCTGGAGGCAGAATACGGAGCATCTCCAGACGACGTAAAAACTGTTCTGGCTTTCGCACAACACTTTGGGCTACAGGCAATTGATGTCGATGCTGGCAAGCGTATTGTGTGCTTGCGCGGCACTGCCCAAGCTCTGTCATCGGCCTTTAGAGTCCAGCTCTTGCTGCGCAACCAGAGCGGCAAATTTCTGCGCGCACGCCTCGGGCCAATTTTGGTGCCGCTCGAGCTGGTAGGTGTCGTAACCGGCGTCTTCGGCCTGGACAATCGACCGCAAGCAAAGCCTCATTTGCGTATCTCTCAGTCGCACTTGGCGAGCATCTCCAAGCCAAGCGGATTCGACGGTAACCAATTGGCCGGCATTTATGATTTCCCAGCCGGTGACGGCAAAGGAGAAACTATTGCACTGATTGAGCTTGGTGGCGGTTACATCAGCGCAGACATAGCCGCATTTTTCATGGCGCTCAATCTTCCCGAGCCGACAGTGAAATCAGTGTCAGTCAACGGCGCCAACAACAGCCCGATAATCGACGCTGGCGCGGACACGGAAGTGGCGCTCGACATAGAGGTTCTAGGCGCAGCCGCGCCAGCTTCCACAATAGTTGTGTATTTCGCACCAAACGACGACCAGAGCTTCCTCCAGGCAATCTTGACAGCGGTCCATGATGCGACCAACAAACCTAGCATCATCTCAATCAGTTGGGGCGCTGCTGAGAGCGCTTGGACGCCGCAACAGATGACCGCTATGGACGAGGCGTTTCAATCCGCAGCCGCAGTGGGCATCTCTGTTTTTTGCGCCGCTGGCGACGACGGCTGCAATGACAATGTCAATGACGGCAAAGTTCATGTGGACTTTCCCGCTTCCAGTCCCTTCGTCACAGCCTGCGGTGGCACCACACTGGTAGTCTCCAATGGTGCTCGACAAGAATCTGTTTGGAACGACGGCGACGGCAGTGCCACCGGCGGTGGCATCAGCGGCTTCTTCGCAGTGCCTGCTTATCAGAATGACATCGTCATGCCTGCCAATCTCGCCTCCTCGTTCCAGGGACGCGGACTGCCAGATCTCTCTGCAGTGGCCGATCCAAACACCGGCTATGCGGTCCTCGTCGATGGCCTCTGGCAGCTGGTCGGAGGCACTAGTGCTGTCAGCCCTCTTGTGGCGGCACTCCTCGCTCGCATCAATGCCATCGCTGGTCGACCAAGCGGACTGATCAATCCGGCTCTCTATCGAGCATCCGTCAACAATCAATTCAACGATATTATTTCAGGCAATAATTCAGTCGACGGCGTTAACGGTTACTCAGCGTCAGCCGGCTGGGATCCTGTCTCGGGATGGGGCACGCCTGGCGGCTCTAGCTTGCTTCGTCTTTTGTCGGCAAGCACGCCGACGAGCAAATGAACACTAAAATCCACCAGGTATGAGCGGGCAGCTGCAAAAATATGCTACAACGGGATTGGCTATCCATAAGGTTTTCTGTTACCGGCAGAAAATTTAAGGGCATTGTAGTTGCGAGGTACCGCAGACTCTCCAACAACCAGAGTGTAGGTGAACGGTTCAAGGAAACCCGATGTTAGAGCCACAAGCCTCGAGGTTTGAACTATGTCTCTTCAATTTGACAAGATTGAGATAATTGGAGGGAGATTCTTCGGTATTTACGAGACGCTAGATGACGACCAAGCGCTGGTGAGACCAGTCGCCGTTACCACCAATATTGACGACGCGAACTTGGTTTACCAAGCAATCAATCGTTGCCATTATTTTGCGCCCAGCCACGATGCAGACCTGTCTATAGAGCCTCCCATCACTATGGAGACTCTGGAAGCAAGATTCGTTGCGGCAATTGATCAATTGATGCATTTCCGCATCTACGAAGTGCCTGATGAGACGAAGAAATCACCCCGGCTCATCGCCTTTGCTTGGGACGAAGATGACGCGAGTTTCATGACGCGGTCTCTGAATCAATGCTGTGATGTTTCTTCCCGAGGATACATTTGTGCCCCAATTGATTGGCAATCTATCCAGTAGACCGAACAATCAGCGGCACTGTCGCGCGCATCAGCGCCCTACTCGACGATTAAACAACCCCTCTCTGTCTTCAGGGCTCACCAGCCATAACTCACAAGTCCCTCGGTAAACACCCCCGGACCATATCTGCCTAAGCAGTTTAGACTGATGGCCATGGCTAGCCCAACTTTCTTTTATCCTTGGTCAGGCTTGTCTGCGGCTTAGCCGCCGCCCGACAGCGGCTACAGGCAGACTTCCCTTTGTCATACACTTCAACTACATCAACAACTCGTGCCTCCCAGACATGATCGGCACTCTTGAAGCATCGCCACCAGACAAGCTTTTGACTACTTGGTGTGACTTGCGTCGGCAACAGTGGTTTATTGCGAGAATGCCATTGCTTCGCCAAGCCAGGGTATAGCACAGCCAGGTTATTGTCAGCACATACGCTGCGTCCTGAGCAAAACGGACATTGTGCGTCAGCTCCACGGGTCCGATACCAGACCATCGCTCTCCACACATGCTCGGGACACTTCTTGCACTGCCACCAGACGTCTTCGGAGCTGTTGATGTGGACATCGGACGGCAAGAGCCGCCGTCTGGAGTTGTACTCTCGCTCCTCAGGAGCTAGATGACGATTACTTACGGACTTGAAATTGCCAAGCAACTCTTTTGGCCACAAGCGACGATTCTTGGTCGGATGCCATTCTTCAGCAATCTCCGGAAACCTCAGGGAAAGTCGGTTCTCGTCAGTGAGAAAGACACCTGCACACTTCGGGCAACGATGTCCCCGCACAGTCCTTGTTTTGATCGCCACTCTCCACTCGTGTCCGAACTCACACTGCCACCAAACAGAGCTTCTGGAGCCCCAGGTTACCTGGTCGGGACGCAACTCCCCGTTCTTCGTCGGGTGCCACTCTTCAGCTACCTGCGGATATCGAGACGCCAATGAATTGGTATCATCGACCAGCACCCCCGCACAAAATGGGCAGCCAGCATCGACCATTGTGCGATTAGATATGACTGCATACCACGCGTGTTCCGGGTTGCTCTCACACTGCCACCACGCCCTTTTGTGGGACGCCGGCATCACCTGGTCCGGTCGCAATTCGCCGTTCTTGTTTGGATGCCACTGCTTGGCGATCGCCGGATACTTGACCAGCAAATTGTTTTGGCCCAGCTCTCGCGCCGTTTTACAAACCTGGCAACCACCACCCTGCACGCGGTAGTCAACTCGCTGCACCACCTCGTGCTGTGGATCGACCTGGCAAACCCAAGCCGCTCTAAATTTAGAGCCGGCGCTGACTGTGTCGGGCGTGATCACCCCGTTAGCAGTCGGGTGCCAATCGGCAGCGATTGCCGGATGCGTCGAAGTCAACGGTGGGCCTTTAACAGCCATTCGTAGCGTTATATCCCTGAAAAGACCAGTAGTAATTATCTATTATGTACCCAGCTGGCAGGGTTTTCGTGAGATTTAGCAGCCAACCGTTTTGTTGCCGCTCTTCCACAATCGCTCTCAACACCAAATATCATACATCCAGTCGACGTGCCTTTCTTCACCCAAACGAGGGAGCCGTGGCGGCATTTTTCCGACACCTGAATTTTGAGTGCCGGTCTCATTATTGGGTAAAAAACAACACGATTCATTGGGCAGAGCGGTTTACCGAGGAAAATCTCATGGACTCAAAAACAAGAGCGCCTAGGAAAAGAGCAATATTTCTCAGTCGGTGATGCTACTGAAGAGCATCAAGCAGTGTTAAAAGGCACAGCTCGTCCGATCGGGTCTGTCCCATCGAAAAATTTCTGGCAAAAAATTGTCAGCTGGCTTGGAGATATAAAAGCTGACTCGTAGTGCTTCGGCTTCAGTACTATTACTGCTCAGTATTTCAAAACGGCTATGGCCTTGTGCTTATCCGCCGGGTCGACGGCGAGATATTCCTGCAGCTGGCTAAGGCTGGAGTGCCCGGAGATTTCTTGAATGGTGCGTAGCGGGATGCCGGCGCGGCTCATGTTCGTCAAACAAGTCCGGCGCATCGAGTGCGTCGAGGCGTCTTCAAGCCGCAGACTGTCGAATGCACTGCGCAGAATATAGTGTGCGCGCACCCGCTCCAGATGCCCGGATGACGAGTCTTCTGATGGGAACAGCCACGTTCCCTTGGGGCAGTCGTCTTTGTATTTGAGCAGGCGATCGCGCAGCTTCGGGTGCATCGGGATGTCTGAGTAAACGGTCGATTTTTTCTTCAGGCGCGTCACTTTCAAGGCGTTTCTGACGCCGCCTGCAGCCGTGTAGAGCTGGTTGTATTTAAGAGCAATGATTTCGCCCACCCGTAGGCCCGAATAGATGCCCAAGGCGAAGAGGGCCTGGTCACGGTTGTTCCGCAGTATTCGGAAGAGGTCGCGGATCTCGTTTTGAGTGAGGATTCTGGCTTGACCGGGCATGTGAACAAAACTTCCTATATTTTCGGTTTTGTTCACTATAACAGCCTAGAAAAAGCGGCGCAAGCCCGCAAGCGCGCGTAAGGCAAATGGGCACCGGCTCCGGTAGTGAACGAAATATACAGTTTGTTCATTCGGTTGCTAACAAAAAAATAGCAGGAACCTGCGCTTTATGAATCATCATTCGAAGAGGGCAGCAAAAATCGCGCTGCCCTCCTACTCGAATCTCACTTTCCTGGCAATGGCGGACTCGGCAATTTGCCCTGTGGGTTTGGAGATACGAGCTTGTTCCACAAGTCCTTAACTTTCGGATCGGCCAATTGAGTGGCGAGGGTCGATTGATTTTTGGCGAGATCGGCTTCTGCCAGCGCAAGCGCTGTTTTAAGAGCATTGTCGTATTGTTGCTCGATCGCGGACTGAGACATTGTGCCGTTGATCGTTTGCTCACAAAGACGGTACAGAGCCTCTCTGAGAAATTGGATGGTCTCTGTTCTTTGCGCCAACTCAACCACACTCTGCTGGAATTGCAGTTGCGTGGTGACATCAACATTCGGATTTTGCAGTTGGACCGACGCCATCAGGCTGAGGACTGAGTTGTATGCCACGTCAGGGCTGGGTTCGGCACAATAGAACATGCCTTTCCCGTCCGGTCGAGGGAGCAATATTGCCCCGCGGCGACTGGCATCGTAGTCGGTCAGATAGGGAGCGTTCGGAGTCAGCGCATGAACGCGAGCCGGGCGCGTCAGGCTGGCACAGCCGGTTAGTATCGTCAGTGGGGCTAACAGACCGAGTGAGAGGATTCGTTTAACACGCATGGGTTTCCTTTGCAGTTTGGATTGCGCGACCGAGATTCAAGACCAGGTCGTTAAGGTCGGAAGGTTGTTGTAGGGTTAGGTCGAGATCTGAATTATCATCTCGTTGCTCTGAACTTTAGTTGCCACGGCTCGTTGAGGGTATGGCACATCTGTTTCGCACACACGGATGAATTCGGAGAGTTCGTTCGAACCAGGGCTATTCGAGCGTTGGGATGGGACGTTGGGTTGTTCATCGTTGGCTCGGCCGTTGTTAATTTCATCAGTCCGAACCAGATTACTGCAGCCGCTACTGCGCTGCAGGCTAGGTTTTTGAATGTGGACATTTATTTCTACCTTTCGTTTTTAGTTTTCTCGATCTAACACGGATAGTTTTTAGGACTTCTACGCTTATCCTTGCGTTTATCTGAATCTCGTGCTGCCTTCAATCGAAAATCGAGATCGGGTAAATCCTGGAACAGCAATTCAATTTGAACCGGTCTAGCTCCTTCGTTTCTTCCAAAGTCGCTCAACCTGTCTGGAAGTACGATCGCTTTGCCCGTTCTCTGGGCGTTGAGCAGGTCAATCAGCTTCGGGTTTCATCAGCTAACACGCAAGACATCGACACCACAACGGCAAAATGGGGCGGCTCTTTTTTCATATCGTCGGCGCATTTGCTGAGTTCGAGCGCGAGCAAATTGTTGAGCGGGTCAAAGCCGGGCTGGCAAACGCCAGAGCCAAGGCGTGAGCCTCGGACGGCCAGAATCCTACGGCTGCGCGCCGCATCGCTGCACGCTTGGTTGGAGCTTGAGAAGGATCGAAGAAAAAGAAGGCTCTCAGCGTGTTGAAGATTCTGCGGCGAAATGTCGAAAAATGGTCGAAACGCAAATTGTCGGGCCATAAATTCTGCCGAATGCGGTCATTTTCGGAAGTTATTTGCAAAAGAACGCGCTAACAAGGTACGGAAATCAATCGAGTTCTGAGGTTCATTTCTTTGATGCCACCATAGCAGCATGGGCGATTCGACAGTTTTGACGTGCTAATAGATTCAATTCTCTAAAGCCATGTCTCTTTGAAACTTTTTGAGAGATTTCAAAGTGATGAAGTGCTATTGCTGGTTCTCCAGAGTTCAGGAAAGGATCGCCTAGGTTGTTTTCAATGGTGGCATATTCAAGCTGATCATTGGTGCGGAAATATGCTGCAGCATCTTGAAGAAGAGGTATGGCATCAGAGTTGTGTTGAAGCTTGACCTGGTTTTGTCCTGAGATCGACTCCGCGAGAGCAAGCGGAAATCCTTGAGCTCCAACATCCTTCTGTATTTTAAGGTATTCAGTCGCCAATGGAAGACATTTAGAGGGCTCGTTCATTTTCAGGTAATAGCGGGAAAACTGAAGCAACCTGGACTGTAGGTGTGAGCTATCCAAACCTCTTAGGCGAGCACGATTGAGCGAAGCTTTAATAAAACAGTCAACGGCAGCGATTGAGCTATGCGGCATTGATGCACTTAGATTGCCAGATTTCCAAGTTTCAATTCTGTTTCCGTTTGCTTCAATTCTGGCAACTAATCCATCGGAATACCTTTCGAGTGTTCCGCATTTGTCCTCTTCGATAGCCTCAAGAGTTGCGGGGTTCTTGGGCTGAGAGTAAGAAGGTTTGCAACAGTAATTGAGCTCCGGCCCTTCTTCGTGCAGGCGGCTCATGTCGATCACCCACACATTACTTGCAGCGACATGCGACGATAAAGTTGAAGCAACGATAAAAGACAGGGGGATTAGCAATCTGTTCATTTGGTTACCTCAGTTTGACGATCCCAATTTTAATACACCTCCTCGAGAAGCTGTCAAGAAAAACGGCTGTGCCGGTAAACCCAGCACAGCCGTGATAGCTGGACGTTTGCATCCGACTGGGGACCAGCTTAGTTACTCGCCAGGTTGCGGTTAGTGTGTCTTGCTGCCAAAGCTGCCAATCGACGAATACCAGGATGGAATGAGACTGGAGTCGGAACAGGATGCAGGACTTGCCGGCGGTACTGATCCGTCAGTAGCACGAGCTTCTGCCCAACTGTAGGTGCAAGCAAAATCCTGAAGTCCGATTGGATTGGTTGCCAGTATGGTATCAGTAGTTGGATGTGTCAGATTACTTACTGTACCAACGTTGGCGTAGGAGTAACCTGCGAATGCAAAAGCCTGTGCATACAGTTCAAAGAACCCGCCTTTGGACGTGACGTATTGCATAATATGCGGGTCGGCAGCATGCAGGATTCCGCTATTGGTTAGGCTTCCATACAAGCCAGGATTGGTTAATGCTCCGCTTGTACAGAAGAAGGAACTTGTTGATTGGTCCCACACACCAACCAACGGCGCTGTTAGACCGAAGCAAGGATCTCGATAGGTAGAAGTAAATTCACTAGTCGGATCAATGACGCTGTAGTCGAGAGCTAAAAGGTCATTCACGACAAACGTTTGGTAAGTGGGGCTTGCAGACTCAAAGTATCCCAAGTTATCGGGAGACTGCTGAATAAAATCCCACGCGTGTGCATACTCGTGCCACGATGCTTCAGTCTCTTTGCTCGTGTTCCCGGAAAAGTTCGACTCGAAGACGATTGTTGCTTGCGGGAATGTATATCCGAAAGCATCATCAGGAATAACGTCTCCAGTTAGGGCATGTATCTGCCAGAATGCCTCGGCATCAGCAGGAGTAGCGAACGTATAAGGAACAACTGGGAAATCCCCAAAGGCTGCTTGCATGATCGACGATGCGTTAGCGAGTGCTACTCCGGCATTGGCTTGAATCGCGGATGGCGGTTTGTTTGTAGTGCAATCCCAGAAGGTTTTTGGCCAAGTTGTATTGTCTTGTTTGTTTCCCCATTCATTGCACGTAACATCGTTCTCCGTGTCTGTGTTCCTGATTTCGATACTACCGGCAAATCCGGTAGCAAAAAGAGGAACTACGTGGGATTTCTGAGTTCGTGCAACAGCAGGCACTTCATCACCATCGCCGCCATTAGCGCCTACGTCAATCACGGTGTTGATAGAGAAGGGTGCTGGATTCTGTAATATAACGTTGCCACCAACGCCCTCATCTCCACCCCCAACTGCGTGGATCAGTTGTCCTTCGGTGAGATCCAACGGGGTGTCACCGGAAACGTCAATCTCTATGGTCCCGCCAGAACCATCTCCCTGGCCATTTGCACTGATCACAGTCGCTTCATCGATTGTGACGCTAGCGCTGGAAATGGTGATTTGGCCGCCGTCTCCGTCGGAGCTCATACCGGCAGACGCATCCAGCGTGCTGTTGATGATCTCGACTGTTTCGTCGCCGGTGATCGAAATCGTTCCACCGTCGCCGCTTGTTCCAGCCGTAACAGTGATTTTGGCGCCATCGGCCGTGATATTACTAGCCGAAACGTTGATGTTCCCACCATTCGAACCAGTTGCAAGCGCGTTGGCGGAGAGCGAAACATCACCAGTGCTTCCAGACCCAATCGTGAGATCGGAGTAGGTAAAGATCGTTATGCCGTTGGTCGCCGCACCATCGGCAGTCGTGCCCGCGCCGTTTGTCGAAATCGATGACGTCGT
>Ga0182024_10009142_pt1 | contig 20606 bp, 19 predicted proteins | sample P32metaG_FD_120480 | JGI IMG/M metagenome (GOLD analysis project Ga0182024, IMG submission 120480) | Permafrost microbial communities from Stordalen Mire, Sweden - P3-2 metaG (Illumina Assembly) | ecosystem: Environmental > Terrestrial > Soil > Wetlands > Permafrost | place: Sweden: Stordalen... | reverse complement strand
TGATCCGCCTGGTGCGCGGCGATTCAGGCCATGTGCGCCTGCATACCGAGATCGTTCTGCGCTTCGATTACGGTCGCAGTATCCCCTGGGTCCGGCAGCGGCTCGGAGGCCAGAACGCGGTCTCGGGTCCGAACGCCGTCCAGTTCAGCACCCCGGTGACCCTGCGCGGCACGCCGGAATTGACCACGATCGGCGAATTCGACGTCGCCGCCGGCGACCTCGTGCCGTTCACGATGAGCTGGTATCCCTCGCATCGCAAAAGTTTCGCCTATCGCGACCCGATCGACGCGCTGCACTCGACCGAGAATTGGTGGCACGATTGGTCGGCCCATTGCGCGCTCGGCGGACCGTGGCGCGAGGCGATCATCCGCTCGCTGATCACGCTGAAGATGCTGACTTATGAACCCACCGGCGGGATTGTCGCGGCGCCGACGACATCCCTGCCGGAATTGATCGGCGGTGTCCGCAATTGGGATTATCGCTTTTGCTGGCTGCGGGACGCGACGCTCGCGCTGTACGCGCTGATGACCGCCGGCTACCGCAATGAGGCGCGGGCGTGGCGCGAGTGGCTGCTCCGCTCCGCCGCCGGGCATCCTTCCGAATTGCAGATCATGTACGGCATCGCCGGCGAGCGTCGACTGACCGAGCTCGAACTCGACTGGCTCCCCGGCTACCGCAAGAGCTCGCCGGTCCGCGTCGGCAACGCCGCTTATCAGCAGCTCCAGATCGACGTTTTCGGCGAGCTGATGGACACGCTCTTCGCCTGCAATCGCTTTGGTCTCGAAGCCAACGACGACGCATGGAACCTGCAAATCGAGCTGCTCAACTTTCTCGAGCAGATCTGGGACAAGCCGGATCACGGGCTGTGGGAGAGCCGCGGCGACCCGCAGCACTTCACCTTTTCCAAGATCATGGCGTGGGTCGCCTTCGATCGCGCCGTCAAATCGATCGATCAGTACGGGTATAAGGGGCCGCGCGAGCGCTGGGATGAACTGCGCGGGCGCATTTGCGCGGAGATTATCGCCAAGGGTTACGACCCCGCGCGCAACAGCTTTGTCCAGTATTATGGCGGCAGCGACCTCGACGCGTCGCTCCTGCTGATCCCCCAGCTCGGCTTTCTGCCGCCGGAAGACCCGCGCGTCGTGGGCACGATCGAGGCGATCGAGCGCGAGCTCATGGTCGACGGCCTGGTCATCCGCTACCCCACCCATTCGGGCACCGATGGGCTACCGGCCGGCGAGGGGGCCTTTCTGGTTTGCTCGTTTTGGCTGGCGAACAGCCTGGCCTTGATCGGCCGCCACCCGGAGGCCGTCGCGCTGTTCCAACGGCTATTGGCCTTGCGCAACGATCTCGGCCTCCTCGCCGAGGAATACGATCCGCGGGCGAAGCGCTTTCTCGGCAATTTCCCGCAAGCCTTCTCGCATATCGGCATCATCAACACCGCAGCTCATTTGGCCCAGGCCGAACCCGCTTCGGCCGATCGCGGCGCGGACCAAGCCGTCGAAACGAAACCCGCAGCCCGGAATGCCGAGTAGCGGGATGGCCGGCAAACGCACAGCCAAGAGATCGGCCGCTGTTCAGGTAGTCGAAACGCCGCCGCGGCGCCAGGCAAAGCCGGCTGACCCCTGCGCGATGGTGATCTTCGGGGCCGGCGGCGATCTGACCAAGCGGCTGGTCATTCCGGCGCTCTACAATCTTTCGCGCACCAAGGTGCTGCCGAAAAACTTCGCGCTGATCGGGGTGGACTTGGCCACCGGAACCGCCGAGAGCTGGCGCGATCACCTTTACGACATGCTGAAAAGCTTCGTCGGCAATCCCGCGGCGGAATTCAACGTCGACCGCATCGATCAGCCGGCGTGGAAGCGGCTCGCCGCGACGATGTCCTATGTCCAGGGCGACATGACCAAGCCCGAACTGTACGCGGAAATCCGCGCCACCTTGGACAAGGCCGCCAAGGCCCACGGCACGCGGGGCAACGCCATCTTCTATCTCGCTGTCGCGGACCGGTTCTTCGGCACGGTGGTGGAACAGCTCGGCAACGCGAAACTAACAAATCAGGAAGAAGATAAGAACGGCAAACCGCGGTTCTGGCGTCGCGTCGTGATCGAGAAGCCGTTCGGCGATAGCTTCGACTCAGCGCGCGCGCTCAATGCCAGCATTTCGCGCACGCTCGGCGAAGACCAGATCTTCCGGATCGATCACTTTCTCGGCAAAGACACGGTGCAAAACATCATGGCGTTCCGTTTCGCCAACGGGCTGTTCGAGCCGATCTGGAACCGCGACCGGATCGATCACGTCCAGATCACCGCAGCGGAGACGGTCGGCGTCGAGCGGCGCGGCAAGTTCTATGAGGTGACCGGGGCGCTGCGCGACATGGTCCCCAACCACATGCTCACACTGCTATCGATGGTCGCGATGGAGCCGCCGGTGGGCTTCGATGCCGCCGCCATCCGCACCAAGAAGGCCGAAGTGTTCGCCGCGATGCCCGCCGCCGACCCGGCCCAAGCGGTGCGTTGCCAGTATGCCGCCGGCACAGTCTTGGGCGAACGAGTGAAGGCCTATCGCAACGAGCCGGATGTCGCGCGGGATTCGAACACCGAGACATACATCGCCGTGAAACTCGAAATCGACAATTGGCGCTGGGCCGGCGTGCCCTTTTTCGTCCGAACCGGCAAGCACCTGGCGCAACGCTACACCGAGATCGCGATCCGCTTCAAACAGGCGCCTTACGCGGCGTTCCAGGACACCCCCGTTGACGCGCTGCGCCCCAACTGGCTGGTGCTCAGCATCGCGCCGGACGAAAGCATCTCACTGCAGTTCGAGGTCAAGCGTCGCGGGCCGGTCGTGGACCTCGCCGCCGCGAAGATGGATTTCCGCTACGACGACTGGTTCCCGAAGGAGCCGAATGTCGGATACGAGACGCTGCTCTATGACGTGATGATCGGTGATCCCACGCTCTTCATGCGCGCCGACATGGTGGAGGAAGGGTGGCGCATCGTGCAGCCGGTGCTGGACGCCTGGGGGACGAAGTCGGCCGAGGTCCCCCTTTACGCCTCCGGCGGCACGGGGCCGGAGGCGGCCGATAGGCTCCTCGCGGCTGACGGGGACCGGGCATGGCGTCCGGTAGGTCAACCCGCGGAACCCCCGAGGAAGCGCCGGGACCGCAAATCCGCTTCCGGCTAGGGAGAGTTGGGTCGCTTCGCACCGTCCGCGCCAGGCTTCCCCGGCGCGCCATGAAACTCGACAAAGAACCGCACCGGGCCAAGCGGTTCGACGTCGTGCGGCTCTTCCGGGGACACGATGCCGGGCGAGCCCGGCTCGACCATCTCCTCGCTGCAAGGCGCCAATCGATTGAGGCGCAGCCGACCTTCGACGACCGTGATCAATCCCCACACCCCGGCCTTTGTCTGATGGCGGTGGCGCAAGCCGGCGGGTAATGTCGCTTCGGTAAAGACCGGCGTGCGGCGATAGGCGATGAGCCCCGGCGGCAGTTCCTCGCTCATGGAGTGGCGGCGCCGCCTGGATTGGTCGCGCGGATCTGACCCGGTCGGTAGAACAGCGCCAGCTTCAGGCTTTCGGCGATGCGCTGGGCCTTGAAATCGAATTGGGCCGCTGCTTCCGGCGCGAAGACTTCGCCTGCGGTCTCATGCCACAAGCCGAGCCAGCGCTCGAAGAATTCGGGTTCGATCGGCTGCTTGACGTGCGCGATCATAGGATTGCCCTTGTAGCGCCCGCTGGTCAGCATCACCGATGACCAGAAATCGCAGAGTTTGCTGAGGTGCTGGTCCCAATCGTCGACCGCATCCTCGAAGACCGGCCCGATCATCGGATCCAGCCGCGCCTTGCCGTAGAAGCGGGTGACGAGGGCCGAGATCGCGGGCTCGGTGATCGTAGCGAAACCAGTCATGACATCCCCATGCGGTTGCTGCTGACGAGATCAGCCCACTTGGCCCACTCAGAGATGGGATTATCGTTCGGCGAAAACCCGGTGGCATAGCGCCGCAGAGTGTGGGCGCCGCCGTTGGGTCACAGCGGGCCGGCGCTGGCCGGAGTGTTCGGATTCATGATAATCAGCGTGCCATGGACGGGGTTTCTTTTGTCGTCACGGTGTTTGACAAGGCGGCCTTCCTGCCGCGCGTCATCGACGCCTTGGCGCGCCAGGAAGGCTCGTTCGCGCGCGAATTCGTGTTCGTCGATGACGGGTCGAGCGACGGCTCGGCGGAGCTGATCGCTCGGCTGACGGCCGGCTGGGCGGCGCCGGTGACGATCCTGCGCCAGCGCAATGGCGGCGCGTCGTCGGCGACCAATCGCGGTGCGGCCGAGGCGCGTCTGCCGTGGCTCAAGCTCGTCGACGGCGACGATTTGCTCGCGCCGGGCGCCACCGCGGCGCTGCTCGATGCGGCGCAAGCGGCCGGGCAGACGCTGGCCTATGGCGATCTGGGCTTCTATGGCGCCGCCGACCCGTGGACCGACGCTCCGCCGCGCTGGACCGTCGAGCCGGTCACCGACGGATTGCGCCGGTTCATCCGCAATTGCCCGGCGAATTCGAGCGCGATCTTCGTCGCCGCGTCGCGCTACCGCGCGGCGGGCGGCTGCGACGAGCGGCTGGTATCGCCCGACCAGGCGCTGTTCCTGCGGCTGTTCGCGGTCGGGGACGGCGTCAGGTTGCGCGGCCCGGTGGCCTACACCCCGCAGGAGGCGCCGGGGCGCTTGTCCGGCCAGCGCCGCCGCAGCCGCTACGAATCGGTGCTGGCGCTTTACTACCTCGTGACCGAAGCGCCGCGGCTTGATCCAGCGCTGGCGCGCTATGCCGCGCGGCGGGCGATGTCGCGCGCCTGGCGGTTTCATCGCTCGCATGGCGGCGGGTTCCTCTCGGCGCATCTCGCGCGGTTCGCGGCGAGCTCGCTGGGATGGCGCCTCGGGCCCGAGGCGATGTTCCGCGCCCTCGGCGCCTTTACCGAGGACGGCAGGCCGGAGCGGCCGCCGAGCTGGCTGCCGGGCGCGCTGCGCGAAGCATTGGGCGAGCCGGCGGGGTGAGGGGCGCCGCCGGCCTGGCCAAGCCGCCCTACAGCGAGGCGTTCTATCGCGCGCTCGACCCGACCGCCGAGGCGTCGGCGCGGCGCATCCTGCCGCTCTTGCTCGATCTCGCGCCGGTCGCCAGCATCGTCGATGTCGGCTGCGGCGATGGCGGCTGGCTGGCCGCCGCGCGCGCCCTCGGCATCGAGGATGTGCTTGGCGTCGACGGGCCGTGGATCGGCGAGGCGGCGCTGAAGATTCCGATCGCGAATTTCCACCGCGCGCGGCTCGACCAGCCGCTCGCCATCGCGCGCCGCTTCGATCTCGCGGTCAGCCTCGAAGTCGCCGAGCATTTGCCGCCCGAGCGCGCGGCGCCGTTCGTCACCGAGCTGACGCGGCTCGCGCCGCTGGTGCTGTTTTCGGCCGCGGTGCCGGCGCAAGGCGGCGTGCAGCACCTCAACGAGCAATGGCCGGCCTACTGGGCGCGGCTCTTCGCCGAGCGCGGCTACCGCGCGATCGACGCGCTGCGCTGCCGGCTGTGGGACGATCCGGCGATCGTCTACTGGTACAAACAGAATCTGCTGCTCTACGCCGACGCGACGGCGCTGGCGGCCCACCCGGCGCTCGCCGCGGCGGCCGCCGTGACGCCGGAAGAGCCGATCGCGCTGATCCACCCCGACCTCTATCGCAGCCTCGCGCGCCGGGCGCAGCCGGGTCTCGGGCGCTGGCTCAAGATGGCGCCCGCAGTACTGCGGCGCAGCCTCGCGCGCAAGCGGCGGGGCTGAGCGATGTGCGGCATCGCCGGGTTTCTCGATCCGCACCGGCGCAACCCAGCCGCGATGCACGGCGCCATCGTGCGGGCGATGGCCGACCGTATCGCCCGCCGCGGCCCCGACGACGCGGCGGAATGGAGCGACGGCGGGTGCGGCGTGGCGCTCGGCTTTCGCCGGCTGGCGATCATCGATCTGTCGCCCGCCGCGGCGCAGCCCATGGTGTCGGTCTGCGGCCGGTTCGTGATGGTCTACAACGGCGAGATCTACAATTTCCGCGCTTTGCGCGCGGCGCTCGGCGAGGCCGGGGTCGGTGGCTGGCGCGGCCATGGCGACAGCGAGGTGCTGCTCGCGGCGATCGCCCATTGGGGCTTCGCCGCGACCCTGCCGCGACTCAACGGCATGTTCGCCATCGCGGTGTGGGACAAGACCGCGCGGCGGCTCTATCTGGCGCGCGACCGGTTCGGCGAGAAGCCGCTGTATTACGGCGGCGCCGGCGGCGTCTTCCTGTTCGGCTCGGAGCTGAAGGCGCTGGCGGTGCATCCAGGATGGACCGGCGAGCCCGACCGCGCCGCGCTCGGGCTGTATCTGCGCCACGATTACGTGCCGGCGCCGTGGTCGGCATATCGCGGCATCCGCAAGCTGCTGCCGGGACATTGGCTGTGCGTTTCGGAGAGCGGCGAGGCCGGTGACCCCACCGCGTACTGGTCGGCGGCCGAGCGTGCCGCGACGGCGGCAGCGCGGCCGTTTGTTGGTGGCCTTGAAGCGGCGACCGAGGCGCTCGGCGCGCTGGTTGACGACGCGGTGGCGATGCGGCTGGAGGCGGATGTGCCGCTCGGCGCGTTCCTCTCGGGCGGGGTCGATAGCTCGACCGTGGTGGCGGCGATGCAGCACGCGCGGCCCGGCGCGGTACGCACGTTCACGGTGGGCTTTCCCGGCACGCGCTACGACGAATCGTCCGAGGCGGCGGCGATCGCCGCGCATCTCGGCACGACGCACGAGACACTGATGGTCGGGATGTCCGACTGCCGGGCGGTGGTCGAGACCCTGCCGGACATCTACGACGAGCCGTTCGCAGACGCCTCGCAGATCCCGACCGTGCTGCTCTGCCGGCTGACCCGCGAGCGGGTCACGGTCAGCTTGTCGGGCGACGGCGGCGACGAATTTTTTGGCGGCTATTCGCGTTACGCCGCCGCGGCCGCGGCTTGGTCGCGGGTCGGGCGGATGCCGCGTGCCTGGCGCGGCGGCGCGCAAGCGGTGTTACGCGGGCTCGCCGGCTGGGATGCGCGGCCGGCAAGGCGGCTGCGCAAGCTCGCCGGCGCCTGGAGTCATGCGACGCCGGAGAGCCTCTACCGCGATCGGGTGACGCGTTGGCATGACGGCGATGGGCTCGCGCCGGACCTCGAACGTTTGCCGACGGCGTTCGACGCGCCGCCGCCGGCCGCGCTTCCCTCGCTGGAGCAGCGCTTCATGTGGCTCGACGCGGCGACCTACCTGCCAGACGATCTGCTCGTGAAGATGGACCGCGCCAGCATGGCGGCGAGCCTTGAGGCGCGCGCGCCGCTGCTCGATCACCGCATCGCCGAGTTTGCCTGGTCGCTGCCGCCGTCGCTCGCGGTCGCCGCCGGGCCGAAGCGGCTGCTGCGCGAGGTGCTGCTGCGCCGTGTGCCGCGCGCGCTTTTCGAGCGGCCGAAGCAGGGGTTCGAGCCGCCGGTCGGCGACTGGTTGCGCGACAGCCTGCGCGACTGGGCGGACGACCTGCTCGCGCCGAGCCGGTTGAAGCGGCATGGGCTGGTCGCGCCGGGCGCCATCGCCAGCCGCTGGTCGGAACACCGCGGCGGTCGCCGCTCGTGGACCTACCCGCTGTGGAACGTGCTGATGCTCGAAGCGTGGTTCGACCGGCACGAGGCAAGCGCGCCTGAGGCGCAAACGGAAAAATTCGCGCGGGTGTGATCCTGGTCACACTAGCTGCGCGCAACCGGCCCTAATTTCTGCGCGTGGACAAGTCTGTCCCTATGGGATGAGTCATGCAGCACGCAAATCCGGCCGACCAAAATCGCGAGGTCGCGATCGTCGTCACCGCACCGGCCCCGCAAAATGAGGGTTTTATCGAAGTCGCGATTCTATCGCTGATCGGGCTGACCTTCACGCTAATCATGATCGCGCAGGGCTTCTTCCCCGATGCCGCGATACTGGTCATGCAATAGGCGACGGCGCCGTTAGTTCAGCTTGGCCTTCAGCCGTTGCAGGACGACCGCGGCTTCGTGGCGCGCGGCGCCTTCCGGGACGCGGGCGATGTATTCCTCGATCGAGCGCACCGCGGCGCGCATGTTGCCAAGCTGCGCATGAAGCAGCCCGGCCTCGCGCGACAGCTCGGCGAGGTCGGGGGAAAGCATCCGCATCGTCTCGATGACCCGTACCGCTTCCTCGTGCCGCTGCCCCTGGATCAGCCGCGATTTCAAATTGTTCTGCAGCCGCAGTAGGACTTCGAGGTCACTGACTGGGGCGTAATGCTCGGGCGCCAGCTCGATCTCCTGCCCGGCGATCGCCTTCAACAGCTCGCGCAGCGCCACCGCGTCGAGCACCCGGCCGCCGTGGAACGGGTCGAGGATCAGCCGCCCGCCGCCATCGGACAGCCGGACCAGGAAATGCCCGGGAAAACCAAGCCCGACCGCGTCCCAGCCCTGCGCCCGCGCGGCGTCCAGATACAGGATGCCGAGCGCCACCGGCAGCCCCTGACGCCGGTCGATGACCCGCATCAGATTGGCGTTCTGCAGATCGTCGTAGGTCAGCTCGTCGCCGCTATAGCCGTGCTTGAGCAGGATGATCTCGTTGAGCGCGGTGGCCCGCGCGGCGAGGTCGCGGGCCTCGCCGACGCGGCGTCCGACGTCGCTCGCGAGCGCCTTCAGGTGGCGGCTGTAGCGCGCCAGCCCGACGCGCGGACGGTCAAATGAGGCCAGCGCCAGCGCCGCCTCGGCGATCGGCAGCACCGGCGACCCGGAGGCGCCGAGCTCGCGCAGAAAGCGCTCGCACTGGGCGAGGTCGAATTTATCCGGCAACCCGTTCATCGACCCATACGCGGGATTATTGCAACTTCTGCACCTGGATCGGCGCGTTCGAGGGCGGCGGGCCGGACGGCCCCATGCCCGAGGGGCTCATCCCGCCGCCCGGCGGCATGTTGGCCTGCGAGGGGCCGGACGGCGCGCCGTTCGGCTCGCCGTAGCGGACATCGACGTAGGAGACCACGCGCTGCACGCCCGGCACGTAGCGGGCAAGCTGGGTCGCGCGGTCGAGCTCGGCCTGGGAGCGCGCCGAGCCCATCAGATAGACCGACTGGCGGTCGGTCTCGATCGTGTAATTGCCCGAGCGCACATCGCCGTCGAACATCAGGTCGGAGCGCACGCGCGAGGTGATCCAGCTGTCCTTGGCGGTTTGCCAGGGGTCCTCGGTCGGCGCGATCTGGATCTCGTTGTAGACCGCGCTGACCCCCTGCGACCGGCTGGCGATCTGCTCGGCCTGGTTCTTGGCTTCCGGGGTCGGGCTCGAGCCGGTCAGCAGAACCTTACCCTGATAGACCGTGCTCGTGATGTTGCCGTACTGGTTGTTCAGTTGGTTGTTGATCCGCGACTGGACGTTCATGTCGTCGAACGTGCCGTTGACGCCGCGTTCCTGGGCGGCCTCGTAACCGGCGCCGCCAGCCGCCGCCAGCCCGCCGACGACCGCTACCGCGCAGCCCCCGAGACAGGGGGACAACAGAAGCGTCGACGCAATCGCAAACGTAAAAGAAGAGCGTGTCATGGTGCCTCCGCGAGGCAAGATGTCGCGTCCATAGTGGTGCGTTCCCGACGAGACGCCAACCCCGCTCGACAGCGAGCCTCCGGTGCCCCCAAAGCCGCCTCAACGGCGGCCGCGCCCGATTGCCGATTCCGTAGATACACCAATGGTTTGAGGCGAAATTAGGGCGCTCGCGTCGCTCAGCCGTCGCTGCGCCACGCGCCTGGCAGATGGCGCGGCAGGCGGCGCGGCTCGACCACCATGACGTCGAATCGCACGGCCAGCGGCGCCAGATCCGGACGCATTGCGAGAAACGCCTCGACCGCTCGGGCGATGCGCCGCCGCTGGCGCGGCAGCAGCGCCGCGGCGCCGGTCGCGAAATCCGGGCGCGACTTGACCTCGATCGCCGCGAGTACGCCCCGCCGCCGCGCCAGGATGTCGATCTCCCCCGCCGGGCAACGCCAGTCGCAAGCGAGGATGCGCCAGCCGCGCAGCCGCAAATGCCAGCGACACAGATGCTCGGCGAAGCGCCCGCGTCGGCGCGCCTTGAGCCGGCGCGGGTCGGCGCCCGAACGTTTCATCACGCGTCTCATCGCGTCTTGGCCGCGCGCTGGCGCGCCAGCGCGCGGTCGTAAACCGCGCGGCGGGCGAGCCCGGTTTCGGCGGCGAGCGCGGCGACCGCGTCGCGCAGGCTGAGCCGGTCGAGCAGCGCGTCCAGCCTGGTGTCGAGATCGGCGATGTCGGGCGCCGCCGCCGCCGGCGGGCCGACGACGATGACGATCTCGCCGCGCGGCGCCGGTTCGGCTCGATATTGCTCGGCCAGTTCGGCAAGCCCGCCGCGCCGCGTCTCTTCGTGGCGCTTGGTCAATTCGCGGCCGATCGCCGCCGGACGGTCGCCGAGCACTGCCGCCATGTCGGCCAGACACGAAGCAAGCCGCGACGGGCCTTCGTAAAATACCAACGTCGCGGCGAGCCCGCGCCACGCGGCGAGCGCCTTGCGACGGGCCGCCGAGCGCGGCGGCAGGAATCCGGCGAAGAGGAACGCGTCGGGCGGCAGCCCCGACAGGATCAGCGCGGTCAGCGCCGCCGAGGGTCCGGGCGCGGCGGTCACCTTCACGCTCGCGGCCAGAGCTTCACGCACCAGCTTGTAGCCCGGATCCGAGACCAGCGGCGTCCCGGCATCGGAAACCAGCGCCAAGGTCTCGCCACGCCGCAATGCCGCCAGAACCGCCGGGCGCACCCGGTCGGCGTTGTGGTCGTGATAGGGGTCGAGCGGCTTGTCGATGTCGTAATGCGCGAGCAGACGCGCGGTCACTCTGGTGTCCTCGCACAGGATGCGATCGACGCTTCTGAGCACCCATAGCGCGCGCAAGGTGATGTCGCCGAGATTGCCGATCGGCGTCGCGACGAGGTGCAGGCCGGGCTCGAGCGCATGCGCCGGCGCCCAGCCCAACTCGCGCGGCGCGTTGGTTGTTGCCACGCCGGGTTTACTTAGGCAAAGCCGACGGTTAGGGTCGCCGGCCGCTATCGCACCCTTGCCCGAGGCCGCCCGTGCCGCGCCGGTTTTTCGCCCGTCTTGCCTCACGCCTTGCCACTCTCGCCTTGGTGGGTGCCCTGGCCGCCTGCGAGGGTGCTGGCGGCCCGGCGCCGGTGATCAAGCCACCCTATGCCGGGCCGAAGGCTTCGCCAACTACGCCGGTTACCGCGACCCCGGTCCCGCCGCCGGGGGCGCAGGGGGTCAAGGTGGCGCTGCTGCTGCCGTTGTCGGGACCCAATGCCGATCTCGGCAAGGCGATGCTCGAAGCGGCGCAGCTTGCCCTGTTCACGACCGGCAGCGACCGGCTGACCTTGATCCCGCGCGACACGACGGGCACCGCCGACGGCGCGGCCAGCGCCGCGAAATCGGTCCTCGCCGATGGCGCGAAGCTGATCCTCGGACCGCTGATCGCCGACGAGGTCGACGCGGTGAAGCCGATCGCCCAGGCGGCCAGCGTCAACATCATCGCGTTTTCGACGAAGACCCAGATCGCCGGCGGCAATGTCTTCCTGATGGGCTTCCTGCCGCGCCAGGAAATCGCGCGCGAGGTGTCGTTCGCGCAGAACCAGGGGCTGGCGAAATTCGCCGCGCTGGCGCCGAACACGCCCTACGGGCATTTGATGGGTGACGCGCTGAAGGAGATCGCGAATTCGGGCGGCGCCAGCGTGACGCGGATCGAATATTTCGACCCACGCGCCGCCGATGTCACGGTGTCGATCAAGCATCTGCTGCCGGCGAGCGCCGCCGCGGCGGCAAGCGGCGGGGCCGGGGGCGGCGGCCTGGCGTTCGATGCCTTGCTGCTGCCCGAAGGCGGCGATCAGCTCAAGCAGCTCGCCGGTCAGCTCAAAACCGCCGGCATCGACGCCAGCAAAACCCATTTTCTCGGCAGCGGGCTGTGGGACGACGCGTCGATCGTTGGCGATGCAGACCTGACCGGCGGCTGGTTCGCCGCCTCGCCGCCCGATGTACGGCACGATTTCGAGCACCGCTACCAGGGCGCCTACGGCCATATGCCGCCGCGGCTCGCCTCGCTCGCCTTCGATGCCGCGGCGCTCGCCGCGGTACTGGCGAAGAGCGACGGCCCCGACCCGTTTTCGGGGCAGGCGATCCAGAACCCGAGCGGGTTCACCGGCGTCGACGGCCTCTTCCGCTTCGGCCCAGACGGGCTCGTGCAGCGCGGCCTCGCGGTGCTGGAGGTCGACCCCGCCGGCGACAAAATCGTCAGCCCAGCGCCGCAAAGCTTCCAGAATTTGGCGTATTAGCCGAACAGCGTCCCCAACACCGCGTTTAGGCGCTGCCGTCCCGCGGCGGTCGCGGAGAAGCGCCCGCCGTCGAGCGCGACGAAACCGCCATCGATCAGCCGCTTGAGCCCGACGCCGAACAGCGCCTCGACCGAGCATTCGGCGAGCGTTTCCAGGCGCGCGCGCGAGACACCCTCGACCAGGCGCAACCCCATCATCACCATCTCCTCGACCGCGGTTTCCCGCGTGATCGCGGTCAGCTCCTCGAAGTCGGGGTCCTTGAGCCAGGCCTCGGGCAGGCGGCGCTGGCGGGTCGCGTATTTGATCCCGCCGCGCGTGACGCGGCCATGCGCGCCGGGGCCGATGCCTAGGTAATCCTCGTAGCGCCAATAGGCGAGGTTGTGCCGGCTTTCCGCGCCGGGCCGCGCGTGGTTGGAGATTTCGTAGGCCGGCATCCCCGCCGCCGCGAGACGCTCTTGCGTCGTCTCGAACAGGGCGGCCGCCATTCCCTCGTCGGGCACGGCGAGCTCGCCCTTGGCGGCGCGCGTGTGAAAGGCGGTGCCCGGCTCGATCGTCAGCTGGTAAAGCGACAAATGCTCGCCGGCGAGCGCCAGGGCCTCGTCGAGCTCGGCGCGCCACGCCGCGACGCTCTGCCCCGGCCGCGCGTAGATCAGGTCGAACGAGGTTCGCCGAAAGAGCTTTCGCGACAGCCGGATGGCGGCGAGCGCTTCGTCGCGGTCATGGCCGCGTCCGAGGAATTTGAGCGCGGCCGGGTCGAGCGCCTGGACGCCGAGCGACAAGCGATTGACACCGGCGGCGGCGAAGCCGGCGAAGCGCTCGGCCTCGGCCGAGTTCGGATTGGCTTCGAGGGTGATCTCGGGGGTGTGCGCGGCCGGCCAATGCCGCTTGACGCGCTCGATCAGCGCCGCCGCCGTCTCCGGCGGCATCAGCGACGGTGTGCCGCCGCCGAAGAAGATCGAGACAACCTCATGGTCCAGCGCGAGCTCGGCCTGGCGGTCGAGGTCGGCGATCAGCGCGTTGGTCCACGCCACGGCGTCGACGCGCTCGCGGACATGGCTGTTGAAGTCGCAATAGGGGCATTTCGACCGGCAGAACGGCCAATGGATGTAGATGGCCAGGGGCGGGCGCGGCATCGCGTGTCAGCCCCCACCCCAACCCTCCCCCGCAAGCGGGGAAGGGAGCGCGCCTGGGGCGCAGGCGATCGGCAAATCCCTCCCCCGCAAGCGGGGTAGGGTCGGGGTAGGGGCTAGCATCGTTCGCCGCTTGTTCATTCGCTTCGGAAACAAGCCTCAACGAGCTTCTCAAAAGCGCGTGAGCGGTGGTCGATCCCGTATTTCTCTTCCGGCGTCATCTCGCCAAAGGTGGTGCGGTACCCCTCCAGCATGAAGATCGGGTCGTAGCCGAAGCCGTTGTCGCCGCGCGGCGGCCAGGTGAGCGTGCCATGCACCTCGCCGCGGAACAGCGCCTCCTCGCCATCTGGCCAGGCGAGCGCCAGGACCGAGACGAATGTCGCGCTCCGATCCTTGTCACCGAGCTCGCGGTGCACCCGCTCCATCGCCGGCGCGAAATCCTTGCCCGGTCCGGCCCAGCGCGCCGAATAGATGCCGGGCGCGCCGCCCAGCGCGGGCACCACCAGCCCCGAATCGTCGGCCAGCGCCGGCAAGCCGGTGGCCTGGGCGGCGGCATGCGCCTTGAGCGCGGCGTTGGCCTCGAAGGTGGTGCCGGTCTCCTCGGGCTCGGCGAGGCCGAGCGCGGCGGCGCCAAGTGTCTCGACCCGGTAGGGCGCTAGCAGCGCGGTGATCTCGACCATCTTGCCCGGATTGTGGGTGGCGATGACCAGCCTGCCGCCGGCGAATTTCCGTGCCATGGCGCTATAGCAGCGCCGCGAGCTGCAGCCGGGTCAGCTCGGCGATTCCCCCGCGGGCGAGGCGCAGCATCGCCAGGAATTCGTCCTCGTCGAACGGCGCGCCCTCGGCGGTGGCCTGGATCTCGATGATCTTGCCGCTGCCGGTCAGCACGAAATTGGCGTCGGTCTCGGCCGCCGAGTCCTCGGCATAGTCAAGGTCGAGCACCGCGGCGCCGGTATAAACCCCGCACGAGATCGCCGCGACGCTGTCGGTCAGCGGCAGTCCGGGGAGCTTCCCCGCGCTCACCAGCCCCTCGAGCGCGCGACGCAGCGCGACATAGCTGCCGGTGATGCCGGCGGTGCGGGTCCCACCATCGGCTTGCAGCACATCGCAATCGATGCGGATTTGCCGCTCGCCGAGCGCGCCGAGATCGGTCACCGCGCGCAAGGAGCGGCCGATCAGGCGCTGGATTTCCTGGGTCCTGCCGCTCTGCTTGCCGCGCGCCGCCTCGCGGTCGGTGCGGGTATGGGTCGAGCGCGGCAGCATGCCGTATTCAGCCGTGACCCAGCCGCGCCCGGTATTGCGCAGGAAGGGCGGCACACGCTCCTCGACGCTGGCAGTGCACAGCACATGCGTGTCGCCGAACTTGGCGAGGCACGAGCCCTCGGCGTATTTCGAAAACCCGGTTTCGAGCGTGACGCGGCGCATCGTGTCGGGGGCGCGTCCGGAAGGGCGCATCGATCTCTCCTATCAAATGCGCCGGGGCATCGCCCCGGCTTCAGCACCGGCCCGCTCCCCCACCCGGCCACCCAATCAGCATAATCTCGTTGGGTGGCCGGGTAGGGGAGCGGCCCGGCGCCGCGTCTGCGTCAAAACAGGGTGCCTTGGCCGGGCAGGGGGCCCTTCGGCCGAGCCGAGCGGCGCGGCCGGGCGAGGGCGCCCGCCACGACATCGACCTTCCCGTCGTGGAATTCAAGCTCCAGCGCGCCCGGCGTCACCTTGGCGGCGTCAGCGATCACGGTGTCGTTGCGGCGGACCACGACATAGCCTTCGCGCAAGCGCCGCTCGTGCGTATCGGACAGGCTGGCGAGCCGACCGGCCAAGCCGTCGACCCTGCGGCGTTGCTCGGCGATCGCGCGATGGGCGGCGACGCCGAGGCGCGGCGCGACGTCGTCGAGCCGGGCGCGGGCGCGGTCGATGTCGGCGACGAGCGCCGCGGGACGCAGCCGCGTGGCGGCAAGCTGGGCGCGCGCGGTGGCAAGCCGGCCGTGCATCGCCATGCGCAGCCGTTCCGAACGATCGTCGAGCCGCTGCGTCGCGCCGCCGATCAGGTCGCGCGGGTCGGGCAGGCCGCGCGCCAGGCCGGCGAGGTTGAGCCGGCGCTCATCGAACAGGCGGGAAACCCCCCGCGTGAGCCGCGCGGTCTTGCCATCGAGCTCGGCGATCAGGTCGAGCCGGACCGGAACCGCCATCTCGGCGGCGGCGGTCGGGGTCGGCGCGCGGCGGTCGCTGGCGTGGTCGATGAGGGTCGTGTCGGTCTCGTGGCCGACCGCCGAGATCAGCGGGATTATCGAGGCGGCCGCGGCGCGCACGACGATCTCCTCGTTGAACGCCATCAGGTCTTCGAAGCTGCCGCCGCCGCGTGCGACGATGATCAGGTCGGGGCGGGGGGTGGCGCCGCCTGGCGCAAGTCGATTGAAGCCCTGGATCGCCGCGGCGATTTGCGCCGCCGCGCCTTCGCCCTGCACCGCGACCGGCCAGACCATGACGCGGCGCGGGAAGCGGTCGGCGAGCCGGTGCAGGATGTCGCGAATGACCGCGCCGGTCGGCGAGGTGACGACGCCGATCACCTGGGGCAGGAACGGCAGCTTCTTCTTGCGCTCGGCGGCGAAGAGGCCCTCGGCGGCGAGGCGCTGGCGGCGGTCTTCCAGCAGCTTCAGCAGCGCGCCGATCCCGGCCAGTTCGAGCGAATCGACGATGAGCTGATATTTCGAGCGGCCGGGATAGGTCGAGAGCCGCCCGGTCGCGACGACCTCCATCCCGTCTTCGGGTTTGATCGAGAGGCGCATCGCGGTAATCCGCCAGCACACCGCGTCGAGCACCGCGTCGGCGTCTTTCAGCGCGAAATAATAGTGGCCCGAGCCGTGCCGCTTGAACCCGCTGACCTCGCCGCGCACCCGGACAAGCGAAAAATTTTCCTCGACCGAGCGCTTGAGCGCCGCGGCCAGCTCGGAGACGGTATATTCCGGCTGGTTCGATTGCCCCGTGAAGGCTTGAGTGGCGAGCGGCAGGTCGTCCATCGCCTGATTATAGGGAAGCCGGGAGATACTCGCTAATGCGCATCCAAGCAGGAGGGCTGATACCTTTGGCGAAGGCTCGATTTTCCCCTCTCCCGCTTGCGGGAGAGGGTGGCTCCGGGCGTAGCCCGGAGCCGGGTGAGGGTTTTGTCCCCCCCAACCCTCACCCTCCCATCGCTGCGCGACGGGTCCCTCCCTCTCCCGCAAGCGGGAGAGGGGTTTAAATGCGCATCCTCGTTGTCGGGTCGGGCGGGCGCGAGCACGCGCTGTGCTGGGCGATCGCGGCGTCGCCGCTGGTCGACAAGCTCTACTGCGCGCCGGGCAATGCCGGCATCGCCGAGGACGCCGAATGCGTGCCGATTTCGGCGATGGACACCGCAGGCCTCATCGCCTTTTGCAAGCAGGCGGCGATCGATTTCGTCGTGGTCGGGCCGGAGGCGCCGCTGGTCGCCGGGCTGGTCGATGCGCTGGAGGCCGACGGCATCGCCGCGTTCGGGCCAACCGCCGCCGCCGCCGCGCTCGAAGGCTCGAAGGGCTTTATGAAAGACCTCTGCGCGCGCGAAGGCATCCCGACCGCCGCCTATCGCCGGTTCACCGACGCGGCCGCCGCGAAAGCCTATATCGCCGCGCAAGGCGCGCCGATCGTCGTCAAGGCCGACGGGCACGCGGCCGGCAAGGGCGTTGTCGTCGCGGCGACGCTCGCGGAAGCCAACGAGGCGGTCGAGGCCGCGCTCGGCGGCCGGTTCGGCGCGGCGGGGGCCGAGATCGTCGTCGAGGAATTCCTCGCCGGCGAGGAGGCGAGCTTTTTCGCGCTGTGCGACGGCGTCCACGCGCTGCCGCTGGCCGCGGCGCAGGACCACAAGCGGGTCGGCGACGGCGATACCGGCCCCAATACCGGCGGCATGGGCGCCTATTCGCCCTGCGCCGCGGTGACGCAGGAGATCGCGGCCCAGGTGATGGAGCGCATCATCCTGTCGACGGTGCGGGCGATGGCGCGCGACGGAAAGCCGTTCAAGGGCGTGCTCTATGCCGGGCTGATGCTGACCCAAGAGGGGCCGAAGCTGATCGAATATAATGTCCGCTTCGGCGATCCCGAATGCCAGGCGCTGATGATGCGATTGCAAAGCGACCTGGTGCCGGCCCTCATGGCGGCGCGCGACGGCGTGCTCGACCGCGTCGATTTGCGCTGGTACGACCAGGCCGCGATCTGCGTGGTGATGGCGGCCAACGGCTATCCCGACGATCCGCAGCGCTACACGGAAATACGCGGCCTCGACGAGGCCGGCAGCGACCCGGACGTGAAGATTTTCCATGCCGGGACGCGATGGGAGGGCACGCGGCTCCTGGCCGATGGCGGCCGAGTGCTTGGCGTTACCGCGACCGGCGCGGACCTGACCGCGGCGCGCGAGCGGGCCTATCGTGCGGTTGACGCAATCGACTGGCCCGGCGGGTTTTGTCGGAGGGACATCGGGAAACGGGGAGCCGGTTGAAGCTGCAGAGGCGTTTCTCGTCCTTCGAGACGGCTGCTCCGCAGCCTCCTCAGGATGAGGACTTTCCTTGATGGCGTCCGATGAGACTCCTCGCCCTGAGGAGCGCCGTCAGGCGCGTCTCGAAGGACGCTGAGACAATTATCCAGCCTCAATCCGCGCTCGGCCAATTGAGCCGGATCGGGTCGCGCCCGTCCCAGTTTTTCGCCGCTTCGCGCACCTGGTCGAAGATGCGCATCCGGGTGGGGGTGGCCTCGGCCATTTCGATGATGGTGCCGGGGTGGCCTTCCTCGAGAAAATAGATGAAGGGGCCGCGCGCGCTGTCGCCTTCCTGGCCGACATGCCAGCCGCTCGCCAGTGCCTTCTCGCGGATCTCGTGAAAATTGACCGGCCAGCTCGACCAGTGCTGCGCGCCCTCGTGCCCGGCGTTGAGGAAATCCCAGTAGAGGCTCGGCGTCTGGCAGCGTTGCTGGATCAGCTCCAATTGGACATCGCCCGAATTGGCCAGCGCGATCGACAGATGCGGCGTGTCGTAGGGTTTGCCCTTGTAGCGGTAGTTGAACAGCGGCAGCCGCTCGGCATAGAACCACGGCCCCACGCCGCAGATTTCGATCCAGTGCCGCATCGCCTTCTCGATGTCGCGCACGACGATGCCTATTTGCCGCATCTCGCCAAAAATCCGGCTCATCACGATTTCCTCTTCAACTTTTGGGAACGATCGGGCGCTTCGAGCGATACGTTAACGTAGAAGTATGATGCCAGAGCGAGGCCGCTTGTGAGAAGCCGGGTCGAGGTACGGAACCAGCGGCATGTGCTCTGCGTGTTTCCCCGCTATGCGCCGTCTTTCGGCACGTTCGAGCACGCCTATCCGTTGATGGACGGCGTGCGCGCCTTCATGCCGCCACAGGGGCTTCTGGTGATCGCCGCCTATCTGCCGGCGGAATGGCAGGTGCGGCTGGTCGACGAGAATATCCGCGCCGCGAGCGACGCGGATTTCACCTGGGCGGACGCGGTGTTCGTCAGCGGCATGCACGTCCAGCGCGAGCGGATCATCGAGATCGGCCGGCGCGCGCGGGCCTTCGGCAAGGCCAGCGCGCTGGGCGGCCCGTCGGTGTCGTCCTGCCCGGAGCACTATGCCGATTTCGACTATCTGCACATCGGCGAGATGGGCGACGCGACCGACGCGCTGATCGCCGCGCTCGACGCCGACCCGAGCCCACCGGCGGAGCAAATCGTCCTCACCGCGCGGGAGCGCCTGCCGCTTACCGATTTTCCGCTGCCGGCCTACGAGATGATCGAGGGGCGGCGCTATTTCCTCGGCAACGTGCAGTATTCGAGCGGCTGCCCCTATCAGTGTGAGTTCTGCGACATCCCGGGCCTCTACGGCCGCCAGCCGCGCTACAAGAACCCTGCGCAGATCATCGCCGAATTGGACGCGATGCTCGCCGCCGGCATTGTCGGCTCGGTCTATTTCGTCGACGACAATTTCATCGGCAACAAGAAGGCGGCGCGCGAGCTGCTGCCGCATCTCGCCGCCTGGCAGAAAGCGCGCGGCTTCCCGCTGCAATTCTCCTGCGAGGCGACGCTCAACATCGCCGCCTGCCCGGACATCCTAGCGATGATGCGCGAGGCGTTCTTCTACGCGATCTTCTGCGGCATCGAGACGCCGGAGCTGGGCGCGCTCGACGCGATGAAGAAATCGCACAACCACCAAGCGCTGCCGATCCTCGACGCGATCCAAACCATCAACGGCTACGGCATGGAGGTGGTCTCCGGCATCATCCTCGGCCTCGATACCGACACTTCGGCGACGGCAGGAAACCTCCTCGAATTTATCGACCGCTCGCAGATCCCGCTGTTGACGATCAACCTGCTGCAGGCGCTGCCGAAGACGCCGCTCCACGCGCGGCTGGCGGCCACCGGGCGGATCGACGACAGCGGCCAGCGCGATTCCAATGTGGTCTTCGCCCGACCTTATGACGATGTCTTGGCGGATTGGCGTTTCGCCACCAGCCGCGCCTATGCGCCGGAGGCGCTCTATGGCCGCTTCGCATGGAACGCGGAGCACACCTATCCCAACCGCATCCGCCCGCCGTTGAGCCGGGCGCGGCTCAGCGCCGCCAATTTGCGGCGCGGCTTCGTCACGCTGGCCAAGATCATCGGCAAGATCGGCATCGCCGGCGATTACCGGCGCGTCTTCTGGCGCATGGCGTTGCCGGCGCTACGCAAGGGACGCATCGACGAATTGATCGCCGCCGCGCTGGTCGCGCACCATCTGATCCGCTTTTCGCGCGACTGCACCCAGCAGAGCGCCTCGTTCTACGCCGACCGCTCGCAGCCGGTCGCCGCGGTCCGGCAGGCCGCCTAGCCGAGCAACCGCTCACGCGACCCGCTTAGCGCGCCACTCGCCGGTGCCGAACTGGCTGCGGTTGACGATGCCGCCGTTCTGGTCGCTGGCCGCGCCGAGCACCACGGTGCCTTCCATCGCGCCGTCCTTGACGCGGCCTTCGAACCGGTAGGACAGCCGGCTCGCCTCGTAGCGCTGCTCGAACGCGAAGCGCACGACATCGGCGTCGAGCGCGCCGGCGACCGGCCCGTCGAACTGCGCCGATTTCT
>Ga0182024_10009141_pt1 | contig 20609 bp, 16 predicted proteins | sample P32metaG_FD_120480 | JGI IMG/M metagenome (GOLD analysis project Ga0182024, IMG submission 120480) | Permafrost microbial communities from Stordalen Mire, Sweden - P3-2 metaG (Illumina Assembly) | ecosystem: Environmental > Terrestrial > Soil > Wetlands > Permafrost | place: Sweden: Stordalen... | reverse complement strand
GTTGTTTTTGACGAGATTGCCGCTTCCTGTGACCTTATCAAATTGAACCATCTGGCCGAGCGGCATGGGGCCCAGCACATTTTTGACATAGTTGCCCACGAACTGCACGCCGCTGGATTCGAGGGCATTAAGGCCGGACGAGACGCTTTCGATGCGACAGCCCTGAACCGAGATATTTTTACAACCGTAGGCATCGACCCCGTTGTGGGTGCTGTCGTGAATCCAGCAATTCTGAATGGAGATGTCGGTGCAGTTTACCAGCTTGATCGAATGAAGGTCAGAGCAATAGATGCTCATATTGGAGCAGTTCGTTAAAACGAGAGAAGGATCCTGGTCGATCGTGACGAATTCGATCTTGCCGCCTTTCTTGTCCGTCAGCGTCACCGCATCTCCCTTCTTCAAAGCGGGAGTCTGAATGATTGGTGGGATCAGATCATCGGCACGCGACACGCCAATTGCAAACAAGAGCAATAACCAATGGGAAGATTTCATAAGGGTTTACGGGACAGGATTCCATCTTACGGACTTATTTGTTTGGAAAATACTGGGCGGAATATAAGCGTGGTGCCAGACGACTGGACCTGTTCGACAATCGTTAGATCGCGGTGTTCACCGAGAACGGTGATTGTTCCACTTGCGGACTGTTGGATGGATTGGCCAACTGAATAGATGGAGAATACTCCACTGCGTGTAGTGAGAAGTCCCAGTGTATTGAGGGGAAGCGTTTCACTTGCTTCTCCTGCGTCGGCCACGCCTTGAATCTCGACTACTTGCCCTGGAGAAATATAATTGCTGAGGCCATAAAAATTTCCATTGCTTGCCAGAGTCTGGTTATAAATATTGGTGGCGAGTGTGCCTGCGGCGGTGCTGGACAAGACCGTTGTCCCATTAGTTGCGCCGTTAAAAACGGCGGTGAGTGGAAGAAGGCGAATAATGACCGGATTCGAAGAAGTATCCACAAAGGGCCTTATCTGCGCATTGAGATTCACTTTTCCACCAGGAGTCAAATACGACGAATTTGTGGCAGTTGGATTATCGAAAAAGGAGTTGGTCGAGACAGGCACGCTCAACATGTCAACTAGCGCCCAATCGGGTAAATTTGTGGTTGTCCGCTGAGGCTGCAAGCGGAGTGTCCTCCATGAGACACCGTTGGTTGTGGCCTCTACACCTGTATGGATATATCCGAGTTCCGCGGGCGACTGCATGATGCCGGACAGGTTTCCCAGGGAGCCTTTCGGTGCGGGAAACTGCATGCCGATATTGGTCAAATTTCCGGCGCTGTCTGTGTCCTGCTGCGGGCTAATTGATGAAGACGCTGGCTGACCGAGAGTGGAGGTAACCGGATTGGTTTCCCAAGTACTGGTTGTTTGCGTCCAATTCGTAGGACATGTATTGAGCGAAGGATCGTCCTTCACTTGGGCCGTGGTGATGGCGTTTGATGCGACCAATGGCCCATCCAGGGTATAGGCTATGGATTGGCTGCCGCTCGTAGATGCGATTTCGACTCGAACGGAGTTGGCATCGCGCAATGCGCCCCGGAAACCTGATACCGCCACGGCATTTCGATTGGTGGAAGTGAACAGGCACGCCCCGATAATTTTGCGATATCCCCCGGCCATGAGATCCCAATAATTTGCGCTGCCGTCATTATAGACCACGATATTGGTGAAAACGGATGGAGTCGTGGGAGAGGTAGGTACGGAAAGCGGGGTGAGAGAATTGGTATTGATCACGGACTGATTGGTGAGGATGGGGCCGCTAAAGGCATAATAGGAGCCATTAGTAAGATTTATCGCCGCACTGAGTTTATATTGCGTCAGATCGAGTTGCGAGAGGCCAAAAAAAGGCGGGAGATAAACCTCCATATAGAATTGAGCCAAAACCACCGAGCTCGGAGGCGAGCCGTTCGTAAAGGGGGTGGAAGTGTAGATGCCCATCTCGGTGACCCGCGGCGCGCGGGTGTTTCCTTCCAATTCGCTCGGATCACTCAGGCTGGCCGCAGCGTCGTAGATAAAGGAGCTGCCACTGAGGTATCCGAAGATCGGTTCCACGACGGTGTTGGTCGATTCCCGGGCGCGAACGTATTCGATGATATCGACAGCGAGCTGCTGAGGACGCACCGGACTGTATTTGGATGCGAAACTTTGCCCTGGTAAACTGGGGAACGGCCAATTTGTTTGCTGAAGAATGGCGGTCAATCTGTTAACTTGGTTCTGAACTTTGGTTGCGCTCAGATTGGCGACGCTTCCGGGATCGGTATTGGGAGTGGTGAGGATATCGAGAAAGTTGGTACTGCCGGGAGCAAGATTTGTCTGGGTGGTCAGGATAATGCGTGGCGTGTTGAACATGTTCAGATCGGGAGAGTGATTGTAGGCGGACATACTAAAGCTGTTTGTAGCGATCACCGGCGCGGCATTGGTGACTCTGCACACCTCTTGAACGGTATTGAATGGCCCGTTTGTTTGGACTGAGCTGGCACTAGGAAAGCCGAGTGTCGCAAGACCGACTTGCGATGGGTTGCTGAGCGAGTTGGTGTTTGCGGAGCCGTTTTGCCAGGCGGTGTTAATATTTACCTTGGCGCTTTCGTCATCCGTCCAGAAAGCAAATCGACCTATGCTATTTGTGGAACTGGCATTTGTAAAACTGCCATTATTTTCGACGTATATCCACTGCACCCGCATTTGGGGGGCGCTTGGATTGACAAAGTTGTTGCTAAAAGCAATGGCGTATTTCGTCGAGTCTTCGAGGTCTTGAACATTGAGGTCGACTGTATTCGTGGAATTAGTACTGGAACTAAACCCGGAAGAGATATCCACGCTGGAACCGGCAACCGCCACCGCGCCCGGTTGGGTAGTCCAATAGGAGTTTGTGGTGTTTCCAATGGCTGTTTGCAGGCGCGCCATGGCGGCATCCGTTCCCATTTGGGAGATGAATTCCGCATTAATTCCGTTAAGATGGGAGCGGGCCATCGAAGACTCCATCTGCATACTGGAGAGAAAGCCTATCACGAGAATGGTGATGAGGCAGATCAGCAGCAGGGTGATGATGATCGCCGAGCCTCGTTCTCGGATTTTCATGGCAATACCCAATTGGTGTCATTGGTAAGACAAACTCTCATCGTGACGACGCTAACGCCGGAACTAACCGCATTGGGCAAAGAAGAAACAAAGGCGGAAGCGGTGGAATACGATGCGGAAGGAATCGGCGCCGTCAGTCTCTTGGCGTGCTCTGAGTCGATCAAAACAAGGCTTAGATCAACCCAGGCGGGGAGTGTCCCGGTAACGCGAGAATCTCCGACAAAAGCCGTGCCGTCTTGATTAAAAGCCTGAATCCAAAGTCCAAGGACGTTTTCAAGAAAAAGACCTTGGTATTGGCTCGCCTGGGTAGCAGGGGCCACTGAATCGAGGATACTGGCGGAAAGCCAGCTCGTGGGATTATTTTCGATGTAATTATTAGCAGTTGGATTAACGAAAAAACGGCATAAATTCGGCTGGTTATTCACATACCGCACAAAATACCCCACTTCCGCTAAGTCTCCCTGGCTTGTATCCGTGGCAATTGGCGCCTGCCAGAATATGGCGTCGTGATTGAGGTAATTCGAGCCAATCGACGATGGATTTATCACAAATTCCAAGGACGTTGAATTCGTTCTATTAAGTGGTAACGCAGCCGCTCTCAATTCTTGGCCGATCCTGTCCAAAACGATGCGAGCACGCTGGCGATTTTGATTGGTGCTCTCGCCTTGTTGCCATATGCCGCTGGTGTACCCAAGAATGCTAGCCAAAATGAGGCTTATGATGGACAGAATTGTGATGGCGACCAACATTTCGAGAAGAGTGAACCCTCGATGCCAGCCGGCGCGGCCACGTCTCCATTCTAGGACGGGAACCTGTTTTACATGAGCATTCATTGAGGAGGGAGTGTCAGATAAAAAGCCCGGGTTTGCTGGTTGGCTGCAGGAGCTGATGACGGCCATTTAAAGGTCATGCTGACTCGAACGAGATTTGTCGAAACAGAGGCCATTTCTGTACTAGGAACATTCGTGGTCGCAATTTGGCAGATGTAAAGCGACTGCCCCGAGCTGTTCGACATTCCGGTACTGTCGAAGTAGCGAGTTATCGGGAAAGTTAGGTTGGGGGAAGTTTCAACCTCACCTGCCAATTGGGCTGCTACGGATGAAAGGACAGTATCGGTGCTGGATTGGCGGCTGGCATTGAGTCCGACAGTGAGCAAACTCAGTATGGCAATGAGGGAGAGACTTATGATGGCGATGGCAATCACCACTTCAACCAAACTGAAGGCGTTACGAACGGTGCGGGAGCCTCTCATGGGCGCTCTATAATTGGAATCCCTGTCAAAGTATTCAGGCTGAGCCCATAATAATTCTGTGCGTTGGTACCCTTTGTTTGCTCCAAAACCCACAACAGTGGGGGCTGAGGATTGGATATCCCAAAGACGGACAGGCTTCCGTCCGGGAGAAAAACCTGATAGGCGTAATCGCTGCTCGGGAGAGTCATCCCAGCTATTGGAGGAACATTGACGCTTGGATTAAGGAGTGGAGTTTGGCTGACAAAAACGGTGCTTTTGGACTGATCTACGACGATCCCGTCCGGTAAATAATTCCATTTAGTGATGGGATTCCATTGAGTTGCACCCTCGTCCTTCTCCATCAGCACGAAGGTCCGATAGTTGTAGTTTCCGCTCGGAGCCTGGGTGACCATGACGAGAGCCGTCATCACTCTTTTTGCCTGCGAGTTTTGCCTCGCCTGATTGATTAAATCTGAAAGCAAATTCCCTCCCTCAGTCACGCGATTCGATCCGAGCGCGGAAAAAGCACCAGTGCTAAGGGCGCCGAGGAGCCCAATAATCGCGACTACAGTCAAAAGCTCGACTAATGAGAAAGCGCGAACCGAGCGTTTGTGATCTCGGCGGAACAGGCCTAAATGGGAACGGGGAATGAGCATGGTTTTTAATCAACAAAAAATTACATGCACCACAAGCTTCATTAGAAAGACCTGATATTGGGCGAATTACGGACAATCCATCTTGGAATGAAAGGAGCTGGAATGCAATTTTTGATATCAAGGCGTATTTTCCGCTATTATCTCCTGTTCAACAAGCCAACATGCTTATTAACGTTATTCCATTAGTTATACTTTTTGCTCTCAGGCTCGGAGCAAAAAGCGATGCACTCCAGCGAATACCTAATTCTTATCTTCATACATAAAAACAGCTTACGTATTTTATGGAAAATCGACGAATTAAATCCGAAGCTGTGAATGTTAAAAATACGCCTTTGGGCGCATTGTGGTCACACCTGCGCTGAACGAAACTCCCGGGGGGATTTCCCGAGATTTTTCTTCACCCAGCCTGAAAAATGCGGCAAAGAGCTGAAGCCTAGATCCATGGCAATTGATTTAATGCTTCTGACCGATCCGAGTAATGCTATGCGTGCATTTTCGATCCGCTTATTTTCCCAATATTCCTTAGGCGTAATGCCAACATCGCGATGGAAAAGTTTGTTGAACTGGCTGATGCTAAGTCCACTGTGGGCCGCCAAGTCCTTTTCACGCAATGAATAGCTCAGTCTTTGCGTTTCCATGGTATGAATGGCCTCCCGAATTCGATCGTCAATCGGCCCGATCGTGCGAGCGGTCAATCCGAACCCTTCCATGACCAGCGAATAAGCTTGAATCCAACCGTAAAGCAGGCGCTGAAAATTGAAATAGCAACGGTGAGACCCGGGGACATGTGGAAGGCTCGAATAAATTTCTGGAAATTCCCGAGAAACAGCTCGTGCGAGGCGTTCGCTAATCCGGGTGAATTCCCGAAGTTCCGACATGGCTCGGGAATAAGATTTTGAACGATCAAATAATAATTCGCCGGTCGGCCATTCGGCAATGAATCGAACGGATAGAATCTCAGCGTCTTCGCTGAATTCCTGGGTGCCATCCTCCGTTTTCGGAAAAACCCATTGTCCGGCCCCATAAGTTTCATTTTCCAAAGAAAACTTTAGTGTCACGCTTCCCTTTCGGATCAGCCAAGCCGTTTGCGGCTTAGAATCATAAGACCACTCTCGATAACCGTTGCTTGGGAACCCCGTATAGACCCATGCGAGTTGCATTCGAAAATCACTCCAATATCTGAGAGGCTCGATTCGGTCAGAATTGGGGTTCATGAGCAGAGATTGTAAGTAATCAAACAGTTTTGAGAAGCAGAAGGGGTGGAAAAACACTCTCGAGGAGCGAATACTTTCTCCTAATGAAAGCGTCGTATTCCTTTGCTTCTTCTCGTCTTTTCGATGTCGTTAGGCTTTGCAACGGGACGCTAATCCCACCTAAAGAGACAATTGGCAAGAAAATTCTTTGCATTGAAACCTAATTAGTTGCCCGTGGAGATTCCGGATATCTATATAAATAATTATGAAAACCGTTTCACTAACCTTTCCTCTCGAAGAGGCTGGGAAGTATGATGTCCTAGTCGTCGGAGGTGGGTTAAGCGGCTGCTGTGCCGCAATTGCAGCCTCTCGAAGCGGAGCAAAAACCTTGCTGGCTGAATCTTTGCCCTATATCGGTGGGAATGGAACCACTGGATTGCCCATCAGCAGTTTCCGTGCTGCGAATAACCCCAGGCTTGTGGTGGGCGGAATTCCTTTGGAACTGCTGCTTCGTCTCAAGAAGAAGGGCGCCTTGCAATCCAATTTAGACCAAGTGGACTGGATTTGTCTCGATTACGAACGGCTCCAAATCGAGATGACCCACATGCTTGATGAAGCCGGAGTCGAAATGATCACCCATGCGCCACTTGTTTCTGTCGAACACCATGAGAGACGACTTAACGCCGCGCTGCTTTATAGCAAGGACAGCCTCCTGCGCTATGAAGCGAAGGTATTCGTTGATTCTTCGGGAGACGCTCAACTTGCCAATCTGGCCGGCCTTCCAACTCCGGTGGGAAGGCAGCGCGACAGCAAAACCCAGCCGATGACGTTGATGTTCACCTTGGGGGGAATCGAGGATAAGCACTTGATGTCATGGGCGGAGACCGCCCTGAAGTGGGAAGAACTCCGCACTAAACGAGGAGGATGGCTCAATCCCCGTTTGGGACCAGCACTTTCCGGAGGCTTTCCCATACCTGGAAAGCCTGGCGTGTGGTCCTTCAATGTCACCCGAATTATAGTAGACAAAGGAACCGACAGCCGTTTGCTCACCCAAGCAGAAAAGCAAGGACGTTATCAGGTCGAGGAATTCGTCGAGTCCTTCCTCCGTCCTCACATCCCCGGTTATGAAAAATGTTACCTTACTCAGATTGCCGGTAGAGTGGGTGTGCGTGAGACGCGACGCATTGTCGGCCATTACGAGTTGCAAAAAAGTGATCTCGTTGCCCAGCGCAAGTTTTCTGATGCCATTGCCTGTAACAGTTACCCTGTCGATATTCACAGTCCTGATGGAGGTTCCACCCATTACGAGGAAGGCTCATTTCCCAACGGAGCTTATTATACTATTCCATATGGTTGCCTCGTGGCACGAGATGCCGACAATCTCCTCGCATCCGGGCGATGCCTCTCCGCTTCTCACGAAGCGCTTGCGGCAGTACGGGTTCTCAGCGCCGCCATGGCTACGGGAGAAGCAGCCGGCACTGCTGCTGCTCTTTGCTCACAGAACGGACAGATCGCCTCGAAAATCGACCGAGATATATTGCGCGGTCGGTTAAGGGAGCAAAATGCAATTGTCGATTAGCTCCTTAGTGCCGCTAAACGACACGCGCAAAGAAAAGCTGCCGTCCATCGTCGAGAATGATACGCTCACAATAGGTCGATCTCAATACAGCAGCGTTGTGGAATGGCCTGACACCCTTTTGAGGTTTGCTACAAGGAGCATACGTGGTGATTTCTCATCCATTCTGCATTTTGAGCGTAGAACCGACCTGAAACTTAGCTGGAATTTTGATGGACTAAATGAGTAATACATTAACAGACATTCCTGCGGAGAGCGCTGTTTTAGCTGGAAGAAAGACATGGCATTGCGGAACGTTGACCTACACCAAGGCTGGACTGGTGGCACTCTTCGTTTTTCTCCTCTTGGGCAACTTCTGCTTCACCCTTGTGCAGCAAGTCATTCCCAGTATCCTGCCTCTCAAGCTCAAGAGTCTCGGAGCGTCAAATTTTTTGATCGGAGCTCTTCTCACCAGCACCTTCCCGGTTTTTGGGATGTTTTTGTCCCCTTACCTCAGTTTTAAAAGTGACTATCTTAGAACGAGATGGGGGCGCCGCATTCCGTTCTTCGTTCTCTCTCTGCCATTCGTTTGTCTGAGCATACTCTTCCTGGCCTTTTCCGACGATATTGCCCGCTTTCTACATGGCTCCGGTTTTCTTGCGAGATTTTCTCCGGCAATGGCGGCAATTGTCGTCATCGGAGTGTGTAGTGTCGCGTTTCAATTCTCTGACGTGCTTATTGCCTCCATCTATCAGTATATCTTCAATGACACCGTCCCCGTCATGCTCATTGGACGCTTCGCCGGGCTCATGCAGATTGTCGGTGGAACCGTTTCGTTTCTCTACAACTATTTCATCTTCAAATATGCGGAAAGCCACATGAAAGAGATCTTTGTTGGTACGGCAATACTCTATTTTATTGGCATTGGAATGATATGCCTCTTCGTAAAAGAGGGTGAATATCCGGCAGTAACGGAGAAGGAGCGGAATGACTCGCGTGGATTAGCCGGCATCAAGACTTTCTTTCGCGAGAGTTTTTCCAACAAGTTCTACTGGACCAAATTTCTCTATTCAGCCATCCCGCCTTTGATGTGGACCGTGGTGCCATTCAACATTTTCTTCTACAAGGAAATGGGGCTGTCGCTCGACTATGTCGGCAGGGCGCTCGGCGTCATGGCCGTGGCCTATATGGCCGCAGCCTACTTCACGTCGATCTTCATCGATCGCTGGCATCCCTTACGCATGCTCACCTACTCGGCGATGTTTGCCGTCATCTTTACGATGTCGAATTGGGTCTGGCTTTTCGTGACGCTCTCACCAAAGACGTTTTTCTGGCTGCATCTGATAGCTACCGGGCTTATAGGCACGTTCCAGGGAACCCTTAGCGTCGTCGCCACGCTGCCTTTCGATATTCGCCTCCAACCTAAGTCCCGCTTCGGACAGTTCTGTTCAGCTCAATCCATATTGCAGAATTGCTGCAGAGTGGGAGGAGGTCTGTCTGTCGGACTTCTCTTTGATTTGTTGCAACGGTTCTTCCACGGTTCCAATTACGCCTATCGCTTTATTTTTGTGTGGACGGATTTCTGGTTGGTGGTCGCGGCGTGTATCATTTTTTGTCTCTATCGCCAATGGCAGGCTCTTGGCGGAGACAAACATTTTCATCCTCCGGCCCCCTGGTCGAAACAAGGATTTGAGGAGATGGAGCAGGCCCCCTTCGTCGGCGTCCAGACCCGTTGGCTCAACTATTCGCTTGGACTGGTCCGCCTCCTGATGTTGCTTTCCATTGTCTACCTGATACCGCTGACCGCGTGGCTGTGGCATATCGGCTGGGGCTTTGACTTTAAGTGGCATCTGCTGGCCGTCATACCGGTCTCGATCATGCTTTATTTTGTGTGGATAAGAGTGGAACGCTCAATCAAGACCGATGTGGCGCTCTGCGCCGCTGGGAAGGCCGCCCGCAACGGCATCCCGCATCATGGAGTCTTCTTCATGGAAGCCTGTGCGCTTCTTCTTTTGCTGCTGATTTGGATCGGCAAAACGATCATGGGCGTTCACGAGGGACTCCAGGGCAGTGCGCTCGTTTTTGGAATCGGCAACCAGATTACCAACGCATTGGTGATCGTTGCGGTGCTGGTATTGCGCCGTCTTGAGCGTGGCTACGATCCGATGCTCAACTACGACGGACGCAAAGAACAGCAAGCAACCAACAGAGAAGAAGCAAGATGAAGGTGATCTTTTTCAAATAGATTCGGAACTTGATTTTATGAACAACGCAAAACGTCCACTCATTTTGTTTGATCCCTATCCCCGCTCAACTGCACAAATATTTGACTCTGCCACCAAAAAACGGCTGGACGAATTGGGCAATGTGATCTGGCACGACGGCTCTCCTGCCACCGATGCGCATATCGATCGGTATCTTCCGGAAGCGGTGGCGCTTATCGGTCAATCGGCGCTGCCCAAGGAGCGGCTGGACAAAGCCCCGAATCTCAAAGTCGTTTTCAACGTGGAAAGCAATTTCATGCCCAACATCGACTACATGGAATGTCATCGTCGCGGCATTTATGTCATGGGCACCGGACCGGTCTTTTCCAAGCCCGTGGCGGAAATGGCTCTGGGCATGGCGCTCTCCAGCGCGCGGCGAATTCACCAGGCCGATGCGGCAATTCGCGCGGGTAATGAAACTCTCTATGGTGAGGGAGACAATCAGGATTCGATCCTGCTGAGCGAACGTCCCCTGGGTGTTGTGGGCTGCGGCAATGTGGGCCGGGCGTTGTTGCCCTTGCTGCGCCCGTTCACCAGTGAAATTCTCGTGCATGATCCCTGGATTCATCCCAGCGTCTTGAGCGAACTTGGAGTGACGCCTGTTTCCCTCGAAGAATGTTTTAAACAGTCAACCGTCGTGTTTTTGCTCGCAGCCACGACAACGGAAAATTCCGGCAAGATCGGCGCGAAGTATTTCACGAGCATGCAAAAGGGAAGCATCGTCGTTCTAGTCAGCCGTGCCGGCATCGTGAACTTTGAGGAGTTGCTTGATGCGGCGCAGTCCGGTCACATTCGCGCCGCCATTGATGTCTGGCCCGAGGAACCGATTCCCGCCAATCATCTCGCCCGCAGGACACCCAACACGCTTCTTCAAGCGCATCGCGCGGGAAACATTCCAGAAATCTGGCCGTGGATGGGACAATTGGTCGTCGATGATTTGGAACAGGTGCTCAAGGGGCTCCCCCCGCAACGCTGCCAACGCGCCCTGTGGGAAACCGTCAGCAGGATCCGCAGCAAGCCATCCGAGCAAAAGGGCTCACCCGCGGGATCTTCCTCTCCAACGGCAAAGCCCTAACCATCAAATCTAAGAAAGATCACTCACTGCCTTTTCATTTATGAATTCTCAAATCTTACGCATTGCTGTCGTAGGCACTGGTCAGGTGGCAACGGGAAACTATCTGCCATTGTTGCGCGACGAAAAAGATGTTGTCCTCGGGGTCTGTAACCGGACCCCGGCGCGTGCGCAGGCGGCAGCGAAAAGCTTCAACGGCGAGTGGCTCGAATCGCTCGAAACTGTGGCTAAGTGGCATCCGACCACGGTGATTGTCACAACGAAGGAAACCGACCGATTCGAGGTGGTGATGGAGTTGATCCGCCTTGGGGTAAAACGCATTTTCTGCGAGAAGCCGCTCGTGGCGAAGAATGGACAGGCCAACGTCACGGAAGAGGATTTCCACAACGCCAAGGCCATGCTTGAGGCGGCGAAGAAGAGTGGCTGTCGTGTGGCAATGAATTTCAATTATCGTTCGTTCGACCAGACATTGGCGGCGAAGAAGATCGTAACGGAACGACAATTTGGGAAGCTCATCCAAGTGGCCAGCCAGGTGCATTTCGCGTGCTGGAGCCATTGCATTGATCTGATCCACTACTTCGGCGGTGAGATGGAGGAACTATCGGCGGTGACGGGGTTGATCGACCGGCACGGGCAAGGCGGTATTCTCGCTCCCGATGTGACGGCTGCGTTCCGATTGGCCAATGGTGCGGTCGGCACGTTGATCGGCACGGCTGGGATGGCGTGGCAACACCCGCTCTTTGAAATGATCTTTACATATGAAAAGGGCCGCATCCACATGCGGGATATTGATGGCGATCTTGAAGTTCTCGATGCCGCCAAGCGCACGCAGGAACGTTACTCGATGGTGCGCGATGCCTCGCGCTGGGACCATTACGGCGCGTCGTTCGGCAAGGCGATTCCGGCATACCTCGAATCGATCCGCCAGGACACTGAGCCACCGGTGAGCGGTCTCGATGGCCTGCGCGAATTGCAAGTGGAAGCGGCGCTCAAGCGGTCGATTTCCGAAAGACGTGCCGTGCTCGTACAGAAGGAACTGCCGCTCTGAATCGATTCAACAGGATTACTATGAAAATTGTTCATCAAAAAGGTAACAGCGAAATTGCCATTGAAGAAATGGCTATACCAACGCCCGGACCGGGCGAGGTGATCGTCAAAACCGTCGTCTCCGCTCTGTGCGGCAGCGAGATGGGGACCTATCGCAAGGAGGGATTGCCTGCGGGCAATAATGGTCACGAGGCAGCGGGTATTGTGGCGCAACTCGGCGAAGGGGTGACGGCAATGAAGGTCGGTGACCGTGTCGGCGTGAGTGCGATCGCAGGATGCAACCACTGCGACTATTGCAAGAAGGGACAATACACGTGGTGCGACCATTTTAAATTTTTCGGCCACATGCACGCGGAGTATTTCAAGATTGAGGCATTGGCCTGCCATAAGCTGCCCGCTGATGTGCCGTGGGAAGTGGCCGTGCTGATTACCGGCGACGGACTCGGCGTTCCTTACCACACCTCGACCAAGCTTCGTAGCGAGGAGATTCAGAACGTGGCCGTGTTCGGTCTCGGTCCGATCGGCCTCGGTGAGATCCTTGTGCAGAAGCATCTCGGTCGTCGGCTCATCGGCGTCGATCGTTCTCCTGAGCGTATCGCATTGGCAAAGAAACTGGGCGCGGCGGAAACCATCCTCGTCACCGAAGGGCTCGATGTCCCGGCGGCGATCAAGGCCTTGACCGGTGGCAAGGGTGCGGATGTGTGCATCGAAGCGGCGGGTGTTCCGGCCACAGCGCATCAATGTTTTGCCTCCGTGCGAAAGGGTGGCACGGTGGTCTTTAACGGCGAACAACCGGCGCTACCGCTTTCCCCGAGCGACGATTTCATTCGTCGGGACATCACAGCAGTCGGTTCGTGGTTCTATCACTTCAACGAGTACCCGGCGATGCTCGAGGCCTACCGCAACGGATTACCGGTGGCGTCATTGGTGACGCACAAGCTGCCTTTGAGCCGTGCGTCCGAAGCATTCCGCCTCATGGGTGACGGAAAAACCGGCAAAGTATTGCTCGAATATACGGCGTAACGTCGGGCGATGTTCTGCGCATTTTCAGCTATGGAATAAACCAAAGTATGTATCTATTAGACCTGACCGCAAAGCAGCTTTGTCAGATAACGAGGCTGCTCAAGCAAAAGGAGGGCCTTGTGCCTCCGAGATAACGTTATGCCTATTGCTTATGATCGCCGCACCAAGACTTTTTTCCTGCACGGCCCAGGAAGCACCTACGCAATGACTCTGGGCCCGCTCGGAAGCCTGCTCCATCTCCATTGGGGAGCGCGTTTGCGCGGGAGTGATCTTCGTAGCTTGGTTCCATGGGGCGGCCGAGCGTTCAGCCCCAATCCCAAACCAAGCGATCATGGATTTAGCTTTGATATACTTCCCATGGAGTTTCCCACATACGGACGCACCGATTTCCGTTCCCCTGCCTTGGAAATCACCTTTGCCGATGGCAGCCGCGTCGTTGATCTTGCTTATCATGGACATCGCATTACCCGTGGCAAACCGAAGTTGAACGGCCTCCCCGCGACGTACGTTGAAAGGGCTGCCGAGGCCGACACTCTTGAAATCGATCTGGCTGATAAAAGGAGCGGGTTGGCCGTCACCCTTTCCTACACCGTCTATCAACGCTGGGACGCCGTCGCCCGCTCGGTGATCGTTCGCAATGGCGGCAAGAAAGCTGTGCAGTTGCGCCGCGTCCTCAGCGCCAGTCTCGATCTTCATGGCGCCCGGCACGATTTTCTTCAACTCTCGGGCGCCTGGGCGCGGGAACGGGGAATCGTTCGTAGTCCGTTGCGGCCAGGGATCCAGTCCATCGAAAGCCGTCGCGGGGCCAGCAGTCATATGCAGCATCCGTTCCTTGCCCTACTCGATAAAAATGCTGACGAATCGCAAGGTGAAGTCCGCGGATTCAGCCTCGTTTACAGCGGCAACTTTCTCGCCCAGGCGGAAGTTGATCCCTACGACATGACCCGTGTTCAGATCGGCATCAATCCGTTTGAGTTTTCCTGGCTGCTCGAACCAGGCGAATCGTTCCAGGCGCCCGAGGCGGTGCTGGTTTTCTCCAACCAGGGACTCAACGGCATGTCCCACCATTATCACGAGCTTTACCGCACACGGCTGGCCCGCGGATTCTGGCGCGACCGCGAGCGGCCCATTTTGATTAATAATTGGGAGGCCACTTATTTCGACTTTGACGCCGCCAAGCTGAAGGCCATAGCCCGGCACGCCAAAAAAGCCGGCGTTGAACTCCTCGTCCTCGACGATGGCTGGTTCGGCAAGCGGAACGATGAGCGGAGTTCGCTCGGAGACTGGGTCGTGAACAAAGAGAAGCTCCCCGGGGGACTTGCTGATCTGGCCCGGAGCATTAACAAAATCGGCCTCAAATTCGGGATCTGGTTTGAACCGGAGATGATTTCCCCGGACAGCGATCTCTACCGCGCGCACCCCGATTGGTGCCTCCATGTTCCCAGACGCAGCCGCTCCGAGGGACGCAACCAACTCGTCCTCGATCTGTCGCGCGCTGAGGTCTGCGATTGGATCGTCGAGACCCTGACCGGCATTCTCGCTTCGACCCCCATCGCCTACGTCAAGTGGGACATGAATCGCAATATGACCGAGATAGGCTCGGCTAGCCTCCCGCCGGAACGCCAGTCCGAAACCGCGCATCGCTACATGCGCGGGCTTTACAGCGTGCTAGAACGGCTCACCAAAAAATTTCCCAAAGTCCTCTTCGAGGGGTGTTCAGGCGGTGGCGGTCGTTTCGATCCCGGCCTGCTTCATTACATGCCGCAGACATGGACGAGTGATAACAGTGACGCCATTGCCCGTCTCGAGATCCAATATGGAACCAGCCTCATCTATCCCCCGATCTCGGTCGGCGCCCATGTCTCTGCCGTGCCGAACCACCAGGTGGGACGCACCACCTCGATCACCACACGCGGTCATGTCGCCATGTCGGGCAACCTTGGGTATGAACTTGATTTCGGGTCATTGAGCGAACAGGAAAGAGGACTCGTCGCGGAGCAGATCGCTTTCTACAAAAGAAAGCGCAAGCTGATTCAATTCGGGAAATTTTACCGGCTCGTGAGTCCCTTCGAGAATCATGCGGCGGCCTGGATGATCGTGGCACCCGGCCAAAAGGAGGCGCTCGTGTGGCATTTCGAAACGCTCATCCGTGCCAATCCGCCGCGAGAAAGGCTTCGACTGCAGGGCCTCGACTCTAAACGCACCTATCGATCTCTGACCACGGGCGAAGTATTAGGTGGTGACTTTCTTCACGAGACCGGCCTGCCCGTTCCGCTGCCCAAAGTCGATTTCCAAAGCACTCTTTGGAATTTGAAAGCGGTATGAGGCAACCCATAACCCGAAAAGCATCATTTACAACAGTACGGCACAGTTTTTTGTTCCTTTACATAACTCTTTAATCTTGGGTCCACGCAAGTCGCAGTTCTTGGTCATTTTCTGAACAATTTGATGAGTGGGGACCAAGTTACTATTCTATTGGCGGGTGATAATCCGAGTGAACTCGAAAACCTTGCTGCCAGCTTGCTGGCTGAAACTTTTAGGGTATTACCAGTCGCAGATCGGACAACGATTGTGACGTTGGCCCGCAGCGAAGTCCCCAGCATAATTCTGCTCGATCTAAGATCATGCTTTGACATTTGCCGAATGCTGAAGCGTAACTTTATTACGGAACCTATACCGATCATTGCGCTTTTATTTCCAGCGGATGAAGTGGATCGAGTTGCCGCTCTGGAGTTAGGTGCAGACGATTGTATGGCCAAGCCATACAGTATCCGCGAATTGACCTTGCGCATTAAGTGTTCGCTCAACCGCGCGCACGACAAGAAGGGCGAAGCACGTTACAAGAAGTCGCAACATTATTCTGCCTTAACGCGACGATCCTCCGAAACCGGACAACAGTAGGTAAAGTTACTTCGTTTTCTCGATCATTAGCGACTCAACCACGATTGTATTTTCCAGAGACAATGCCGTGGTGCTGGAACTTTCCCGTACGGTTTCCAATGCTCCGGTGTCCAGAGCATCTACCAGTCGGATTAGACCTTTCCCTCGGATGGTTATCGCATCGGGGCCCGCCTCGATCTTCAATTCTTCCTCTTGTAGTTCCCGACGCCACTGCCAGGACGACAAGCTCCGGTAAGGGTATGAAAAGCTTTCTTCGGCAGTGGAGGACGCCCCTTTGCAAAGCCTGAGCGTTTGCGCTGATTGAGACGAAGGATTAATCTTGCCCCACGGCCCGCTCCATGGATCGGGCTTGGAGACGAGTGGTGTGGACTCGTTGGGCAGGTCTTGCGGACCTTTAAGTTTAGGCATGGATTCCTTGGGTTATTCGTGAGCCTTGGGAGTGGCGAGCGGCAAGGGCCTGTTTGCGGCTTTCAGCCCAGGCTTCGGACTGTGGGGTTAGTTTTTCAAAAATCTTCCAGCGCCGAACACGCTCATCGGCAATCTCGATGGCCAACTCCCGATCCTGGGGCCGGGACATGGCCTTCATCGCCGCCGAGCGGTCGGTCGTGTAAGTCATGTGACTTTCCTCGAACCGGGAATGGCTCACATAGGCCTGTTTGAGATTGCCGGCCCGGATGCCGTCGTCAGCCATGAGAACAATGCCCCGGTCGACGCTCTTGCCCTGCGAGCCGTGGGAAGTCGTAGCATAGCCGTACGTGAATTGCCGAAAATGCGGCGGGATGATCCGTTTATCCTTCAAAACCAAGGAGCCATCGCTTTTGAATCCGGCCACTTCAACGATTTCACCATTGTGTAATTTCGCTTCCTTAAGGTTGGCACGGACGAGAAGGCGCTCGCCCACCGCAACCTCAATGGATCGGAATAGCAGCACGCCTTGGTGCCCGTTGTTGCTACTCGCCGTGGCACCGTATCACGCTCGACTTCGATCTTGTCCTGATCGTTTTCGGCACACCTCAGCTTCGGAAAGCTTCATACTTCCTGAAAACATCCTGCCGTTCCTGCTCGGTCAGCAGCCCCATGAAGGGACTCGATTGGCGCAGCCGGCACGCCTCTTCGTCTTCACTGGCCATGAATTCGAGCACCTCATCAAGAGGTTGGTCATTCACCCTAAGCTGCCATTCGACCAGCGCATCGCGACCGCGGTCAGTTTCGTCCATCGCGCGAAGCCAGCGCGCCAACGTCTTGCAGACTTGTCCCAGCACTGACGGGTGAAGACGAATCTTGCCCGCAATGATCGCGTGCAAATCACGGCTGCGAGCGTCGATTATCGTATGCCAGTTGGACGGTGCGGCGGTCTTCATGCCAACCGCAATCTAGCTCATCGGTTCTTTAAACCAAATCGCATCAGGGAGTGCTTTCGATCGATTTCCCGCTTCGATCTTGCACCCACGTCGCCTGCATTTTCGCATAGCAACTTTCCTCTGAAACACATAGCAACGCGCTTCCTTTTCTTGCAAAAAATCTTCCAACCGAATGCTTGATTGAATGTCAGAAGATGCTATTATATAGAAACTTAGGAAAGGAGATGGCGGGCGGGCATCTATCATAGACCGCCGCTACACAAAGACATCCGCTGCCCAGCGTGCGACGGCCACCCTCAAATCACGGTGCCGCTTCGGATTACTCCGCCCTTCGGCACGACGACGATTCCGTCCCGGATATTATAATTATCTCCGTCGTAATTCTCCGGCTTGCCCTTGGGCGAGATGTGGACATGATCCCCGATGCGCGCGTTTTTATCGATGATGGCCCGCTCGATGTGGGTATTTTTGCCGATACCGAGTGGGGGGATGCCACGCGCAATCCCGGCTTGGATTTCCTCCGGCGTTTCGTAATCGTCGAGCCCCATGAGGATGGAATCCTTGATGACGGCGCCCGCCTCGATCCGGCTGCGAATACCGACGATGGAATGTTCGATATTCGCATCGACAATGATGCAGCCGTCGGCAATGGCCGTCCGCTCGAAGTGTCCACGCACAATCTTGCTGGCCGGCAGGTAGCGTGCATGGGTATAGATCGGCGCCTGCGTATCGAAGAAGTTAAACTTGGGTATTTCGTTGACCAGATCGAGATTGGCGTCGAAGAAGGCCTTGATCGTTCCGATGTCCTCCCAATAGCCTTGATAAACGTAGGAGAAAAGGCGTCCGGTATTGATCAGGTTGGGAATGATGTGCTTGCCGAAATCGACATGTTTGCCCGCCAGCGCCTTATCCAGTACATCCCGATTGAAAACGTAGATGCCCATGGAGGCCAGGAGAAGATCGTCGCCGCCGTATATACCCAGCTTGCTGCGAATTGAGTCGTCCATTTTCAGCGCATCGAGCTGGGCATCTTCCTGGGGCTTTTCCACGAACCGCGTGATCCGTTCCTCGCCGTCGATCTGCATGATGCCGAACTGACTCGCATCGGCACGGCTCACCGGAATCGTGGCCACCGTCACGTCGGCGCCGGTCCTGATGTGCTGCTCAAGGACCGCCCTGAAGTTCATCCGGTAAAGTTGATCGCCGGAAAGGATCAGGACATATTTGTGCGCCGCGTTGCCAAAGTGATGAAGGTTCTGCCGGACCGCATCGGCCGTGCCCTGGTACCAGGCGTCGCTGCTCGGAGTCTGCTGAGCAGCCATGATTTCCACAAATCCGTTGGAAAAATCGTCAAACTGATAGCTCTGCTGAATATGCCGGTGCAGCGAGGAACTATTGAATTGGGTGAGGAGGAAAATGCGCTTGAGCCCCGAATTCAGGCAATTGCTGATCGGAATATCGACAATGCGATATTTGCCCGCCAACGGCACAGCCGGTTTCGAGCGATCTTTCGTCAACGGATAAAGTCGTGTGCCAGCTCCACCTCCGAGAATGACCGAGATAACGTCGCGGGCATGAAAAACAGCGGGACGCGTGGATGATTCCATTATCAAAACTTAGGCAATCAAAAGCTGTTTGCCAACCCCAACTGTTCACCAAGACTCTTATTTTTACGTTTCCTTGTTAAACCCGCCAGCCCTGACGCCTCCTACCGGTTATGACAACTAGTCCCAAGGAAAAAATCGATTCGGCGTGACCCGCGCCTGGTTTTCGGACACCCTCCAAGGTTGCGTTATGTGTGGAATCGTTGCCTATCTTGGAGATAAGGAAGCCCAGCCGCTCCTGCTGGAGGGACTGCGCCGTCTCGAGTACCGTGGATATGACTCGAGCGGCATCGCCGTGCTCAACGGCAAGGGCCTTGAGATCATGAAGAAAGTGGGCCGTATCCAACAGTTGGAAAGCGGCCTGGCCAGCCACCCTCTGCACGGCACGCTCGGCATCAGCCACACCCGCTGGGCCACCCACGGCAAACCGACCAACGTCAACGCCCATCCCCATACCGACGCCTCCGGCAAGCTGGCCATCGTGCATAACGGCGTCATTGAAAATTATGGCGTTTTGAAGAAAAAGCTGACGGACAAAGGCTATCAGTTCCGGACGGAAACGGACACGGAGGTACTGGCCTTTTTGATCGGGTTTCATTTCGACACGCTCGATGCCGAAACGGAGAACCGTCTGGAGATGGCCGTCATGGAAGCGCTCCGCGAAGTCACCGGTACGTATGGCCTCGTCGCCATCCACCAGGACCAGCACGACGTGATGGTCGGCGCGCGGCGCGGCAGCCCGCTCGTCCTCGGCATCGGCCCGCATGAACATTTCCTGGCCAGCGACGTTTCCGCCGTGGCGGCGCATACGCAGACGGTCGCCCACCTGCGCGACTTCGACGTGGTCACCATCGACCGCCAAGGTTACCACCTCAAATCACTCACCCAGAACAAAATCGGTCTCGAAATCAGCCAGATCGATTATCAGAAGGGCGCGGACGAATTGGGCGATTTTCCCCATTACATGCTCAAGGAAATTTTCGAGCAGACCCTCTCCATCGAGAACGCGGTGCGGGGCCGGCTGAACCACGAGGAAAGCACGGCCCAACTCGGCGGGTTAAACCTGACGCCGCAGGAATTGCGCGAAATCGACCGCATGCTCATCACCGGCTGTGGCACCGCCATGCATGCCGGCATGGTGGGCGAATACATCATCGAATCGCTGGCCCACGTCCCGGTGGAAATCGACTACGCCAGCGAATTCCGCCTGCGCAACTCACCGCTGGACCGGCGCACGCTCGTTCTGGCCGTGAGCCAAAGCGGCGAGACCGAGGATACCCTGGGCGCGCTCCGCGAGGCGCGCCGCAAGGGCCATCGCGTCCTCGGCATTTGCAACAACGTGGCCAGCACCCTGGCCCGCGAAACCGACGGCGGCGTTTATATGTATGCGGGACCGGAAGTGAGCGTGGCCGCGACCAAATCGTTCACCTCGCAGGTCGTTATTTTTGTCCTGCTCGGGCTGCTGCTGGGCCGGATGCGGTTTCTCTCCGCCACGCAAGGGCGCGAGATGATCGAGGCCATCGAGGCGTTGCCGGATCAGATCACGCGCGTGCTCCGGCAAAGCGAGCAGATCCGCGCCATCGCGGAGAAATACCGGGGCGCCAAGTCGATGCTCTATTTTGGCC
>Ga0182024_10009140_pt1 | contig 20611 bp, 26 predicted proteins | sample P32metaG_FD_120480 | JGI IMG/M metagenome (GOLD analysis project Ga0182024, IMG submission 120480) | Permafrost microbial communities from Stordalen Mire, Sweden - P3-2 metaG (Illumina Assembly) | ecosystem: Environmental > Terrestrial > Soil > Wetlands > Permafrost | place: Sweden: Stordalen... | reverse complement strand
TCGACGAGTATCATCTCTACTTTCGTCCGTTTGTTCTTGGCCGCGGCAAACCGTACTTCGCCGGTGCTCGAACGCCGCTCCGCCTTGTTGGCACCAATCCTGTCGGCGAGGACGCGATCAGGCTCACGTTCGTTACTGCCTGACAGCGCTGACCGCCGGGCTGGTTCACCCGGCCTCAGTCAAGATCGGTGAATCGTAGAGTGCCGCTCACACCTTCAGTAGGAATCTGCTTCTCGATTCCGTCGTAACATGGCGCAATCGGTAAAACATCTTGGGGGCAGCATCGGTGTCGGGGTCGGAAAGACCCGAATGGAAACGTCAGGTCTCTTGCTTGCAGACGCTAGGGCGTTATGGCTTACGCGAGATGGCGGGACCCGGCCGCTTGCGCTCCGCCATCCCCAAGCTCGCACACGTTACCATGCCGTCCGCGATCGTTGAGGCATTGCTGTAGACCGGTGTGACGATGCCCGGCGGGACGGTGATCGGTTCGAACACGCCGTTATAGTCGAGGTAGAGTTCGGCGATCACGTAGCCGGCCTCGCCGGTTAAGCCGGTCGAACCGAAGGCCGGATAGGTGACCTGCGCCTGGTTTGACGATCCGATGATTTGCGAGCCCGTGTTTGTCGATCCCTCATTCGGCACCGTGATCGACCAGCCCGACGGATAGAATACCATGATGTACCATCCGTAGCCGTAGCCGGTTGCGCCGACCGGCAGCGGACCGGTTGCGCCCGCCGTGTACGTAAACTCGCCCCCCGCGCTCCCGCCGTTTTGACACCCGGCGGGAAGAATCGAAACCGTGTACGTCGGTGTCGCGGACGGCGTTGGGGTCGGGGTCGAGACCGGCGTCGACGTGACGGTCGGTGTCGGCGAAGTTGACGGTGTCGGGCTCGGCGTTGGCGTGATCGATGGCGATGGCGATGGCGATGGCGATCCGGAAGGCGATGGCGATGGCGATGGCGATGGCGATGGCGATGGCGATGGCGATCCGGAAGGCGAGGCGGACGCCGTCGGCGTCGGACTCGGCGTTGGCAGCACGGTGCCCACCGGATACATCGTCAGTAAGATCACCGTGCCGCTGGCCCAGCTCCCGATGCCAGTCGAGAGGGTGCCGCCGCTGACGGTCGCAGAACCATATTGGTTGACCGTGATCGTGATGTTGGTGGTCTGCGAAATGATCTCCTGACCGCTCGTCACGATCGTCGCTGGATACGTACCGGCGGGTGTCCCCGCCGGCATCTGAAGCTGCACGGTTGACCACGTCGCAAACCCGTTATAGGTATTCGTCAGCTGTATTTGGAGCAACGGCGGCGGCAGGGTTGTAGCGGCCTGCGCGCGACGAATCGAGGCCGGCTGCAGCGTCGCATCGCCCCCGGTCGCGAGAGTGACCGGCAAACACGTCGCGGAAGCCGACGCGAACGCCCCCATCGAGATCGTGCCGCTGACACCGCCGGCGGACGGCAAGGGCACCGTCTGCGCCGACGTGCTCGGAAAGATGCAACCCGTTGCGGTCGCTGCCGGCAGGCTGGCCGCTGACGACGTGGGGCGATACACCGCCGCCTTGTCGCCGCACGCGGAGAAGAGTGCCGCGGCGAGAACCGCCGCCGCGGACACGGTCAAAGGCCTCGACCGTATGGGCCGGCGCGATGCCATGAAGCGGCCTTGTCCTGCAAGGCGATTGAACTCCTGCCCGCCTTAGCGAACGCTGGTGATCCAAACGTGCATCCGGACGGCGCGTGAGGCTACCGGCCTCAGGAAACGAGGCTGGGTCGCTGCTACTAAGCCGCGTTGCGGCCGGGGTTCGCGCGATAGACCAGCGCTTCGGCGACGTGGGCGCGCACGATGCGCGGGCTTTGCGCGAGATCCGCGATCGTCCGCGCGACTCGCGCGATGCGGTCGAAGGCGCGCGCGCTGAGCGCACCGCGCGAGGCGGCGCCTTCGAGCAGCGCCAGCGCGTCGCCCTCGAGCTCGCAGAAGCGCCGTACGTCGGCGGCGGCGATCCCGGCGTTCGTGCCGGGCGAAGCTTCTCCGAAGCGCTGCTTCTGCAGGTTACGGGCGGCTTCGACGCGGCTGCGGATCGTCGCTGATGAGTCGCCGGCGCCGCGCTGCACGAGTTCGTCGAACGACACCCGCGAGACGCTGACGTGCAGATCGATTCGATCGAGCAGCGGCCCCGACAGTTTACCCAGATAGCGCTGCACGACGCCGTCGTCGCAGCGGCAATCACTCCCGCGAACGCCCCGGAATCCGCACGGACACGGGTTCATCGATGCGACCAGCGTGAATCGCGCCGGGAACGTGTGCGTACCGGCCGCGCGCGCGATCGTCACCGTTCCCTCTTCGAGCGGCTGACGAAGCACTTCCAGCGTGGCGCGCGAGAACTCCGCGAGTTCGTCGAGATAGAGTACCCCGTGCTGGGCGAGCGAGATTTCGCCCGGACGCGGCTGCGTGCCGCCGCCGACCAGCGAGACGCGGCTAGCGGTGTGGTGCGGGGCGCGAAATGGACGAATGGCGACCACGCGCGGCGACGGTCCGAGCAATCCCGCGATGCTGTACACTTTGGTCACGTCGAGCGCTTCGGGGATCGTCATCGCCGGGAGAATCGACGGGACGCGCCGCGCGAGCATCGTCTTGCCGCAGCCCGGCGGTCCGACCAGCACGACGTTGTGGCCGCCGGCGGCGGCAATCTCCAGCGCGCGCTTGGCCAGCGTCTGGCCCCGCACATCGGCGAAATCGCCGACCCCTTCGCGGTCGGTAGGCGCGAGCACCGTCGTGCCGCGGCGGCGAAACGGAGCGCCGTGACCGAGCGCGACCGCGACGGCGTCGGCAAGGGTCGGGACCGCGTAGACGTCGATTCCGTCGACGAGCGTCGCTTCATCGCGGTTGGCCTCGGGGACGACCAATTGCCGAAAACCGGCCGCGCGCGCGGCCAACGCCATCGCGAGTACGCCCGGCACGGCACGCAAGCTTCCGTCGAGCGCGAGTTCGCCGCAGACGACGAACGGCCGCAGCGCCGTCGACGGAATCTGTTCGTCGGTTGCCAGCAGCGCCAGCGCGATCGGGAGATCGAACCCGACGCCTTCCTTGCGCATGTCGGCCGGCGCGAGGTTCACCAACAGGCGCCCCGGCGGAAAGCCGAAGCCTGAGTTGACGATCGCGCTTCGCACGCGCTCGCGCGACTCGTTCAGGGCGCGGTCGGGGAGTCCGACGATCGCGAAATGCGGAACGCCGGCCGCGGAGTCGGTTTCGACCCGTACGACGTGCGCGTCGATCCCCGCGATCGATGCCGAGAAAGCGAGGGCCAGCATCGCCACTCGTTCACGACCGCACGCCGCAGAACAAGGAGCAGCTAGAGAATCGGCCGCGAACCGTAGCGCATGGCGAGATCGGCCGACATCCACGGGCGAGCATTTCTCGGCGCATTGCTTTCCTTCGGCCTCGCCGCATGTTCCGGGCCGGTGACTGCTACCGATTGCTCTGTACAGCGAACGCCACAGCGGGGGATGGTTCTCATTGCCACGCTCGTCAACCGCACCGAGAAACCCATGGTCCACGTCGGGGTCCTCGTGACCGCAACCGGCAAGAACGATGCGTCGGGAAGCCTGGTCGAGTACGAGTTTCACGACCGGCTGGCCGCATCCGAAACCCGCCGCCGGCTTGTCGGCGAAGAATATGCGGCCATCGAAAATGGATATAGCGCTGACGCTCACCTCGGAACGATTTCGTCGTGCCAGGCCCGCATCGTCACCTATGCGGACGGTTCAACTTGGAGCGTCTCCCCGCTTTAGCCGGGAAAACCTGAGCTTTGGTTCACGACGATGTCGTCATGCAGCAATCGTCGAAGGCACGTTCTTCGGGGTACTGTGTGACCACCAAGGGGGATGGAGATGTTGCAGGCCGGCGATCGGGTCTACATTGATGGTACGACGGATGAGGGCGTCGTGAAAGAGGTTCATCCGCACGAGGTCTCCGTGCGGGTCGCAGTGCCGGGCGGACATGAGGTGCGGAAGTACGCCCACGAAGATCTGCGGCTCGATCCAACCATGGACGAAGCGTCCAAGTTCATCGACCACTAGCCGCGCGAACGGTCGCGGCGGCCGGCCTTCGCCTCAGGTGCCGGCGCCGATGTAGGCGTTGATCGCGCCGGTGAACGTCGTCGGATCGGTTTCGGGGAGATTCCGCAGCGGGTGGGGCTGCCAGGATTGAAAGAGCGCGTAATCGGGGCGGCCGCCGTTTGCCCCCTCGTACGCCGTGAAGCGCGCGATGACTTTGCCGGTCCACTGGGCGTCGGATGTGTCCTGCTGGTCGCCGATGTAAATGATGCCGAAACGGCTGCCTTCGCTGCGCGTCTGCACTTCTAACCTCTTGACGAGTGCCGCCCAGAACGGGTTGCTGAAATCGATGTCGGCGAAGAAGAACGGAAACGGTGCGCCTGCGGCGGCCCGATACGCCGCGTGATACTGACCGATTGCGGTCACGACGTCAGGGGCGTACTGGCTGAGGATGATCGGCTCAACGTCGCCGACCTGGGCGTTCGGATAGACCGTTTGCACGACGTGCACGTACGCGTTCACCTGCGAGACGACGTCTGCAACTGCAAGCCCGCACGCGCGCGGATCGTTGACGACGCTGCCAAAGAAGAATGGCTCGTCGACCTTGATGAACCGCACGTCGGCGTTGAGTGCTTTCAATCGGTTCAAGTACGAAAGCGTGATGGCGGGCACGGTCGTCTGGACTGGGACGTAGCCTTCGACGCCGGTGCCGCACGACGTGGTCGCCTGCAGTGCCGGGGCTTCCAGTTCGATTCCCATGTGCTGCGCGTTGGCGAATGCGATGGCTCCCTGCAGCGTCTGCTGGTCCGTTTGCAGCACCCAACCCGCATAGAGCCCAAGAACGCTCGTGTGCGCCATCACGCGCGGCCAAGGCGCGTTCGGCGCGAAGAGCGCCAAGAAGTCGAACGATCCCGACATGCCGCTCGGAGCGCCGGTCCAGCTTGCGGCGCTCGGCTCCGGATGATACCAGATTGCGGCCCGAGCGGCCGGCGCCGTCATCGCAACCGGCGCCGCCGGGGGTGAACTTGCGGCGCCGCACCCGGCCGCAAACAACGCCGCCGCTGCCGCCAGCGCGCGGATCATTTCGTGCCGGTCGTCGCGAACTGGCGCGCCATCTCTTGCTGGGCCGGGGTCAGCTCGTTCTTGATTTCGACCATGAGCGTCAGTTGCGTGCGCTTGATCTCGCGTTCGCGGGCCAGCACGACGTCGAGCTGCGCGAGGACCCGCGTTTGATCGACGCGGCCGGGCCGCAGGATCTCAACCATCTTTGCCACCGCGTCCTCGAGATTATGCTGCGCGGTGGCGAACCGCCCTTGCGCGCTCATGACGGAAGCGCGGATCGCGTTCTTCTGAGCTTCGCTCAAGCCGAGTGCGTCCTGATGCGCCATCACGACGTCGACCTGCGGCAGCACGTCCCGCAAGGGATCAGGACCGTTCGACGTTTCCGCGCCGACGGCGGTCGAGCACGACAGCACGAGCGCCAAAACGGCGACGACAAGTGTTCTCATCAGTAACTTACCTCACGGGTTGCAAGAGAGCGGCGGTCGGCGACCGCCAGGATATGAGCGGTGCCGCATCGCGCTGGAGCGTGACGCGCGGGGGCGCGAATGTCGTCCGCGCGACCAGAACGAGCACGATGAAGCCGACGGCAAGCGCCGCTGCGACTGGCCGCCACAAAACGCGCATGCGCGAGCCGCGGCGAGATTCGCGTTGAACCCGCGCCAGTACGCGGGCGCGCAAATCGGACGGCAGCTGCGCGTTCGCTCGCGCTCCGACCACGGCGTCCAACCCGCGCACGATCGTGCGGCGCTGCTCGAGCGCCGCCGCGCAATCGCCGCACGTTTGCAAGTGGAGGCGGACGGCCTCCGGCAGCGCGCCGCCGAGTGCCGCATCGTCGAGGGCCTCACGCCACGATGTGCAATCGTTCACGGCGAAAGACTCCGCAGCAGCGCCTTGCGCGCCAAAAACAGCCGCGACCGCACCGTGCCCGGAGGAATGTTCAGCAGGCGCGCAACGCCGGCGGGTTCCAGGCCTTCAATCGCGCACAGCAACAGCGTCTCGCGCAGTTTGGGCGGTAGCCGGTCGATCTCACGGTTGACGCTCGCTTCGAACTCCCGATCCTGCGCGAGCAGTTCCACATCGATGACCGTCGGCATCGCGGCGTCAAGTGCTCGCTGCCGGTTGCGTGCGCGCGTCTGGGTTCGGACGCGATTGAGCGCGAGACGCCGGCTGATACTGCACACCCAGGCGCGGAAACGACCCGGGTCGCGCAGGCTGGCGAGCTTTGCGTGGGCCCGCACGAAGACGTCCTGCGTGACGTCTTGCGCGTCCGCGCCGTTCCCGAGCACGCCGTAGGCGATCTGAAAAACCACTCCCTGATTCTCCCGAACGAGAGCTTCGAAGCCGTCAAAATCCGGTGCTGTCACGACTCACTCACGTAGTGGACACCGCCGTCCGATGCAGCGTTCACGGGCCGCAGCGCCCACCGCTCGTCCAGCCCCGGCGGTACAGGATCGGGATCCTACGTGTTGGTGAGCTGCCCGACCGCGAAGCCGTAGTCGAGTGTCGTCTGGACCGCGCCGCCGGTGTGCCGGAGCTCGTGGGCCAGGAGCCACCGTTTGCGCTCCAGGCCGCCGCCATAGCCGGTGAGGCTGCCGTCGGCGCCGATGACCCGGTGGCACGGGACGACGACGCCAATCGGGTTGGCGCCGTTGGCGAGGCCGACCGCGCGCACGGCTTTGGATCGCCCGATCTGAACTGCCAAGGCCGCATAGCTGACGGTGCGCCCGGGCGGGATCGTCCGCAGCGCGGCCCAGACCTCGCGTTGAAACGGGGTCCCGCCGGTGTGGCACGCGATGGAGTCGAGGGCGCCGAGGGCGCCGGCGAAATACGCCGCCAGCGCGGTCCGCACGGCGTCCGGCGCGCGGCCTTCATCGAGCAGGGCACCGTGCTCCGTCTGCAGCCGCATCAGACGCGTGAGGCGATCTTCGTACTCGTGCCAGTCGAAAGCGCGCAGGCGGCCCTGGGCGTCGGTCACGAGCATCGCCGTGCCGATCGGCGTCGGGAAGCGGTCGAGCGTCAAATGCTCGGGCTGCGTGGTCATTGCCGCTCTTGACGCCTGCGAGGCGCGCGGAGTTTTCATCCACGCGCCGCGGCCGCCGAAGAAGGCGACAACCGTACGCTAGTTGCGAATTCGTCTCCACATGGTACACAGCGACGAGGCGTGTGCGTGTGGATAACGCGTTCGGCGCGCGGCTGGACCGGACTTCACCTCCGGCTCGGCGAGCGTTCGGCGGTGGAAAAGCGGCGCCGACGGGCGTTGTCAAGAGGGCGTTGCGATATTTGACGCACCCCTTACCTGCTGGGGTGGCCTTTTGAGAATTGGTATCAACTACGTGGCAATTCGGAGGCGTGCGGAGCGTCGCAGGGGTTCCGCTGGCGCTCCCCGCATCCGGTCCGTCGGTATGAAGACGCCCCTTTTGCTTGCTTGTGCACTGGTTGTCGCTGCGGCCGGCTGCGCTAAATCGACCGACACGACCACCTCGTCGGGCACTCCGTCGGGCACCGTGTCGGGATCACAAACGATCGGATTCTCGGTCCAAAATCGCGAGGCGCAGTTCTATCAGGATATGGAAGCCGGGATGAAAACCGAGGCTGCCAAGTACGGCTATACGGTCAACGTCGTCGACGCCGGCCGCGACAACGCCAAGCAGCAGAGTCAGGTCGAGGACTTCATCTCCCAGAAGGTGGCCGCGATCGTCCTGACCCCCTACGACTCGCACGCCATCGGCAGCGCGATCGTCGAGGCGAACAAGGCCGGGATCCCCGTCTTCACGGCCGATATTGCCAACGCGTCGAGCGAGGGAACGGTTGTTACCCATATCGCCAGCGACAACATCCAGGGCGGGGCCCAGGCCGGTAAGCTGATGTGTGCCGCGCTGGGCAAGGCCGGCGGGGCGATCGCGATCATCGACGAGCCCGAAGTGACCTCGGTGCAGGACCGCGTCAAGGGTTTCCGGGCCGCGATCGCGGCCGGCTGCCCCAGCGTCACGATCGTCGCGGACATCGACGGCGGCGGCGAACGCGCCAAGGCCTCCTCGTCGATGGACGACATCCTCCAGGCGCACAGCAACCTCAAGGGTGTCTTCGGCATCAACGACGACTCGGCGCTGGGGGCTGCCAAGTCGATCGAAGCCGCCGGGCTCAAAGGAAAGGTCGCCGTCATCGGCTACGACGCCGCGCCCGAGGCCCGCACGGCCATCGCGAACGGCTCGATGTACGGCGATGCGATCCAGCATCCCGATCAGATCGGGGCGCAGACGATCGACGCGATCCACACCTATTTTTCGGGCGGAAAGCCGCCGCCGCGGATCGCGGTCGCGGTCGGAACTTACACGAAGGCGGACGCGAGCAAGTAGCCGCGTTGCCGCCTTCCGCCCCGCTCTTGCGCATGTCGGGGATCGTGAAGACGTTCCCCGGCGTCCGTGCGCTCGACGGCGTCACGTTCGATGTCGAAGCCGGCGAAGTGCACGCGCTCGTCGGCGAGAACGGCGCCGGAAAATCGACGCTGATGAAGATCCTGGCCGGAGCGCAGCCGGCCGATGCGGGCGAGATCGCGCTCGACGGGCGTGTGGTCGCGATCGACGGTCCGAAAACCGCCGAGCAGCTGGGCATCGGCATGATCTACCAAGAGTTCAACCTCGTGCCCGATCTCGGGGTGATCGAGAACATCGTGCTCGGCGTCGAACCGCGGCGCGGCATCTTTCTCGACCGCGCCGCCGCAGCCGCGGAAGCTTCGCGCGTATTGGGCGAGCTCGGCATCGTGCTCCCGACCGATCGTCCGGCGCGCCGCCTGACCGTCGCGCAGCAGCAGCTGACCGAGATCGCAAAGTGCCTCACCCGTCACGCCCGGCTGATCGTGATGGACGAGCCGACGGCGGCACTCACCGAACGCGAGATCGATGCGTTGTTCGCGCTGATCGGAAAGCTGAAGGCGCAGGGCGTCGCATTCGTCTACATCTCGCATCGCCTCGAAGAGCTGCCGCGCATTGCCGACCGCATCACCGTGCTGCGCGACGGAAAGACGATCGAGACGCGCGCCGCCGCCGCGCTGCCGCAAGACGAGCTGATCCGGCTGATGGTCGGGCGGCCGCTCGACAACCATTTCCCCGAGCTGCCCCCGGTCGCGGCCGATGCGCCGATCGTGCTGCAGGTGCGCAACCTCGCCTCGAACGGCTCGGTTGCCGTGCACGACGTCGCGTTCGAGGTGCACGCCGGCGAAGTGGTCGGTTTGGCGGGCCTGGTCGGCGCGGGCCGAAGCGATATCGTGCGGGCAGTCGCCGGCGCCGACGTGCCGACCGCGGGCGACGTCGCGATCGATGGCCGGCGCATCGTCGTGCGCTCGCCGGCCGCTGCGATTCACGCCGGAATCGTCCTGATCCCCGAAGACCGCAAAGCGCAAGGCCTGGTGCTGGGGATGTCGGTCCGCGAGAACATCACCCTGGCCCATTTGCTCTCTTTCGTGCGCCGCGAGATGATCGACCGTGCGGCGGAGACGGCGGCTGCGGACAAACAGATCGGCGAGCTGCGGATTCGCACGCCGTCGGGCGAACAGATCGTGCGTAACCTGTCGGGCGGTAATCAGCAGAAGGTCGTGCTGGCGAAGTGGCTGATCGGGCACGCGCGCGTGTTCCTCTTCGACGAGCCGACGCGCGGCATCGACGTCGGCGCCAAGGCCGAGATCTACGCGCTGATGGTCGAGCTGCTGCGCGGGGGTGCGGCGATCGTGATGGTCTCGAGCGAACTCCCCGAAGTGCTCGGGATGTCACATCGCGTTCTGGTCGTGCGCGGCGGCACGATTGCGGCAGAGTTCGACCGTACCGAGGCGACGCCGCAAAAAGTGATCGCGGTCGCGACCGGAGCGGCGGCCTAATGGCCGAGGACGTCAAGACCGTCATGGACGCGCGAGCCGGCGCCGCGGCGGGGCAGGCGCGGCGCAGCGCCGTGCTTCGCACTGCCGGCTTCGTGGCCGGTTTCATCGTGCTGGTGCTGGTCGTCAACGCGCTGACCCACGGCGACTTCCTGACCTCGCGCAACCTGACCAACGTCTTGCGGCAGATCACGGTCAACGCGATCATGGCCGTCGGCCAGACGTTCGTGATCATCACGGCCGGCATCGATCTCTCGGTGGGCTCGATCGTCGGCGTCAGCGGCGTCGTCGCCGCGCTCGTTGCCAACTCCCTGCACTTGGCGAACCCGCTGACCTTCGTCATCACGCTGGTCGCGGCGCTGGCGGTCGGATGCGCCTGCGGCTACGTCAACGCGGTCCCGGTCGTGCGCCTCAACTTGCCGCCCTTCATCACGACATTGGCGATGATGCAGGTCGCGCGGGGCTTAGCCTACATCCTCTCGCACGGGCAGCCGGTTCCGGTGCAGAACTCGGCCGCCTTCGACTGGCTCGGCACGGGCGCATTTCTCGACGGCGTCGGCGGGTATTCGGGGATCCCGTATCAGGTGATCGTGATGGCCGTCGTCGCGATCGGGTTCGCGGTTCTGCTCGGGCGCACGGCCTACGGCCGCTACGTGCTGGCATTGGGCGGTAACGAAGAAGCGGCCCGGCTCGCCGGCATCGACACCAAACGCGTGAAGACGATCGTGTACGTGATCTCCGGCGGCCTGGCGGCGCTCGCCGGGCTGCTGCTGATGGCGCGCTTCGCCTCCGGTTCGCCGCAGAGCGGAACCGGGTACGAATTGCAGTGCATCGCCGCGGTCGTGGTCGGCGGCACGTCGCTCATGGGCGGCCGCGGTTCGATCGTCGGCACCTTTTTCGGCGCGCTGCTGATCGGGGTGCTGAACAATGTGATGAACTTGCTGAACATCGAATCGTACACGCAGCAGATCGTGCTCGGGGTCGTCATCCTGCTGGCGGTGGTCCTCGACGAACTGCGCAAACGCTACCTCGCTCGCTGAAAAGGGGGGTCCATGGAACCGCTCGACCTTCGTCGCCAACTCCCGCGCGGTCCGCGGGAAACGCTCGCCGGCCTGATGTTCATGCCGCGCACGATCGACAAGCTGCGCGCCGAGCAGCCGGGCGGGAACCTCGGAAAGTTCCTCAACCGGCCCGACGGGCTCAGCGCCTATATGTGTAAGAAAGCCGGCATCGACATGGATGAGCTGCGTCTGGTCGTTGCGTCGGCGAACGACGAGGCCGAAATCGAAGCCTGGCTGCGCGAACGGCTCGACCCCGTGCTCGTCGCCGAGATCAACGGCAAGATGGAAAAGCTCGGTACGCATCGGCTCACGCCGGAGCACTTCGAACTGGTCAAGGAGCATCACCCGGTGCTCGAGACGCGCCCCGACCTGCAGTACTTCTTCGATATCTTCGAAGCCGACGATCCGTCCGCGCTGCGCTCCGTATGAGTTACGACCGCGGTCCACGGGACCGCGCTTTGTAAACACTCGGTCAAGAAGGAACAGCTCAGCGCAAACGATCGCAGGCTCTTTTGAAGCGGCACGTAAGCGGTTTCGCCAATGCTGCGTGCGAGAGGTTACACTCTTAGCTTGTTTGCTTTAGCAGTCCTCAGCGTCGTCCTTGCCCAGTGCAGCGCCTCCGGCGGCTCCGGCGGATCCGCGGACGCACTGGTCCGATTTACACCTAAACCCTCGACGGCGCCGACGCTGACGCCGTCTCCCACGCCGACGCCGAGCGGCGCCGGCGGCGGGATCACCATCGTCGTCCCTTCGCCCTCGCCGGTCCTGTGCACGCCGGAGCCGACGTTGGTCGCGGTGGGGCAGCACGTCGTCATCGATTGCACTGCCCAAGGCTACACCGGATCGTTCACGTGGATGGTGGCGAATCCGGCGATCGCTTCGGTCGAGCAATTCAACAACGAGACCTTCACGGTCTTCGTCGTCACCGGGCTGGAGGCGGGGACCACAACACTGACGCTTGCGTCTGCACCACAAGGGATGGGGTCAGACACGATCGTCGTTTCTCCCTAGAACAGCCCTCCTCTCGGCCGTGACCTCGTCGTAACGGAAGACGCGATATCACCGCACGCACCTCGTTTCTCGGTACTTACGCCGTTGATCGTCACGTATGAAGGATGGACTATGAATCTGCGACTTTTTCTGCCGGTGTGTCTCGCCCTCACATTGCTGGCCGGGTGCGCGGGCGGCGGCAGCTCGATCGGCGCGCCCCAGCAGTCCGGAACGCCCGCGTCGGGGATCCTGACCCTGGTGTCGGTGCCGGCTGCCTCCAGCCACGCTCGCAAACCCGAGTATATCTCGTCGGCGACCGCGCACGCCGCCTTTTTCATCGACAGCGTCACGGCGGCCGCGGGCTCGAGCTCCTCGTGCAGTGCCGGATGCACGATTCCGTACTCGACCACGGCGGGGACGCACACGCTCAGCGCCGAGATCGACAACAGTTTGCACGTCGTGCTCGCCGAGGGCACGACCGGACCGCAAACGCTCGTCTCCGGATCCGGCAACAACTTCACGATTACGCTCAACGGCGCGGCGGCGCAATTGAGTTGGGTCGCGAATACGGGCTCCAGCCCTGCCGCTCCAGCCCAGCCGACCAGCGTTACGGCGAATTGGGCGGTTTCCGACTCGTCCGGCGTTCTGATCACCAATGCCCCGACCGGCAGCGCGACGTTCGACGGCGGGACGATTACGTTCGCTGCCGTCGTCGTCTCCGGCTTGTCGGGTGCGCCGCCGACCTTCACGCCGACGACGCTGGCCCATCCGGATGCGATCGGAAACGACTATTCCTTCACCGCATCGTGCAACGGCGCGACGGGGACCGGCACATTCAACGTTACCGCGACCTCCGGACCGGGTTCGGGCGACGTCTTGCCGGCACAACTGGCGGGGCTCTCGCCCGCGGTAACCTATCCGTCGACGGCGCTGAGTGTGACGCCCACTCATACATACACCTGCACCAACGGCGTCATCTCGGATTCCAGCGGCAACGTCACGCTGCAGTAATTCCGATCGCACTACAACGCGTGGAACGGTGGTTTCTTCCTCGTGACCGTGCGCGCGATCCGGCCCACGGGCGCGGCGTGAAACCGTCCCTATGAAGCCGCGAACGTTCGTTCAATCCCTGTTGGCCGCCGTCGCGCTGACGGCGTGTTCGCACGCGGGCGGGAGCAGCACGCCGCCGGCTCCCGCCGCCACGATGCCGCAGACAACGCCGGCGGCGACCGGCACGCTGACGATCGCTGTCCCGGCGGCCGCGGCCGACGCCCTTCGGCGGCCGGCGTTCATTTCGTCGGCGACGACCCAGGCCGCGTTGTTCATCGACGGCGTGACCGCCGCAGCCGCTTCGAGTTCGTCCTGTTCGAGTGGGTGTACGCTCAACTACACGACGACGGCCGGGACGCACACCTTCCGGGCCGAGATCGCAAATAGCTCGCACGTCGTCCTCGCCGCCGGTTCGAAGTCGATCGCGGTTCTGCCCGGTGCCGGCAACAACATCACCCTAACGCTCAACGGAGCCGCGGCGACGGCGTTGTGGGTATCGACCACGTCGACGACCGCCGGCACGATCTCCGGGACCTACGCGATTGAAGATGCGTCGTCCGTGCTGATTACCTCAGCGCCTGCCGGCGCCTCGACGGCCTTCGACAACGCACCGCTCTCGTTCTCGACCATGACCAGCGGCGGTTTCACCGGCACCGCCGCGTTCACGACGACGGGCAGCTCCACCACGCTGAGCGCGCCCGACGCAAGCGGCAATGACTATCCGTTCAAAGCATCGTGCAGCGCGAGCGCGAACGGAACGTTCTCCATCACTGCTTCCTCCGCGGCCAGCGCGGCTGGTATCAGCGGCGCCCAGCTGAGCGGTCTCTCCCCGGCGCTGACGTACCCGACCTCGACGCTCAACGCAGCTGGGATGCACACCTACGGCTGCTTCAACGGGACGATCGGCGACGCGAGCATTCTCGCCCTGGATGGCGGGGTCGGGAGCGGCGGTACCTGTAACGCCTCCTCCGTATCGAGCTGTTCGGTGAGCTTGACCACGACCCAGTCGAATGACGTGATCGTCGTGTATTGCGTTGACGGCACGGGCGGCGGGACATTCAGCACGCCGACCGCGGCCGGACTCACCTTTACGCAGCGTGGAACGACGTCCAACCTGGCGATTCGAACGCAGGCCCTTTGGTACGCCATCGCTTCGAGCCCCATATCGGAGCCGATCAAGTGCGCGTGGACGTCGGCGGCGTCGGTCGGAGCCGTGGTCGCCTTCGGCGTTCACGGAGCAAATACGGCGGCTCCCTTCGATACGAATGCGGGGCTGCCGTACTTCAATGCGAACTTCCCAAACCCCAATCCGTCTTGTACGATTTCAACCAGCAACGCGCACGACTTCATCTTCACCGGAGTGTATTCGAACGCTGGGCTGATTACCGGCAACCCGCCGAGCCCGTTCAGCAGCATTGCAACCAATGTCGATATGGGGGCTTCCTACGAGGTCGTCGCAGCGACCCAGACCAACCTCACGATTCAATGGTCGACGATGGGTAGTCCACGCGTTGCTTGGATGTGCGACGCGATCGTGGCCGCCGGCACCTGAGCCGGATTCACGTCGCGCTCCGCCGCAGCATGCGGCCGTGGGGTCCCGGAACGCCGATCAGCACGTCGCACTGCGCGCCCGATGCGATGGCGTCGATCGCCCGGCCGAACGGCGCGCCGGTGTACTTCCCTTCGCGGAAGGATCCCATGACGATCAGGTTTGCCTGTTCGCTCGCAGCCAGTTCCAGAACCGCTGCTCCAGTCTGGCGGGCGTGAATCAACTCGGCGCGTATGGTGACGCCGTTGTGCTGCGCGATCACTTCGGCGGTGGCCAGCGCATCGTAGCCGCGGCGGTCCTCATCGGGCGTGGCCGCGTTCTGGGCCAGGATCAGCGGCAGTTCGACGATGTACACGGCGAGCAGTTCGGCGCGTTCGCGGCGGGCGAGCCGCGCCGCGAGCACCATCATGTGCTCGGAGTGAATCTCTTCCGAGAATACGACCAGGATGCTACCGACCATCTCTTCGAGGGCCTGCTCGGCGGCCTGCGCCGCAATGTCGGCTTGCGCTTGCGGCGGGTGCAGCATCCAGTACAGCGTGCTACAGATCAAGCCTACGATCGTCAGCGCGATGATGACGCCGGCCGGGTGGATCGTGATCATCGCAGGTCGCGTCGCGCGCGGACGTACTGGGCGATGCGCGCGGCTCCCAAACCAATGAGCGCGAGCGCGAAGACCGCGCCGAGGAACTTGGTGTTCAGCGGCCCCGGGGCGGCCGCCACGCGCCAGAGCGTTACCGCGCCCAGCACCACGAACCCGAAGCCGAAGATCGCCCGGTAGCGGTAGACGACCGCACGGTCGATGCGCATCACGGCACCTCCTTGACCGTTATCGTTTCGGGCAGCCGCCCGCGCTCGCGCAGCTTCTCGATGTACTCATCCATCAGCTCGAGTTCGCCGGCGTCCTTGAGAATCGTGATCTGCTGCCGGGGCCAATCGATCGGCCGCGAACCCAGCAGCGGCAGCCCCTTTCGGCGCCGGTAGACGAAGTAGCCGATGATCCCGCAGATCAGCCACAGCGGCCCGGCGACCCGTCCGATCGGATGCGTGATCATGGTGAAGATCAAGATCGAGAAGATGCCGGCGAAACCCACCACGCCGACCACTGGGAAGAGCACTCGCTCGCCGCGGAAGCGCAGCGGGATGTTGAACGGAATGCGGAACTTGCGCGGGCTCAGCGGGTCGTTGAGCCGCAGCGCGATCAGCGCCACGAACACGAACGAGTAGCTGGTCGCCGCACCGAACGCATAGAGGTCGGCCAGCACGTCGAGTCCGGCCTCGCCGTGGAAGAACCGCGTGTAGACCGCGCCGGCGTGCGGATCGAGCGACGGCAGCGCCGCGAACACCAGCACCGTCAGCGCGACCCCGCAGAACACGACGATCGAGACGGCCGGCGTGCGGTAGGCGGCACTGACGCGTTCGAAGGCCGACGGCAGCAGCTTCGAGCGGCTCATCGCGTAGGCGATCCGCGAAGCGCCGAAGACGCCCGAATTGGACGAGATCAGCAGCAGCACCGCGCCCAGGATCGGGACGTAGAACGCGGCGAGCTTCCCGAAATACGGCACGTTCGCCGCCAGCACGGCGACCGCCGAACCCTGGTTTTCGCTGCTGCCCAGATACTGGAAAAACGCCTGCGCGTGCCCGTGCGCGTCGGGCGGCACCGGGTGCGCCGGGATCATGCCCAGGGCCAGGTTCGAATAGGCCAGCGCGTAGACGAGGATCGTCAGGATCAGCGAGATCGAGGTGCGCGGAATGATCGAAGCCGGCCGCTGCGTCTCCTGGGCCGCTTGCGAAATCGACTCCAAGCCGACGAATGAGATGATCGCCAGCGACGCACCGAGCAGCAGATGCTCGTTCGACGGCCACGCGAACTGCATCGTGTGGATCAGCAGATCGGGATTGAACGCGAACAGGAAGCCGAAGAAGAGAATCGAGGTCTCGCTGACGACGTCGAGCGCCGAGACGACGCCGTTGAACGTGGTCGACTCCCGTACGCCGACCACGTTGAGCAGACACAGTCCCGCGATGAGACCGAAGGCGCACAGAAAATGCACCCAGGGATGCGCCGACAACGCGAAGACCGGCATCAGCTGGCCGAGATAGTCGACGCACGACCAGGCGAAGAGCGTGATGTCGATCGTGAAGTCGAGCAGCACGGCCCAGCCGGCGATGAAGCCGAAGACGTCGCCCAGCCCGCGCAAGACGAAGTACTGACCGCCGCCCGCGACCGGATAGGTCGCTGCCAGCTCGGTGTAGGCGAGGCCGATGCAGACGTACACGATCCCCGCGAAGAGAAACGCGACGTTCGAGGCGCCGGCGGCCGCTCCGAGGACCAGGCCGAGTCCGACGAAGATGTCAGCGCCGACGTCGCTGTAGCCCCATGAAAACGATCCCCACGGCGTGACGGCACGCCGCAGCGTCGGTTTGCCCGGCACGCCTTCAGCGCGCCGTCATGCGAAGGCGCCGCGGTGGAGTGCGGGCCGCCCGGCGTCGAAGGTCACGACGTCGAAGCGGGCCCGCGCCGCCGGTGCGGCGATCTGCAGCCAGTCGGCAGCCAACGCCCGCAACGTCGAGCGCTTACGCGCATCGACGGCCGCGACCGCGCTGCCGAACGCGCCGCCCGCACGCGCTTTCACCTCGACGAACACGACGATGCTGCCGTCGCGCGCGATGACATCGATCTCGCCGCCGGGCAAACGCACGTTGCGCGCGACGATGCGATAGCCGTTCCGCTCGAGCAGCGCGACGGCAGCGTCCTCCGCCGCACGTCCGCGCGCGGCGCGGTTCACGCGGAGTCGGCCTCCGCGTCGCCGCCGGGCACGGCGAAACCCGGCAGCAGGTCCCAAGCCGCGCGCACGCGCCAGAACCCGCGCCGGTGTTCGGCGCACGGACCGTGCGCGCCGAGTGCGGCGATGTGCTGCGGCGTGGCGTAGCCTTTGTGATCCGCGAAACCGTAGTCGGGGTACACGCGATCGAGCGCCACCAGCAGCGCATCGCGATGCACTTTGGCGACGATCGATGCGGCGGCGACGGTCGCGCACTTGGCATCGCCTTTGATTACCGGTTCCTGCGGTCCGCTCCACGATTTGATGCGCACGGCATCGGTCAGCAGATAGCCGGGCGGGACCTGCAGTGCCGCCAGCGCGCGCTCCATCGCCAAGATACTGGCCCAATAGATGTTGAGGCGATCGATCTCGGCGACGCTCGCCTCGCCGACCGCCCAGGCGACGACGCCGGCTTTGATCTCCTCGGCGAGCGATGCGCGGCGTTCGGGCAGAACTTGCTTGGAGTCGTTGAGCCCGCGCAAGCGCAGCGGACCGTCGACGACGACGCAGGCTGCCACGACCGGGCCGGCCAGCGGCCCGCGTCCGACTTCGTCGATGCCGCCGACCAGCCGGTGCCCGGCGGCGTGCGCGCGCTCTTCGAAGCGGTGCAGGCGGTCGAGCCGGCGGCGTTCGCGCTGCCCGGCGTTGCGTTTGCGGCGGGCCTGCAGCACCGGTTTCATGCGGACCCCGCGGGGCGTTCGAAGGTGAAGCGTCCGAACTTCCCTTCCCCGAACCCCTTGAGGAAGGCGCCGGCCGCATTGTGCACGTCGAATCCGCCGCCGCGTTGCGCGAACCCGCGCAGCTCGGCGAACGCGGCCAGGTCGGGGACGGCGCGCTCCGGTGCGTGCGCCCGCGACCAGGCCACGAACTCCGCGATCACCGCTTCGGCATCGAAGCGTTCGCGCGGCAGCGCGCCGGTCAGTGCAAGCTGCCAGCGTGCCTGCGGGGTGGCAATCTTCGGCACGAGGATTCCCGGCGTGTCCATCAGTTCGAGCTTCGGGCCCACGCGGAACCATTGCAACGAACGCGTCACTCCCGCCTTGTCTTCCGCCCGCGCCGCGGTGCGGCGCACCAGGCCGTTGATGATCGAGGATTTTCCGGTGTTGGGAATTCCGACCACCATCGCACGCATCGCGCCCCCGGCGGCAACGTTGTTGAGCGCGGCGGCGATCCGGCGCACCGACGTCTGATCCTTGCCGTTCACCGCGACCGCCGTGCGGCCGTGCGCCGCCAGCCACGCCAGCCATTCACGCGTGAGGTGCGGGTCGGCAAGGTCTTCGCAGCCGAGCACGACCACGCGCGGCTTGCGCGCGGCCAACTGGTCGAGGGCCGGGTTCGCGCTGGCGTCGGGCAGCCGTGCATCACGGACTTCGATGATGGCGTCGACGACGCGCAGCCGCTCGGCGAGCTTGCGCATCGCCTGCGCCATGTGGCCGGGATACCACTGAATCTGCGGCTCGTCGGGGCCGCCGCTCTTGGCCACCATGCGCGCTCTACACGCGGCGCGGCGGCCAGATGCCGACCAGCGCCTTGCCGACGATGTCGGCCGCATCGAGAGTTCCCCACGTGCGCGAGTCGTCGCTGTCGGCGCGATTGTCGCCGAGCACGTAGTAGCCGCGAGCCGGGACGGTGACCTCCGGCGCGCTGCGCCGGTCCGGAAATCGCACGTACGGTTCGGCGAGCGGGCGGCCGTCGATCGCGACCACGCCGCCGCGCACGCTGACGCGCTCGCCGGGAAGCCCGACGACCCGCTTGATGTAGGTCTCCGGATTGGGCGCATCGTGGCGGAATGCGACGACGTCGCCGCGCCGAATCGGCCCGAAACGATATGCCAGCGTGTTGATCAGCACGAACTCGCCTGCGTGCACGCGGGGCTCCATCGAAAGTCCGTCGACCTGCGGCGTGCGCACGAAAAATGCTGCCGCGATGGCTACCAGAAGCACGACTTGCGCCGTCAGCGAAACGAACGTACGCGCCTTCGCCACGGACGAACTGTTTCGGGAAAGAGGGGAGAACTCCGCCAGGAGCGCCGCGCGCGCCGGTTCAGCGCAGGATGCGGATCCGGTTCAACGGCCAAAACAACACGAAGGCGTGACCGGTGAAGCCGGCCTGCTGGCCGGCTCGCTGCCCGGACGCGAACGTCCCGCCGGTCTGCGCGAAGCCCCAGACGTGCGAGTCTTCGGAGTTGTTGCGGTTGTCGCCGAACATCAGGTAACAGCCGTCGGGGATGCGGTTCGGCGCGCTCCAGCGCTCGCGCGGCGGAACGTTCGCCATCGTTGGGTCGAGCTTCATGCCGTCGACCCAAATGCCGTAGTCGCGGACCTCGAGCTCGTACGCCGGTTTGTCCATGATGTAGGGCTCGACCATCGCGACGCCGTTGCGGTAGACGATGCCATTGTGCACGCGCACGGTGTCGCCCGGAAGCCCGATCGTGCGTTTGATGAAATCGTTGGTGGTGTCGACCGGCGGCGGGAAGACCGCGATGTCGCCTTCGTGCGGCTTGCCGAACCGGTATTCGAACTCGTTGACCAGCAGCACATCGTGGATCTGCAGCGTCGGCTCCATCGATCCGCTGGGGATGAAGAAGGTGCGGACGACGAAGGTGATCAGGAACAGCGCGACCAGGCCGGCGACGATGAACGCGTCGAGATATTCGCGCACGACCGTCCGGGTGGACGGCGCCGCATCGCTGCCGGCGCGCACGGGATCGGGACGGATGCTGATCGCCACGCGCGCGATCGCGAAGACCGCGATCAGGGCCAGCAGTTCGAGCGGGGTCACGACGGGGACCGCGCTACTTGGCGGTCTTACGTTCCTTGATGCGCGCGGCTTTGCCGATCTTCTCGCTCAAGTAGTACAGACGCGCGCGGCGGACGATGCCGCGCTTCGAAACTTCGACGCGGTCGACCCGCGGGCTGTGCAGCAGAAACGAGCGCTCGACACCGACGCCGTGCGCGACGCGGCGCACCGTGATCGTTTCGGCCAGGCCGCCGCCTTTGCGGACCGTCACGACGCCCTCGAACATCTGGACCCGTTCCTTGCCGCCCTCGACGACCTTCGAGTACACCTTGACGGTGTCGCCGGGCCGGAAGACGGGGACGCTGGGCTTTTCCTGTTCCTTCTGGATCAGGTCGAGTACGTTCATGACTGCTCTCTAC
>Ga0182024_10009139_pt1 | contig 20611 bp, 27 predicted proteins | sample P32metaG_FD_120480 | JGI IMG/M metagenome (GOLD analysis project Ga0182024, IMG submission 120480) | Permafrost microbial communities from Stordalen Mire, Sweden - P3-2 metaG (Illumina Assembly) | ecosystem: Environmental > Terrestrial > Soil > Wetlands > Permafrost | place: Sweden: Stordalen... | reverse complement strand
TTGGGCGAGGTGCCGATCAGCGTCATCGAGCCGCCGAGCAGCGAGGCGAAGGACAGCGGCATCAGGAATTCGGAGGGCGAACGGTCGTTGCGCCGCGCCACCTGGATCGCCGCCGATATGAAGATCGCCAGCGCGCCGATGTTCTTCATGAACGCCGACAGCACCGCGACACAAGCGACCAGCACGCCGACCTGCAACCCCTTCGTGCGCAGCAGCGGGTTGAGCCAGCGCAGCAGCACCTCGACGGCGCCCGATTGGCCGATCGCGACGCTGACGATCAACGCCGCTCCGATCAGCGGCAGCACCGGGTTGGAAAAGCCGTTGAAGGCCTTGTCGGCCGGCACGATCCCGGCCGCGACCGCGGCCAACAGGGCCAACAGCGCGACCAGGTCGTAGCGCAGCCGGTCCCACAGGAACAGCACGACCAGGCAACCGAGGATGATAAAGGTCAGGATCTGGTCGCGGCTCAAGCGGCAACCTTTGCGAGGTTGCGATTCGCGACCGTGGCGTCGGTGTTCATCGGCTGGGCATCCCCGAGGCCATAGCAATCGACGAACAAGCGCCGCCAGGTGTCGTTCCGCTATGCGCCAGGATTGAGCCGGCGCCGAAGCGCTATCTGTTTAAGTTGAACACTTCACACAGCCGGGGGAGGCGTAGGTTCTGGTACGCCGGTCTAAAAGAGTGCGCGCCCCGGCGGGCATTTCGGCTGTCGCCGGACGCCGATCGCGTTAAGCTGCGCCGTTCGTTCGAGGCCGCTTACGCTTGTCAGATCGCTCCACCGCAACCGCCGCCACGGGTGCCGGCCGCCGCGCCGGGCCGCTCGTCGGGCTTTACACCGTGCTCGGCCTGGCCAATGCCGCGGCCTGGGTCTGGGCGTGGACGCTCTTCGCCGACCGGCCGGCATTGCTCGGCACCGCCTTCCTGGCCTGGGTATTCGGGCTGCGGCATGCGGTCGACGCCGACCACATCGCGGCGATCGATAACAGCGTGCGCAAGCTGATGCAGGACGGCAAGCCGGCGCTGTCGGTCGGGTTCTTCTTCTCGCTTGGTCATTCGACCGTGGTCGCGCTGGCCGCCGCCGCGATCGCCGCGACCGCCGGAGCGCTGCACCCGCGCCTCGAAGCCTTCAAGCTGATCGGCGGGACCATCGGCACGTCGATCTCGGCGGCGTTCCTGCTGGTCATCGCGCTGGTCAACCTGGTGATCTTCCGCGAGGCGTGGCGCGGCTACCGGCGGGTGGCGGCCGGCGGCGCGCTCGACGCGGTGGCGCTCGACCAGATGCTCGCCGGGCGCGGGCTGCTGACGCGGCTGTTCCGGCCGCTGTTCCGCGCGGTGCGGCGCAGCTGGCATCTCTATCCGCTCGGCTTCCTGTTCGGCCTCGGCTTCGATACCGCGACCGAGATCGGGCTGCTCGGCATCGCCGCGACGCAGTCGGCGCAGGGCCTGTCGCCGTGGCAGACGATGGTGTTCCCGGCGCTGTTCACCGCCGGCATGGCGCTGATCGACACCAGCGACAGCGTGCTGATGGTCGGCGCCTATGGCTGGGCGTTTGTCGAGCCGCTGCGCAAGCTTTGGTACAACCTCGCGATCACCGGCGCCTCGGTTGCGGTCGCCCTGCTGATCGGCGGGGTCGAGGCGCTGGGCTTGGTCGCCGACAAGCTTGAGCTCGGCGGCCGCTTCTGGTCCGCGGTGGCGCGGCTCAACGACGATATGAGCAGCCTCGGGTTCGCGGTGATCGCGATCTTCGCGCTGGCCTGGGCCGGGTCGGCGCTGCTGTTCCGCTGGAAAGGCGCCGGGTCGCGCGCGTGAGGTGATCGGAGCCCGTCCTAGCGGCCCACCCCGCCCACCTCGGCGATGATCGCGAAGGAGCGCTTGCGCTTCTCGTGGTCGTAGATGTTGGCGGTCACCATCAGCTCGTCGGCGCCGGTGCGGGCGACGAAGTCGTCGAGACCGCGCCGCACCGTGTCGGGCCCGCCGACGATCGCGGCGCCGAGCGCGTCCTCGACCACCGCGCGGCGATATGGGTCGAGGCCCGCCTCGAAATCCGCGACCGGCGGCGGCACGCGGCTCGGCCGGCCGATACGGTTGTTGAGGGTCGATTGCTGCAATGACGAGAACAAAAACCGCGCCTCGGCATCGCTCTCCGCGGCGACGACCGTGGCGCCCAGCATCACATGCGGCGCGGCGAGCTGCGCCGAGGGCTGGAACCGCTCGCGATAGATCGCGAGCGCCTCCATCATTGCCGCCGGCGCGAAATGCGAGGCGAAGGCGAACGGCAGGCCCAAGATCGCCGCGAGCTGCGCGCCGAAGAGGCTCGACCCCAGGATCCAGATCGGCACGTCGAGCCCGGCGCCGGGCACCGCCTGTAGCCGCTGGCCCGGCTCGGCCGGGCGGAAATAGCCCATCAGCTCGACGACGTCCTGCGGGAACTGGTCGGCGCCAGCGAGCAGGTTGCGGCGCATCGCCCGCAGGGTCAGCTGGTCCGACCCCGGCGCGCGGCCGAGCCCCAATTCCACCCGCCCGGGATGCAAGGCGGCGAGCGTACCGAATTGCTCGGCAATCATCAGCGGCGCGTGGTTTGGCAGCATGATGCCGCCGGCGCCGATTTTGATGCGGCTGGTGCCGGCGGCGACATGCGCCAGCGCCACCGCGGTCGCCGCGCTGGCGATGCCGGGCAGATTGTGGTGCTCGGCCATCCAATAGCGGCCATAGCCCAGCGCCTCGACGTGACGCGCCAGGTCGAGCGAATTGCGCAGGGACTGGCCGGCATCGCCGCCTTCGACGATCGGCGACAGGTCGAGGATGGAGAGCGGGACCATGCCGGTCAGTGCGGGTCGGGCCAGCGCGCGTCGCGGGCGAGATAGTCGGCGGAGCGGATGGCGGTGGCGAGTTCGGCCGGGCTCGCCATCGGCGGCTTCGCGCCACCCTTCAGCCCAGCGAGCGCCGCACGCACCGCATGGACGCTGGCGGCGAGGATGTCCTGCGGGTAGACGACAATGCGGATGCCGATCCGCTCCAGCTCGGCGTCGCCGGGCATGAAATGCTTGCCGGCGGGCGAGGTGACCGCGAGCGCCGGCTTATCCTGGCACGCCTCGATCCCGGCGCGCATCTCCGCCTCCGATTGCGGCGAGTCGAGGAAGAGGATATCGGCGCCCTCGGCGACGAACGCCTTGATCCGCGCCAGCGCCTCGTCAAAGCCGCGCGAGGTGCACGCGTCGGTGCGGGCGAGCAAGAGGATGCCCGCCTCTCGGCACGCCTCGACCGCGGCGCGGCAGCGCAGGATCGCGGCCTCGCGCTCGACCACCAGCTTGGCGCCGCCCTGGCCGAGCGGGCGTGGCCAGATCTTGTCCTCGATCAGCACCGCCGCGGCGCCGCGGCTGGCATAGGCGCGGATGGTCTTCTGCACGGCGAGCGCGTTGCCGTGCCCGGTATCGCCGTCGGCAAGCCATAGCACATGGGGCGCGGCGGCGATGCAAGCCTCGACCGTGTCGGCCATCTCGGCGAAGCCGACGAGGTCCATGTCGGGCATCGCCAGGCGCATCGCCGAGATGCTGGAGCCGGAGACAAAGCCGGTGCGGAACCCGGCCTCCGCGATGAGGTGCGCGCCGAGGCCGTCGCCGCAACCGGGCATCACCTGAAGCCGGGGCTCATCGAGAAGCGCTTTCAACGCGGCGGCGTGGGGGAGCATGGCGAAGCCTTTCCGTTGGATCGCCGGAATTATAGGCCGCGGCGTTTCACATCGGCAGATGTTCTTCGATCCAGCTCGCCGCATGGTCGAGCGCGCGGGCGACCGACTCCGGCCCACGCGACAGACCGTCGGCGCAGAAGAACTCGACCTGGCGGATACCGATCGTCTCGAAGATCGCGCGCAGATAGGGCGTCAGGAAATCGGGCTGGTACCCGCCGCTCATATAGCCGCCGTGCGAACTGACCACGAAGACCGGCCGGTCGCGCAAGGCGCCGATCTTGCCCGCGGGGGTCGAGCGGAAGGTGCGCCGGATGCGCACGATATGGTCGATCCACGCCTTCAGGGTCGACGGCACCGAGAAATTGTTCATCGGCGTGCCGATGACCACAAAATCGGCTGCCTCCAGCTCGCCGATCAGTCGCTCGGACAGTGCGAAACGCGGGTTGTCGTGCGGCACGGGCGACAGGATCGCCTCGTAGAGGTCGAACTCGGGGTGCGGCGGCGGGTCGGCGGCGAGATCGCGCTCGATGATCGCTGCGCCGGGATGTCGCGCCACCAGACGCGCGGTCACCTCGCGGGCGATCCGCCGGCTGACGGATTGCGGCCGCGGGCTGGCGAGGATTTGCAGGATGGTCGTCATGCGGCGGAGACCGGGCGGCTGAAGCGCAGGGCGCGCGCCAAGAGGCCTTGGCGATAATAGAAGCGGTGAGCCAGCACATTATCCAGCGCGGTGTCGAGCACTAGCCGCTCGCAACCGAGCTTGCCGGCCTGGGTCGCGAGCGCCTCGAGCAGGCGCGCGCCGAGCCCGCCGCCGCGCTCGCCTTCCGCAGTCACCAGATCGTCGACATAGAGGAACCTGCCGTGGATCAGGTTTTCCTCTATCCGATAGCCGGCGAGCGCGAGCGGCACCCCTTTCCCTAACGTGTCGGCGCGCCAGGCCGCGAGAATGCGATAGCCGGTTTCGCGCTGGCGCGCGACCCGCGCCACCAGCTCTTCGGCATCAGCGAGGTGCGGCCGCAACTGCGCCATTAGCGGAAAGCAGGCGGCGACCTCCGGGTCGGTCTCGGCGTGCCGCAAGGCGATGCTGCTCATCTCACCCCGCTCACCGGATGCTCGTAGCGCAGGCTGATCGCCAGCCGGTTCCACAGATTGATCATGCCGATGAGGGTGGTCAGGTCGACCAGCTCCTTGTCGTCGAAATGCCGGCGCACCTCGTCATAGGCGGTGTCGGGCGCATGGGTTTGCGCGATCAGGGTCAGCGCGTCGGTCCAGCCCAGCGCCGCGCGTTCTTTCGGGGTGTAAAGCGGCGATTCCTCCCAAGCGTTGAGCAGATAGATGCGCTGCTCGCTCTCGCCCAGGCGGCGCAGTTCCTTGCTGTGCATGTCGAGGCAATAGGCGCAGCCGTTGATCTGCGAAGCGCGCATCTTCACCAATTCGATCAGGGTTTTGTCGAGCCCGGACTGATACAGATAGACTTCGACATTGCGCAGCGCGGTCATGGCCGCCGGCGCGGAATCATAGGCGCTCAGGCGATGGGCATGCATGGATGTCTCCAGAGTTGCCGGCGACGGCAAGCTAAGGCCTGATCGGCCTGATCGACAGGTCCAGAATCGTATTCTTCAGAAGACCAATCGGTCTGTCCCGGTCAGCCGAGCACGCTGTTCAGGAAAGCATCCATCCGCGCCGTCGCCGCTTTCGACAGATCGTTCGGGAACAAGGTGAAGCCGTGCGCGCCGCCGGGATAGATCGCCAGTTCGGCGGCGTTCTCCGCCGCGACCCAGCGCGCGTGCATGAAGAGGGTGTCGTCGAGCAGCGCGTCCCTGGTCCCAACGCTGAACAGCGCCGGGCACAGACCCTTGAGGTCGCCGTAAAGCGGCGAAATGTCGGGCACCCTCCGCTCAGTGATGGTGGGCAGGAACGCGTTGTAGAATTGCTGCATATCGATGGTGCGCAGCACCAGCCTGGTGTCGCCGAACTGGCGCTGGCTCGGGGTCATGCTCAAGTCGAACGCGCCGTAGACGATGTTGGCGCCGCGCCAGCCGGCATAGCCGTGGCGGTCGCGCATTCGCAGGATGGTGACGGCGGCGAGGTGTCCGCCGGCCGACTCGCCGCCCACCGTCAGCGCGTCGGTGCCAAACTCGCGTTTGCCGTTCTGCACCAGCCATAGGGCGGCGGCCTCGCAATCGTCCGGGCCCGCCGGGTAGGGATGTTCCGGCGCCAGGCGGTATTCGACGCCGACGACGACCTGGCCGGTATTGTCGGCGATGCGCTCCAGCATCGGGTCCTGCATGTCGGCACCGCCCAACACCCAGCCGCCGCCGTGCAGATGCAGGTAGATGCCGCGCGGCGGCGAGGCGGGCGCGATGACCCGCAGCGCGATCTGGTTGCCGTCCTTGCCGGTGATGGTGAGGGTGCGCGCCCGGCGCGACATCACCGGCGCCGGGAACGGGCCTTCGCCGCGCCGGCGCGCGGCGCGGAACGCCTCGGCCCCGACGACCCACCATTCCGGCTGCCCGGTCAGCAGCTCGATCATCTGCGCGTTGAGCTGCGCGGTCGCGGAATCGATGGCGGCGTCGCCGAACAGAGCGGGGTCGAATGGATGGGTGTCGGTCATCAGTATTCCTCCACGGCGGACAACGCTATCGTGCGAGACCAGAGCGAGGAAGGAAAGACCGATGCCACGGCTCGCAGGCAAGGTCGCGTTCATCACCGGCGGCGGCACCGGGATCGGCCGCGCCACCGCCATCCTTTTCGCCCGCGAGGGCGCTCGGGTGATGATCGCCGACATCGACGCCGCCGCGGGCGAGGAGACCGCGCATCTCGCCGGCAACGGGGCGATCGCGATCCGCACCGACGTCACCGACCCCGACAGCCTGCAAGCATCGCTCCGCGCGACGGTCGACAAGTTCGGCCGGCTCGACGTGCTGCACAACAATGCCGGCGGCTCGACCGCCGCCGACAACACCGCGGTCGACGCGCCGCTCGATGAATTCTGGCGAGCAATCAAGCTCGATCTTTACGGCACCTTTCTCGGCTGCCGCTTCGGCATTCCGGAGCTGATCAGATCGGGCGGCGGGTCGGTCATCAACATGAGCTCGAACGTCGCGCTTATGGGCGTCCCCGGCCGCGATTGCTATACTGCGGCGAAAGGCGGGATCGCCGCGATCACCCGCTCGCTCGCGGTGGCTTATGCCTCGCAAAAAGTCCGCGTCAACGCGATCGCGCCGTCGGCGACGATGACCGAGCGGGTTCGGCGGCTGGTCGCCAGCAACGCGGCCCTGACCAAGCTCGCCGACTCGCATTTGCTCGGGCTCATCGAGCCCGAGGACATCGCCGGCATGGCGCTCTACCTCGCCAGCGACGAAAGCCGCATGGTCACCGGCCAGGTGCTGCCGGTCGACAGCGGCGTCACGATCTCCTGAGCCCGGAGGAAACGCTATGAGCAGCATTGTCCGCGCCGTCAGCCCCGAAGCGCCGGAACCGCAACCCGGCACCTGGTCGAATTGTCTGGTGGTCGGCGGCGTCGCCTATCTCGCCGGAGCGACGGCGCGCGGCGACGATGAATATATTCAGGCGAAGGCGATCTTCACCAAGCTCCGCCATCTCGTCGAGGCGGCCGGCGGTGCCATGGCCGACATCGTCAAGGTGACGATCTTCGTCACCGACATTAAAAATCGCGAGAAGGTCTGGAAGGCACGCCAGGAGTTTTTCACCGGCAATTTCCCGGCCTCGACGCTGGTGCAGGTCGCGGCGCTCGCCGATCCGGCGCTCAAGGTCGAGATCGAGGCGGTCGCGCATATCGGCGCGAGCCGGCGCTAACCCGGTATGGTCAATATCCTCGCCATCCAGCGCGTCGGCGCCGCCGATCGCGCGCGGATCGCGGCGCTCGACCCGGCGATCCGCCTCGTCGACGCCGGCGGCTGGTTCGACGGCGAAATCCGCGACACCTGGCCGGCCTTCGGCGCGGCGCGCTACCTGGCGCCGAACGCCAACGGTTCGGGGACGCGCGAGGAGCGCGACCGCCTGCTCGCCGACGCCGAGGTGATCCTCGCCGGTTTTCCGTTCCCGCTCGATCTGCGCGCCCGGTCGCCGCGGTTGAAATGGTTTCACCAGCGCCCCGCCGGCGCCAGCAACCTGCTGGCCGGCGATTTGTGGGGCAGCGACGTTACCGTCACCACCTCGCGCGGCGCGGCGAACCCGCTGCCGATCGCCGAATACGCCGTCGCCGGCATCCTCTATTTCGCCAAGGGCTTCGGCCGCGTCGCCATCGATCGCGCGGCCGGCGCGTTCGAGCACCGCGCCTATCGGCCGGTGCTGCTCGAAGGCAAGACCGCCTGCGTCGTCGGCGTCGGCGGCATCGGGCGCGAGGTCGGGCGGCTCTGCGCCGCGCTCGGCATGCGGGTTGTCGGCACCCGGCGCAATCCCGGCGGCGAGCTGCCGCCCGGCTTCAACGAGCTCGGCGGCGCCGGCGAGCTCGACCGCTATCTGCCGCACAGCGATGTCGTCGCGATCTGCTGTCAGTGGACGCCGGAGACGACGCGCCTCTTCGACGCGCGCCGCTTCGCCGCGATGAAGGCTGGGAGCGTGCTGGTCAATGTCGCGCGCGGCGAGATCGTCGACGAGGAGGCGCTCGCCGACGCGCTCGAGCGTGGCCATCTGCGCGGCGCGGCGCTCGATGTCTATGTCGGCGAGTTCGAGCGCCCGCCGCTGGCGCGGCTGTGGTCCGACCCGCGCGTGCTGATCACCCCGCATGTCTCCAGCATGAGCGATGCCGACCGGCACGGCGGCGTCGATTTGTTCTGCGAGAATCTGCGCGCCTATCTCGACGGGCGACCGTTGCGCAACGTCGTCGACTGGGACCAGGGGTACTGATCGTGAGGAACCCCGCCATCTTTAATTTCGCCTCCCCCGGGCTTGACCCGGGGGTCCACGTCTTCATTCGGGAAAGCCCTGGTAAGAAGACGTGGGTGGCCGGATCAAGTCCGGCCAAGGCGAAGGGCTAAGGGACCAGGCGATGAACCTCGCGGCGCTGTTGTTCGATGTCGCGCGCCGGCTGCCCGACCGGCCGGCGGTCAGCGACGAGCGCAATGCGTGGACTTATCGCGAGCTGGCCGAGCGGATCGCCCGGATGGCCGGCGGATTGCGGGCTTACGGGCTTGTTCCAGGCGACCGCGTGCTGCTGTCGCTGGAAAATTGCGGCGAGTTCTTCGAGCTGCTGTTCGGCTGCTGGGCCGCTGGGTTGTGCGCGGTGCCGGCCAATGCCCGGCTGCATCCGCGCGAGGTCGAATACATCGCCGAGAATTCGGGCGCCCGGCTGCTGGTCGCGACCCCGGCGCTGGCCGAGACGCTGGCGCCGCTCCAAAGCTCGGTCGGGACGCTCGACCGGGTGATCGCGACGCGCGGCCCCGCCTATGACGCGCTGCTTTCCGCCAGGAAACCGTTGCGCCCCGAGCCCGACGCGCCGACCGACCGCGCCTGGCTGTTCTATACGTCGGGCACGACGGGCCGGCCGAAAGGCGCGGTGCTGACTCACCGCAATCTCCTGTTCATGAGCCAGTGCTACGAGGCGGATATCGACCAGCTCGACGAGCGCGACACGCATCTCTGCGCCGCGCCGGTGTCGCACGGTGCCGGGCTTTATGCGCTGCCGTTCCTATTGAAGGGCGCGCGGCAGATCGTGCTGCCGCATTTCGATGTCGGCGCCATCCTCGAAATGATGCGGCGGCACGAGCGCGTCTCGATGTTCGCCGCGCCGACCATGCTGACCCGGCTGGTCCACGCGCCCGAAATGGCGATGGCCGATCTCACCAATCTGCGCACGATCTATTACGGCGGCGGCCCGATGTACGTCGCCGATTTGGAGCGGGCGCTGGAGATCTTCGGCCCGCGCCTCTATCAGCTCTACGGCCAGGGCGAAGCGCCGATGACCATCGCCGGCCTGTCGCAACGCCTGCACGGCGAGCGCGACCACCCGCGCTGGCGCGAGCGGCTCGGCTCGTGCGGCTATGCGAGGAGCGGCGTGCTGGTGCGGGTGGTCGATGACGACGACCGCGACGTGCCGCCCGGCGAGATCGGCGAGGTCGTCACCCGCAGCGACTGCGTGATGGACGGCTATTGGCAAAACCCGGAAGCCAACGCTGAGACCCTGCGCGGCGGCTGGCTGCATACCGGCGACCTCGGCAGCATGGACGAAGACGGGCTCTTGACCCTGCGCGACCGCTCCAAGGACATGATCATCAGCGGCGGCAGCAATATCTATCCGCGCGAGATCGAGGAGGTCTTGCTGCGCCACCCCGATCTGGTCGAGGCCTCGGTCGTCGGGCGGCCGCATCCCGATTGGGGCGAGGAGGTCGTGGCCTTCCTGGTGGCGCGTCCGGGAGCGGCGGTCGCGGCGGCGGAGCTCGACCGGCTCTGCCTCGACCGCATCGCCCGGTTCAAGCGACCGCGCGACTACCGCTTTGTCGAAGCGCTGCCGAAGAACAATTACGGCAAGGTCCTCAAGACCGAATTGCGCCGGCGGCTAACCGAGTTATAGGGGGAAGTTGAAGCGCGGCTCAAAAAGCCCCGCCGACCCCCGGTATGCGCCACGGGAGATTCTGATGTTCTTGTGTCGGCTCCCCGGGGTCGACCAGCGGGACGACGATAGCCACCGGCGTCGCACCGCCGAGCCAATCGCCGTCATTGCCCGGGTGGTGGGCATCAGCCCATTTCTTGAAGCCGGACGTGCGGCTCCCCGCCAGGGAAATATGCATTACCGCTATCCTTCCGGTGATGTCGCGGCGGGCAGGAGCGGCGGCGGGATGCCGCGGCCCCTGGGGGTGACGCTGGATGATCCCGAGCACCCTGATCCACGACTTCGCCTGCATTGGCTGACCCGCCAGCGCCGCCGTGCGGGCGTTGCTCCGCGCGACGCCGGCTGCCTCGGTCCCATGGACCTCGATGATGCCGCGGGCAAGCGTTTGCTCGTCACGGCCATCGGCCATGAGCATCGCCGCTTCGCTCGCCGCCTTGAGCGTCACCGGCGGCGCACTCGCGAGACCTAGAAGTCCATGCCGCCCATGCCGCCCATACCGCCGCCCATGCCGCCGCCCATGCCACCGCCCGGCATCCCCGGCGAGCCGGTCTGCGGCTTGTCGGCGACCATCACCTCGGTGGTGACGAGCAGGCCGGCGATCGAGGCCGCGCCCTGCAAGGCGAGGCGCACGACCTTGGTCGGATCGATGATGCCCGCCTTCACCATGTCGACATATTCGCCGTTCCGAGCGTCGAAGCCGTGATTGGCATCGCCCTTCTCCAACAGCTTGCCGATGACGACCGAGCCGTCCGCTCCGGCGTTTTCGAGGATTTGCCGCGCCGGCGCCTGCAGAGCCTTGCGGACGATATCGATGCCGACCTTCTGGTCGTTGTTCTCGGGGTTCAGTTTTCCAAGCGCCTGGCTCGCGTAGAGCAGCGTGACGCCGCCCCCCGGGACAACGCCTTCCTCGACGGCCGCGCGCGTCGCGTGCATCGCGTCGTCGACCCGATCCTTGCGCTCCTTGGCCTCGACCTCGGTGGCGCCGCCGACGCGAATGATGGCGACCCCGCCAGCCAGCTTCGCCAGACGCTCCTGGAGCTTTTCCTTGTCGTAATCCGAGGTCGTTTCCTCGATTTGCGCGCGGATCTGCGTGCAGCGCGCCACGATGTCGGCCTTCTTGCCGGCGCCGTCGATGATCGTCGTGGTGTCCTTCTCGATGCGGATTTTCTTGGCCGTACCGAGCATGTCGAGCGTGATGCTCTCGAGCTTGATGCCAAGATCCTCGCTGATTACCTGACCGCCGGTCAGAACGGCGAGATCATCGAGCATCGCCTTGCGGCGATCGCCGAAGCCGGGCGCCTTGACCGCCGCGACCTTGAGCCCGCCGCGCAATTTGTTGACGACGAGCGTCGCCAGGACCTCGCCCTCAATGTCCTCGGCCACGATCAGCAGCGGGTTGCCGCTCTGCACCACCGCCTCGAGCACGGGAAGGATCGCCTGCAACCCGGACAGTTTTTTCTCGACCAGCAGGATGTGCGGGTTCTCCAACTCGCACAGCATCTTCTCGGCGTTGGTGACGAAATACGGCGAGAGATAGCCGCGGTCGAACTGCATGCCCTCCACGACGTCGAGCTCGGTCTCGCGGCCGTTGGCCTCCTCGACCGTGATGACGCCCTCATTGCCGACCTTCTGCATCGCCTTGGCGATCATCTCGCCGATCTCGCGATCGTCATTGGCCGAGATCGTCCCGACCTGCGCGATCTCGGCGTTGGTCGAGACCTTTTTCGAGACCCGTTTTATGTCGTCGACGGCCGAGACGACGGCCATGTCGATACCGCGCTTCAGATCCATTGGGTTCATGCCGGCGGCCACCGCCTTGGCGCCTTCGCGCACGATCGCCTGGGCCAGCACGGTCGCCGTGGTGGTGCCGTCGCCGACCTGGTCGCTGGTTCGGGAGGCAACCTCCTTGACCATCTGCGCGCCCATGTTCTCGAACCGGTCGGCGAGCTCGATCTCCTTGGCGACGGTGACGCCGTCCTTGGTGATGCGAGGCGTGCCATAGGACCTGTCAAAGACGACGTTGCGGCCCTTCGGGCCCAGCGTCACCTTCACCGCGTTCGCCAGCGTCTCGATACCGCGCAGCATGCGTTGGCGCGCGTCGCCATTAAATCTGATGTCCTTGGCAGCCATGTTTCTCAATTCCTTGGATTAAGGGATACTCGATTAAGCGGGCGCTTGGTTAAGCGGCTTTCTTTTCGGCGATCGCGAGCTCGAACACGCCGATTATTTCGGCTCCACTCATGATCATCAGCTCTTCGCCCTCGACCTTGACTTCCGTGCCCGCCCATTTGTTGAACAGCACGCGGTCGCCGGTCTTGACGTCCATCGGCACCAGCTCGCCGTCCTTGCGACGCGCGCCGGGGCCGACGGCGACAATCTCGCCCTCGAGCGGCTTTTCCTGCACCGAGTCAGGGATGAAGATGCCGCCGGTGGTCTTGTTCTCAGGCTCGGCGCGACGGACCAGGACGCGATCCAGCAACGGACGCAGTCTCATGATGATCTCCTCGGCCGGAATGTCAGGGGCGTTGGCACTGTCGGGCGGTGAGTGACAATGCCTGTTCCGCTACATGGAGCGCCCGGCGACGAAATACAACCTGAAAAAAATTCGAGACAAAAAAATCATCTTCCGCTAAGATATTTTGGCCGGCACAGTAAAATTTGCGACCAGACCCCCCTTACTCTATATTAGCCAAACATAATTTTCACTAGAGCGTCTGTCGCGAGCCGGCGGCACGCTGCTCGGCAGCGGCTCGCCCGCGCCGACCATTTGAGCGCGAGCGTCGCGCGGCCTATCCGACTGCTCCGCGACCGCGACATGAAGGAGAAAAAATTGACCGTTCGACTAAAGCTCGAAGACAGCCATGAAGGGCTGGTCGCGACGATTTCCCAGCGCAACGACGCCGGCAAAATTACCGGACTCCCCTCGATTTTTCTTGTCGGCACCAAGGAAGAGGCGAAGCAACGGGCGAAAGCGCTGGCGCGCACCCTGGGGTTGAAGACTTACGGCATTGTCGACAAGACGGGGACCGGCGTCGCTACTCCCTGAATTCGTGCCGGCCGGCATTGGAACGGGACTTGCTGAAGGATCTGTCGGGAACCACCGCATCGAAAGAATCTTCCATGCAGATCCAGCTGGGCTGTGAATTGGTCTATGACTGTCCGCAACCGACACCGATGGTGCTGATGTTGACCGTCCACCACACCCGCGCGGCCGATCTGGTGGCGCCGGATCGCCTCGACGCCGACCCCGCGATCCCGATCCACCCCTATCGCGACGGCTTTGGCAACTGGTGCAGCCGGATCGTCGCGCCGGCCGGCCGCACGCGGCTATTCGCGAGCGGTATCGTCAACGACACGGGCGAACCCGAGATCGCCGTCACCGGCGCGCCTCAGCACGCCCTAGAGGATCTGCCCGACGATGCGATGGTCTTTCTGCTGGGCAGCCGCTATTGCGAGACCGACAAGCTGGCGGAAATCGCCTGGTCGCTGTTCCGCAACACGCCGCTCGGATGGGGTCGGGTCCAGGCGATCTGCGACTATGTCCATCAGCACATCGTCTTTGGGTACGAGCACGCACGGACCAGCCGGACGGCTTGGGAAGCATATTGCGACCGCGCCGGCGTGTGCCGGGACTATGCCCATCTCGCCGTCGCTTTCTGCCGCTGCATGAATATTCCGGCGCGGTATTGCACCGGCTACCTTGGCGATATCGGCGTGCCGGCCACGGACGCGCCGATGGATTTCGCGGCCTGGTTCGAAGCCTATCTCGGCGGCGCCTGGCACACATTCGACGCACGCAACAATGTCCCGCGCATTGGCCGGGTATTGATCGCCCGCGGCCGCGACGCGACGGACGTCGCGATCGCCACCACTTTCGGCCCAAACACGCTGGTGAGCTTTACGGTGCAAACAGATGAAGTCGCTGTATCCTGACAGCCGATAACCATTGTTCGCGCCAAGCGACGCAATCGACATCATATCAATGACCGGGAAGGCACAATGTCAGAACACAAATTCAACGTCGGGCAAGCCGTGGAATATTTCGCCAGCCGGCGGTTCGATCGTTTGGCCGGCGGCCGCTATACGATTGTTCGGCTGCTGCCCATCGAGGGAGACACTCCTCAGTACCGAATCAAGAGTACTTTGGATGGGCGCGAGCGTATGGTACGCGAAAGCGAAATCGGCTGGCGGCAATGACGTGTCAGGCGATGTCCGTCGGAATCCGCTCCACGCGTAGGTGACGAACGTTGATGAACGGAGATTACCCAAGCACCGATTTCGAGATTGTCGACGAAGGAGCTATCCGCAAGGTTCTCCACCTGCCGACGGGCATGCTGCTCGAGACCGGACGGTTGCGGGCCGATCCGATCGCGGTATCCGCCGCCTACACGCTCCTGTACGACGACGATGTGGCTCGCCCCGCCGAGATCGTGCAAGCGGCGCTGCGGCATCTGCGGGTCTGGCTGATGCGCAATTACGGCGCGAGACAGGTCCGCGTCCCCACCTAATTCGGCCCGCGCGGCCTCTTCTAAGAAGACCCGATGCCGAAGGGAAGCCCACCGCTGTGCAGGAGGATGCTGACCAGCGCGGCCGTGGCGAGGACGAGGCAGAATATCAAGAATTGCGACTGTTTGGGCATGGTCGGCCAGCGATAGCGCCGGCGAACCTGGCTCACCCGCGACGGGCGGGTGTTGTCGTACCGGGGCAGCTGCTCAACCAATTTTCCGGCAATCTCGCGGGCCTCCGCCGAGGACCGACGAGTGCCGGGCAATTCGCCGATCAGCCGAGCCAGCTGCTCGATCGCCTCGCGCTTGCCGAGCGAGGACAGCCGGCCGGCCTCGTCCCACGGGTCGAGGCCGAGACGGGTGAGCGCCGAGACCATGCTCAGCGGAATTCCGTCCTGCTCCGCTCCGATCGTGGCGAACAGGAAATTGTCCAGATCCGGGCGCAAGGGCCGGAAGGATTCCCGCAAGGCCATCGTTAGCGCGCAGCCGAAGGGTTTTTAGCCGGCGCGGTCTCGGTTCCACACGAACCGGTCAACACCGCCTGGTCCGCGTCGAGGCTGCGCGGCGGGTGTATGACAACAAGCGGATGACCTTCGGCGAGGAGGGTATCGGGCGACCGAGACGACGCCCCTTTCAGCCGCCGCGCCGGTATTTCGACCACCGAACCTTCGGTCAACAACCCGTCCAGGATTTTCCGATCTTCGCGCAGCACCGCATCCGCGTGCCCGAAGGCGGTGGCGACTTGGAGCGGCCGCGGAACCGATAACTGGATCGGATGACAGGCCAGCGCCTCGGTCAGCAGCAGAAGGCCGCCGGCTCGCTCCTCGATTTCATCGCCGACTTGCGCGTAGGTGCGCCAAAAAACGCCGTCCGATAGACGCCGTTCGGGGAGTCCGGAAGCGGCGGCGTGCATCGCGTCATCGACATAGACATCGCTCGGCCGGCGCCCGACCTGTCGATAGACCGGGAACCGGGCGGCGACGGCGACGCGGCGATCCGCGGGAAAGCGAAACGGGGAACCGCCACGCCGCAGCATGGTCGCGGTTCGTCTCACGTCGCCGCGCCGGTCGTGCCCTGCTTGGCAGCATGGTCGGCCGCTTCCTTGGCCAGCCGAAGCGCCCGCAGGCGCGTAGTCTTCGCGGTCTCGGTTGCCCGGGTCTCGGCGGACCGCGCGGCGGTCTCGCGTGAGGGCGACTTGACCCTGGAATGTTCCTTGCGACGCGCCGACATCATCTATCTCCGGCCATTCCGGCCGCTGCCCGCTCGGTCGCGCCCGTCACCCGTTGCGCGCTCGCGGCTGGCCGGCACGGGCGCCGGAGATACGGCGGTGCTGCGTTCCGACTTCGCTTGTTTCGGCTTTTTCTGTTCTCGGTTCGACCGCTTTTGCCCTTTCGCCACCGCCGGCTCCTTTTGCTGTTGCGGCTTGCGAGCCGTGATTGAAGAACTGAAGCTGGGCTCGCCCGCTTCCGGCTCCTCGTGGAGCCAAAAAACGAATATGTTCAGTTGGGTAAGTAGGTCTGATTCGTGGTTTCTACAACCCTTCCCAAAAAAGATTTGAAATAAAACTGTCCTCGAAAGTGCCATGGGTATTTGAAAATCCCTGTTATTATTCATACGATTGCCTGATAGGCCGCCATCGCGGTGACACTTCGCGCGGACGAGCGCGGATGTGCCGCACTTGATCGGCGCCGCTCGCGTCTGCATATTAGGCACGCAGTGTTCGTGCTCTTAGAGTGAGCCACGTGATCGGGCCTGCGTGAGCGAGCCACCGAAACGGTGGAAGCTGGACCGATCTTTATCCCCTGCCGACACAGGACAGCCCTAATCGCGCGGGTCGTCTCCCGACCCGAGCGGGTGCGTTCGCGTGAACGCACCCGTGGATATCTCAAACCCGAGGGGCTTTGACCGTTTTGTCTGATTTCTCCGACCTAGGACTTTCCGCGCCGATCCTCACCGCTCTCGCCGCGGAAGGCTACGCGGCGCCCACGCCGATCCAACTCCAAGCCATCCCGCCGGTGCTCGGCGGACGCGATCTGTGCGGCATCGCGCAAACCGGCACCGGCAAGACTGCGGCGTTCGCCCTACCCATCCTCCAGCGCCTGTCGACTGTATCGCAGCGACCGGCCGCGCAAACCTGTCGTTGCCTGGTGCTCAGCCCGACGCGCGAGCTGGCCAGCCAAATCGCCGACAGCTTCCGCGCCTATGGCGCCGGCATGAGGCTGTCGACCGCGGTGGTGTTCGGCGGTGTGCCGATCGGACGCCAGCGGCAGCAATTGGCCCGCGGCGTCGACATCCTCGTCGCCACGCCGGGCCGCCTGCTCGATCTGATCGACAACCGGTGGCTGACCCTGTCGAGCGTCCAGGTGCTGGTTCTCGACGAGGCCGACCGCATGCTCGACCTCGGCTTTGTCCATGCGCTGAAACGCATCGTGAAGCTGCTGCCGCGGCAGCGGCAGACCTTGCTGTTCTCGGCGACCATGCCGAAGTCGATCGCCACGCTGGCCGAGGATTATCTCACCGATCCGGTCAAGATCGTCATCACGCCGGCGGCCACGACGGTGGAGCGTGTCGACCAGGGGGTGGTCTTCGTGCCGAGCGATCGCAAGCGGGATTTGCTGGCGACGATGCTGCGCGACCCGGCCTTCGCCCGCGTTCTGGTGTTCACCCGGACCAAGCATGGCGCGGACCGCGTCGTGCGTCATCTCGACGCCAGCGGCATCGAGGCGAACGCTATTCACGGCAACAAATCCCAGCCGCAGCGCGAACGCGCCCTCGCCGGCTTTCGCGAGGGTCAGGCCCGCGTGCTGGTCGCCACCGACATCGCCGCGCGCGGCATCGATGTCGACGGGGTGTCGCACGTGATCAATTTCGAGCTGCCGAACGTGCCCGAGGATTATGTTCACCGGATCGGCCGGACCGCGCGGGCGGGAGCCGCCGGGATCGCCATCGCCTTCTGCAGCGACGAGGAGCGGCCCTATCTGCGCGACATCGAAAAATTGACGCGGTGCTCGCTCCGCCCCATCCCGGTGCCCGCGACGATGTCCATGCCGCGCCCCGGCCGGATCGAGCCAGCGGAGACAGCCCCGCCGCGCGAGGACCATCATAGGGCGGGACGGCGGCCATCCCCGGGCGGCCGTACCGGCGCGCCGCCGCCTGCGGCACGGAATGGCCGTCCCAATCCGCGGCGCGACGAGGCGGCGACCGTGGCCGGTTCGCTCCCGGCCTTTCTGCATCGCTCGTCGCCGGCCAAGCCCGGCGCGGCGGGTCGCCACGGAGCACACCGCGGCGGCTCTTTCCGGGCACGGCAAGATGGGGCACGCTGACGGCATGCAGCAAGGAAGCCGCGATATCGTGATCGCACGAGCGGACGAGCAGATCGTCCGCCCAAGGAGTGCGCTCCGCGATCTTGGTCGCGGGCGGATGCGGTAGTGCCGATGGACCCTGTCCAGTTCAGCACCGCCGCCTTCCGGGCGCCGATATTGGCGCGAAGCCTCGGGCAATTGGCGACATCTCTGGGCGGCTTCATCGCCACCTGCGCCGCGATGTATTTCTGCGTCGCGGTTTCGCTGTGGATCGCGCTGCCGCTGTCGGCGATCGCCGCCGGGTTCCTCGTGCGCATCTTCATCATTCAGCATGATTGCGGGCACGGCTCGTTCTTCAAGTCGAAATGGGCCAACGACCTGATCGGCACCCTTTGCAGTCTGATGACGCTTACGCCCTATGCGTTCTGGCGTCGGCAGCACGCCAGGCATCACGGATGCTGGAACAATCTCGATCGGCGCGCGGCGAGCGGCCTGGACATCTATTCGTCATGCCTGACGGTGGCGGAATACCGGGCCATGCGCCCATGGCGCAGAGCGATCGTCCGGTTCACCAGTCATCCAATCGTCGCCAATCTGCTGCTGCCGCCTCTCGTCTTTATGATCCTCTATCGGGTTCCCTTCGATGCGGCCAAGGGCTGGCGGCGCGAGCGACGCGGAATCTATGTGACCAACCTTGCCCTGGCCGTCTTCATCGGCGGTTTAGGTCTCGTTCTCGGCTACGACCGCGTCGCCGCGGTCCAGCTGCCAATCATGGTGATCGCCTCGATCATCGGGGTCTGGCTGTTCTCGATCCAGCACCGCTTCGAGCATGCGCTGTGGGTGACCGAGGCAAGCTGGGATCTGACCGCGGCCTCGCTGGCGGGCGCTTCCTATCTTCGCCTGCCGCGCCTCCTCCAGTGGTTCACCGGCAATATCGGCTTCCACCACGTGCACCACATGGACCCGCGCATCCCGAATTATCGGCTCGAGGAATGCCACCACGCCAATACCGGGTTTCAGTCGGCGCCGACCCTTACGCTGCGTACGGCGCTGCGAGCCTTGAGTTACGCGTTGTGGGACAGCGATCGGGGGCGCCTCGTGCCGTTTCGCCTCGCCGCCGCCGGTTGATCGACATGGCAGCGCCTCCACACCATTCCGGGGATTGATCATGGCCAGACGCCCTACGGCTCGCCGCATCGACGAATTCGTGTTCTTCGATGTCCTTTACGAAGACGGTACGCAAACCTCGAACCGCAAGGTTCCGGGCTCGGAACTCGACGATCTCGACGGCGACCTGCGCGCCAAGCCCTATATCGAGGAGCAGGATCGTAAAATAGGCGAGATGTCCGGACGTCCCCGGACCGCGATCAAATCCGTGATTCGCTCGAACCGCCGCTAAGCCAAGAAAGGGTACCACCGCCAGTGCAAGTCTATGTCCGCGACAACGACGTCAACGCCGCGATCCGGGTGTTGAAGAAGAAGATGCAGCGCGAGGGCACTTTTCGCGAGATGAAGCGGCGTCGCTCCTACGAGAAGCCATCCGAACGCCGGGTTCGCGAGCAGGCCGAGGCGGTTCGTCGATACCGCAAGGCGATGCGCAAGCGGTTCGAGCGCGAGGGTTACTGATCCGAGCCCGGCGGCTCATGCGATAGAATGGGCAACGGCCGGGGGCCGTGACCCGCAAGGAGTCTGCTGATGCCTCGCAAACCGAATTATCGCTTCGAGCGTGCCGAGCGCGATCGCTCGAAACAGGCCAAAAAAGAAGAGAAGCTGAAGAAGCGGCAGCAGGAGCGCCTCGTGGGCCAATCCGACGACGGCGCCACCGCACCCGCCGCGGAGGACGAGCCGCGGGACGGCTGATCCGCGACCTCGCGGTTTCCCAGACGGCTCGACGGCAATCGCCCACGGCGAAGGGCCAATCGACGTGCCCGTCGCCAGAATAAACTAGAAAATTTCGCTGGCTGGGGCGGGAGGATTCGAACCTCCGTATGCCGGAATCAAAATCCGGTGCCTTACCACTTGGCTACGCCCCATCGTTGCGCATATAATCTCACAAATCGTTGTTATCAAATTATCTTTCTATATAATCGCCGCACTGCTGAACATACGAAAACCTGGCTACTCCTGCATCCTGCGAGACTATACCGAGACTGAGACCGATGCCGACCGTCGCGCTCACCGACCGAACCATCCCGCACCTCAAGCCCGTACCCGGTAAGCAGGTAATCTACGTCGATCGCGCCTTGAAGGGTTTTGGCGTGCGAGTGTCTGACCAGGGCCGGATGTCGTACGTCCTCACTTACGGCGCAAACCGCCAGCGCATCAAGCTTGGCGATGTCGGCGTCGTCAAGCTTGCCGATGCCCGCGAACGAGCACGCGACATTCTTGCCGAACGTCAGCTCGGGATGCGCCAGGCCACCTGGTCTGCCCCCGCGGGGTGATCCAGGTCGAATGTTAGTATGAGAGCATTTCTGACACCACTGTTGGGTTGGGCGAGCGCGCGCCCCCAAGCGCAGGCGCGCTCGCCCACGGCACGATGGTT
>Ga0182024_10009138_pt1 | contig 20611 bp, 21 predicted proteins | sample P32metaG_FD_120480 | JGI IMG/M metagenome (GOLD analysis project Ga0182024, IMG submission 120480) | Permafrost microbial communities from Stordalen Mire, Sweden - P3-2 metaG (Illumina Assembly) | ecosystem: Environmental > Terrestrial > Soil > Wetlands > Permafrost | place: Sweden: Stordalen... | reverse complement strand
GTGGAGGCCGGGGCAGTCGGGGATCTCGTATCAGGTTTCTACTCGATCCGCTTCCCTGCAGGGTTCATCAAGGATTCGCCAGGGGCCACCGACCAAGGCTGGTACCGGGATCCGATCAAAGGAGGCGGTGGTGGGTTCATAGACCATGGCGTCCACTTCACGGACTTTTTCCGCTGGTTCTTCAAGAGCGAGGCCAAATCGGTAACCGGGCATATGGGCTCACTGACCTATAAGGACCTCGGAGTGGAGGACTACGGCATCGCCACCTACACCCTTGAAAGCGGCGCCATCGTGACCGTAGAGAGCACCTGGCATGCCCCCGATTATTTCGGCCCACTTTCGAGCCCCGACCATGCATCCTTGAGCGGGACACGCGGCGAGATCGAGTTGCACTACCAGAAGAGCCCACAGACCGAGATCCAGGGGACGGGCCCGGGTTGGACAGGCCGCAGCTATTTCGATTTCGTCGGGGACGACCGTTACGAAAACTGCTACAGGAACCTCCTGATTGCGTTCCGCGACTCGGTCACCAACGACAAGGAGCCGGTACCGGACGTCGAGGACGGCTTTCGGGCGCTCGAGATGATACTCGCCGCTTACGAGTCTGACCGCACAGGCCGAAGGGTACTGTTCCCGTTCCGCTCTGGGGGCAATGCGCAATGACTACCGACATTGCCGTCGGGGTCGTCGGCACCGGCCGCATCGCGCGGGTACATGCCGCCGCTTATCGCTCCGTAAGAGGTGCCTCGCTTGTGAGCTGCATGGACGTGGACGGCGCGACGGCGCGAGCCTTTGCCGACGACTTTGGGCTGAAAACAGCTGAGAGCTTCGAGGCGATGATCGGGGACCCCGACATCGACGCCCTCATCATCGCGACGCCGAACAGCCTTCACGCTCAGCAGACCATTGCCGCGTTGGCCGCCGGGAAGCACGTGTTCTGCCAGAAACCCATCGCCTTGGACCTTGCAGACGCCAGGCTGGTGGCAGGGGCCGCAGCGTCCTCCGACCGGGTCCTCCAGTTCGGGTTCATGCTGCGGTTCACCCCGCCGCTGCCTGCTTTGCGTTCGCGAATAGCGGCTGGGGAGCTCGGGAAGCTCATCGCCTCGCAGTCCGCCGTTTTCGGATGGGAACCGAACAATGAGTGGTTTTACGACCCACGCCATGGCGGCGGCGTGATCCTCGACACGCTGGTCCATTTCGTCGACCTGGTCCTGTGGGTCTTCAGCGATGTCGACCGCGTCCATACCGAAGGTGGGGCGTTCGAGCTCGAGGGTGCGAAGAAATACGGGAGCCCCGACAACGCAACGGTGACCTTGCACCACAGCAACGGGGCAACTTCGAGCATGTACGTCTCTTGGACTTCTGGCTATGGGAACTTCCGCTTCGACGTGTTCGGCACGGCGGGCAGCGCCGGCGTCGACCTCGTGCAGAAGCAGACCATGACAGCGTTCCATAAGCCAGAGGCCGGCAGTGCCGGTCCTCGAGATGGCTGGGAGTACCCGGACCTCGTCTGGGACTACGGCTACGCCGGGGAGCAGCAGTACTTCGTCGACCACATCCTTGGCCGCGTGGCAGGAGGCGTAGGCGCTACCGCGCAGGAAGCCCTGAAGGCCCTGGAGGTCGCAATGGCCGCGCAGCGCTCCTTGGACGAAGCAAGGGTGGTAACGCTGCCATGAGCGCACCTACGGCTGTGTGCGTGGTCGGCGCGGGCTTCTGGGCGCAGGAGATGCACCTGCCTGCTTTTGCCGAGATCGACGATGCGACTGTGGTGGCCCTGGTGGGGCCCGACCGTGAGCGCACAGAGCAAGTGGCGGAACGCTTTGGGGTCCCAAAGGTGTACGCAGACGTCGCCGAGGCGCTGGCCGACGACGACGTCGAAGTACTGGACGTAGTTGCCCCCAACGATGTGCACGCGCCCGCGGTGATCGCGGCTGCGCGGGCGGGCCGTCACTCGATCTGCATAAAGCCTTTGGGCCGGGACCTCGGCGAGGCAACCTCGATGCTCGAAGCTGTCAAGGCAAGCGGTACGCGGCTGCTCTATGCCGAGAACGTGCCGTTCATACCGGCTGTCCAAGAGGCCAAGCGGATAGTCGGCGAGGGTTCGCTCGGTCGCATCTTCCGCGTCAAAGCGTGCGAAGGGATCCCGGGCCCGCACACCAAATGGGCCTTTGACCGGCAGCGCTCAGGTGGCGGGGCCCTGGTCGACATGGCTGTCCACAGCATCGAGTTTTGCCGCTCCTTCGTCGATGCCGATGTGGAGTACGTCTTTGCGGAGGGCGGGACGTTCAAGTGGGGCGCGCGGACTGAAGCGGAGGACACGGTGGTCCTGACGCTCCGCTTCGCCGACGGGTCGATCGGCCAATGCGAGGACAGTTGGAGCCTCGCCGGCGCCATGGACTCGCGCTTCGAGGTCTTCGGTACCAACGGGCGGATCCTCATCGACAACCTGCACCGTCAACCAATTCAGGTGGTCACGGCACAGGGTGCAGGTGGGCAGTGGTCGTACCCGATGCCGCTGCCCGGGATGATCGCGGACGGCCATCTCGCCATGCTTCGCGACTTCGTCACGTGCCTGCGGACTGGCTCACCGTGTGGCTCCGAAGGCCACCACGGCTGGGAAGTACTGGCCGTCGTCGACGCAGCTCTGCGGTCCATGAAATCGGGGCGGCGGGAAGCAGTCGCCACCCAAGAACGCGGAAAACCGTCAAACCAATCCCAGGAGCGAGCATGAAGCGCAGCGAAGTTCGAATAGGCATGGTCAGTTGGGCTCACATCCACGCCCAGTTCCGTGCCCGGGCTTTGACCGAGATCCCGGGTGCCCGAATTATCGCCGTGAGCGACGACAACCGGCCCCGCGGCGAAAAGGCAGCCAATGAGTTCGGCGCCGCGTTCGTGAGTGACTGGCGCGATCTGGTGAGCCGGCCCGACATCGACGTCGTCATGGTCCATTCCGAGAACTCCCGCCATCCCGAGCAGGTGATCGAGGCTGCCCGGGCCGGCAAGCACGTGTTCTGCGAGAAGCCAGTGGCCACGGACGTCCAGGACGCCGAAAAGATGGTGGCCGCAATCGAAGAAGCAGGCGTTGACGGTACCGCTGCTTTTGTCAGCCGTTTCAGCAAGGAAGCTAGCCGGGCTTCGCAGGTACTGAGCAGCGGCGCGATCGGTGACGTCCTTTTCACGCGGAGCTTTATCGGCCTCGCGGGACTGGAGGAGATCGGCCTCCCCGACGACATGGTGGCCTGGATGGCCGACCCCGAGCTCGGTGGCGGTGGCGCCTGGATCGACGAAGGTTCCCATGCGGTGGACCTGTTGCGCTGGCTCGTCGGCGACATCGCCGAGGTCGGCGTCGTGACCACCAACCGCCTGAAACCGCGCCTCGCCGTCGAGGACGTTGCGGTTGCGTCGGTCCGTTTTGCCAATGGGGCGTTGGGCGAGGTGGTCGCCACCTGGAGCCTCAACGCCGACATAGACATGCGCAACCACCTCGAGATCTACGGCAGCGAAGGCACCCTTGTCATGAGGGCCACTGACCCGCGCCCGGCGGTTGAGGTCTTCCGGTCGCGGGACGACGAGCTTTGGCGGGGGTGGACCGAGCCTTACATCCGGCCGGCGCAGGTCGAGCCGCACGACTATACGAGCTGGCCACCCCACCTGCACCACTACAAGCGAGAGGTCGCGTCCTACATCAGCCGGTACCTGGACGACCAGAGGCCATACGGGCCGCCGCTGCGCGACGGGCTCGAGTGCCTCAAGGTGATCGCTGCCGGCTACTCCTCCAACCAGCGCTCGGGTGCGCTGGTCCGGGTCTGACACGCCACCACATATGCACAGCGCGCGCCAGGCCGAAGCGCAAGTGAAAGGGGGTCAAAGCGCAGGTTTGCCCGGTTCGCCCTGAGCCACCGAAGTACTTCCACAGCCGAACACTTACAAATTTGGGGGTTATATGAATATCGCAACTAACCGGACCATTCGTCGAAATGTCCTAGCTGCCGTCGCCTGTATGGCCACCGAGTTCGCCGCAATGCCTGCGGCCGGTGCCGGCGCCGAGGCAGCCCATCAAACTGCCAGCAACCTCGCCAACGCCAACGCTCCGGTCGGCAAGTTCCCCGGGGTCCACCTCACCCTGTCGCGTTGGTCTGGTGACCCCTGGACTTCGGAGCAGCAATCAGCCGCCAAACAATGGGACAAGGCGACCGGGGCCACGATCACATTCGCCGCCGTCCCCTACGAAAACCTGAAGACCCAACAGACGCTGACGCTGTCGGGGGCCGGCGGCTACGACATCCTTTACGTCCACCCGAGCTGGTTCGGGACGTTCGCCAAGTCAGGCTTCCTAGCTCCCATTTCCTCCTACTTGGACAACCCGGCCGACAACCCCCCGGGGTTCAGCGCTAAGTCGTACCTGCCTTCAGTGCTGTCGCAAGGTGCCTACAACGGCAGCCAGTACTGCTTGCCGGACTTCGTCTCCACGATCGTCGTCGCTTACCGCAAAGACCTCTTCGCCAAGTTCGGCCTGAGCGCTCCTACGACGCTGACAAGCGTGCTCTCCGACGCCAAGTTCTTCAACGGAAAGGCCGGAATGTCAGGGATTGCGATGCCAGGTGAGGCAACGGGTGCCATCTCCGATGTCATGACCTCGATGCTGGCGGCCGATGGGAACTACTGGTACAACAAGGCAGACAAGACCACTCTAAACGTGGCCGATGCCACCAACGCTGTGCAGTTCTACATCAACGCATCAAAGTACGCTCCGAGCGGGCTCCTCGACGACGCGGTCGACGACGCCGCGCTGGCCGGCGCAACCGGGAAGGCGGCGATGGTGATCAGCACCACCCCTTCGCTGTCAGCCCTGAACGACCCGACGAAATCGACCACGGTCGGCAAGTGGGGTTTCGCCCCGATTGAGTTCACGTCCGGGAAACCCGCAGGTGAGCTCATCTACTGGAACTGGTGCATCGCGGCCAAGTCGCCGCACGTGGCAGCCGCCTACTCGTTCCTGCAGTGGTACACAAACGGCCAACAGCAGGCGGCCATCGCTGTAGAGGGATCCACTGCCGGCGCAACGTACAACTTCTATACCGACAAGACGGTCCTGACCAAACTGCCGTTCCTGCCGGCTATGCAAGCCGCATTGGCCCATTCCAACCCACAGCCGAGCATCCCCCAATGGTCCACGCTGCAGCCCGAGATCGAGTCGGACGTGCAGCAGGCCATAGAGGGCAAGTTGACAGCCAACGCTGCCGCCGATGCCATGAAACAGGCGCTCGACGGCGCCCTCGGTGCCTAAAGTACTGGCTCCACGAGCGCCCGCCAGTCCCTCATTGGGGGACTGGCGTGGGGCGGTCGCATTTCGAGCGAGCCGGAAGCGATCAGGCCGTTCGCACCGTCTTGCCTACGTGTTCATAACGCCTGCGGTTGTCGTACTGTTGGGGCTGATCGTCGGACCGCTCGTGTACTCGGCCGTACTTTCGCTCTACCGCTGGCAACTGACGCAAATAAACACCGCCAAGAGTTATGCGGGCTTGGCTAACTACCGTGCGATGTTGCACGACGGGCTACTTGGTACCGCGGTACGGAACTCGGTCATATTCGTAGTCGTCGCCGTAAGCGTCGAGCTGGTCCTCGGGATCCTCATCGCCACAGCGCTGACCGAGATAACCAGAGGCCGGCACCTGGCCACCTCGCTCATACTTTTGCCGATGATCGTGACCCCCGTAGTGGCCGCCTTGATCTGGCAGTACATCTACAACCCGCAGTTCGGGACCATCAGCCAGGCGTTAACGCTCTTCGGGCACCAAAACGGCGTAGACGTGCTCGGGAGTTCGCAGCTCGTCCTCCCTGGCTTCATGGTCATCGATATCTGGCAATGGACGCCGTTCGCGATCCTGGTCTTCCTGGCCGGGATGCTCTCGGTCCCCGAGGAGCTCTACGAAGCCGCTCGCGTCGACGGCGCTGGGAAGTTCCGCATCCTCAGGTCGATAACGATACCTGTACTGATGCCACAAATCCTGGTCGTCTTGTTGTTCAGGACGATGGACACCTACCGGATCTTCGACACGATCTACGTGCTTACCAAGGGAGGGCCGGGAGCGGCGTCGGAGACGGTAGGCCTATACGCCTACCAGGAGGGGTTCACGTACTTCAACACCGGTTACTCGATGGCCCTCGGTGTGTTCATACTCGTGACGGTGTTCATTATCTCCAGCGCCTACATCCGGCTTTTGAGACGCAGACAGGTGTTTTGATGGCGGCTACACTGACGGCAAAACCGAGGCGACCAGCCGGCAACCCGTGGGCGGTCGCCTGGTACGCCATGGTGGTCGTCTTCGTCCTGTGGGCTGTCCTACCGATCCTGATCGTGGCGGTCAATTCGTTCAAGCCCACCCGGGACATCTTCTCTTCGACACCGCACTTGCTGTTCAAGCCCACGCTCGTCAATTACCGCAACGTGTTCTCAGAGATCGATTACACAAGGCTGCTCGCAAACAGCAGCATTGTGGCGCTCGGCACGATGCTGCTGTCTTTGTGCGTGGGCGTGCCCGCGGCGTACGCCCTGGCGAAGTTGGCGATGAGGGCGCGGGAGTGGTGGGCGCTTGGGATCCTGTTCACCAGGATGGTCCCGGCGGTCGTCCTCGTGGTGCCCATGTACGTCATCTTTGTGAAGACACACCTGATCGGCGGTTACTGGGCCATGATCTTCGCCGACACCACCTTCAATCTCCCGCTAGTGGTATGGCTGATGCGCTCCTTTTTCTCCGAGGTCCCAGACGAGCTGGAGTCGGCGGCGCAGGTCGATGGTTGCGGTCGGGTAGGTGTGTTTATGCGGGTCGCCCTCCCGTTGACCCTACCGGGACTGATTGCCACTGCCATTTTGTGCCTGCTTTTCTCGTGGAACGAGTTCTTGTTCGCTCTGACCCTCTCGGGCCCGTCGACTCAGACCGTGCCGGTGGGTGTTGCCAGCTTCGTGGGTACCGTATCGGTCGACTGGGGTGGCAGCTCGGCCGCAGCTGTCGTCGCCATGGTCCCGATCTTTGTCCTCGGGCTCTGTGCGCAACGGTTCTTGGTGCGCGGCTTGACGATGGGCGCGGTGAAAGGATGATCGCCGTCGGAGCGCAGTATTACCGACCGCCCAACCCTCCCCGTTCGGACTGGTCGCGAGACTTGGCACGGATGCGTGAGCACGGCTTCAACACTGTCAAGCTGTGGTGCTGCTGGAACTGGATGAACCCCCGGCCGGGACAGTTCGACTTCGACGACATCGATGAACTTATGGATCTGGCGGCGAAGCACGACCTCAGGGTCGTGCTCAACACTATCCTCGAGAACTCGCCGTACTGGCTCGAGCTGCAGCACCCCGAGGCACGCTACGTGGACAATGAAGACCGTGCCGTGCCGCTCGGCGCCGCCATGAACACGCCTGGGGGCGGGTGGCCTGGCCTGTGCTTCGACAACGACGGCGTTTGGGAGGCTGCGGAAGAGTTCCTTGGAGCATTGACGGGCCGTTACGGCGCGCACGAAGCCCTCTCCGTCTGGGATGTTTGGAACGAGCCCCACATGGAGCCTGCCTCGTATTTCCCGGACCGCTGGTACTGCTACTGCCCCGCTTCACAGGCGCGGTTCAGGTCGTGGTTGGCAGAGCGCTACGGCGAGGTGGCGACGCTCAATGCGCGATGGTCCAGGCGGTTTGGCAGTTGGGAGGAGGTACAGCCCCCGCGGTTGTTCGAAAGCGTCCCTGACGTCATGGACTGGCGCGAGTTTTGGTTCCAGAACCTGCGGCAGTGGCTCGAACTGCGGACCTCCGAGGTCCGTTCCGGGGACCCGGGCCACCAAGTAATGACGCACGTAGCACTGAGCGGCTACACGGGACAGCTGGCCACTCACACGATCGACGAGCACCTGTTCGCTCAGGTCACCGACATCTTCGGCACGTCCAGCTTCCCTGAGTGGCTCATGGGGAATGACCCAGTCGAGCACCTTTTCAACCTGGAGGCGGTACGGTCCGCGGCAGGCTCTCGCCCTTACTGGCAGGCCGAGTTACAAGGGGGCAAGGGCAGGCGCTCCGGCGCCGCGAGCACACCCCACCCATCGCCCGAAGACGTGGCGCTGTGGATGTGGGACGCCGCGGCATCAGGGGCGAGCGGCGTGATGTTCTGGCAGTGGCGGCCCGAGCTGCTGGGGCCGGAGAGCCCCGGCTATGGGTTGTGCACGCCCGATGGCGGGGCCTCACCCCGGCTCTCCAGCGCTTCCAAGGTGGCACGGGGTCTTCTTTCAGGTTTCCTCGATGGGATGACCCTTGACCGGGCCCTGGTTGGGGTGCTGGTATCGCGCAGGTCCGCTCTACACGCCTTCGCCACCGACCGGACGATGGACATTTACACGCGCGCCGCTCAGGGAGCGTTCCGGTTGCTGGCCGACCAAGACGTGCACGTCACCGTGTTCCACGAGGACGCTCTCGAATCGACGGAGGCGCCGGTGGCGCTGTACTGGCCGATGCCGACGGTATGCAGCGACGCGCTCGCCAACCACCTGCAGCGGTACGTGAGGCAGGGCGGCACGCTGTTGGCCGAGGCGTCGCCGGGTGAATACGACGAGAACGGCCGGCACCGATCGCGGTGGCCGGCCGCCGCGTTAGGAGACCTCTTCGGTGCACGGGTGGTCGACAACGACATTGTCCCGAGCGCTGTCATCTCGCTGGTCAACGGTTCCCTTATGGGCGGGTGGGGGGCAGACTCCATCGAGGTGACCACGGCCGAAGCTATCGGCTATTTCGCCGACGGGACGGCGGGTGTGACCGTGCAGGCGCACGGTGCGGGCCGCGCCATCTTGGTGGGCACTTACCCCTCTCTTTACTATGGGATGCACCGTGACGGCGGCACCAGGAGCGCGGTGGCCCAGTTGCTTGGGGCCGCAACGGACGAGCGGTCCGCACCGGCTGCCTGGCGCGAGCCTCAACCGGGCCTCTTCTCTCGCTACGGGGTCTCAGCTCATGGCGAGCCGTTGATCATCTTTCTGAACTGGACGTCCAAAGCCCAGGAGGTCGATTGCCGGACGTCGTGTATGGTCCTGGGGCACGACCCTGCCGAAGACCGTCCAGCCGCCCAAGGGCCGGGTGCCGTGCTGGTCCCTTCTCACGGGTCGGTGCAGATGATTGTGAGGCATTTCTCGTGACCAGGTGCCAATCGAACACGTACTATCTCGAGGCTGGGGGCCCGTGCGCAGCGGCCGCATAACCATTCACGACATAGCAGCGATCGCGGGGGTTTCCGCTGGTACGGTTTCGCGGGTAATCAACGACCGCGATGGGGTCGGAGAGGACACTCGGCAGCGGGTCCGGCAAATAATCGACCTGCACGGCTTCACGGCAAACTCCGCCGCTCAGAAGCTCTCGACCGGACGTGCCAACAGTATTGGCGTCGTTTCGCCTATGCACACGTCGCAGTTGGCAGCGCACCCCGTCTACCCGATCCTGCTCGGTGCGCTCGGCGACGCGGCGGCCGATTCTGGCTACGACATCCTGTTGCTCAGCATCCCGAGCCTCAGAGAGATCGGCCGGTTGACCGACGCCGTCAACCGGCGTCGTGTGGACGGCATTGTGCTGCCCGCCGCCGGGCCGGACGACCCGTTCATAAAGGAATTGTCAAACCTCAAGTTCCCGACGGTGATAATCGGCCATCGCGAGAAGTCTGGCCGGATGCCGTGGGTCGACTCCGCTCACGATGTAGCTTCCTTCGAGCTCACGAGCCTCCTGCTCCACGCGGGCCGGCGACGGTTGCTGATGCTCAACGGGCCGAGCGACACCTCCGCGTTCGAGCTCAGGTCCAAGGGTTTCTGGTCGGCGGTCGAGCAGTTCAACGGCACCGTCGAAGCCGAGGAGCATGCCGTCGAATTTGGCCCCGACGTGGTCAAGGATAATGTCAGCGGGCTGCTGCGAGCTTACGGACGGTCACTTCCAACCGGCATAGTTGCCGGCAACGACACCATTGGTGCCGCTTGCCTGGAAGTAGCGCGGCAACTCGACGTGGACGTTCCGGGCCGCCTGGCGGTAACCGGTTTCGACGACTTTTTGCTTTCCGCGTACACGTCTCCTCCCCTGACCACTGTCAGGATGCCTTTACGGGAATTGGGATCCACCGCGGCCGAAATGCTATTCAGGTTGATCGAAGGCCGGCCGCTGCGCCGGCGCCACGTGATATTGCCCACCGAGCTCGTGATCCGTTCTTCGACTCCCGCGAACCGCTAACGCGCGACCGCCACGTGGGGTGCGGTCGCGGGTACGACGGTGGAAACGATGCCGGTCTCCAGGTTGAAGACATGGCCGGAGACGATGATGCGAGCCGTGGTCAGCGGCGAGCTGAGGAGGCGCTCGACGTCGGCCCGGACCGTTGCTTCCGGGTCGGTGACTGCCTGGGTGACCAAGTAGCCCTCGTCGATGCCGGTGCGGGCCGAGAACTCATGGCGGAAGCCGTCGTCGGCTAGGAAGCCCATGCCGCACTCGGTGTGGTGGATAATCGCGACCTCCAAGGGCAACCCCTCGCCAATGCCCATGACCTCGCCGATGAAGCTGATCAGCGCGATGTCGGCGATGACGGTGTCGGTTAGTCGGCCGCCCGGGTTGCGAAGCACGAAAGCTTCACCGAGCCCGATGCCGAGGAACCCGGCCGGCTCGACCCGGGAGTCGACACAGGTAACCACGAACAACCGGCTGCGGGCCATGAGCGGGGGTCGCTGGCGGCCCGGGGTGCCGGCGAAGGACCGGTTGCGCTGCAAGAACTCGTCGAAAGCTGACATTGATCGCTCCTCTGTGGCCGGTCTACGGGGACCTGTGGTCGGTCTACGGGCACCGGGTATGATGTAGGTACACCATGTTTGGTGTAGGTACACTACCCGCCGGAAGGTGTATATGCAACATGATTCGTCGACCTCGACTGCCCGGGCCAGCGAGCTGGCTGCAGCAATGCGCGACGGTTGCTTGGGGGCGCGTGTCGATCGGTTGCGGCGTCTCGTAGGGCGGCACTTCGACCAGGAGCTGCGCCCGCTGGGTCTGTCTCAGCCGCAAATGGAGGCGCTTGGTGCCCTGGTGATATCCGGTGCGCCGGTCAAGCCGTCCGACCTGGCCGGGTGGCTGTCGATAGAACGGTCGACCATGAGCCGGAACCTGGCCCTCTTGGAGCAGCGGGGACTTGTCGAGACCAGCGACACCTCCCCCACCGGCCGTTCACTGCGAGTCGAGATCACGGCCGCTGGCACCGACGCCTTCGCGCGGGCTAAAGAGGCCTGGAGCGCTGCTCAAAAGGCTGTTACCGATGCGATCGGTGACGAGGCAGTGTCGACTCTGGACACCTGGCTCGCCAACCTGGCACAGCACACTGGGGGTTGAAGTACAAAACGGCGCCAGCCGATCGGCCCCGTGCCGTGCGAACATTTCCCCGGTTGATCGGGCGCCGCGGAGCACACTAAGTAGGCAAGCCCCGGCCGGGGCACGCACGACTAATGGCACAGAGCCTCTGAACGGAAGGACGATGATGGTACTCAAGACCGCAGCAGGGGCGATGGCCGCCGCAATGCTCCTAGGCGGCGCCGGGCTGGCAGCTCATGGGAGCTCGTCGGTCCATCTGGCCGCCGCAATATCGAAGCCTCAAGATCCGAAGTGCCCGACGGGGGTCTCGACCGTCACGGTCGACGGCTACGCCACCGCCCAAGCGGTCCCAAATGAGATCACCATTAGCCTCGGGGTCCAGAACCAGGCAACAAAGGCCTCGGTCGCCCTGAAGGACAACTCCGCCAAGGCCAACGCCCTGGTCGCCAAACTGATAAGCGACGGCGTAGCCCAAGACGACATCCAAACCTCCAACCTGTCGATCCAGCCGGTCTACAGCGGCCCCAAACAGGTACTGACGGGCTACCAGGTGAACGACACTTTGAGCGTGACCCTGCTCAACCTGAGCAGTGCGGGCGGCATCATCGACGATGCGGCGCAGATCGCAGGAAATTCTATTGTCGTGAACAACATCTCGTTTTCGGTGCAGAACGACGGGACTGTCCTCGCTGAAGCACGGGCAGGGGCCGTGCGTCAGGCGCAAGCACAGGCGCATGCGATGGCATCCGCTGCCGGTATGGTCCTCGGGACGCTTTGCTCTCTAGTGGACAACACCACACCGCCGCAGCCCAACTCGGTCCAAGGCCAGGCACCGCTCGCGGCGAAGGCCGCCAGCACTCCCGTCGAGGCAGGTCAGGAAACGGTATCAGCCGACGTCACCGCGATCTACGAGCTCGACGCTAGCTGAGCCAGCCTGTTCAGGGGACGGGCTGGTACCGTGCGACCGAAAATGCAAGCAACATAGGCACGTTGACAGCAAAAATTGCCAGCATGCAAGTCATCACCACGAGGATCTGGCCGCGGGTGCCGTCGAGCACAAAGATGAACTCGAGTATCCCGGCGATCACGAGATAGGCCAGCAGGGACCACTTCACAACCAGGAAAAAACTCGCCCAGGCGAAATCTCGCAATCTCGCCAGCAGGACCACGTTAGTAACTAGCACGACTGCGGCAATCACAAGCAGTACCTCGGCGAACCCAAGGGGCGGGTGCGCAGGCAAATGAGCAGCCATGAAGATGCCGCCGACAATCACCAGGGCCATTGACACAACCGCGATCTCGGCGACCGGTGGCAATTTCCGGTTGACAAGGTCCGCGCCCGCAGCGGTCTGCGCGCCGCTCACGAGGACGCCAACCTCGTCATTATGATCAGCGTGGCGACCTGCATTGCCCCAGTAACCCCGGCGGTGTAGATGAAGCGCTTCATCAGCTTCCCTATGAGGGCCCCATTGGGCACGGGCTTTTTCAACTCGAACAGGACGGCCAGGTTGGCCGGCTCGAGCAGCCCAATGGCCACGATGGCCATGACTCCCACCACGACCATGGAGGCGACGACCCAACCGTGGTTCGGGGAGGACGTCAAGAGGTTGCCCTCGTGCCGGGCGAGCTGCCAGCCGGCCGCCAGAGTGCATATGACCAGCGTCGGCATCAGTAAAAGCATCTTCGGCATCAACCGCTTGGAGAACTCCACCCTGGCGGGGATGCTCATCCGGCCCATGATCGGCCCGATGATGAAACCAAGGAAGAGGTCGATCCCCGTCCAGAGGCCGCCCGAGACCACATGGAAAAAGTCGATCCCCCACAGCGTGTTGAAGGCAATGGCAACGACAAGGCCGACCAGGGCGGCGCCCACGATCGGGAGACCCGCCAGCGGGACGATCTGAAAGGGCTGAGCGGGGCCCGTCCCGCCTGCGGTGCCGGCGTGGGCCAGCGGTACAGCCACGCCCGCTGGGACGGGGGTGGAAACGACATCTGTCATATGCGCTCCCTTCGCTGTCAACTCGGCCGGTCAAAGCCAGCGAGAATACATATACCACGTGGTCGCGGCATATACTTCATCCTCGATGGGAAGCCGCGTTGGCAACCGAGCGCGTTGTTGTTCTGTGACAAAAGACACAAGGAAACTAGCCGCTAATTCCTTCGAACACCTGTTCCCATACGGTAAAGTGGAGAGATGGGCGGTGAGGCGCTAGCGGCCTTGACGGAGGCAATCGGCGCTCTGGATCTCGAGCCGGCCGGCGACGAAATAGAGAAGGCGTTGTGGTTGAGGGACCGCCTCGATGCCAAGATTTCCAAGGCCCTCCGGCGTTTTGATGCCGATGAGGCCTGGAGCGCCGACGGCTCGTTGTCCCTGACTTCCTGGATGGCCGCCCACGGCCGGCGTTCCCGGCGGGACTCCTACCACGATGCATTGGTGGCGCGCCGATTGGCCGAACTCGAGGTGACGGCGACGGCATGGGCAGAAGGGAAGCTTTCTTCTGGCCAAGTAGCCGCCATAGTCGCGAATGTCTCCGCCGAGCGCGCTGGGCTTTACGCCGAGCACGAAGAGGAGATGACGCCCTTACTGGCAGAGCTGTCAGTGGCCGACGTGGCCTCGGCGATGCGCTCCTGGCGTCTGCATGCTGAGGCGTCGGAGGACCACCCCGACAGCCAAGAGGCGGCGTCGGAGCTGCATCTCTCGCAGGTCCTAGACGGCCGGCGAGAGGTCTCAGGGCACTTCGCGCCCGTCGAAGCAGCTGTAGTCGAAGCGGCCATCGCCGCGGCCGACCAGGGCATGCCGGGCGGGGAGGAGGGGCCACTCCCGAGCACGGCGCAGCGCCGGGCCGAAGCTTTAGTCGATGTCTGTCGCTGGTTCCTCACACACTTCGACAAGGCCGCGACGGGTTCTCGGGAACGGCCCCAGGTCTCCGTCATCGTCGGGCTCGACGACCTGGCCAACGACGGTCCGGGGCGCCTCACAGACGGTACTGCCATCTCGGCCAGCACCACGTTGCGCCTGGCGTGTGACGCCGTGTTGCATCGCATCGTGATGACCGGCCGCTCCACGATCTTGGACTACGGCTCGGCCACGCGTACGATTAGCCCGGCTTTGTGGGCGGCCCTGGTCGTACGCGATTGGCATTGCCGCCACCCCGGGTGCGACCGCCGCCCGTCTTGGTGTGAGGCACATCACGTCGTGCATTTCTCCAAAGGCGGCCCGACTCGTCTGTCCAACCTGGTCCTGGCCTGCTCGCGCCATCACCATCTCTGGCACGACAAGGGTTGGGCCCTCGAGCTCAGTCCCGACGGCACCCTCGTCCTGCGCTCACCCTCGGGAGTGCTGCTCACGAGCCGACCGCCCCCGGCGCGCTTAGTGGCGTGAGCTGAAGAAACCAGCCACAAAACACCCCATCTGCACTTCACGCCCGTCAACATTCGAAGAGCGACCAGCAGATCTGGTTTCGTATCCGCTGGTCGTCCAGGACGAGTTCGCGAATCACATCCGGGAGCTGTTCGCGCTGCCAACGGCACTCGAGCCTGCCGGCACTCTCACCCTCCCGTCCCGGGGCCACCGCACGCACGGCCTTGATCGCGTAGGCGGCAGCACCAAGTTCGTGCGCAGCGACATGCGCTACGACTGCCGCCTGGCCCGCGGCGTATGCGGCGTACCGAGCGGCTCCCCTCAACTCTCTTGCTGCCGCCATGGCATGACCGCCCGCCGCTCGGGACTGGGACATCCCGATCTCGCCGCGCGACCATGCCCGAACCTGCTCGACCGCCTCTCGGGGCCGCGGGTCCGAGGGCTGCACCGACTCGAAGAGGTATAGAACGTGCTCCGCGCACGCCGCAGCCCACAAAGCCAGGAGCCGATGGTCGGAGCTTGTAAGAGCCCCCCCGCGGCGGATGGTGATGAAGCGAGGGTCGCGGTCTTTGGGGAGGATCATCCTGTGTTGAAACCCTATGGCGCCTCGTGGCGTGGCTGGTTGGCGAGCTCCTCGACGTTGTTCAGCTGCAGTCGTCAGCTCGTCCTGCCGATCGCCCACGACTGCTCCGACTATTGGCTCCGGGCAGGAGCGCCGACTATTGGGCTCAAGGCAAGAAGAGCATTGCGTGCGTCGCGACTGCAGGGCCCGTCAAGGGGGCCCGAGAGATAGCGCCCGTGGCGGAGTTGAGCTGGCCCAAATAGTTGGGGGGAAACCCTGGGCCAGGACAGGTAGCCGGTGCGCCATTGGCGTCACAGGGCGTGGCCGCGACGAAAACCTCACCTCGCTGGAACGGCCCGGTGATCTTGTACACGGTGTTGTCGGAATTGTCGGTGGTATAGATGGCGCCGGTCCCGTCGGAGGCCCACGCCGTATCGTCCACCGAGCCCGACAGCGCCAGCACCGAAACTGACTGGGCAGAGGTGCCCGCGTCGTGCACGAAGATCTGCTCTTTGTCGCCCTGACTGGTGAGCATGAAGTCTCCGGCGAAACGGGTCGCGAAGGCGGGGACATCCTCGTTGGAGTCCGGGTCGGTAAGCGCCAGGTGCTGGACCATCCCGAGCGAGCCGCTCGTCCGGCTGGCCACGGTCGCCGGAGCCTCGTCGAAGAAGAGCGGGTGCATGGTCGCGATACCGGTGGCGGCGTCGAAGGTTGCCCGGTACACGGCAGGGTAAGTCGGCTGGGGCGCCGCCCTGCCCGTGATGCCGGGAGCGGAGGCACTAATCAAGACCATGCCGTGGTAAATGGAGATGGCGTCGGTACCTCCTTTGCTCGGTAGGGGCTGGTTGTAGCGGTAGTGGACAACGCTCGCCGTGGCGGGGGTCAGGAGGTAGATGCTCGAATGGGCGTCTTCGTTGACGGTGGCGATGACCTGTCCTGTCGCCGGGTCGGCGGTGAGACCGTCACACTTGCCCACCACGTCCCATTGCCCGATCGCGACGCCCGCGAGGTTGAACTCTACGACGGTGCTGTCCAAGTTGCTGCTCGAGCTGGCCTGGCCCTGGGGGCCGACGCCATTTTGGAAGCCGACGAAAATACCCCCGTGGAGGAAGGTGATGTCGTCGGGGTCGGAGATCGGCTGCTCGCCTTTCGAAGTGGCGTGGAAGATGTGGGCGCCGGAGGCAAATATCCGTGAGGTGAAAGTACCGGTCGGAGCTGCCTGAGCCGACGCAGCCGGCTCGTAGGCGCTGATCGCCAGGGCGGACGCCGCAAGGAACGGCGCGGCGACGCAAATGGCCAGCGGGCCCGGCACTTTGGCCGAACGCGTCCAGAATGTGTTCAAGCTGAGCTTCTCCCGTCCCAGGGCCGCCCCCTCGCGGCGACGGCAAGCATTCGACTCGAACGCTACCCTGCGCCCGTCAACATCTCGGTGAACATAAGGCGAACACTTGGTGTACAGCAGCGAGCTAGCATATTCCGTGCCTGCTTGGGTGTGCCCCAAATGCCACCGCCAGTTCGGCAGGCGGGGCCAGTCTCACGAATGTGCTCCAGCCATGTCGCTAGAGGACTACTTCGCTACTGGCCCCGCTCACGAACGGCCCGTGTTCGATGCCGTCATCTCCCACCTGCGCCAGGTCGGCCCGGTGCACGTGGAGCCGGTGTCAGTTGGGATTTTCCTCAAGAAGTCCCGCACGTTCGCGGAGCTCCGCCCCATGACGAAATGGGTGGCGGTCTCCTTTTCCCTACTTCACCCGGCGAAGCACAAGCTCATCACGCGAAAAGTCCTCCAGTACAACGGCCGTTATTATCACGTGGCCAACGTCGCCAACGCCTCGGCTATCGACGAGGGACTGCTAAGCCTGCTCACCGAGGCGTACTTCAGTTCTCCCGAGTGAGCGGCCTGCTCAGCACCTGATCAGCGCGTCAACAACGGCCTTCTTGTCCAACCAGGTCTGGCGCCTCTCCTCCGACTGGTCGGCCATGAAGTCGTCTATGGCCATTTCCTCTGCGTACAACGCCTCTACTATCTCTCGCTGGGTCATCTCAGGCGTCCCTCTCACCGGCCGGCTCGTCCGGCAACAATGTCCTAAATAAAGTGTTGCCGGAGCGAGTGATCCCCCAACTCCAGATTTGTGAAGATCCGGTGAGGGTGGGCCACCTTCGCGGGATCCTCGCAGCTAGCCGCGCCGGGAGAGCCCGTTGGCACCTGTGACGGGAAAGGACTCAAAGGGACGGCTGGGTGGCGTCTGCCCGCGCGTCGCAATCTGCAACGCGGGGTTCAGCCTGTCGGTCACGAAACGCTGGTAATCCACTTCTGACTCCCATACGTCGATGATCCTCCAGCCGACCGCAGTTGGGCCCGCCACGTGGGCAATGAGACCCGCAACAGGCGCGTCCCCGACTTCTTTATCGACCTTGGTCGCCATCTCCTCGTTGACACCTGGCATCTCCTGGCAGTACGCGTAACGGTCCCACCTTTCAGTTAGAGTATTCATCTATCGGATTTAGGGATACTATATTTAAATGTCTGGACCTGTCAAGAGGCGTTCCTACGACAACACTCGCCGCGAGGAGGGAGCTCGCCAGACCCGGCGTAGCATCGTGGCGTCCGCTCGGGAACTGTTCGTCGGGACCGGCTACCCGGCGACGACCTTTCCCGCCATAGCGGACGGAGCCGGAGTCAGCGTCCAGACCGTCTTTGCGCATTTCCCAACCAAGCGCGACCTGCTCAAGGAGGTCATCGACCAGGCCGTCGTCGGCGATGACGAGCCGGTGGCCGTTCGTAACCGTCCCGAAGTGGCGGCCATCCTCGCCGAACCGAACCCCGAAGGAAAGCTTCGTCTTCATGCCGCCCACGCAGTCGCGATCTCGCGGCGGGCGACCTCTGTGGACCAGATGCTGCGAAGCGCCGCCGCCGTTGACCCCGAAGCTGCAGAGCTGTGGAGGCGCGGCTCACGAGAGAGGCAGGGCGGGATGGAACAGTTCGCCAGCCATCTCTTCGGAGGCGGCCATCTGCGAGAGGGCCTTTCCGCTCACGAAGCCGCCGACCGCCTCGCCGTGTTGATCGATCCTGAGTTGTACCGACTTACGGTCGGTGTCCGGGGATGGTCCCCCGAACAGCACGAAGAGTGGCTCGCAGAAATGCTCATCGCCTCGCTGCTCCCGGCAGTCGCCAAAGATGGCGGCGTCGCGTCGACCTGAACGTTCGGGAGCACTCGTCGCTATTGGCGCAAAAAACTTGTCCATCAACGGGTCGGTCGCTCGTTGTGTTGGTGCAACGAGCCCCGGGAGCCCCCGGAGCACGTCCGAAGTCAGATAAGACAGGAGGAAGCTCGCTATGCAATACATGCTCATCCACGTCCAGCCAACGGACCTCGACCACGAGATGGGTCAGACCTGGCAGCACGACACATCTCTAACTGCGTGGCTGGAGGAAACTATCCCTTCGCGGGTCAACCTCCAGGGAAGCCGTCTACGCCCGAGTTCTGATGCGACAACGGTGCGTTCCCGCAAAGGGGAGCTCCTCGTGACCGACGGCCCCTTCGCCGAGACGAAGGAACAGCTTGCCGGTTACGACGTGCTCGAATGTGCGGATATCGACGAGGCGGTCCGCTGGGCCTCCAAGCACCCGTCCCTCCAGATGGGCGCCATCGAGGTCCGGCCCCTGCTCGACAGCCCGCCGCCGATGCCGCTTCCTGTGCCAAAGGAAGGCAGAATGCGTTACGTGCTCCTCGTCTGCTTGGGCGAAGACTTCCAGATGGGCCCGCAGGACCAAGCCGAAATGGGGCCGGCCACAGATGCGTGGGTACACGAAATGGACGGCAGAGGGGCGCGCTTGTTCGGCAGCCAGCTCGAGGGCCCCGACCGAGCGCGTACCGTGCGGCGCAGGGGTACCGACTTGCTGGTTACCGACGGCCCCTTCGCAGAAACCAAGGAGCAGATCGCCGGCTTCGACGTCCTGGAGTGCGCAGACCTCGACGAGGCCCTCGAGGTGGCGGCCAAGCACCCCATGGCCAAGTTCGGCATGCTCGAGCTGAGGCCGTTCTGGCCTCCCGAAGAGCAATAGCCGGCCGGCCCAGCACAAACCCACGATGAGTACCCAGCCGCCGGCCACGAACGCGAGAGAAAGCACGCAGCATGTGGTGGCCACGGTCTTCCGCGAGGAGTGGGGGCGGATCGTGGCCGCCCTCATCCACCGCACCGGGGACTGGGACCTGGCCGAAGAATGTGCGCAGGACGCTTTTACCCAGGCGCTCGCCCGTTGGCCCAGCGACGGCCTTCCCCCCCGACCGGGCGCCTGGCTGATGACGGTCGCTCGCAACAGGGCCATCGACCGGCTCCGCCACGGCAACGTCCGTGCCGCCAAACTCAGGCAAATTGCGGCGCTGGCCCCCGCCGGCGCCACCGGCCCCGACGAGGAGGCGGGCGTGACCGACCAACTTTCCCCCAGCGAAGACAGCGGCGTGCCCGACGAGCGCCTCCGCCTCATATTCACCTGCTGCCACCCGGCTATGGCCATGGAAGCTCGTGTTGCTCTCACCTTGCGTACCCTCGCCGGGTTGACGACAGCCGAGATCGCTCGCGCTTTCCTCGTCCCGGAAACCACCATGGCCAAGCGCCTCGTAAGGGCCAAGCAAAAGATCGCCCATGCGGGGATCCCTTACCGCGTGCCGCCGGCCAGCGCCCTCCCCCAGCGCACCTCGGGCGTCCTGGCCGTGCTGTACCTCCTCTTCAACGAGGGTTACTCAGCCAGCGCAGGAACCGAGCTGGTGCGTAAAAGCCTGTGCGACGACGCCGTGATGCTGGCCGGTGTGCTGGCCGAGCTCATGCCAGAAGAGCCCGAAGTGAAAGGGCTCTTGGCGCTCATGATGTTCCACCGTTCCCGCCAAGCCGCCCGCGTTGACCAGCAGGGCGACCTCGTCACCCTGGACGCGCAGGACCGGGCCCAGTGGGACCAAGCCGCCATCGAGCACGCCAAGCAGATCCTCGACGACGCTTGGGCCAAGAACAAGCCGGGCCCTTACCAGCTACAGGCTGCCATCGCCGGGTGCCACGCCCTTGCGCCTCAAGCGGAGATGACCGACTGGCCGCGCATCGCCAAGCTTTACGACCAACTGCTCGACATGACAGGTTCGCCTGTAGTGGAGCTCAACCGAGCGGTGGCCGTTGCCATGGCCGATGGCCCAGCCGTTGGCCTGGCATTGGTGAACGAGCTCGAAGCCTCCGGCGCGCTTCAGCAGTACTACCTCTTGGCGGCTACCCGCGCCGACCTGTTGCGCCGGTTGGGCCGGCGGGCCGAAGCGGCCTCCGCATACCGAGAAGCGCTCGCACT
>Ga0182024_10009137_pt1 | contig 20612 bp, 16 predicted proteins | sample P32metaG_FD_120480 | JGI IMG/M metagenome (GOLD analysis project Ga0182024, IMG submission 120480) | Permafrost microbial communities from Stordalen Mire, Sweden - P3-2 metaG (Illumina Assembly) | ecosystem: Environmental > Terrestrial > Soil > Wetlands > Permafrost | place: Sweden: Stordalen... | reverse complement strand
GTTGGTGCGGAGACTTTTAAGCGCAGCGCCTGTATTGATCAATACAGGCCAAGCTTGAAAGGCTTCGCAACGGCCCGCGCCGCCCCACAGCATGCGGCAAATTAAAGCGAAACTGCTCTAGAGAGGCGTAATCACGGCGGACGTGCGACTTTTTGGCCGCTGACGGCGGCGAGCAGGGCGGCCATCGTGCGCCAGAGGCCGAAGAGGATGCCGTACTTCCAGCGGGTAAGCCGGGAGTTGCGGGGGTTGAAGTGCTTGAGGTAAAATTGCTTGGTGCCGGTGAAGAGGGCCTTTGACATGGCGCGGTGGACCTTGCGGGAGCTGCAGCCCTTGAGATGGATGACGGAGTGGCGTCCGTCGTAGATGACCGTTAGGCCGGCCTGGCTGCAGCGCAGGCAGAGATCGAGATCCTCGCCATACATGAAGAAGCGCTCGTCGAAGCCGCCGAGCCGGATGAAGAGGGAGCGCCGCATCATCATGAAGGCGCCATTGACGGAGCCGACGGGGTAGGATTCCTCCACCGGGAGCCAGGTCAGGTTGTAACCCGCGAAGAGTTTCACGTTCGGGAAGAGTTTTGAGAGGCCGGTGCTGCGGGTGAGGCCGTCCCATACCGTGGGGACGGAGCGGCGGCAGGCGAGGTCCATCTCGCCATCAGCGAGGAGGAGCCTCGGCGTGATGATGCCGATGCCGGGCTCCGCGCGGAGGCGGGCGAGGCAATGCTCGAGCGCGGCGCGGTTGAGGACAGTGTCGGGGTTGAGGAAGAGGAGGAACTCGCCGGTGGTGCGCTGGAAGCCGAGGTTATTGGCCGCGCCAAAGCCGGGGTTGCAGCCGGACGAGGCGCTCTTGACGGCGGGATAATGGGTACGGAGGAAGTCCAGCGTGCCATCGGAGGAGGCGTTGTCGACGACGATCATCTCGACCGGGTGGCCCAGGAGGGCGGGCGGGATGGAGTCAATGCACGGACCGATCTCCTGGCGGGAGTTAAAGGTGACCGTGACGATGGAGAGGACGCCGGGAGCGCCGCTGCCATCGGCCTGGCGGGCTGTGCTGGGATGGGCTAGCGGGTCAGACATGCATAGAGGTCCCGCATCCGGCTGACCATCGTTTCGCGCGAGAATGCGCTGCGGAAGCCGTCGGAATCCGGGGGGGGCGCGGCCAGGGCGGCGGCGATGCCGGTGCGAATGGACGGGATGGACCAGGGATCGCAGAAGTGGGCGTGGCGCCCGTAGAACTCGCGCGTGTAGGGGGTATCGCTGATGCAGACGCGCGCGCCGGAGCCGATGGCCTCGAGCGCGGAGAACCCGCACGTCTCGAAAAAGCTGGCGAGGACGAGCGCCTTCGCATCCCGGCAGGCGGCCGCGAGCTCGGCGGACGGCACGTGCCCGCGATACTCCACCCGGCCGGGCTCCAATTCGCGCCGGACCTGGCGTTCATAACGAGGATGGGCGCCGCTCATGGCGCCGAAGAGGAGGAGCCGCAGGCCGGTTGCCGCGCCCAGGGTTTTGAACGCGCGGATGACGGCGAGCTGATTCTTGCGTGGCTCGATGCGGCCGACGCAGAGAAGGTCGCGGCGATCCGGGGAATCGGGGGCGGCCTGCCCCGGGGCTTCGAAGAAGAAGGGGGGCGTGACGCGCGCGGCGCGGGGCTCGACGCCCAGTTCCTCGCGCATGATGCGAAGCTCCGCGTTGGAATTCGGCGCGACGACATCCGCCCCGGCTACGACCTCGCGCTGGAGGGCGCGGTAGCGCAGCGTGGCGCTTGAGAGGATGGGTTGCCGCGAGCGCCGGGCGTAGAGGAGTTCCTTGGCAGCCATGTATTTCCAAATAGGGAAGAGCGGCAGCTTGTAAAGTCCCGAGTAAAACCGGCGCATCTCGCGCATCGAGTGCCAGATGGGGGTGAGCACGACGGGCAGGCCGCGCCGCTTCGCCTCACGAAACTGGAGGCAGGTCTCGTGGATGCGCGTGGTATTGAAGAGATGGACGGCATCGATGCGGGCGGGCATCGGGGCGAGGCCCGGCGAGACGGCGCACTCGAAGCCGAGCTGCTCGAGGATCTCCCGGGTCTGCAGGAGCTGCACATGATCGCCGCCGGGGTATTTGATCACATCGCCTCGGATGCGGAGAAGGATTCTCATCGCCCTGGGTTTGAGGAAGGGCGGAGCGAACTGCCGCGGCGGCGCCGGGAGCGGGACCGGGGTGCGGAGTCCGGCGCGGCGGCGGCCGGAGCGGTGGCGGCGCTCACGTAACCGCACGCCACGAAGAGCGGCATGCAACCCATGAAGGTGAGCGATTCCCGCGCGATCCCCTCGCCCAGGACAAAGAGGAGCAGGAGCACGATAGCATCCCTGCCGCGCGGCTCCCGGCCGGCCCTGCCAATCCAGAGCACCCGGAAGAAATAGAACGCAATGGCCAGCGCGCCCGCGAGGCCCAGGTGATAGATGTCCCAGAGGATTTGATTATCGGCCCAATGGAACATGGGGGCGATGCGCGAATCCATCAGGGCAGCGACCGGGCCGCCGGTGACGAGGATGATGGGCGCCTGCTCGAAAGCGGCCATCATATTGTTCCAATTATCGTCACGCATGTAGGCGCTGCTCACGTCGCCGATATGGGACTTGCCGAAGAAGGCGCCGCTGATGGTGTCCGAGATGGTGCCGACGCCGGTAAAGCTGATCACCACGGCGATGGCGGCCCAGGCGATGAGATAGACCTGCGACCAGCGGCGGGTGAAACGGCAATCGACGCAATAGGCCACCGAGAGAATAGCCGTGGCGAGGATGCCGAAGAGGGCGGACCGGCCACCGGAAACGATGAGCATCACGGTGAAGAACGCGGCCCATGCGAAGGCGGCGGCCTTTTGCCAGGGGCGCTGGAGAATGCTTGCAAGCGCGAGGCCGAGGGCGGCGCTCATGGCCATGAGATTCGCGAACGAGAAGACATCGCGCTGGAGGCCGCGGACGCGGATGGTGCCCTCGAGAGTCAGCTCCTTGACGGTCTGGACGCCAAACAGGGTGCGGTCATTCCAGGTGGTGGGAGTGGAGAAGATGTAATGGCCGGCGTGCCACTCGTACGCGCCTACGAGCCACTCGATCAGCAGCTCCCCGGCGGTGATGCCGATGAAAATGCCGAGCCACTCATCCCAGCGGCGCTTTTGGAAAACGAAATGGCCCATGAATATCCAGTCGAGCCAGAAGAAGGTCCACTTGACCGTGCGGAGGGCCTCGAAGCGGTACTCGGGATCGGCGACGGCGGGGACGAGGAAGAGGGGAACGAGGAGGAGAATCGCGGATTGGCGGAGCACGGCGCGCAGATCGCCGAGGCGATGGAGCCACAGGAGGGACGCAGCGAGATGCGCGGCGAGGAGGAGATCGCGCAAGTAAACCGCGCTGCCGAAATAGAAGAGCAGGACGCCGCTGGGGAAATAGGTCAGCGTGAGCGCCCAGCCGGTGAAGATGAGCAGCGTGATACCTTTCTGAGCGGCGGGCTCGTCGCGGGAGAGTGGGGAGAGGAGAGCGTTCATGCGCCGGCGGGTGCCTCCTGTTGCGCGATGGCGCGGCCCGCGGCGCGGAGGGTCCGGTGGAAGAGCCGGAGGACCTCGGCGCAATGCGCGTGCGGGTCGCTGGCGGCGGCGCATTGCCGGGCGGCCGCGCGGAGGTGATCGAGCTTTTGCGGCTCCGCGAGCATCGCGTGGAGGCAGCGCTGCCATTGCTCCAGATCACCGGGCGGCAGCAGGACGCCGCCCTCGGCGACCAGCTCAGGGATGCCGCCGATGCGGCTGGCGACGATCGGGAGGCCAAGCTGCGCGGCCTGGTGGATGACGAGCGGGGAGTTCTCGTACCAGAGCGACGGCATCAGGAGCAGATCGCTGCGCAACATGTACGCCGCGACCTCCTCCGGCGCGACGCGGCCGGTGAATCGCACCCAGGGCGTGGCGGCGTATCGGGACTTAAGCGGGTCCAGCAGGGCGCCGCCGCCGACCATGAGCAACTCAAACCCGCCCGGGTCGTCCGCGAGGGGCGCGAGGGCGCGCAGGAGAAACTCCACCCCCTTTGCCTGCGTGATCTGGCCGGCGTAGAGAAGACGCACCGGCGCGGACGCGGCGCGAGGCGGGGCGGCGGCCCGCGGCGGCGCGGGGAAGAGGAGCGGGAGCCGGATGCACGCGGCCTCCGTGTGACGCGGGAAATGCGGGCGGTATTGATCGAGCAACGCTTGCGAGGGGGACCAGAACGCGAGCGCCGGGATGGAGCCGAGAAACGCGCGCTTCACGAAACCCGAGGCCGCGCAGGGCAGGTGCCGCCGCGTACAGGGCGCGCCATCCTTGAACATATTCATATTGATGCAGAGGAAGCCGAAATCGTGGAGTGTCTGCACGCACGGGAGGCTGCGCCGGGCGATCTCGCGGAGGAGGTTGTAGCCGATGCCCTGGAGGTCGTGCGTGTTCACGATATCGGGGTGGAAATGCTCGATGACATCGCGGACGATGGCCTCCGAGCGCGGGTTGAAATGGTCGCGCGCGTGCCAGAGGAGCTTGCGCGCGGGACGCGTCTCGCCGGCGCGGTAGATGGGGTAGATATTCGGGAAAAAACGGCGCTCGACGGCGAAGCCGGCGGGGTCGGTCTCGACGCCGGCGTCTTCCGGCCGCGGGGCGCTGGTGAGGACGCGGACCGTTTGCCCGGCGCGCACGAGGCAGGTGGCGAGCGAGTGCGCGGCAAGCTCCGCGCCGCCCATGACGCAGGGAGGGAAGAGATTTGAGATGATGAGGATCCTGAGCGGCGGATCGGCGAGCGTGATCGGCTCCGGATGCGGCGGGGAGTGGATCATTCCTGTGTCGCCGCGCGCGCCCTCCCGATGCCAAGAAGCCGGTAGCTCCAGAGCTCCGCGACGAGGCGCGGATTGAGGAGGGCCGCCGCGCCGGCATAAGTGGCGGCGCCCGTGAGGATGGAAATGCCGAGCAGGATCGGGGGCGGGGCGTACTTGAGGTGCTCCCGGGTGAGCAGGAGCGCGCCCGCCATGAGCAGCGCCGCGCCGGCCTGAGGCGAGAGGAGGCGGAGGAAACGGGCCGGGGAAAGCGCGGCGACGTGACGCAGCACCAGCAATTCCACCATGTAGAGGAGCATTGCGCGGATCGCGTACCCGGCTGCGACGGCGAGCGGTCCCCAGTGGATCAGCAGGGCGAAGAGCGCGACATTTGCCAGTGCGTGCGCCGTGCTGAGGGACGAGCACCAATGCGGGCGCCCACGAGCGACGAGGGTGGATTGGTGGACTGTCGAGAGGGCGTCGAAGGGGCAGGCGAGCAGGAGTGCCTGCATGATGGGGACCGCCGGCGCCCACTTCGGCCCGATGAACAATGCGCACACATCCGGGGCGACGATGGCGAGGCCCACGGCCGCCGGCAGGATGAGCGCGCTCTGCATCTCCGCGGCTTCGTACACAGCGGCGTTGAAGCGCGCGCCGTCATTCTGCAAGCGGGAGAGGAGCGAGACCGTTACGCGGCCGAACGAGCGTACCAGCACCTCGCTGACGAGCGACGCCACGCGCGCGCCCACGGAGTAGAAGCCGCCGATGATCGGCCCGAAAAAGCGGCTTACGAAGAGCTGATCCGAACGGCGGTTGACCAGGCCGACGAGATCCGCCCACAGCAGGTGCGAACCAAAGCGCAGCAGACGCCCCGCGCGCGCGGGGCAGAAATGGAGCCGGGGCCGCCATGGCGTGGCGGTCCAGAGCATCAGGAAATTGACGAGCCAGATGGTGAGCTGCTGGGCGACGAGGCTCCACGCGCCGGCGCCGCGCGTGGCGGAGAAGATCGCGGCCGCGGCTCCGGCGGCGTAGGAGACGAGGGTGCGGGACGCGAGGCGGCGGAAGCGGAGCTCGCGCGTGAGGAGGTTATTCGGCACATCCGTGAGGGCGGCCAGCAGGAGCACGGGCGCGAGGCCGCGAAGGATGGGGCCGAGACCCGGGGTGCGTATCCACGACTCCGCGGCGGAGGCGCCGGCCAGCGTGGCGAGGAGGAGCGCGACGCCGATTGCGAGGTTGATCCAGAAGACCGTGTCGAGGTGGGCGTCGTCGAGGTCCTCGAATTGCAGGATCGCCTGTCCCAATCCCTGAAAGATGAGGTACTGGGCGATGAGGACGAAGATATTCGCGATGGCGATGATGCCGAAATCGCGCGCGGAAAGGAGCCGCGCGAGCACGAGAAAGACAAGGAAGGAAATCGCCTGGCCGCCAAAGCTCTCCAGCGCCGACCACGTAGCCCCGCGCAACGCCTGGAGGCGCGATATGCCCACGGCGCTCACGTGGCCGGACCTTTCTCGGCCACCAAAAAATATCCGAGGGGAAAATACTTGGCGGTAGCCATGGATAAGCTGCCTCCGGGCTTTGTCCGGATAAAGGCGAGCGCCGATTGCTGGACGAGCATTGCGAGGGGATTGCCTACGGAGGGAAGCCGCTGAATGTTTTTTGCGATGATATCGGCAAGGATTTCCGGGGCGCCGCCGAGCGGCTTCAATTGAAGAACGTTGAGGCCGGACATCGCGGCGAAGCGGCGGAGGGCAAACTCGGTGTACCGGTAATAGTCATGCGGCGCCTCGTGGATCCAGTAAAAGAAAGGGACCGTCAGGAGCAATCGCCCCCCGGCGCAAAGCAGGCGGGCGATTTCCTTGAAGAGATGATCGGGATTCGGGATATGCTCGAGTACGTCCGACAGGAGAACGGTATTGAATTCACCATCCTTCAAGGGAAGGGCGCCGGTAAGATCGCAATGGAAGTCTAAATGCTCATTGGTGTGGAGCGTGTTCTCCCAGTCGACGCAGACATTCTCCGAGACGTGGGCGCGATATGCCTCGAAGAGGGGGACCCGCCCGCAGCCGAGGTCGAGGAGGCGGCCCTTAACGTTCTTCCCTATTTCCGACTCATAGCATGCCGCGATGATGTCGCACATCAGCCGGGAGCCGACACTTACATCCGCGCGATTTCTGGAGCCGGTCATCCTTCCATTCGTGGTGATGAACTTACTCGGGCGCCACTGGTCAATGTTTCTCATTGTAAGTGGCGGGACCGGAAAAGGGCCTGATGACGGGCAGGTGATATTGCATGACGCCCCGCGGATTGCGCGGCTCATCGCGTCCGCGGCGCATCGACGCGCGCCATCTCGCAGGACGCTTTTTGATCAACTGGATGCCGATAAACAGGATGATCCAGGAGGGAAGGGTGCGGGAGGCGGTAAGATAAGGGATTCGGCTGATCTCGAGCAGGGAGATATAAAGCAAGGGATAACATAATAGACCGGCGATCCGGTCGCGGCGGAAAGCGGCATAAGTCGCCGTGGCAAGCCAGCCCGCGGCGAAGAAGAACACGCATGCTCCAATGGGACTGAAATCAAGGACGTATGGAAAGATGCCGCTTGGGTTATTGAACTCCGGATTCGCCATCGCCTTGAGAGAGTCGAGATAGGCATAAGGGTCCACCGAGAACACATCGTTGTAGGGCAGGACAAGGCTCATCCCCGGAAACTTCCAGAATGATTCGAAGACAGTGTACGGAAACGGCAGGGTGCCGATGGTCTTGTACATGAGCGCGCCGTTATTTAGCGCAGTGATATAATAGCCGCCGAGACGCATCCAGGAGAAGTACCAGAGCGAGCCGCCTGCTTCCGAATAATGCCCCCAGGAGCGGACGGACTCGAACGCGGTAAAGTAAAGGTAGAGAAATACGCAGCCCGCGACGGGAGCAATATAGATAAGGCGCCGCATCCGGGGATGGCCGGACCAATCGCGCCTCCCGAAGGCCGAAATAAGCAGTGGGATGGCGACCTCGATCAATGCGAGGCGTTCCGACCAAAGCAGTGCGCGCACTAATGACATGAAGATAAGGAGCAAGAGAAGCGCGCCGACGTAGAGGGAGCGGCGGCGAGTCCAAAGAATCGCCCCGAGGATGGCGGCGGCCATGCCGAATTGCGTGGCGGTTGTCATGCCGGGGATGGTCGTCCCGAGATCGCGAATAGTGTAGGAAGCGCCTGCGTCGCCGCGCAGGATGGCGAGTACTTCCGCGGGACCGACACCGTGTGTGAAGCAGACCGCGGCCCAGAATAAGTAGCCGGATACGGTCGCGACGTAGGTCAGCAGAAATAATCTTTCGAGGCGTCCATAGTCGATATCCGATTCCTGCGGGGTTGCCTTTTTGGCGAAGAGCGTATGGACGAGCGAGCCCGCGATGAAGCAGGCGGCGATGGCGCCGAGGATTGCGCCGGTTGCGAGGTCGAGATGCTTCTCCGTGCGCCAGAGATCCTTGTATTCATAGCCGGAAATCAGAAGGCCGGAGAGAAGAAAAGGCCCGAGCGCAAGCATGACCGTTGCGATGGGATGCAACCACCAAAAGACATCGGGCTGGAGACGGAATTTCAATGTTAGGAAGATAAGAATGGTGATCGACGAGACTATTCAGGTGACGGTTGTAAGTTCGCGTCTTGTACCGGAGCCGTTCAGCACCCATTTATGCAACGGCCTGCGCTCGGCGAGGCCAAGGGCCATCCTGATGAGGGGCTCGCAGATGGGAAGAGGCAGAACGGTTACCACTGCGAACCAAATGGAGGCGAATCCCTTTTGTTTGAGGGTATATCCCTTCCAATGCCAGATGGCGCGGATGCTGCATACGAGCAGCCCGAGCACGGTATCTCCTTCCTCGAGCCCCTCTTCCGAGAGCTTTAGGTAACACATCCTGCGCTTGGCGCGGGAGGGCTCCATCAGATGGAAGGGCGCAGGCGCATATTCGTTGCAGGCCATGCGCCATGACCTATCCCTCCGCAGATCTTTCTCATGCTCCTTGCGGAGACTCTTTAGCGAGGAATCGCGATCGAAACCGGTTTTCACGGCGGAGCCGGCGGCGCCGTGCCTGCGGTAGAAGGCGAGGGTATCGTCTATCGCGATTACCTTTCCGAAGAAGGGGGCGGAGAAGATCAGAACGGAATCGGCGCTGTAAATCAACTCAGCTTCATTTTCAAACGGCAGGATAGTCGCGAGATAAGAGGCGGCGAAAGCATTGCCGCTCGCGGGAGGGCTGCAGTAAGACCCGAACAGGCGCATCATCTCGAGTGCCTCGTCGCCGGCCAGTTTTCCGCTTGGGACGAGCGATTGGATCGAATGGCCGGCGGCATCGACCACCGCGAGATAGAAATGTGCTTTCACCACCGGGGGGCTCCAGTGGCGCAATAGTGTCTCCACGCAATCGGAGCGGAGATAGTCATCGGAGTCCAGAAATAGGACGATGTCTCCCGAGCAGTGCGCGAAGCCGGTGCTGAAACAGGAGCCCTGGCCAGCATTTTCCTTGGCGATTACCTTGATGTGATCAGCGTAGGCTTCGAGTATTTGCAAGGAGTCATCGGTGGAGCCGTCGTCGACTACTATTACTTCGGTATCCGGATGGGTCTGGGCCAATGCGCTCCCTACCGATTGATCGAGGAATCGGCCGTAATTGTAATTATTAATGATAATGGAGGCGCGCATTCGTCGGAATCCGGTCATTCGCACAATGCCCGCAGCTCAGCATGACGCGGATGGAGGAAAAGAAGGTCGAATACCGTGGGAAGGGGATCGCGCTCGCGGAATGGGTGGAGGCGGCAGCCGTTCATCTGGAAAGGTTCGAAGCCGGCGGCGGCCATGATTGTTATTACCTCTGCGTAACTGTTCGTTGCGCGGCCAGACGCGGGCCCGCGGACCTCGCACCAGATGGGGGCGGCATCGGGGCGGCGGAGATAGGATTGCATACCCCTGACGGTGCGGGCTTCATTGCCCTCGACGTCGATCTTGACCAGGCGGATTTCGGAAGGATCGACGCCGTCGCCGGCGATGATGCTGTCAAAGGTTTTTACGAAAACCTCGACGGAGTGATCGTATTCGCTTTGCGCGCCAGCGCGCGCGGCCGGGGCTCCGACGAGGGAACTTGCGCCGGAATTGATGGTGCCGGCGACGAAGAAGCGAGCGGTTTCATTGGCATCGCTCAGGGCGCAGTCGTATATCCTCCCTAGGGAGCGCTGGTTGCGTTTCAGGAAAGCGCTGTGGCGCGGCTCTGGCTCGAAGGATGCTGTTGCAAGGCCGAGGGAACGCGCGAGCAGGCTGTAAATGCCGAGGTTCGCGCCGATATCGACGAAGAGGCCGGCGGTTTTGGCGACGAGCTTCAACAAGATGTATAATTCCGAGTCTTCGTAGGAGCGGATGAGATTGGAGCTGGCGTAATAGAGCAATCGCTCTGGGGTGTGCGCGAGGTCGAGATCGAGCTCGGCGCCCGCTATGGAGGCGGCGCCGCGGCCGCCGGTGATGCCGGATAACGCGTCGCACAGCTTGAGGACCGAGGCGGACCGGCGGCCGGTGATCGAAATACCGACGGGGACGGCGTTGAGCAGGGGCCGGAAGAGGCGCATGCCAAGGCCAGGAGAGCGTGCCGAGATTTCGGTGGTCATGGGAGAGGAAGGGCTGCGCTCTCGAGGGCGGGTTGCGCTGCTCCGGATGTCCGTGCGTGGGCGTGTGCGGCGATGGCGTCGCGGTAAAGCTCTTCCAGGCGGCGGGTTTGGGCGGCGAGGTCGAAGCGCTCCGCGGTGTTCCGCTTGCTGGCGGCGCTGAACTCCTGCCAGAGGGCGTCGTCCGTCATCAGGCGCAGGATTCCGGCGGCCATGGCTTCGGGATCTCTCTCGCCGGCGAGGAAACCGGTTTTCCCGTCCTCGACGATCTCGGGTATCCCGGCGTGACGGGTGCTTACAATCGGGAGTCCCATTGCCTGGGCTTCGCAAAAGACGATGGGAAGGCCCTCGGAGTTTCCATTCGCGGCGGTAACGCTGGGCACGCAGAAGACGCGCGCGCGATTCATCCACGCACGGACATCGGCCGGAGGGAGGGAGCCGACAAAGCGGATGCGCGGGGAGGTTTGCGACGCGAGAAGCTCCAGCGCGCCGCGCAGCGGGCCATCGCCGATAATCACGAGTTCGGCGCGCGGGAGATCATTCTGGAGATGGGCAAAGGCGCGGATCAAAAACTCGCAGCCCTTCTTTTCCACGAGCCTGCCGGCGAACAGGATGATCGGCTCGCGCGGGATGGATGGGTCCTCGGCGAACGCCGCGCGATCCGTGCCGATGTAATGAACGACCGTTCTCTCCTCGGGATAGCCCCGCGCAATCATCTTCTCGCGAATGTAGCGGGACACTGCGATGAAGAGGGTGCCCTGGCGCCAGAGGTCTCTTCGCCTGCGGCGGCGGAGGGCGGACTTGAAGGGGAAGGGGCCGGGCGCCTCGGCTTCGGTCACGTCGATGCCATGGCAAGTGGTGATCAATGGGACGCCCAGGGCCGCGGCCAAGGGGAGCGCGTAGAGGCCGCCGCCCTCGAAGTGGGCGTGGACGAGCGCGGGGCGGGTCTTTTTGAGAGTGCGCACGAAAGCGGGATCGAAACGGGTATATCTATAGGCAAGCGTCCGGAGCCTGCCGATGGCGCCGCGGCCGGCGAGGGTAACAGTACGATCTTCCGGCAGGGGGAGACCCGGAATCCGTGAGAAACCGGCATAGCAGGGCGAGAAGGTTTTCAACGCCCCCGCTTGCGCCAGGAGCCAGGTCTCCGAGTAAGTCAACAAATGATCCCTAAAGACGATGCACGATTCCATAGAAGAGAGATCCTCATGCGGGAACGGAGCCCGCGATGCGGCGGCGCGCGAAGGGTGCGGGAAGATGGGAGCGCACGAGGCTATCCATCTCCGAGATGGCGGCGCGGCCGGAGGGGAGCAGGGCCATCATCCCCACAAACAACGCGAACCAAATGGGGAGCGTCGCGCAAAGGCCGGGGAGGGGCGCGCCAATTGGCACGGCGCGGCGGAAGAGAACCACTCCGATCGCGGCGGCAGCGGTTGCGGAAGCCGGGAGAACAAGACTGGCGTAGAAATCGGCCATCCGCACCGAACCCATGCGGGTGACATACCAGAACAAGATGGGGCAGCCGATGAGCGCCGTCGTGAGCGAGTAAGAAGCGGCGACGGCGGTGGCGCCCCATGGGAGCGCCGCGAGGATCGATGCGACGATGAGACCCGTGCTAATGAACGACCAGCGGAACATATCCGCGCCGCGCCCTTGCGACATGAAGAGCCAGCCGGTGGAGCTGGCGATCGGCTGGAGAAACCCGGTGATCGTGAGCCACCGGTACATCCCGACGGCGGGTCGCCACTTCGGGCCGAGCAGGAGCGGGATGAGCCAATCCGCGGTGACGAGCATGTAACCGGTAATCGACATCGTCAGGAGGCCGAGGAGACGGATCGCGCGCAGATAGGCGGCGCGGTAACGCTCCGGGTCATCCTTGAGACGGCTCAGCGCCGGGAGCGCGACGGCCTGCATCGGGGCGTTCAATTGCGAGAGCGGGAGCAGGAGCATTTGATACGCCTTCGCGTAAAGGCCCAGTTGCAACGGCCCCCAGACGCGGCCGATCAATACATTGTCGAGGTTGCGGGCAAAGTAATTGACGATGCTGAAACCGGTAAGGTTCTTGCCGAAATGGAGCATCGGAATCGCCTCCGCATCCAGGGCGGGCGCGGAGGGCCGCCAGGCACAGGCGACCCAGCAGGACCCGGTATAAGTGGCGGCCATGACCAATTGCATAATCACCAGGGACCAGTAACCGAGGCCGAGGAGCACCGAAGCGACCGCGGCGAGGGCGGCGAGCAGCATCGAGCCGCTATCGGCGAGGGCGAGCGCCTTGAAGCGCATCCCGCGCGAGAGGAGCGCCTGGTGCTGCACGCCGAGGCCGCCGAGCAGCAGGCCGGCGGCGGAGAGCGCGACGATGCCGGTGAGCCGGGCATCCTTGTAAAACCATGCGACCGCGGGCGCGAGCGCGATGGTCGCGAGCATTGCCGCGAGGCTCATCCCGGCGTTGACCCAGAAGAGGGAATTGACCTGCGCGTGGGTGATGCTGGTGCGCTGGATAGTCGCGGTGGAGAGGCCGGAGTCCTTGAAGAGCAGCACGAAAGCGGTGAGCGCGGTCACCATCGCCAGCAGGCCGAAATCGTCCGGCGTCAGGAGCCGGCCGAGGATGAACATCGAGCCGAGCTGGAGGAGGAACTTGAAGGCCTGCGAGGCCATCGTCGCGGCGCCACCGCGCACGGAGGCCTGCCGCAGATTCCCGGTGGAACTGCCCGCATCGAAATCCCACTGATGGTTCCGCTCACGGATGGGCATGAAGATCGAGGCAAGGTTTCGCGGCATCCCTTTTCCATTTAAACGGCTTTCCCGGCGGAGCCGTAGACGCCCTTCCCGTACTCGCCGGAGTAATAATAGTAGTAGCTCTGGTTGCGTGGCGCGCTGTGGTTGAGGATGGTGCCGGTGGGGCGAGTGCCGGCGTTCTCGATGAGATCGCACGCGCGCTGGATGATGCGCGCGGGAGTCTTGCCCGAGTGGATGACGAAGCAGACCGATTTGATGTGCCGGATGAGGAGCAGCGTATCGCTCACCGCATGGACGGGAGAGCTGTCGATGACGATCCAGTTAAACTTGCCGGCGGCTTCCTTCAGCAGCTTGTTCAACGCGGTGCCGGCGAGCAATTCCGCCGGATTCGAGACATGGCCGCCGGCTGGCAGGATAAACAGATTCGGGATATCCGGCACGGCACGCATGGCTTCCTCGAACGTCGATTCGCCCTTGAGCACGGTGTTCACGCCGAGTTTCGGCTGCAAGCCGAGGAGCGTCTTCGCCACGGTGGGCAGGCGGAGATCCATGTCGATCAAAAGCGTCGGCTGCCCGAGCTGCGCGAGCGAGATGGCGTAGTTCATCGCGCAAAAGCTCTTCCCTTCCGACGGCACGGCGCTGGTGAAGAGGATCGTGTTGCGCTCCGTCTCGCCGGTCTCGATGGAGAGCGAGGTGCGCAACGTGCGGAATGCCTCGGCCACGGCGCCCGCCGGCTCCTCGGTGATGAGGAAGCGCTTGCCTTCCGGCATTTTTTGAATCTGCGGAACGGCGGCGAGCACGGGCAGGCCCAGCGCGAGTTCCGCGCCATCGACCGATTTGAAGGAGGTGTCGACCGCGGAGAAGACGAAGCTGACAGACGAGCCGAGCATGAGCCCGCCCATGATCGAGGCGATGAGCACGAGCAGTTTTTTCGGCTTCGAGGGCTGGAGCGGGAGCATCGCGGGCGTGGCGACGCGGATATCGTTCGAGCCGATGTCGCGGGTGATTTCCGTTTCCTTGAGGCGCATCCGTACCTCGTCGTAAAGCTGGCGATTCGCATCGACCTCGCGCGAGAGCGCGCCGTAGGGGATCGAGATCTTGTCGTTCTCGAGCTTCGCTTTTTCCATAATCTTCACGTCGGCCTCGAATTTCGCCTCCGTCTGGCGCGCGGACTCCGCGGCGGCGGATAGGCCTTCCGCGGCCTGGATGGTCGTGTGGGCGAGCGATGCCTTGAGGCCGGCGAGCTGCGCCTCGGCCTGGATGTAAGCGGGATGCTTGGGGCGATAGCGCTTGGCGAGCTGGTCGAGCGCGGCTTGCGCATCGGCCACGCTCTTTTGCAGCGCGAGCACGGCGGGATCGCTGCTGACGCTGGAGATCGTCAGCAACCGCGCCACCTGGCCGGCATCGGCGGTGTTATCGAGGATTGTCCGCACCTGAGCGGCGTCGGACTCGAGCTTGAAGAGTTGCTCCTTCGAGTCATTGAGCTTGTTATTCAAGGCTAGGAGCTTGTTGTCGGTAAAATCGATGCTGTTATCCAATGCCACGCCGGGGTGCTGGTCCTTGAACTCCTGGGCCTGCTGCTCCGCGATCTGGACCTGGTTCTTGAGGACATCGGACTCCTCCAGGAGGAACTTGTTCGCCTCGCTGGAGAGGCCCGCGCGCTGGGCGGTATTGATGCGCGCATACTCCTTGACCACCTCATCGGCGATCTGCTGGGCGAGGACGGGGCTTGGATTGCTCGCGGTGATATTGATCAGCCGCGTGCCGCGGACGAGCTTGGCCGTCACATTATCGCCCAGGGCCTCGACCTTCTCGACATCGGTGAACGCGGTGCCGTCCTGCTTGGGCTTGAGCCCGATCTGCGCGGGCGTGAGTTTGAGGCTATCGATTACACCGAGGAGAAGGGAAGAGCTTGTCAGATTGGTCTCGATGGTCTTGAGCACCTCGGCCTGCTCGAGGTCCTGCTTTGAGATATCCTCGATATTGACGAACTTACTCTCCGCCTGCTCGACCTGCACCACCGTGGTGGCGGAGTAAGTCTTGGGCGTGATGATGATATAGAGCACGCCCAGGAGGATCATGCCGCCCATGCAGCCGAGGACCAGCCACTTCCTGTCGAGGAGGGCGTAATAGAGTTTTTGAAAATCGATTTCGCCGGAAGTGTCCGGCGGGGAGTTGGTTTTTGAGGATTGGTGCATTGGTGGGTCCCGATTAAAAGATACTCTCGGATACGGTGATGACGTCGCCTGGCTCGATATCGAAGGTTCCGCTGGCGCCGCCGCGGGCGGCCATCTTTTTGGCATTGAGATGGTAGATGGTTTCCTGGTCCCTGATCTTGCGCTTGACGGTCACGCTCCCGGCGTTCGCGACGCGGGTGTAGCCGCCGGACATTCCGATTGCCTCGAGCAGGGAGACCTCCTCGCGGTCGGGCATGTCGTAAGTGCCGGGCTTCTGGACCTCCCCGAGCACGGTGAAGCTGCGCACCGCGTACTCGGTTACAAGGAGGGTCACCTGCGGGTTCACGAGGTAATCCTTGTCGAGCAGGTTCTGGATAAGCCTGGCCGCGGCGAGGGGGCTCTGGCCGCCGACCATCACGCGGCCGATGAGGGGGAAGACGATGGCGCCGTCCTGCGCGATGCGGAGGGTCGACTCCAGGTCGGGCTCCTGGAAGACCTTTACGTCGATGAGATCGCCCGGCATCAGGATATGATCGTCCGCATTAATGCCGGTGGGTGCGATGGCGCGCGGAGGCGCCGCGGCCACACCGCCATAAGTAGCCGCCGGGGCATTGTAAGCGGAGGGGGCACCGGGCGATTGCGAGTAAAGCGCGGAGGGTGCAAGCAGGAGCGCGGCGGCCAGTGCGAGCAGGGGATGATGTTTAAATAAGTAAGTCATTCCGGGTATTGGTTAAAATAATAGATCGAGGTCAATCGTGGCGCGGTTGTCATCGAAATTGAACGCCTCCGCGGTGGAACTATTGTGCAAGTAGTCGTAAGCAAGGTTTACCGCGAGGTAAGTTGTAAGATGAAAGGCGATCGACGCTTCCAGCCCCAGCCCGTCGTCCGTCCGCTGCACATCCGCGCCGCCCACGGTGTCACCGTACCTGTCGTTGCGATAGCTGCCTTGCAGGGTGAGAGTCACCTTCTTGAAAACCTCCTGCGAGACGGCGAGCGCGACGCCCGTGGCCACGATGTCCTGGGCCACATACTCGGCTGAGTTCGTGACCAGGCGCGAGGCCGATAGCTGGATCGTCGTCCCATCCGCGGGGGTGTACACGGCCTGCACGCCGAAGACCGGATTGGTGGAAGATTTGCCGCCCTCCGTGAATTGGCGAAACTCGACGCCGCCGAAGAGATTGGCGGAGGTCTTGTGGCCCGTATCGTAACTTACCCGCGCGAGGCCCTGCTCATAAGTCTGGCTCGGGCCGGTTTGCAGGTCGACGTAACCGAGCACGAGGCCGGCGGAGATCTGCGTCTTGGGCATGACCTGGTAATTGAGGTAATTGCGGTCGATCCACTCCGAGGAGTCCACCTGGGAGCTCTGGTCGAAGTGATGGGTGATCAGGTTGAGGTCGACTTCCAGGCCCGTGCGCGCGGAGAATTGGTACTGCGAGTCCGCACTCACATTGAACTGCGATTGCCGGATGCGCGTGCCGGCATCCACGAGCGCCTCCGAAAAGAGGCGGTAAGTCGCGCGGATGTCGCAAGTGAGGTTCCCGAAACTCCACTTCGCGCCGAGGGTCGCGTTTTGATCGACGCTATTTTGATCCGAGTGGGTGACAAAGGCGGTGTAGCCCGGCGTGTAACTGGCGAAGAGGAACTGGCGGGAGTCGAAGTCGGGGGTGCGGAGGTTCTCGAATGTCTCCTGGTAAGCGCCGAGCGGGATGAGTTGATCGCGGAAATCGCCCCACCCGACGGCGAGGCCAGCGACGGCGGTGGTGTAGAAGTCGGATTTGCGGCCGGTCGGGCTGATGAAGATGTTGTCATCGTAGGTCGTGCGGACTTCCACGATGGGCGCGACGTCGGGGCGGCCGATGCTGGGCCTGGCGCCATTGACGTTTACATCCGGGGCCTCGGCGACCGGGGGGGGTTCCGCGGGTGGGATCGGAGCGGGTGGGGGGACGGGTTGGCCGGGGGTGATCTCGGCGGGCTCGGTCCATGAGGCGGTCGCTCCGGATTGAATGGAAGTCACGGCGGTATCGTCGGCGGCGCCGCGGGGTGCGCCGGCTAAAGCCAGTGCTCCCGCGACGAGGAGACAGCGGGCCATGGGCGCGGCTTTGCAAAATGCGCGCGCGCGTTCGGAATGCCGGAAATGTGATTTAAGGAATGGGCCTACCATTCTGAAAGCGAAGTCAGACCACGTCCCGGTTGAGGGCAAAAAAGTAACTCCATAGCCGACGAAGCAACCCCCCGCGCGCGCGGGACCACATGACCGCAAAGAGGCCCGCTAGCGGCGAGATCTCTTCCCGGCGCAGTCTCTCCCATCGGTATCGCGATCATTTCCTAAATTCCTCCAGCAGAGCGTCATCGACGCTTTTACTGGTGAAAGAATTTGGGGATGAAGTTGCGACGATCTCGACAGCGAGCACCAGTCCATTCCGGACGTGAATCCCTAATCATGTCTGTTTTCATGTTCCCTTGGGCGCGGAGACTAGCGACCGATTTTTCATAACGCAAGGCCAATGCAAGAACGGGTGAACCGCACGGAACTTTCGCCTTGTATTGCCTATTTATAATAGTGCGAATGGACCGCGATGGACCGTTTTGAACGAACCGCGACGCTGGCGAGATTGTTGCGGATATTGGCCGCGGGGGTTCTGCTTGGCGCGGCGGCCGCGAGCGGGTATGGCGCATCCGGGGGCGGAGAGGTAAAGAGCTGCGCGGCTCCGGCGGGCGAGGCGCTTTCGGAGAAATTCGTCGTCGCGGCGGGGGGGCATGATGTGCCGGTTTATACGGCCAGGGTCGCCGCGGAGGACCACCAGGCCTTTATCCGCGCGATGGACGCGAAGGTGGACCCGGCTCAGCATTGCGATGAGACGGCGTTCGCTTCATTCGATCTCCGGGGGTCGACGAGCGTTGTCGTGACCTGCAGCTCGGCGGTTGCCAGCGCGAAGGTGCTGCCGGCCTCGGCGGGGATTACGCCGGTCATCAAGGGGAATACCGTTTCGCTCGATGTCACGGGGCCGGGGAAACTGGTGCTCGAGGTGAATGGGGATGTAACGCGGTCGCTGAACATCTTCGCGAATCCGTGGGAGAATCATCCGCCGAAGGCGGGCGATCCGAATGTTCTCTACTTCGGGCCCGGGATTCACGAGGTCGATTGCATCAAGGTCACCTCCGGGCAGACCGTTTACATCGCCGATGGGGCGATCCTGCGGGAGCGGCCCGCGGGGAGCGGGCCGGCGGCCTTCCTGCTCACGGGCAGCAATATCCGGCTTTGCGGGCGGGGCATTATCGATGGCAGCCTGTGCCCGGCGCATAGCAGGCACCTGGTGCTCGGGACGGGATGCAGCGATCTCCACATCGAGGGGGTGATCCTGCGGGACTCCAGCTCGTGGACGCTGCCGATTCGCAAGTCCGACCGGGTGACGGTGCGGAACGTCAAGATCTTCGGCTATCGCGGGAACTCGGACGGGATCGATCTCTGCAACTGCCGCGATGTGTTCGTGACCGATTGTTTCGTGCGCACATGGGACGACCTGATCGTGGTGAAATCCGACAAGGGGGAGGGGAAAGTCGAGCACGTGCTGGTGACGAAATGCGTGCTGTGGAACGAACTGGCGCATGCGCTGAGCATCGGCGCGGAGCTGCGGGATGACATCGACGACGTGCGCTTTGCCGATTGCGACGTGATCCATGACAAGGGGCGGGAATGGACGTTGCGCATCTTTCATTGCGATTCCGCGCATGTCTGGAATATCCGGTTTGAGAACATCCGGGTGGCCGAGTCGCGCCGGCTCATTTCGCTCTGGATCGGGGCGACGGTCTGGAGCCGGGAGCCGGAGCGGGGGCATATCCACGACGTAACATTCCGCAATATCCGCGTGGAGAGCGGGACGGCGCAGGTGGAGAGCAAGGGATACGACGCGACGCACCTGGTGGACGGGGTAACCTTCGATCATGTGATGCTCCCGGGGCGGCCGCTGGGGCTCGAGGATATCCAGCAAAACGCGTTCAGCCAGAACATCACGGTGACGCCGTGAGGCCCGGCCGCGAGAAATGCCTTGATCGGGCGGGGCGCTTCATGGAATAAGGCGATGCGTTTTGGATCAATTGGCGAACATGAGGCGTAGAGGGCCATCCGCGGGATCCGCGCCGGCCGAGGAACGCGTCCCGGCAGACCAGGACGATGAGGAATTGCCGCCCCCTGCATCCCTGACCGAGGCGCAATTGCTCCACCTGCGCGAGCATGGATTCCTGAGGCTGGACCGCGTCGCGACCACCGCGGAGACGTCGCACATCCGGGGCGTCGTCGAGAAGCTGTTCGCCGCGCGGGCGGGGTACGAGGAAGGGGCGCACTTCAATTTTGCCGGGGCGGACGATGATCCGGCGGCGCCGAGTTTCCCGCAGATCATCGCGCCGCACAATTACGCGGCCAGCCTGAGACGGACGGATTATTACAAACGGGCGAGCGCGATCGCGCGGCAGATCCTTGGGCCGGAGGCGCGATTCGGCGGCGACCATACGCTCTTGAAGCCGGCGCTCAATGGGCCGGTGACCCCGTGGCACCAGGACGAGGCGTTTCGCAATCCAAATTCCGAGTACCGCGAGATCAGCATCTGGATGCCGCTCCAGCCGGTGAACGAGGTGAACGGTTGCATGCAATTCATCCCCGGCACGCACCGGGGCCCCATCCTGCCGCACCGGTCGCAAAACAACGATCCGCGCGCGCACGCGCTGGAGGCCTGCGAGGGCGTCGACCTTGCCGCGGCCGTCTCCTGCCCGCTGCCGGCGGGCGGCTGCACCATCCACACCGGGCGCACGCTGCACGCGGCCGGGCCGAATCGATCCACGGCGCCGCGCCTCGCGTACGTGCTCAATTTCGTCATTCCGCCGGTCCCAGCCTTGAGCCCGCGCAGCTTCCCGTGGCTGGAGGAGAAGGAGACCGCGCGCTTGAAGCGGATGCGGGTCTGGATGCGGCGTGGCGGCGTGTTTGTCGAGACGTGGCGGCTGGTGAAGCGGACGGAGCCCCGGGATTACGGCAGGCTGTTATCCGAGCTGATGCGCAAGGCGAGCCGGCTGCGCACGTTGTGCAGCAGGAGAAAAGCCGCGGAGCAGTAGGGGCGCGATTCGCCCTTTACGGGAAAGGCCCTAGAGCATTTTCGATTTGATTTGCCGCAATGATATGGGAGCGCCGTGGGTTGGTGCGGAGACTTTTAAGCGCAGCGCCTGTATTGATCAATACAGGCCAAGCTTGAAAGGCTTTGCAACGGC
>Ga0182024_10009136_pt1 | contig 20615 bp, 17 predicted proteins | sample P32metaG_FD_120480 | JGI IMG/M metagenome (GOLD analysis project Ga0182024, IMG submission 120480) | Permafrost microbial communities from Stordalen Mire, Sweden - P3-2 metaG (Illumina Assembly) | ecosystem: Environmental > Terrestrial > Soil > Wetlands > Permafrost | place: Sweden: Stordalen... | reverse complement strand
GGACAGCGGTTCGCCGATGGGCGGCGCGGTTTTGGGTTTGATGGTGGCCGCTTCAATGGCGGGCAACAGCTTGGCGGCAATCTGGTCGTATTGATTGAACATGGTGGCCAGCCAGTCCTGCAACACGCCCCGCGCCATGATGTCCAAACCAAGCGAGTCATTGCCGATGGCTTCATTGAACGGGATGCCGCGCTGATGGTCGGCCTCCAGCTTGGCGAGCCGGAGTTTTACAAATTCCGACAGCACCGGCACGGTGATGGTGACTGCGCCGCAGTCGAGCAATTCTTTTTCCAACAGGCTATTGTCAAACATCCGATTTCTGGACGCCCGCGCCGGATTGCGGACGATGACGTAATCCACCTGTCTGCCGCAGAACTGGCAGACGGCATCAAGATTGGTCATTACGTCCATGTCATCAAAGGGGAACACCATGAGCGTGATGCCGATGTTTTGCGCGCTGGCGATGTCAAAGAAATGCGTGGCCGATAACGCTTTCATCAACTGGCCGTCCAGATGCGCCCGTGGATCAATCAGCGTGACGGGCTTGGCCGTGGTCTTCCGCAGAATCAAAATGAGTTCGTCCAGGTCTTCGACCTGCCCGCTCAAGGGCGTCAGCTTCACCTGGGCGGGGAACAACCGCGACAAGGTGCGGTTGTCGCCATCCAGATCAAATCCCTGCCACGGGATGCCACGTTGGTTAAGCCAGCACGCGCGGGCGGCGGCTTCGATGCTTTTGCCCATGTTTCCTTTGGCCTGCATGGGCAGAATCAGGCGATGTTTATTTGTTTTCATATATCAGTGTTGAACCGATGTTTGTTGGTTGTTGTTGCTGCCTGCGCCGGCGTTCGTGCCGATGCAGATGGATTCACCGTGGCCGCCTGTGCTGTGGCCGCTTCGCTTTCCCAATGAGACCGCGCCTGACGTTTCAGGTAGCGCCGGTAAAACTGGTGCAAACCCTGAAACGTGATGACGCAACCTTTTTCGGTGCGAAGCCGGGCGGCGATTTCCTGCCACGTCCGGCGCTGCTGGCGCTGCTCGCGGATGAATTCCGCGAACGATTCAAGGCGGCTGCGATAAGCGCGTCCGCCGCCACGCTGTTTATTATTTTTGGTTTCCGAATCCATTCGCCACCAGTTTAGGCCAGCACATGAAGATTGCGTTAGCGAGTAGTGGGGGAGTTAAGCAGGAAAGTGGGCGAGTTAAACGCGATAGCGTTTTTATCCGTTGAAAGGCGTTGAATCGCCGGGTTGAAACCTGTTGAACGGTGTTGAACCGTGATGTTGAAATGTGTTGAAAGGCGTTGAATTCATCAACGCTTTTCAACGCAATTTTTCATTTCACACGGCGCATAGCCGAAAACCTACGATTTTTCGTAGGGGTAGGGCGTCCACCTTTTAAGCTGACGAATAGGAAGCTAAACAATTGATTAAATACCGGGCGATTAGCGTTGAATCACAATGTAGCAAATGGATTACGCCATGATGAATTTCGGTCGGATGCAACTGAACTGATGGTTTTTGAATCACGTTTGGAAGGATTGAACCGGCACACGTTTCAAACCGATGGTGATTTCTGAACGGGAATTGGTGATGAAAATTCAACCTGCAACCGGCATTGATTACCGTCAGCACTGAATGGACGTTTCGGAAACCGGAGCGAAACGAAACGGATGAGCAGAGGAGCGCGGTTTTTGAAACGGCCATTGAGTGCGTCACCGGATAGGTTTGAATGAGACGGCGTTTAGTCTGTCCGGTTTCCGAGAGCCGCAGGAAAGCCGGACAGTCTAAACGCCGTTGCCGCATATTGTGGATTGCATTTCAGAGCGATTCTGAATTCAAAAATTCAGGCAGGCTTGCCGATGGGTTACGGGAAAGGATGGGGCAAGCGGTGGTTGAATTCTGCCGGGAATCCAGGTCAAAAAAGTTTTTTCACGTTGTTCGGAAAACGAACAACGCTGCTTCGGCAATTTGAGAAAATGCTGTCAGTGGTGACGTTCGTCTTTGCAAAGCTTGCAGGAGCGGAGCCTGTTGTTCCGCGAAAATGTCAGCCGAAAACTTGAATGAATCGGAGATGACGCATGAAAAATAAATCCGAAAAATGGCGGCAGTCTGGCCGATGGTTTTTGGGGAGAGGCTGGAACCGGGCGCGGCCAAATTCCGCCAAACGGAGCCGGAAGTTTTGCCGGAATGTCAGTCGGAAAATACATTGCGCCGCCAGATTGTTGAAAATGACGGCCATGAAAAATGACAGCCCGAAAAATCACTATGGCAAAAGCGAGGGTTTCATCCTGTGTGTTTTCCGCACTGGGTCGCCGCAAAATTCTGCCAAAGTGGGAGCCGTTGGAAAAATTCGAGTTGTGCAATGGGCTGCACAAGCGGAGCCGGAATTTCCGCTAGAATGTCCGCTGCAAACATAAATAAACCATAGGTGACGTATGAGCAATGAAGCGCCAAACAACCTCGCTGGCCGGATGGAAAAAGAAATTCGCGCCAAGCCGAATAAAAGCAGAGACGACGCCGATAAGCGAGCCAGTGCCGTTTATGTGCTCAACAACGAACTCAAGGCGATCTTGAATCTGAACCGGCCACCCGCGCGTTTGAATACGGCGCAAACCGCCGCCTATCTCGGTTTCAAGCCGCATGACATCCCGGTGCTGGCCGCGCGTGGATTCCTCAAGCCGTTGGGCGATCCGATGCCCAACAGCGATAAATACTATGCGCGGGCAAGGGTTCTGGAACGGTTGGACGATGAGGAATGGCTGTCATTGGCAACGGCGGCCTTGAGCCAGCATTGGCAGAAGAAAAACCTCCGCAAAACCAAAAAGCAGAATGGTCATGCCCGGCCAATGAGGAAATGAAACTATTCGGCTTAACCGCAACCAACTCGCCCACTACCCGCTAACGCGGGCAATCCGTTTTGATTTACGCTGTCGGCCATGCTTGCACCGAAAGCCCAATACAACCCGGTTGACGCCAAAAAGTATTTCAAGGAACACCTGGCGGTCGGCGATTATTATGCCGAAGGGCAGACTGTCCCCGGCCAATGGATCGGCAAGGGCGCGGCAGATTTGGGCTTGTCCGGCGTGACCACCGATGAGTTTGTCCGGCTCTGCGACAATCTCCATCCGCAAACCGGCGAACGGCTGACGCTCCGGCAAAAAACCACCCGGATTGAAAAGGGACTGGACGGCGAGGAACGGCAAGCGGCCAATCGCCGGGTATTTTACGACTTCACTTTCTCCCCGCCCAAATCAGTTTCCATTGCCGCGCTGGTCGGCAACGATGCCCGGATTGTCGAGGCGCATGAGCAGGCCGTGGCCGTGGCGATGCACCAGTTGCAAACCTTCGCGGCAACGCGGGTGCGAAAAAACGATGAATGCACGGACCGGCCTACGGGCAACCTCGTGGCCGCGATGTTCCGGCATGACACCTCCCGCGCGTTAGACCCGCATCTGCATTCGCATTGCATCGTGTTCAACGCCACGTTTGATGCGGTGGAAAAACAATGGAAGGCGTTGCAAAACCATGAAATGTTCGCCGCGCAAAAATTTGTCGAGAATGTTTATTACCATGAACTGACGCGCGAACTGGTGAAGTGCGGTTATCAGATTGAAAACAAACCGCGCGGCGATTTTGAAATCAAGGGCGTCACGCCGGAACTGATTGACAAGTTTTCCAAGCGGCACCGGGAGATTGACCGGAAAACCAAGGAATTGCTGGCGCGTGAACCGGAAAAGGCGGGCGACAACTTGGCCGCGATTCGGGAAAACATCGCGCACAAGGACCGGCCACGGAAAATCCGGGACATCGGTTTGGAAAAACTGCAAACGCTGTGGGATGGTCAAATGACGGTGGGTGAAAAGGCTTCACTGGACGGGCTGACGGCGAAGCCGTCCGTTGCGCCCGTCGCCAGCGAGAAGATTTGCGAGCAGGCGGTCACATGGGCGGAGCAGCATTTGTTTGAACGCCGTTCCATCGTCCATGAGCATGAACTGTGGCGGCACGCGCTGGAGCGCGCCCGAGGGCAGGACATTTCACTGGCGGACATTCAGGCCGTCACGCAAAAGCGCGGCTACCTGCATTTTGACGAGCATCCCGGCAAGGTGTCCACGCGCGAACATCTCGAACGCGAAATGGAAATTGTCCAGACGGCCAGAGAGGGCGTAGGCGAATGTTATCCGCTGGTCTGGCAACCAAAGCCGTTCAATCCCACATTGGATGAGGAGCAGCGCGAAGCATTGAGCAAACTGGTTTCCAATCGCAACCGGGTTTCGGTCTTTCGCGGCGGGGCGGGCACGGGCAAAAGTTTCGTGCTGCGCGAGCTGGTCGGGCAAATCCGCGACGGCGGACGCGGTGTGGTTGTCCTCGCGCCGCAACGCCAGCAAGTGCTGGACATGGAGCGGGACGGTTTCCCGTCGCCGCTGACGGTCGCCAGCTTCCTGCAAAAGAAGGAACTCCAAGCGGGAACGGTGATCATTGTGGATGAGGCCGGACAGATTGGGGGCAAGCCGATGTTGGAACTGCTCCGGCTGGTTTCTGAACGCAATGCGCGGCTGATTTTGTCGGGGGACACCCGCCAGCATGGAGCGGTCGAGGCGGGCGACGCACTGCGGGCGATTGAAAAACATTCGGACATCCGGCCAGTGGAATTGACCAACATTCGCCGCCAGAATCCGGCGCTGGCGAAGTCCATCGAGGAGCGCAAGCAAATCAAGGAATACCGGCAGGCGGTCGAGGCAGCGCGTGACGGCAAGTTCACGGAATCGTTTGAACGGCTCGACAAATTGAAAGCGATTGAATCCTGCACACTGGCCGACAAGCATGAAAAGCTGACGGCGCGTTATCTGGAACTGGTGAAAGATCATCAATCCACCGTGGTCGTCTCGCAAAGCTGGAATGAGATTCACCAGGTCAACGACGCGATTCGCGCCGCGCTCAAACGGGACAAATTGATTAGCGAAGCGGAAACCACGGTCGCGGCTTTTCAGCCGGTGGATTTGACGGACGCGCAAAAGCGCGATGTCCGCTCTTATGATGCCAACACCGTGCTGGTGTTCAATCGTGACGTGCGCGGGTTCAAGGCCGGTGAATCGGCGCGGTTGAAATTGATTACGGACACGCATTTGCTGGTGGAAACTGATAAACGCATCGTTCCCATTTCATTCAAGCAACTGGACAAACTGACGGCCTGCCAGTGCAAGGAACTGGCTTTGGCCGCTGGCGACAAGCTGCAACTCAAGGCCAATGGCCGCAGCGTGGAAAACCGCAAGCTGGTCAATGGCGAACTGGTCACGGTCGAGGCCGTCGAGCCGGACGGCCGCATTGCGCTCGCGGATGGCCGGGTCTTGGGCAAAAACTTTCGGCAGTTCGTCCGGGGCTACGCCATTACGTCCTATGCGTCACAAGGCAAGTCGGTGGAACACGTTTTGTTTTCCGATTCGGCGGCGAAGGCCGCGACAAATCAGCAGCAATGGTATGTCACCATTTCGCGCGGCAAAAAGGGGATTCACATTTTCACCACGGACAAGGAGCAGTTGCGCGAGAACATCACGCGCAGCGGGGATCGCCCCTCGGTGGTGGATGCGCTGATGGCGCATTACCGGAAACATGATTCGTTCTTCCGCCTGATTGAACGGCGTTGGGGAATGCGGGCGGCGCTCACCATGACCAACAGCAAACGCGCCAGAGAATTCCGCGCGCTGCGCCAGCGGCAAAACCAAAGTCAGGCGCAAACGCAAACTGAAACGATCAAGCAGACGGTTGAATCCAATGAGCCGCGCCAGCAACCCGTCCAGACACCGGCGCAAATCCAAGTGGCAGAAACCACGGAGCCAAAAATCAAGCCACACCTGATTTTCCCGGAAGCCCCCAAAAAACAGTCGCGCGGTTACAGGCCGTGAAGGGCTGTCAGTCCAAAGGGTAATCGTCGTGGTCATAATAGTCTGGTTCCCGCAGCGGCGGGAACGGATCAAACGGCGGTTCCGGTGGCGGCGGTGGCGTTCCCGGCAATCGAATGACAATCGCTGGCCAGACGTGGGACATGGGTTTTCCCCCCTTTCGCCGCAATGCGCCGTTCAATACCCACGCCAAAAGAACCAGCAAAAGATAGATGGCTCCAATGTAGAATCCGAGGGCGTGTTCGTGAATGAAGCCATCAAGATGATTCAATGCCGACGCTTCCAGTTCGAGTGCTTTTACTTGCCAAGGTTGCATGATGTCCTCCTTATGCCGCGACGTTTTGCGCCGCTGGTTCGGGGTTGTGGGTTCCAATAATGGCCTTCTGTTGCCGCTCGTATTCGCTCAACGACGGCATTTCCACCGGAGCCTTGCGGGAATATGCCCGCGTCATGGCCCGGCTGTTGTGCCCAAGATTCACCTGGGCATACCGTTCGGGATAGCCCGCCGTCTTCGCCCGTTCCGCCCAAGCGTAGCGGTAGCTGTGCAACGAAACGCCTTTGATGCCAAGTCCATCGCAGCGTTGTTTGAACTCCGTGGCACGGTCGCCCGAACGGACGCTTCGCAGATATGGAAACAGCGGCCCATTGCCCGGCAGGTCGCGCAAGACTTCCTCCATGTCTCCATCCATGCGCATGATGGCAATCGAGCCGGTCTTCTGGCGCGCATAGCTGATGACGTGGTGTTCCCAATCAACGTCCTCGGCGTTCAAGCCAGCCAGATCGGATTGCGATGCGCCCAAATGCCACGCCAGTTTATAGAACGCCTTGCGTTCGGGATTGTTCTCGCGGGCGACGATGGCCAGATGTTCCGCCAGCGTGATGCCGCGCTTCTCTTTGAACTCGACGGCGGGCCACTGGCGTTTCGGCACCAGCGGCCACGGCAGCCAGTTCATGTCCACGCAGAAGTTGTGCAACCGCCGGAGATAAACATTGGTCGAGACGGTTCCCATTTGCAGGACTTTCAGAATCGCTTCGCCCTTGGATTCGATGATGACCTGCGGCAGCAACATGGCCAGCGCCTTGTCTTTCGCGGCGGTTTTCCAGCGATGCTGATTCGCACCCTGTTTGGTGCCAATCAACGACTCAATGGCGTTCTGCCATGTCCGCGTGGTCATGCCCTTGTCCGAACCGGCCAGATACGCCTTGGCGATTTGCAGGTTAAGAACGGGCTGGCGTTCGGAGTTGTTCTTGGCCGCGACAACCTGCCTGGCCTCGTCCTCATTGGCCGTGCCGAGACTGGTGCGCTTGCCGGTGCTGGTGTCCACGCAATAAAACTTATTGCCCCGGATACCACGACGAATTAAGCGATAACGTGTTTTCATAATTTCACGCAATCGCAAGGATAACTGAAGCCGGTTCCGCAGAGTTAGCGAGTAGTCGGCGGGTTAGCGCCGGTTACGCTGAATTCTAACGGAGTAGATAAACTGGTGTCCGTTTTGGTGTCCGTTGCGGACTCCTACGCCACAAAACCCTTGCCGCTCAAGCGGTTCAGGATGGAGGCGGAGGTCGGAATCGAACGAGGTAGGGGGGATTTTTCAAAATCCACTACCCCGCAATTACCACCCCACCACCAGAGGCGAACAGCCTCATAACTAACGAACGCCAATAGAATCAGGCATTTCTGCATATTTGTCAAGCACCAGCGATTACGCACCCAATACCAATCAACTACTCACCAATTACTCATTCATCACCCATTCACTGGCACTTTCACTGGCACTAAAACATCACAAATCCGCCTGATTCATCGCCACATTATTCGTTCAAAAATGGTTCGGCATTCCAAATCTCTTTGGCGTATTCGAAAATGGTTCGGTCGCTTGAGAACCTGCCGGACGCGGCGAGGTTCAGGATCGCCTTGCGTGTCCACGCCGGCTGGTCGGCATACAATTCGCCCAGCCGTTGATGTGCCTGAGCGTAACTGGCGAGGTCGGCCAGATGCCGGTAGTGGTCGCCGTGTTGCAGCAGCGCATCAAGGATGGGCGTGAAGACGCCGGGTTCGTTCCGACTGAAATGATTGCGGGCAATCAAGTCGAGCGCGGCGCGCGTCTCGGATTCGTTCTCGTAGTGCCAGCGCGGATTATACCAACCGCGACTGCCCTCGACCTGTTCCGCATTTAGGCCGAACAGGAAAAAGTTTTCCTCGCCGGCCGCCTCGGCCATTTCAATGGTCGCGCCGTCGCGCGTGCCGATGGTCAGCGCACCGTTCATCATGAACTTCATGTTGCTCGTGCCGCTGGCTTCGTAGCCGGCGGTCGAGATTTGCTCGGACACGTCGCTTGCCGGAATGAGATATTCCGCGACGGAAACGCGGTAGTCCGGCACGAAGACGACCTTCAACCGGCCTTTGGTGAAAGGATCGCCGTCGAGCGTGCCGGCGAGGTTGTTGATGAACTTGATGACGAGCTTGGCGAAGTGGTAGGCGGGCGCGGCCTTGCCGGCGAAGAAGAACGTGCGCGGCGGAACGTCCAGCCGCGGGTTCTCGCGCAGGCGATGGTAGAGCACGACAACGTGCAGCGCGTTCAGGAGTTGCCGCTTGTATTCGTGGATGCGCTTGATTTGCGTGTCGAAGATGCTGTCGGGATCAATGCCCGGCAGGTCGAGCCATCGGAGAAACCGCGTTTTCGCGTCGCGTTTCGCCTGGCGGACGGCGGCGCAAAAAGCGCTGTCGTCGGCAAGTGGCTTCAATTTCTCCAACTGCGCGAGGTCAGTGATCCAGCCATCGCCGATGGCTTCGGTGATGACCGCAGCCAGCGACGGGTTGGCCAGCCACAACCAGCGGCGTGGTGTGACGCCGTTGGTCTTGTTATTGAAACGTTCGGGGAACATGGCCGTGAAATCCGGGACCACCCGCTGCTTGAGCAACTCCGAATGCAGCGCGGCCACGCCGTTGGTGCTGTGCGAGCCGACGATGGCAAGATGCGCCATGCGGACTTGGCGGACCGGACCTTCTTCGATCAGACTGACGCGCGCGACGCGGCCTTCGTCGCCGGGATATTTGGCGCGGACCTCGTCGAGGAAACGGCGATTGATTTCGTAAATGATTTCGAGATGGCGCGGCAGCAAATCTTGAAACCACTGCACCGGCCATTTCTCCAGCGCTTCCGGCAACAGCGTGTGGTTCGTGTAAGCCAGCGTGCGTTGCGTGAGCATCCAGGCGTCGGGCCAGCTCAATTTCGCCTCGTCCAGCAGCAGCCGCATCAACTCCGGCACAGCCAGCGTTGGGTGCGTGTCGTTGAGTTGAATGGCGACCTTCTCAGGCAGCACCGACCAATCGTTTCCGGCGGCGAGGAAGCGACGGACCAGGTCGCCCAGCGAGCAGGCGACGAGAAAGTATTCCTGCAAGAATCGCAAACCTCTGCCTTGCGTCGTGTGATCGTCGGGATACAACACGCGCGTGATCGTCTCGGCGGTGAGTGTTTCGGCCAGTGCGCCGACGAAATCGCCGCTGCTGAATTGCGCAAAATCGAAATCATTCGACGCCTTGACAGCCCACAGGCGCAGCGAGTTGATCGTCTTGCCGCCATAGCCAACCACGGGCCGGTCGTAGGGAATGCCGATGAGAGCGGAAGGCCGCCCTTCGACGACGCGCAACGCGCCGTCGCGAATCTCAAACGACACGTTGAGCTTCACTTCCACGGCTTCGTTGGGCCGCGCCACTTCCCATGGATCGGGTCGGGCGAGCCAGTGGTCAGGTTGTTCGGCCTGCCAGCCGTTGCGGATGCTTTGCCGGAAAATGCCGTAGTCGTAGCGCAAGCCGTAGCCCATGCCGGCAATGCCGAGAGTCGCCATCGAATCGAGAAAACACGCCGCCAACCGGCCCAAGCCGCCGTTGCCGAGACCGGCGTCCGGCTCTTGCTCGTTGATCTGGAGCGGATCAAGCTGGTGCTCTTTGGCGAATTGTCGCGCCTCCGGGTCAAGCCGAAGGTTGGCGATGTTGTTCGCCAGAGCGCGACCGAGCAGAAATTCCATTGAGAGATAGTAAACGCGCTTGGCGTTGCGTTGCTGGTAAGTCTGCTCGGTGTTCAGCCAGCGTTGCGAAAGCATGTCGCGGACGGAACGCGCGATGGCTTCGAACTTGTCGCGGTCGGTGGTTTCCGATTCCGCGACGACATGGTCGAACGCAATGTGCCGCTCATAAAACGCATTGGAGTCACCGGACAATTTCACCGGGCCACAGTCAAAACGTTCGACAGTGGATTGCTTTGTTTCAGGTCTGTTTTTCATAAGTGTAGTGTTCATGGATTTGCCATTTGTATTGCATCTTTCGCGGAGGCAACGGAGGGTTGGGCGGGTGAATCCGGTTTGATTGGCTGGTTCCGAAGGTCAGATACCAATCGTTTGAATTCCACGTTGTCGGCAAGCTGGCTGGCGGCCAACTGGCGCAGGCGATCCACCGTCTTTGAAGGAAGCTGAAGCGACGTGGGCACGGTATTGAAGAAGCGGCGGTCAGACTCGTTAACGAGTTGATTGAAATGCAGCTCGATGACGTAGGTGGAGTTTTCAAGCGGTGCGGAATCGCCCGAGCCGGTGCGCTCACGAGAAAGACGCGCCATGACTTCCTTGAACAATTCAATAGTTTCGAAGGAATAATGGCTCACCGTAACCTGGCCAACGGAGCCGAGCAGCGCTCGGAAGCCAAGCGAGTCTTCTTTGGAGTCCCAGCCGTAGTCATAGTCCCGATCCGCATCAACGATGATCAGGGCGACGCGGCGCGGGATTTTCCAAGGCACACTGGGGAATTGAATGGACTGTTCGCGGGCGATGACCCGATCAATGGCACCCCGCAATCCGAGATAGTCGGAAAATCCGCCATCCACCAAATGAATGTAGTCCCGATGCCCGTCAGCGTATGACCGCGCCTGCGAAGCGACGAATCGCAGGCGAGTCGAGGACGTCGGGTCGTCCAGTATGGACTGAATCCATTCCGGCTCGGCCGTCGCTTGCGCACCTGAATAGTTTTTCAGAGTCACCGGGGTTAGATAAAGGGGGAGCGCGGAAGAGGCTGCCACGGCGCTGGAAACCGGGAATTGCGACAAGTCCGACCGGATCAGGTCAAATTCATCCTGGGTGAATTCAAACCGTGCGCCGGAAGCGACGTCCGTGGCGTTGACACAAAGAAATGGGCGGCCGCGCCGAGCCATTAAATCGGCATACGTCGCGCCCTTGAAGAGAAGGTGATCATAATACTCCGCCGCCAAATCGCTCCGGCTGTATGACGGCGAGGCCAGCCGGACCAAATTCCAAGGAGCGATAGCCCGAAGGAGCAAACCGGTCTGCACATTTTTTTTGAGAAACTGCGGTTCAAAGTCCGAGAAGATGCGGTCGCCCCAAAGGGCATAGTAAGCTGCGGTGAAGCTTCCGCCGGAGACTGCGGAAATGCTGTCCACCTCGTCCAACAACCGATGTTGTTTTCCCTCCGCGCCCACCGGCGTGCGCGCGAGTTCCTCCAGCACGCCATACGACAGCGAGGCGGCGCGCGTGCCACCACCGGAAAAGGCGAGCATCAAGAGCAAATCGGAGGAATTCGTCGGCGAGGTGGTTTGGTGAAACCGATAACCGGTGGATGGGTTGCTCGAAATCAACGGTGCGTTCCGCTGGAAATGTGCGCAACCGCTGGCAAGTGATGCAAAAACCAGCAGCGCAGCCGACAGCTTGATATTTTGGAGACAACACGTAGTGCGAGGCTGGAATTTCATTTGGATTTTAGTTTTGACGAATGCACCAGTTCGGGAAAATTGCGAATCACGGCAAATGACCGGCGCATTGATGTTGTATTGGCGACGTTTTTGTTTTCGACTGCCTGACGTTGCGCCGGTTGTTTATTTACTGGACGACGTTCAATGACGATGGGCTTTGCCGTTTGGTCGTGCCATGTCAGCGCAAAGAACGCGAGAATCGCCCCGAATGCTGTAAAAACGTGAAACATAAATTTTTCCTCAAAAGCGATTTTTCATGTAGTTGTGCCGGGCATTTTTATTTGACCGTCATGCGCCGTTTCGTTGGCCCATTCTTTGGCATCTGCGATTTCAAAAAAGATATGCAGATTCACGCCTTCAATCCGGGCGACGCGCTCGACAAGTTTGCCGTATTCAGCTTGTTCCGGGCTGATTACCAAGGCAATCCGTGCGCTTCGTGGCAAGTCCGAGGACAGGTCGCTGGCAAGACTAATCACCTCCATTGTCGTGGGCATGGGCTGCAAATTTTTTATGTCCACAACGATTCTGTTCCAGTGTTTCAATACCAGGTATTTGTTCGCAGCATATCGGGTGAACCACATTTCATGGAACGGCGAGTTGCCTTGGTGAGTTACAAATAAACATTGTTCCTCTTTAACTGGATTTACACAGCATGACATAATAGTTCATTGATTTTTCAGTTTGCGAATTCTTCCACCAGTTGTGAGTCTTTGGTGTTCTCCAAAATCCAAGCCTCGGCCTGCTCCTCGCTGACAAAAACCGTCAAATAAATCCCGACGGTCCGAACCAGCATTTCCAGCGATTTGGCGAATCTGGCTTGATCCCAACGGACCACCAAGGCGATCCGCCCGGATTCAGGGAAGTCCTGCCAAAAAAGTTTTGCCAAATCGAAAAGCTCCTTCGTGTCGAGATAGGTTTGCAGGGCCGTGACATCCACCAACACCCGTTTTTGTTTCAACCCGGCCAATGCCTCTTGGACTTCCCGCCAAACGGTCTTCATTTCAGTCACCGGCAGGTCGCGCTCGCATTTGAGGAACACACATTTATTGGCTGTAACAATGAAGTAAGACATGGCTTCAAAGAGTTAAGGAGATTTTTTTCCAGAACAGGTAGCCGGCCACAGCGGTCAGCGCCACCAAGACGGCAAGAAACAACCAAAGGACGACCAACTCGGATTTGCCCGGTTCGGCTTCAAGCTCCACTTTAACCGTTGAAGCTTCATCCTGCTTCGCCAGTTTGCCGGAACCGATTGGATCGGGAATTGTCATGATGCTTGTCCTATCAAAATGTTTTGGTGTCAGTGTTTGTTTTGAGCGGACACATTATTCATGGCCAGAGTTTTTGTTTCCATTTCCCAACCGCCACCGAGCGATTTGTAAAGTGCGATGAGATTTGCGGAAATGGTGCGGTCGCTTTGCGCGAGTGCGTCCTGCGCCTGATAAAGCGAGCGCTCGGCGTCGAGCACATGGATGAAATCCGTCAGGCCGCTCGCATAAAGTTTGTTCGCGGTGTCGAGCGATTTTTGGCTCGCGTTCACAGCGTCCTGCAACGAGCGCCGACGCACCTGCTCCTTGGCGTAAAGCACCAAGTTGTCTTCCACTTCCTCGAAAGCCGTCAGCACGGTTTGTTCGTAGGCGGCCAGCGCTTGCTCCTGCCGCGCATTTTGAACCTTGATGTTCGCGCGGATGCGACCCGCGTCAAAAATCCGCCATTGCACGGTCGGGCCAGCCGACCAGAACCGGCTGCCACTGGTGAACCAATCGCTCGCGCTGATGCTTTCAGACCCAAGCGAGCCGGTGAGATAAAATTTTGGAAACAAATCGGACTTCGCGACGCCGATGTTTGCCGTTGCGGCGGCGAGTTGCCTTTCGGCGCGGCTGACATCGGGGCGGCGCAACAGCAGTTCGGACGGCAAACCGACTGGCACTTGTGGCGGCTGCGCGGGAATCGGCGCGACGGCGGCCAATTCTGTCTGCAACATTCCAGGCTGCTGTCCGATCAAAACCTCCACCCGATGCGTCGCAATCTGAATTGCGCTTTCCAGCGTCGGCACATCCGCGCGCGTGGTCGCCAATACGGTTGAGGCTTGCTGCACGTCGAGGTCCGTAGCGAGGCCGTTGGTGAAACGGTTCTGCGTGATGGCCAGCGTTTTTTCCTGCGCTTCGATGTTTTGATTGGCAATCGCCAGCCGTGTTTGATAGCCGCGCAGGTCAACGTAGTTGCGGGCGACCTCACCGAGCAGCGTCACCAGAACATCACGCTGGCCAAATTCGGAAGCGGACAACTGCGCCTTGGCCGCTTCGACCGCGCGGCGCTTGCCGCCGAACACGTCAATTTCCCACGACGCATCGAAACCCGCCTGATAGACATTGTTTTCAAAGGCACTTGACGGAAGCGCCGGAAACGAACCCAGCACGGGCTGGTCTTGGCTTTGTCGCTGCCGCGCATAAGAACCGGCGGCGTTGACCGTGGGCCACAGGTCGGCGGAGGCACCGCCGTATTGCGCGCGCGCTTCCCGCACCCGTGACTGCGCGATGCGCAGGTCGAGATTGGAACTCACCGCGCGTGTGATTAACGAGTCCAGTTCGGCGTCGTGAAAATTTTTCCACCACGCCGCCGTTGCCGCCGCTGAATTGGTTTCGCCGCCGGCCAGTGGTTCGGCCCAGTGCGCCGGCGTTTTGGCTTCTGGCGCGTGATAGTTTGGGCCGACGCTGGGGAGGTTGGCGCAGCCGCCGGCCAGGAGCGCCAGAATCGCCACGGTTGATAAATAATTTGGTTTCATAATTTTTTGTTTCGGTGAAGGGGGTTGAATTGTTTAGGAACGAATGCACTGCAATAAATCTGCCGACAGCGCCGTTTCGGCGACCGAGTCAATCGGTGGACACACGGTCGCGCGAACGATGTTTGCGGGGTTGATGGCGCCGATCCCGTCCGCCATCAAACGAAACGGAATGGCTGGCAGGTCCAGCAAATGATTCCAGAGATGGCGCTCTTCCTGGACAGTCTCCAGCATCACGGTCTCCAGTTTCAGGCGAATCATCCAATCGCCGAGCGTGTGGATTTCCACCAGCATGACGTTTTTGTTTTCCGCTGCGCTCGCTGCTTTCAGGTCGGCAAGATGCAGCAGCGCGTCGTCGTTGACTTGGACCGCATCCAGCCAACCGCTCGGCAGCGGCAGCACCGGCGGCGATGCCGTGTGCGCGAGAATCATGTCAATGGTTCGCGTGGGAATGGCGCTGACGCTGTGTTCCGAAGCCAATGTGAGCAACGGCGGGGTGAAGAGCCGGGGCGATACCAACTGCCGCAGCGTTGTGTCGGCCGTCCGTTGATCATTTTGGCAGAACTGCGTGCGCGATCCGTCTTCCGTGCAAATGTCCAGTATCAGTCCGTGATTGTTAGTTTTCATAAATTTGTTTTGTGTGTTTTTTGATTGTTAAATTCAGTGCAACATTACTTCGCGATTGCCGTCGCCTTTTTTGAACAACAGCACCAGCGGCACCGAAAAGAGGCAGACCATCGCCAGCCAGCGGTATTCATCCACGAAGCCGAGCATGTTGGAATGCAGGATCAGCGATTGGTAAATCGCGCCCAAAGTTCCGGGTCCCGCCTGTGCGCCCATCGCCGGCGTCAACGCGGCCTGTCCCGCTTGCACCGCGTTTTGGTAAGGCAAATCGTAAGGCGTCAGATGCGACGCGAGATAGGCTTGATGCCGCAGCGCGCCGCGCGCTTGCATCGCGATCGCCACGGCGATGCCGATGCTGCCGGCGAGGTTGCGCACCAGCGCGTAAAGCCCGGTGGCGTTGCCCATTTGCTGGTTCGTTATCGTAGCCAGCGCCACGGTCATCAGCGGCACCATGGTCAGCGCCATGCCCATGCCTTGAATAAAATTCGGCCAGAAAAAGGCGTGGGTGGACATGTCGAGGTTGAAATTGCCATCCATCAACGCGGCGACCGCAACCAACAACATTCCGGGGCCGATGAGCAACCGGTTGTCCACTTTCCCGATCAAAAGTCCCACCACCGGCGTGAAGCACACCAAACCAATTCCTCGCGACGCCTGCGCCAACCCGCTGACATACGCGGTATAGCCCATCAAGCCTTGCGCCATCAGCGGCTGTAGATTCATGATGCCGTAGAGCAATAGAAACACGATTGAAACGAGAACGGACGCGCACAAAAAGTTCCGATCGGCAAACACCCGCAAATCCGCGAGCGGTTCGCGGGCCCGGAATTGCCGCACGACAAACGCGATGAAGGCGACGACGGAAATCACCGACAGCCAGCAGATGTAACTCGAATTGAACCAGTCTTCGTCCTGCCCTTTGTTCAAGACGGTTTGCATCGTGCCCAGCCAGATTCCAAGAACGAGGAAGCCAAAGCCGTCCAGGCGTGCCGGTTTGAGGTTGCGAATGTATTCGGGATCAAAGATGAATTGTTTCACCATCCACATCGCCGCCAGACCGCAGGGAATGTTGATGTAGAAAATCCAGCGCCAGGAATAATTTTCTGTGAGCCAGCCGCCCAGCACCGGTCCCAGCACGGGCGCAAGCACCACACCCAACACGTAAGCCGCCATCGCCGCGCCGCGTTTGGCCGGGGGAAAACTTTCCATCAAAATCGCCTGCGAAATCGGCTGCAACGCGCCGCCGCCCGCGCCCTGCACAATAGAAGCGATGATTAGGCAGGTTAGATTTGGCGCGGCACCGCAGGCAAACGACGCCAGCGTGAAAATGCCGATGCACGCCAGGAGAAAGCGTTTGCGCCCAAACATGCCGGAAAACCACGCCGTCGCCGGCAGGACGATGGCGTTCGAGATGAGATACCCCGTCTGAATCCACGTCGCCTGCGACACCGTGGAACCGAGATTGCCGGCGATCGTGTTCAGCGCCACGCTGACGACCGTGGTGTCGAGCACTTCGATGAAGGTCGGCAGAATCACCGCGATCGCGATAATCCACGGATTGATTTTTAGCTGGTTGGTTTCGCCGTTCATAAGCGCAAGGTTTCCGGTTTAATTGAAATGGTTTGAGATTTTTTGACGCGCGTTTTTATTTCACGCGCACTTTGGGATCAACAGACATACCGGGGCCAAGTGCCAGTTCGCTTTCAGGCGTCTCGTCCAGAACAATTTTCACAGGCACGCGCTGCACGACTTTGATGTAATTGCCCGTGGCATTTTCCGGCGGGAACAAACTGAACCGCGCGCCCGCGCCGTTTTGGATGCTGTCCACGTGGCCTTTGAATTTGAACTGCGGATACGCATCCACTTCAACCGTGACAGGCTGGCCGGGACGCATGTGCGTCAACTGCGTTTCCTTGAAGTTGGCGACCACCCAGATATTTTTCGGCACAATTGCGAGCAGTGATTGTCCGGGTTGGACGTAATTGCCTTGCTCCACCACCCGGCGCGTGATGCGGCCCGCATCCGGCGCGGTGACCTTGGTGTAGGAAAGATTAAGCTCCGCCTCGCGCACGGACGCTTCGCTTTGACCGATGTTTGCTTCAGCCGTCGCGATGTTCGCTTGTGCCAATGTCACCTGGGCGTCGGCTGCACTGATTTTGCTGCGGGCGACCAGCACGTCGGCGGAAGTGGCGCGCACCTGCGTTCCGGCGGCGTCAATCTGATCCTGCGACACGCCTGAAACTCCGATGGTCATCAGCCGCGTCAGATTGGTTTCGGCGTAACTGGCGTGCGCCTCGACCGCGACAAGACCTGCCCGCGCTTCTTGGGCGGATGCTTGCGCGGCGGTGAACTGCGAATTAGCCTGCTCCAATTGGCTGCGTGCCGCAGTCAGATTGGCCTGTGCCTGTGCCAGTTTGGCCTCGTAATCGCGGGGATCAATTTGCAACAGCAAATCGCCTTGCTTGACTTCCTGATTGTCCTGCACGAGCAATTGGGCGACACGGCCCGGAACTTGTGACGCAATGGCCGTCACGTGCCCTTCAACAAACGCGTCGTCAGTGGATTCAAACGGCAAGACATTCTGGAAGTAATAAACGCCCGTCGCCGCCGCCACCGCCGCCACCGCAATTGCGGCGAGCACGCGAGGCAGGTGTTTTTTGGTGGCACCAGTTGTGGGTGGCGGACCCGATGGAGTTTTTTCGCCGTTGGAATCCGGGTGCCGCAAACTTGTTGGCGTCTCCGTGGCGGTTAGGTTTTCATGCGCGTCAAAGTCAGCGGTGCCGTTGGCCCCGTCGCCATTGCGCTGGTTGTGGGTTGTGTTCATATTGTTTTTCATTTTGTTTCAGTAATTGTTGTTTGGTTGGTTATCTAAATTTTTTGAAATGGCGACAAGTGCTGGAAGGCAACCCGACGCAAAATACCCGCGCCAATTTCCCGTCGCCGCGAATGGCGCGAACTGGTTTCTGAAATCGGCGCGGCGGGAGTGGCTCGGAAGACCTTGCTGATTTGCACCGGGTAAGCCGCGAAACTGAATTCACTGATGCGGACAAAAAAGCGGGCTTTGTCTTCCGGCTTCGATTGAAATGCGATTCTCATATTTAGTGTTTGGTTGTCGCCCTGTTCGAGTTTTGTTCGCCGGCGGGATTTTTTCCCTGCGAGAGCGACTGCAATTTGGCGAGTATCGCCTTGGCGCTGACCATGCCGACAATTTGTGCGCGAATCTTGCCGTTGAAGAAAAAAATCAGCGTGGGGATGGATTGAACCCCGTAGATGGTTCCCAAGTCGGGATTGTCATCCACGTTCACTTTGAAAATTATTGCGTTGCCGTTGCAGGCTTGAGCGACTTCATCCAAAACCGGCTCAACGAGCTGGCACGGTTTGCTCCAACCTGTCAAAAAGCCGACCAACACCGGTTGCGTGCAGCGCAAAACTTCCGTCTCGAACTCTGGCTCATTGATTTCTTTGACTTGCTTTGTATTCATATCAACTTTTTCGTTGTTGTTCTGCTTGTATAACAACCGGCGTGCCAAGCCTTCGATGTAATCACAAGCTATTCGTTTGTAATTACTTGTAACTTTTACGACCGTTTTAGGGTTGGGTTGAAATATCAAACGTTTGTTTTTTCAACCCGATTTTGAGTTGAAAATTCATCCCAGATGGCATATCAAATTTCCTTGTGGAAACGGCCAGTGACAGGCGTTATGACACCAGATTCGATTCCGATTTTGCGTCGAATTTGTTGCTCGACATTGCCCAAGAGCGATCCTTCGAAGGGGTGATGGAAAAAGTGCGCGGCGCGGCGATGACCCACCCGGAAATTGCGCGGGTGGAAATCTGGTTGATTGGGAAAGGCGACATTTGCCCGCGTTGTCCACAAAGACCGCGATGCCCGGACCAGACGCGCTGCTTGCATTTGGTGGTCGGCAGCGAGAACCCCGTTCACGCCGGCGTGCGCGAGTCGGCTTCCTTTTTCCATACCGAGGAAAGAATCCCGTTGGGCGTTGGCTTTATCGGTCGGATTGCCACGACTGGACAACTGGCCGAGTTGCGGAATTTGGAAGACAATCGCAGCGAATTTTCCGGCCTGGGATCGTTGCCGATGGACGGAATTCAACAATGCGTGGGAACTGCCATTTCATTTCGGAGCGAAATTTTAGGAGTATATGCCATTTTTGCCTGCGTCAACGCCACGAAGGACAGACTTGCCTGGCAGCAAATTTTCTCCAATCACTTCGGCGCTGCCATCGCGAATGCGCGAGCCTTCGAAGAAATTCAAAAACTCAAGTCGGAATTGGAGCAACAGAATGCGTATCTCAAGGAAGAAGTCATCGAAGCCAAAGCGTTCGGTGATCTCATCGGCCAAAGCGCGGCGCTGCGGCAAATCTCCAGCCAGATTGATTTGGTTGCGCCCACCGACGCTTCGGTTTTGATTCTTGGTGAAACCGGCACGGGCAAAGAATTGGTCGCGCACGAAATCCACCATCGCAGCACCCGCAAAGACGGCCCTTTGGTGCGGGTGAATTGCGCCTCCATTCCCCGCGATTTGTTTGAAAGCGAACTATTCGGCCACATGCGCGGTTCCTTCACCGGCGCGGTCAAAGATCGCGCCGGAAGATTTGAGACAGCGGAAGGTGGAACAATTTTCCTGGATGAAGTGGGGGAAATTCCTCTGGACATTCAAAGCAAGCTGCTGCGGGTGCTACAGGAGAAATGTTACGAGCGGGTTGGGGATGATCGAACACGCCGCGCCGACGTGCGCATTGTCGCCGCGACCAATCGCGATTTGAAGAAAGAGGCGGCTGCGGGGCGGTTCCGGGAAGACCTGTTCTACCGTCTCAATGTTTTTCCTATTCAGGTTGCGCCGTTGCGCGAACGCCACGAAGACATTCCGCTGCTCGCGCAGCATTTCATCAGTTTGTCCGTGAAGGAAATGGGCTGCGCCAAGCCGCGCCTGACACGCGCAGGCATTGTTCAACTTCAAGGCTACGATTGGCCCGGCAACATCCGCGAGTTGCGCAATGTGCTCGAACGCGCCGTCATTCTTGCTCGCGGCGGAACGCTCGACTTCGATTTGCCGGCGGCAGAAGCCGCGATCGTTCCCGCGCACCGGGCGGCCCGAGCAGCGGGCGACACCGAACAAGAATTTCTCACCGAGGCTGAACTGCAACGGCGTGAACGCGATAATCTCCTGATCATTCTTGAAAAAGCCAACTGGAAAATCAAGGGTGCCGACGGCGCGGCTGAATTATTGGGAGTCAACTCCGCAACGCTGTTGAGCCGGATGAAGAAGATGGGTTTGCAGCGGCCGGACTAGCGATTCGCCGACCGAGCGCGCGAATCCAACTCCATCGGAAGCCGACATAAAAATCACCCGTGATCTTATTCGGCCGGTCAACTTCTTAAAATCGAAGTGCTCGACCACATCGTAATTGGATTATGTTGAGTTCGCGGTAATGTTGAGTTGAGGCAGATTCTCCCAGTTCCCCAGCGTTTCGGCGCCGGGGAACTTCACATTACGCGAATCAATTTCGACCGATTCAAAGAGATTCGAGCCATT
>Ga0182024_10009135_pt1 | contig 20618 bp, 18 predicted proteins | sample P32metaG_FD_120480 | JGI IMG/M metagenome (GOLD analysis project Ga0182024, IMG submission 120480) | Permafrost microbial communities from Stordalen Mire, Sweden - P3-2 metaG (Illumina Assembly) | ecosystem: Environmental > Terrestrial > Soil > Wetlands > Permafrost | place: Sweden: Stordalen... | reverse complement strand
TCGAAGCTTTTAGTCGCCGGGCGGCCGAACAGCGCAGCGACTGCCTGGTCATTGGCGTGTTCGAACGCGGCGAACTCGGAACCGAGGCGCAGGCCGTGGATCGCGCCATGCGCGGCCGGGTGCGTGCGCTGCTGGCGCGCGGCGACCTCTCCGGCCGCGCCGGTGAAACGCTGCTGATCACCGAACCAACCGGCATCCGCAGCGCACGGCTGCTGCTGGTCGGGCTCGGCGGCAAGGCACAGTACAGCCGCCGCGGCTGGCGGCGGGCGCTCGGCCAGGCGGTGGCGGCGCTGACCCGCACGCGCGTGGTGTCCGCGACGCTGGCGCTCGAGCGGCCGGTGGCACGCGAGCTCGACGATTACTACTTCGGCCGCGCGCTGGCCGAGGCGACCGGTAACAGTCTTTATCGCGTCAACGATCTGAAGTCGGCGCGCAAGCCGCGCCCGCCGGCACTGGCGCGAGTGCAGTGCGGACCGGTGGACGCCACGGCGCTGGCCGCGGTACGACGCGGACTGGCGGCCGGCGCGGCGCTCACCGAGAGCGCACGGCTGCTGCGCAACCTCGGCAACCTGCCGGCCAATGTCTGCACCCCGCGCTACCTGGCGGCCCAGGCGCGCGAGCTAGGGCGCACTTACCGCCGGCGGCTGCGCGTGCGCATCCTCGAACCCGCAGCGCTGCGCCGCCTCAAGATGGGCTGTTTCCTGGCGGTCACGCGCGGCAGCGAAGAGCCGCCGCGCTTCATCGTGCTGGAATACCGTGGCGGCCGCCGCGGACGAGCCCCGGTGGTGCTGGTCGGCAAGGGCGTCACCTTCGACACCGGCGGCATCTCGCTCAAGGATCCGCCCAACATGGATGAGATGAAGTTCGACATGTGCGGCGCGGCCACCGTGCTGGCGGCCATCGACTACGCCGCGCGCAGCGAGCTCAAGCTGAATGTGGTCGGCCTGGTGCCGGCGTGCGAGAACATGCCGGACGGTCGCGCCATCAAACCCGGCGACATCGTCACCAGTGCCTCGGGCCAGACGGTCGAGATCCTCAACACCGACGCCGAGGGACGGCTGATACTGTGCGATGCGCTCAATTATGCACGCCGCTATGAGCCCGAAGTGGTGGTCGATTTCGCCACCCTGACCGGCGCCTGCGTGATCGCGCTCGGCAATCATTTCAGCGGGGTCATGGCCAATGATGATGCGCTGGCGCGCGAGCTGGTCGAGGCCGGTGCGCGCACCGACGATCGCGCCTGGCAGCTGCCGTTGACCGAGGACTATGGCGATCAGTTGCGCAGCAACTTTGCCGACCTGGCCAATGTCGCCGGCCGCGAGGGTGGCGCGATCACCGCGGCCGCCTTCCTGGGCAAATTCACCCAGGGTCTGCGCTGGGCTCACATGGACATCGCCGGCACCGCCTGGAGCTCGGGTGCCGCCAAGGGTGCCAGCGGCCGACCACTGTCGCTGGTGGGGGATTTCCTGAGCCGCCGCGCGGGTGGCTGAAGCGGGCACGCCGGCGCCGCGCGATCCGGGTGCGCGCCGCGTGGATTTCTATGTGCTGCCCGGGGCCGAGGAGCGCGCCCGCTTCAAACTCGGCTGCCAGCTGGCCGAGCAGGCCTATCTGGCCGGCCAACGGGTGTTCGTCTGGCTGGACGAGCCGCGCTCGCTCGAGCGCTTCGACGAACTGCTCTGGACCTTTGCGGATCGCAGCTTCGTGCCGCACGAGATCTATCTCGACGCCGCTCAGTGGACCGATACGCCGGTATTGCTAGGCTGCGATCAGCAGCCGCAGCAACCCTACGGTCTGCTGATCAACCTCGGCAACTCGATACCGCCTGCCGCTGCGCACGCGGCCCGCATCGTCGAGCTCATCGATGCGGATGAGGAGCGGCGCAAGGCCGGTCGCAACCGCTTTCGCCAGTACCGTGAACAGGGTCTCATCCCGGAGACCCACAACATCACGGATCGGGATTCGCCGCAGGCCAGTTGAGGACTCGCGCGCTTCCGAAGGTCGCGGCCGCGTCCGCCGCCTTATAATCGCCGCCCTTGCCTGGATCTGGTCGCTGATGGATAAGGTCTACTCGCCCGCCGAAATCGAGCAGCGTCTCTACCAGCGATGGGAGGCGGCCGGATACTTCGCGCCGCGATCGGCGCAGCGCAGCTACTGCATCATGATTCCGCCTCCGAACGTCACCGGCACGCTGCACATGGGGCATGCCTTTCAGGACACCATCATGGATGCGCTGACGCGACGGCAGCGCATGCAGGGCGCGGCCACCCTCTGGCAGCCTGGCACGGACCACGCCGGCATCGCCACCCAGATGGTGGTCGAGCGCCTGCTCAATGCCGAGGGCCAGCGCCGCACGGATCTGACGCGCGAGGCCTTCATCGAGCGCGTCTGGGCCTGGAAGGAGCAGTCCGGCGGCACCATTGCCCGCCAGATGCGCCGTCTGGGCGCCTCGGTCGACTGGTCGCGCGAACGCTTCACGCTCGACGCCGAATTGTCCCAGGCGGTGATCGAAGCCTTCGTGCAGTTGCATCGGCAGGGTCTGATCTATCGCGGCGAGCGCCTGGTCAACTGGGACCCGGTGCTGGGCACGGCGCTGTCCGACCTGGAGGTGCTGTCGGAGGAGGAAGCCGGTCAGCTCTGGTACCTGCGCTACCCCTTGAGCGACGGCAATGGCCATGTGGTGGTTGCGACCACGCGTCCCGAGACCATGCTGGGCGATGCGGCCGTGGCGGTGAATCCGCAGGATCTGCGCTACCAGGCATTGATTGGCCGCAGCGTGCAGCTGCCGCTGGCCGAACGCACCATACCGATCATTGCCGACAGTTATGTCGATCCGGCCTTCGGCACCGGCTGCCTCAAGATCACCCCGGCGCACGATTTCAACGACTACGCCATCGGCCAGCGCCACGCGCTGCCGTTGATCAACATCTTCACACCCGCGGCGCAGCTGAACGAGCGGGCGCCGTCACGGCTGCGCGGCCTGGACCGATTCGAAGCACGCAAGCGCATCGTCGAGGAGCTCAGCCAGGCAAACCTGGTCGAACGCATTGAGCCGCACAAGCTCATGACACCGCGCGGCGATCGCAGCGGTGCGGTGATCGAGCCCTATCTCACCAAGCAGTGGTACGTGAGGATCGCACCGCTCGCCACCGAAGCGATCGCCGCGGTCGAGGCCGGCCGCGTGCGCTTCATTCCCGGCAACTGGGACAAGACCTTCTATCAGTGGATGCACAACATCCAGGACTGGTGCATCAGCCGTCAGCTCTGGTGGGGTCATCGCATTCCTGCCTGGTACGACTCGCAGGGCAACATCTTTGTTGCGCCCAACCAGGACGATGCGCGCAGCGCCGCGCGTGCGCATCACGGCGCCGATGTGCCGCTGCGGCAGGACGAGGACGTGCTCGACACCTGGTTCTCCTCCGGCCTGTGGCCGTTCTCGACCCTCGGCTGGCCGGCACAGACAGCCGAACTGGCGCGTTTTTATCCCACCAGCGTGCTGGTCACCGGTTTCGACATCATTTTCTTCTGGGTCGCACGCATGATCATGCTCGGCCTGAAGTTCATGGGCGACGTACCGTTCCGCGAGGTCTACGTGCACGGCCTGGTGCGCGACGCGGAAGGGCAGAAGATGTCCAAGTCCAAGGGCAACGTCATCGATCCACTCGACATCATCGATGGCATCGAGCTGCCGGCGCTGCTGGCCAAGCGCACGACCGGCCTGATGCAACCGCATCTGGCCGCCGGCATCGACCGGGCCACGCGCAAACAGTTTCCCGACGGCATTCCTGCCTACGGCACCGACGCCTTGCGCTTCACCTTTGCCTCGCTCGCGACCCAGAGCCGTGACATCCGCTTCGATCTGGCGCGCGTCGCCGGCTATCGCAACTTCTGCAACAAGCTCTGGAACGCCGCGCGCTTCGTGCTCGGCGCCTGCGAACCGTCCGACGGCGCGCCCGAGCCAGGCGCAGCGACAGCGCCGGCGAGCAGGCCGGCGCAGATCGCCGATCGCTGGATCCGTTCGCGCCTCGGCGCCACGATTCGGGCCGTCGACAGCGCGTTCAACGACTACCGCTTGGATTTCGCGGCCAGCGCGCTCTATGAGTTCACCTGGCGCGAGTATTGCGACTGGTACCTCGAGATCGTCAAGCCGCTGCTGCAATCGCAGGATCTCACCGGCGTGCGCGCGGCACGCAGCACGCTGCTGCAGGTGCTCGAAACGTTGCTGCGCCTGCTGCACCCGTTGATGCCTTTCATCACGGAGGAGATCTGGCAGCGGCTGGCGCCGTTGGCCGGCGCTAGCGGCGACAGCATCGTCATTGCGGCGTGGCCGAATGCAGATGACTTCGCCAGCGATGCCGAAGCGGAGCGCGAGCTGCAGTGGGTGATGCAGGTAGTGGACGGCATCCGCCAGATCCGCGGCGAGATGGACATCGCGCGCGCGCGCCGCGTACCGCTGCTGCTGCAACAAGCCAACGAACAGGATCTGCGCCGGATCGAGCAGCACCAGGGGCTGCTGTCACACCTGGCCGGCCTCGCGAGCGTGCGCGCACTGCCGGCCGGCGAGCCAGCGCCACCGGCCGCGGCCGCCATGGTCGGCGAACTGACGCTGCTGATGCCGATGGCGGGATTGATCGAACCGGCGAGCGAGCTGCTGCGGCTCGAGCGGCGCCTGCAGAAGATCGAGCAGGAGCTCGGCCGGTGCCGCGGCAAGCTCGGCAACGATCATTTCGTGCAGAACGCTCCCGTCGAGGTGGTGGAACAGGAGCGCCAGCGCCTGGCGGAATTCGAGCGCACGCGGCACGGCTTGCTGCGACACATCGAGCAGATACGAAAGCTGCAATGACATGAGCAGTCTCAGCGCCACGATCGCGGCCATCGAGCGCGTCATCATCGGCAAGGGGCCGCAGGTGCGGCTGTGCCTGGCCTGCCTGATCGCGCGCGGGCATCTGCTGATCGAGGATGTACCGGGAGTGGGCAAGACCACGCTGGCCCAGACGCTGGCGCGGGTGCTCGGACTCGAATGGTCGCGATTGCAGTTCACCAGCGACATGCTGCCGGCCGACATCGTCGGCGTATCGATCTTCGATCGCAGCACCAACAAGTTCCAGTTCCGGCGCGGACCGGTGTTCACGCAGCTGCTGTTGGCCGATGAGATCAATCGCGCCAGTCCCAAGGCGCAGAGCGCGCTGCTCGAGGCGATGGAGGAGCGACAGGTCAGCATCGACGGCGTCACGCACGTGCTGCCCGAGCCATTCTTCGTGGTGGCGACGCAGAATCCGCACGAACAGATCGGTACCTACGGCCTGCCCGAATCTCAGCTCGATCGCTTCCTGATGCGCGTCAGTCTCGGCTACCCGGATCCGGTGGCTGAACGGCGCGTGCTGCTGCAGGGTGAGCGGCGCGAACTGCTGAATGACACGCCGCGCGTGCTCGGACCGGCCGCGGTGTCATCGTTGCAGCGCGAAGCGCGCAGTATCCATGTGTCCGCGACCCTGCTCGACTATCTGCAGGCGCTGGTGGCACGCACCCGTGCGCAACTGCCGCTCGGGCTGTCACCGCGCGCCGCGCAAGGCCTGTTGCGCGCCGCGCAGGCGTGCGCGCTGATCGCGGGCGACTCGGCGGTACAGCCCGAGCACGTCCAGACCGTGTTTGCCGCGATTGCAGGCCATCGACTGGTGGCGCTCGAAGGCGAAGCCGCCGAGCACGGCAATGAGATCGCCGATGCGCTCATCCGCGCGGTCCCGGTACCCGTTTAGACCGCGCGCGCGCCTCGAGCGCGCGGTCTCCGCCTGGGCGCGTTCGCGCCAGGGCGAGGATCATGCGCCGCTGACCCTGCGCTCGCGCCGGATCTATATCCTGCCGACGCGCGCCGGCGTGGTCGCTGTAGTGCTGCTCTTCATCATGTTCCTGGCGGGCCTCAACTACCAGAACAGCCTGGCGCTGCTGCTGTGCTTCCTGCTCGCGGGCTTCGCGCTGGTGTCGATGTACGAGTGCCACGCGACGCTGACCGGGCTCACCATCAGCAGTGCACGGGTCGAATCGGCCTTCGCACAAGGCCACGGCGAGCTGCAACTGGGCTTCTACAACGCCGGCGACTCGACCCGGCGCGGTCTGCGTTTGCGCGTCACCGCCATCGAACCGAAGTCTTTCGAGATCGCACCACAAAGCGCCTGCCTGCTATCGCTGCGCTACGAGGCGCTGGCGCGCGGACGCCAGCGCCTCGACCGGTTGCACCTGTCGAGCGATGCCCCGCTCGGATTGTTTCGTGCCTGGACCTGGCTGCATCTGCCGCTCGAGGCACTGATTTATCCGGCGCCGCTGCGCCTGCGGCCGTTGCCGCCCGCCGCTGGCCAGCCGCAGCGCAGCGAACGGGCACGCCGGCTGGGCGGCGAGGAGGAGTTCGCCTGGCTGCGGCGGTTCCGTGAGGGCGACCCGCTGCGGCGGGCGGCCTGGAAGGCCTATGCGCGCGGCGGACCGCTGATGGTGGCGCACTACGATGCCCCGGCGGGTGCGCAGCGGACCTTGAGTCTGCAGTCGCTGCGCGACCTGCCGCTCGAGCGCGCGCTCTCGCAGCTCGCCGATTGGGTGCTCGAGTGCGAGCGTCACGGCGAAAGCTACGCACTCGAGCTTCCTGGTCAGTCGCTGCCGCCCGGACATGGGCTGGCGCAGCGGCGTCACTGCCTCGAAGCGCTGGCTCTCTACGAGGCCTGATGTCCGCCGCTCTCATCGGCCCCGAGGCGCAAGCTGCCGAGCCGGCGGCAGCGCCGGTGACGGCGCAGCGCTGGGCGCTGGCGGGATTGCTCGGTGCGGTGCTGCTGAACGTGCATCACATCGCCGCCTGGTGCCTGCCGGTCGCCCTGGTCGGCGCGGCGTGGCGCATCTGGGGGGCACGGCGAACGGCGCGGTTGCCGGGACGCGCAGTCCGGATCGTGGTGGTGGTGATCCTGACGCTGGCGGTACTGGTGAGCTTTCGGACGCTCAACGGCCTCGACGCCGGTGCCAGCCTGCTGGTGGCGATGATGGCGCTGAAACTCATGGAGTCCCAGCGCACCCGTGACTGGATGATCGTGCTGGGGGGGGCGCTGTTCCTGCTGCTTGCAGCCTGCCTGGCATCGCAGACACTCTGGCTGCTGCCGCTGTATGCCGGCGAGCTGTGGCTGCTGTGCGCCGGCCTGTACGCTGTCGGCGCACGCCACAGCCAGGCCAGCGCCACGCTGATCCTGCGCGCCGCGGCGCGCAACCTGCTGCTGGCGCTGCCGCTCGCGCTGCTGTTGTTCCTGTTCTTTCCGCGCCTGACCGGCTCGCTCTGGGCCCTGCCGCAGGACGATGAGGCTGTCACCGGTCTGGGTGAGCAGATGAGTCCGGGCAGTATTTCCGAGCTGATTGATTCCGATGAGCCCGCGATGCGCGTGCGCTTCGATGGACCGCTGCCGCCGCGCGAGCAGCGTTACTGGCGCGGACCGGTGCTGCACCGGTTCGACGGCTTCAGCTGGAGCCGCGTGCATGCGGATCTGGGCGCGCCGCCGCCGCTCGAATTCACCGGCAGCGGCTATCGCTACAGCGTCACGCTCGAACCCAACGCCCATGGCGTGCTGATTGGGCTCGATCTGCCGCGCGGGCTGCTGTCCGAGATGCCGAGGGTCGCGCGCAGCTTCGACGATCTGCTGCTGGCCGGCGAACCCATGCGCAGCGCCGTCAGCTATCGGCTCGATTCGTTTCCGCAACATCGCAGCGTGGGCGCCCTGCCGGCGCCGCTGCGCGAGCTCGACCTGTCGCTGCCGGCCGCCCGCAATCCGCGCACCCGCGAGCTGGCGCACACGCTGCGCCTGGCCTCCAGGGACGATCGCGCCTATGTGCAGGCGGTACTGGGGTATCTGCAGGACAATGGCTTCGAGTACACGCGCACGCCGCCCAAGCTCGGACGCAACTCCATCGACGATCTGCTGTTCAAGACCCATGAAGGGTTTTGCGGCCACTATGCCTCGGCATTCGCAACGCTGATGCGCGCCGGCGGATTGCCGGCGCATGTCGTGACTGGCTACCTGGGCGGCTCATGGAATCGCTTCGGCGGCTATCTGCTCGTGAAGCAAAGCAACGCGCACGCCTGGACCGAAGTCTGGCTCGACGGCCTCGGCTGGTTGCGAGTGGACCCGACGGCGGTACTCGATACCAACCAGTTGCGCGGCGATCTTGACGATACCGAGGACATCGCGGGCGTTGCCGGCGCCCGATCGGGCATCGCGCGCTGGCTGCTCGCCACCGGTCAGGCCTGGCAGGCGGTCAACGCCTGGTGGCAGGACGAGTTCGTCAGCTTCAATTCCAGCAAGCAGTTCGGTCTGCTCAACCGCCTCGGACTCAAGGATGGCGACTATGAAACCCTGGTCGCGCTGCTGGCGCTGGGCGGCGCGGTCTGGCTGGCGCTGCTGGCGTGGCGCGGACGCGGGCTCGAGGCAGGCAAGCCGCGCGATGCCCTCGGCCGCAGCTGGCGCCGGCTCGAGCGCAGTCTGCGACGCAGGGCCAGCGCGCGCGCGCCGCACGAAGGCCCGGTGGCCTACGGCGAACGAATCGCCGGCGAGCGGCCGGAGCTTGCCGCGACCTTGCGTACGTTGACGCGCGAGTACGCGCAACTGCGCTACGGTCGCCGCTGCAGCCTCGCACGACAGCAGCGCTTCGACCGCGCCGTGCGGCTCTTCAGGGCGCGTGTCCGGCGCTGAGTTCAGCATCGCCGCCGGGCACGCGCGACAGCAGCCACGCGCCGATCACGAAGAACAGCGTCAGCGCCACGATCGAGAGCCGCTGGTTTCCGGTCGTGATGGCCACCACCCCCATGACCAGTGGCCCGAGCACCGCGGCGAATTTCGCCAGCATGTTGTAAAAACCGAAGTACTCGCCGGCACGCTCACGCGGAATCAGCCTGCTGAAGTAGGAACGTGACAGCGCCTGCACCCCGCCCTGCACCGTGCCGAAAGCGCCGGCCAGTACATAGAACTGCCACTCCGAACGCATGAAATAGGCATAGATCGTGATCGCGACGAACACCGCCAATCCCAGGTAGATCGCCCGCTTGGTGCCGATGCGATCGCCCAGGCGACCGAACAGCAGCGCAAACGGAAAGGCGATGAACTGCACCAGCAGCAGGGCCTGAATCAATGCCGCGGTCGAGAAGCCGAGCTTGCTGCCGAAATCCGTCGCCATGATCTGCACGGTCGAGATGCCGTCGATGTACAGCCAATAGGCGAGCAGAAAATTCAGCACCGGGCGATCGCGCAGCACGGATCGAATGGTCGCCCACAGCTCGCGCCAGCCCGCCGGCTCTTGCGTCGGCAGCGGCTCGCTGACGTATCGGAACATCGGCAGCGTGAACAGCACCCACCACGCGGCCACATCCAGGAAGGCGATGCGCGTCGCCACCGTGGCATTCGCCAGATGGAATGAGGCCGGATAGAGCACCATCGCCACGTTGCAGGCGAACAGCAACCCGCCGCCGAGATAGCCGAGCGCAAAGCCGAGTGCCGAGACGCGGTTGCTCTCGGCGCGATCGGCCACCTGCATCAGCAGCGCGTCCTGGAATGACGATCCGGCCCAGAAGCCCAGCGAGGCCAGCCCGAACACCACCAGCGCCAATTGCCATTGGCCGGCGTCGATTGGCGCCAGCAGCGCGGTTGCGATCGCGCCCAGCGCCGTGCAGAGGCCGAACCAGCGGCGCTTGCGCCCGCGCCGATCGGCCAGCGCGCCGAGCCACGGCGCCGTCAGCATCACCAGCAGGCTGGCACTGGAGTTGGTCAGGCCGAGATAGAAGGTGGAACTGGTACCGGGCAAGTTCGCGGCCCAGTACTTGTCGAAAAAAATCGGAAACAGACCGACCAGCACGGTGGTGACGAACGCATGGTTGGCCCACGCCGTCAGTGCCCAGGACCATTGCGCGGCGCGTTTCGGTGTCACGCTACTCCACCTGATGCTCACGCGTGTCGTGAAAGCGAATATCCGGCCAGCGTTCCATGGTCAGCTGCAGATTCACGCGTGAACTGGCCAGGTACACCAGCTCGCCGTTGTGATCGACTGCCAGCTGCTCGAAGGCGCGGCTGCGAAACTCCTGCAGTTTGCGCGGCTCCTGGGCCGTTACCCAGCGCGCCGCGTGCACCGCGATGTTGTCGAACACGCATTGCACGCCGTACTCATCCTGCAGCCTGAAGGCGACCACCTCGAACTGCAACTGCCCGACCGCGCCGAGGATCAGATCGTTGTTGCGCAGCGGCCGGAACAGCTGTGTGGCACCCTCCTCGCACAATTGATCCAGTCCCTTGGAGAGCGCCTTCATGCGCAGCGGATCCTTGAGAACGGCGCGCCGGAAAAGCTCGGGCGCGAAATTCGGCACACCGGTGAAATGCAGCGCCTCGCCCTCGCTGAAACTATCGCCGATATTGATGGTGCCGTGGTTGTGCAGCCCGATGATGTCGCCGGCATAGGCCTCTTCGGCCTGCGTGCGGTCGGCGGCCATGAAGGTCAGCGCATCGGCGACGCGCAGTTCCTTCTGCAGGCGCACGTGGCGCAATCGCATGCCGCGCTGATAGCGTCCGGAGCAGAGCCGCAGGAACGCGATGCGATCGCGATGGCCGGGGTCCATGTTGGCCTGGATCTTGAACACGAACCCGCTCAGCTTGGCTTCCGTGGCCACAACTTCACGCTCGCGGCACAGCCGCGGTTGCGGCGAGGGCGCCTCGCTGACAAACGCCCGCAGCAGCTCCTCGACGCCGAAGTTACCGATCGCGGAGCCAAAGAAAACCGGCGTCTGGCGCCCGGCCCGATAGGCATCGCGATCGAAATTTGCGGTGGCGCCGCGCACCAGCTCGATCTCGGCCGCATAAGTCGCCGCCTGATCGCCGAGCAATTCGCGCGCCGGCGCCGAATCCAGCCGCTCGATGACGCGATTGTCGCCGACGCGGCCGCGCTCACCGGCCTGGTAGAGGTAGATGCGATCTTCGAGCAGGTGATAGATGCCCTTGAGTTCGCGCCCCATGCCGATCGGCCAGGTCACCGGCGCGGTCTGAATCTTCAGCACGCGTTCGATTTCATCGAGCAACTCGATCGGTGCGCGGCCATCCCGGTCGAGCTTGTTGATGAAGGTCATGATCGGCGTGTCGCGCAGCCGGCAGACCTCCATGAGCTTGATGGTGCGCGCTTCGACACCCTTGGCGCAGTCGATCACCATCAGCGCCGAATCGACCGCGGTCAGCGTACGGTAGGTGTCCTCGGAGAAGTCCTCGTGCCCGGGCGTGTCGAGCAGATTGACCACGTGTTCGCGGTACGGGAACTGCATCACCGAACTGGTCACGGAGATGCCGCGCTGCTGTTCGAGCCGCATCCAGTCGGAGGTCGCGTGACGGGCGGCCTTGCGTCCCTTGACCGTGCCGGCCATGGAAATGGCGCCACCAAACAGCAGCAGTTTCTCCGTCAATGTGGTCTTGCCGGCATCCGGATGCGAGATGATGGCAAAGGTGCGACGTCGCGCAATCTCTTGCTCGAGCATGGGTATCGGCGCAAAGGGCGCGAGTCTAATCGATGGCGCGCTTGAGCACGATGGCGTCCTCGCGGCCGCCGATCGCCTGGTAGTAGCCGCGGCGAATGCCGATCTGGCGGAACCCCAGGGACTGGTACAGGCGAATCGCCGACAGGTTCGAGGGCCGCGCCTCCAGGAAGGCTTCGATGGCGCCGGCACTGGCGGCTGCGCGCAGCATATGCTTGAGCAGCCGGCCACCGATGCCGCGGCAGCGATAGGCTTCCTCGACACAGATATTGAGCAGGTGCGCCTCCGCCGCCCCGACGCTCATGACGCCGTGGCCGGCGATCGAGGCGCCGATTTCGATCACGCGGCAGAAGTAGTTCACGCGCAGGCAGTCGCGAAAGATGCCCTCGGTCCAGGGGAAGGCATAGGAGGCCCGCTCGATGCGCACGACCTCCGGAATGTCCGCCTCGTGCATGCTGCGGATCGTCACCTCGGGCAGCCCTAGCGCCTCGTGTCTGACGACAGCCATGTGCGCTAGCCGACTGCCGCCAGCGGTTGCGTACGCAGCCGCGCCAGCTGCTGGCGTGCGAACTTCAGATCCACCCACGCCTTGCGCTTCTCGCCGGGGCTGCGCAGCAGGTAGGCGGGATGGTAGGTGACGATCAGGGGCGTCGCTGATTCGCCAAAGCGATGTACCTGCCCGCGCAGGCGTGCGATGGCGGTATCGGTCTCGAGCAGGTTCTGCGCCGCGACGCGGCCCACTGCCAGAATCAGCCTCGGTCGCAACAGTGCCAGCTGGCGCTGAAGGAACGGCCGGCAGCTCGCCGACTCCTCGGGTCGCGGATCGCGGTTGCCGGGGGGGCGGCATTTGAGCACGTTGGCGATATAGACCGTTTCGCGCGGATAGCCCATGGCGCGCAGCATCGAATTGAGCAGCTGGCCCGCTCGCCCCACGAACGGCTCGCCCTGGCGGTCTTCCTCCGCACCCGGGGCCTCGCCGATGACCAGCAGCTCGGCGCGCGTATTGCCCACGCCGAACACGGTCTGGGTGCGGGCGCGGCTGAGCTCGCAGCGGGTACAGACGCTGACCTCGGCCCGCAGCGCCTGCCATTGCACCTCGGTCGCTGCCAGAGCGGGTGCGGCCAGAGCGGGCGGCGCGGCGCGGGCACGCCACAGGTCGACGCCAAGAGCCTCCAGGTACTGTTCGCGCCGGCTCATTCGGTACGTTCCCTGGCGGGCACATTGCGGCGCAAGCGGCGCACGCGCCGCCATACCCAGACGATCGGCGACCAGGCAGCATAGCCACCGAAAATCGCCAGCAGCACGACCGGCGGATCCTGTGCGACAAAAATGAACGCCAGCGCCACCACCACCAGCGATATGAAGCGCACCGGCCGGGTCAGATCGAAGCCCTTGAAACTCGAATAACTGAAGCGCGAGACCATCAGGGCACCCGCCGCGGCGGTGATGGCGAAGGCGAGAATCAGCCCGGGCAGTCCCGGCTCGCGCCATTCGCTCGAGCCCCACAGAAAGGCGGCGACGATGGCGGCCGCGGACGGACACGGCAAGCCTTCGAAATAGCGCTTGTCCTGAACGCGCGAGTTGAACTTGGCGAGCCTGAGCGCGCACGCCGCAGCGTAGAAAAAAGCCGCCAGCCAGCCGAAGCGATACCAGACCTTGCCGTACTCGGCAATGCGCGCCACGCCCCACTGGTAGGAGACGATCGCCGGTGCGAGTCCGAAGGCCACCAGGTCCGCCAGACTGTCGTATTCCTTGCCGAAGATGGTTTCGGTGCTGGTCAGGCGCGCGACGCGGCCGTCGAGGCCGTCGAAGATCATCGCGACGAATACTGAAATCCCGGCGTGTTCGAAATTGCCGTCGATGGCTGCGATGATGGCGTAGAAGCCAAAGAACAGACAGCCGGTGGTCAGCAGGTTGGGTAGCAGGTAGATGCCGCGCCGCGGGGTGCGCACCGGTAGGCTGTCTGGCTCCATTGGCAGGCATCATAGGTCGCTTGCGGCGTAAGGCAACAGGCCTGATAGGATTGCCGGCCCCGAACCGCAAAGAGTCCGCCGCGCCCATCATGCGTCTGTCCCAGTACCCGATTCATACCCTCAAGGAAACGCCTTCCGAGGCCGATGTCGTCAGCCACCAGCTCATGCTGCGTGCTGGCCTGATTCGACGGCTGGCGGCCGGCATTTACAACTGGCTGCCGATGGGGCTGCGCACCTTGCGCAAGGTAGAAGGCATCGTGCGCCAGGAGATGAACCGGGCCGGCGCCTTCGAGCTGCTGATGAGCGCGGTACAACCTGCGGAGCTGTGGCAGGAGTCGGGCCGCTGGAACGATTACGGACCCGAGCTGCTGCGGCTCAAGGATCGACACGAACGCGATTTTGTCGTTGGTCCCACGCACGAGGAAGTCATCACCGATATCGCGCGCCGCGAACTCAAGAGCTACCGCCAGCTGCCGGCGAATTTCTACCAGATCCAGCTCAAGTTCCGCGATGAGATCAGGCCGCGTTTCGGCGTCATGCGCGGCCGGGAATTCATCATGAAGGATGCCTACTCCTTCCACATCGATCAGAACTCGCTGGCGCAGGGGTACGCCGCCATGCGGGCCGCCTACACCCGCATGTTCGAGCGCATGGGACTTGATTTCCGCATCGTGCAGGCCGACACCGGTGCGATTGGCGGCAGCGCCTCGGAGGAGTTCCAGGTGCTGGCGGCTTCGGGTGAGGATGCGATTGCCGTCTCCGACGGCGATGATTTCGCGGCCAATGTCGAGCTGGCTGCGGCCGTGCCGCCGGCCACGCGGCGCCCGGCCGCATCCGCGCCGCTGCTGAAGGTCGCCACGCCCGGTGCGCGTACCATCGCAGACTTGAGCGCGCTGCTTGAAATCCCCGCCTCGCAATGTCTCAAGACGCTGCTGGTGGCCGGCAGCGAGGCGGCGCCGGTAGCGCTGATACTGCGCGGCGATCACGAACTCAATGCCTTCAAGGCGCAGAAGCTGGCGGGCGTTGCCAGCCCGCTGCGGCTGGCGAGCGCCGCCGAGGTGCTGGCGGCCTGCGGCTGCGAGCCGGGCTATATCGGTCCGCTCGGACTGCAGGGCGTCAGGATCTATGCCGACCACGCGGCACTCGCCAGCGCGGATTTCGTAATCGGCGCGAATCAGAAGGACATGCACTGGACCGGCGTCAACTGGGGCCGCGACCTGCCCGAGCCGCTGGCCGGCGACCTGCGCAATGTGGTGGCGGGTGATCCGAGTCCCTCCGGCAACGGCATACTCGACATCGTGCGCGGCATCGAAGTCGGACACATCTTTCAGCTCGGCCGCAAGTACAGCGCCTCGATGAACGCCACGGTGCTGGATGAGGCCGGCGCGCCAGTGCAGATGCTCATGGGTTGTTATGGTGTCGGTGTGACGCGCATCGTTGCCGCCGCCATCGAGCAGAATCACGATGAGCGCGGCATCATCTGGCCGGATGCGATCGCACCGTTTCATGTCGTGCTGGTACCGCTCAATCTGGACAAGTCCGCATCGGTGCGCGCCGCGGCCGAGGCGCTTTACGCCGAGCTCGGCGCCGCGGGCATCGAGGTCCTGTATGACGATCGCGATGCCCGTCCCGGGGTCAAATTCGCCGACGCCGAGCTGCTCGGCATTCCACACCGTATCGTCATCGGCGAGCGCGGGCTCAAGGCAGGCACGCTCGAATATCGCCATCGCCGCGCCAGTGAGAGTGAAGACTTTCCGCAGCACGCGGCCCTCGAGTTCCTGCGCACGCGCCTGGCGTTGTAGCGGCATGCGCGCGCGCCGCGCCCGGCTGTTGCGCGCACTGACGGTGTGGCTCGCGCTGTGCGCCGGTGTCGGCATCTGTCTGGCCGGGAGTGCGGCGCAGGCGGCGTCCGCCCGGGCAGGCCCGGTTCAGCCCTCGGCGCAGCAGGATCCGGAGTTACGGGCGGTGGTGCAGCAAGCGATCGAGCAGGCGCGCTGTTTTACCGATCAATACGACTCGGCCGTCTGGTTCAAGCTCATGGAGCCGAAGCTGCGACGCTACGTCAAGGACGACCCCGAGCGGCTCGAGATTCTACAGACCGTCTATTGCGAGACCCACCGCCCGGGCGTGTCGCTGCTGCCCCCGGGCCTGGTGATGGCGGTGCTCGATGTCGAGAGCGGCTTCGATCGCTGGGCGGTCTCGAGCGCCGGTGCGGTCGGTCTCATGCAGGTGATGCCGTTCTGGCCCGAACAGCTCGGCATGCGCCGCTACGAGCTGACACGGGTCGCGGCCAACGTCAGCATGGGTTGCGCGATCCTGCGCTACTACCTCGACAACGAGCGGCGCGACGTGCGCCGTGCGCTCGAGCGCTACAACGGCGCCATCGGCCGGCGCGAATATCCGGATCGGGTCATCGTACGCTGGACGACCTACTGGAACGGCGCCGACGATCTCGGGCGGCTGCCGATCAACCGGTCCTGAATCTCTCCGGCAGCGCCGCCGGCTCGAGCTCAACGGTTTCTGCGGCAATGTGGTTGACTTTGGCGGCCGCCGGCCCGATCCACAGCCAGGCAATGAATTCCTCCACCGCCTGGTCACTACCGCAGACGAGCACCTCGACGCGGCCGTCCGGCAGATTGCGCGCATGCCCGGTGATGCCGGCGGCGCGCGCGCGCTCGGCAGCGCTGGCGCGATAGTAGACGCCCTGCACGCGACCGGAGACCAGGCAGCGCCGTACCACCTTCTTGCCCGTAGCGCGGCTCGCTTCGCTCATGTGTGCATGATTTCCCGTGCAGCCCGCGCGAGTCAATCGCGGCGCGGCAGGCGCGCTGCGGTTACACTGCGATGCGATGGCGCAGATACTCGTGGTCTATTACTCGCGTGAGGGCAGTACCGCCGAGCTCGCACGACACGCCTGCCGCGGAATCGAGACGGTCAGCGGCGTGCGCGCCATACTGCGCACGGTCCCGGCGGTGAGCGCCAGCAGCGAGCCGGCGCCCAAGCCGGTCCCCGAGCAGGGGCCGCCCTATGCCACGCTCGACGAGCTGCGCCAGGCCGACGGCCTCATGCTCGGCAGTCCCACGCGATTCGGCAACATGGCAGCGCCGCTCAAGTATTTTCTCGACGGCACCGCGGCGCTCTGGCTCGACGGCTCGCTCGAAGGCAAGCCGGCTGCGGTCTTTACCGCCAGCCAGACCATGCACGGTGGCCAGGAAAGCACCCTGCTGTCGATGATGCTGCCGCTGCTGCACCATGGCATGTACCTGGTCGGCCTGCCTTACAGCGAGCGTGCCCTGCACAGCACGCGCAGTGGCGGCACGCCGTACGGCGCCTCGCACGTGGCTGCGATACAGCGTGATCTCACCGAAGAGGAGCGCACGCTGGCACAGGCACTCGGCCGGCGCGTGGCGCGGCTGGTGCTGGCGCTCGGACCTAGGGATCGAGCACCGAGCGAATGAACGGCACGGTGAGGCGGCGCTGCGCCGCCAGCGCGGCCTCATCGATGGTGTCGAGCAGCTGGTAGAGCGTCGGCAGATCGCGCGGAAATCGCCGCTGCAGGTACAGGGCGGTCTCCTCGGGCAACTCGAGCCCGCGGGCCCGCGCACGCAGGCGCAGCGCTTCGCGTTGCTGCATCTCATCCAACGGCCGCAGGGTCAGCAGCGTCGCGGCGGCAAAGCGCGAGGCCAGATCGGGCAGCGCGAATACCAGTCGTCGCGGCGGTTCCGGCGCGCTGGCCACCAGCGCCACGCCGCGCTCCTGCGCCTCGCGATGCAGTCCGAACAGGCGCTCCTCCCAGCTGCGATCGCCGGCAATCGTCGCGACATCGTCCAGCGCCAGCAGGCGCATGCGTTGCCAGCCCGCGAGCGTCTCGACGCCCAGCGCCTGCAGTTGCCGTAACGGCAGATAGGCGGCTTCCTGGCCGAGGCTGCGGGCACGCGCGCACAACGCCTGTAATAGATGGGTTTTGCCGACACCGGTCGGACCGCAGAGCCAGGCCACATCGCCGCCGACACCGCTGGCGATCCTCGCGAGGGTATCGACCGCTTCCAGGTTGCCGCCGGCCACGAAACTCTCGAACACCGCGCGTTCGCGCAGGCGCATCGCCAGCGGCAGTTGCTGCATCATCACGCCGCTGCGCTCACGCGCGCGCAACTTCCAGCGCGCGCAGCGTGAACTCGCGCACGTACAGGAAACCGCTCAGCAGCAGCGTCACGCAGATCGGTGGCATCAGCGCCTCGACCCAGCCCTCGCCCGGCACGCCGAAGGCTTTGTTGGATACCAACACCAGCACGTACAGCAGCTGCAGCAGCGTGTTGATCTTGCTGCTGATCATCGGCCGGCCGTTGAGCGGGCCCCAGCCGATCCGATACACCAGCGCGCCGAAACCGATCATGACATCGCGCGTCACCGCCAGTACCGTCAGCCATTGTGGAATCAGCTGGTACCAGGTCGCGACCAGGAACACCGCCACCAGCAGCAGCTTGTCACCGAGTGGATCGAGAATCTTGCCGAGTTCCGAGGTCCAGTGATAGCGCTTGGCCAGAAAACCGTCGAGGCCATCGCTGGCGGCGGCGATGAAAAACAGCACCAGCGTGCGCTGGTAGTCGGCCTGCTCGAGCGACACCACGATCGGCCAGATCAGGACGATGCGCAGCAGACAGATCAGGTTCGGCAAATGGCGCATGCGCGGCGCTCAAAGTCCGCTCTGATAGCGGTATTGCAGCACGCCATCGCCGCCGCCCCCCGCGCCGCTGGCGCGCAACCGTCCGCCGGCGAGTGCCCGCGTCAATGCCGTGGCACCGCCGCGGGATTTGAGGTGCAGCGTGAGCTGATCCGCAGCCACCGCCCGGATGGTCAGATCGGTGACCCCCGGCGCGCCGCCGATCGAATCGAGCACCGCGGTGAAGCTGGCGAGATCGGCCACACCCGCGATGCGGCATTCGAACTCGGTCGCCGGCGCACCATCGAGCTCGCGCGCAGCGCGAACCAGCGCATCGGTGGCGCCGTCGATGGCCAACGCCGCGCCCCCGCTCCAGCGGCCTTCGGCGCCCGGCGCGACCAGTGTCCATTGCCAGGCGGCCTGCGGATCGGAGGAGGAGGACTGCGCCAGCAATGCCGCCGCCGCACCGGCGCGGTGTGCGGCCGCCAGCAACGCGGCCGTGCCCGCCGGGGCGCCGGCGATCGCCGCCGCGCCGGGGCTGTCGGCCGACACCAGCGCGATCGGCAGGCCGCGTGCATTGGCTGCGGCGTTGAGCTGCATGCGCAGCTCATCGGTGGCGCCGCCACCGAGCGCCGGCAGCACCACCCAGAGCAGCGGTCGGTCGGGGTCCCAGACAACGCGTCCGGCGGCGGTCACCGCGCCACGCAGCGCCGTGGCATCGAAGATCACCTGGGTGGCGCCGCGGGTGGTATTGCGTTCGACCTGCACGTAGCGGCGCGCGTCATCGATCAGCCCTGCCAATGCCGGATCGTCGGCTGCGCCGCGCGTGCCCACCAGCCGCACCAGCACCTCGCGCATCGCCAGTTGCGCTGCGCGTTGCGGATCGCTTTCCGGAACGATCGCGGCATACAGCGAAGCCACCGGCGCGGCCTCGGCCGTGGACGTCCAGGCGCTCAGCAGCAGCGCCAGCAGCCGCCAAAGCGATAAATATTCGCGCGCTCGGTGCATGATTGGATGGCTCAGTCGGCTACTATAACGTGCTCAACCGGCTGCCGCGCACGACGCAGCCGACGATTCGGACCGATCCGCATGAGCACGTCAAAGAGCTTTACTTATCGCGATGCGGGCGTCGACATCGATGCCGGCGACGCACTGGTCGAACGCATCAAACCGGTTGTGGCACGCACCATGCGGCCCGAGGTACTGGCCGGCATCGGTGGTTTCGGCGCACTGGTCGAACTGCCGCTCGAGCGCTATCGGCGGCCGGTGCTGGTTTCCGGCACCGATGGCGTCGGCACCAAGCTCAAACTGGCCATCGAGACCGGCCGTCACGACACCATCGGTATCGACCTGGTCGCCATGTGCGTCAACGACGTCGTGGTTCAGGGCGCCGAGCCACTGTTCTTTCTGGACTATTACGCCACCGGGCGGCTGAACGTCGAGATTGCCGCGCGTGTGATCGAGGGCATTGCCGACGGTTGCGTTCAGGCCGGCGCCGCGCTGGTGGGTGGCGAGACCGCCGAGATGCCGGGCATGTACGGCGGCGAGGACTACGATCTGGCGGGCTTCTGCGTCGGGGTGGTCGAGAAGGATGCGATCATCGACGGCACACGGGTACGGCCCGGTGACGCCGTGCTGGGGCTCGCCTCGTCCGGACCACACTCCAATGGCTACTCGCTGATCCGCAGGCTGATCGCGCTCGAGGGCGCCACCAGCTCGACGCAACTCGAGGGCCGCTCGCTGTTTGAGCTGCTCCTCACGCCGACGCGGATTTATGTCAAACCGCTACTGGCGTTGATCGAAGCCCTGCCGGTGCACGCGCTGGCGCACATCACCGGTGGCGGCCTCACGGACAACATCCCGCGCGTGCTGCGCGCCGGCCTGGAGGTCGTACTGCAACGACGCGCCTGGCCGCGAACGGCGGTTTTTGAATGGCTGGCGCGCGCCGGCCAGATTGAACCGGCGCAGATGCACCGCACCTTCAACTGCGGCATCGGCATGGTGGTGATCGTGGCCGGCGAGCGCGCCGATGAAGCCCTGCGACTGCTGGCGAGCCACGGCGAAACCGCGCTGCTGCTGGGCGAGGTGCGCCCGGGCGATCGCGGTGTGGTCATCGAAGGCGATCGCTGATACATGAGTCGCCGCGGCAGGCTCAAGCTCGCCGTTCTGATCTCCGGTCGAGGCAGCAACATGCTGGCCTTGGCGCACGCCTGCCGGGCCGGTCAGCTCAACGCCGGGATCGTGCTGGTGCTCAGCGACCGCGCCGATGCCGCCGGCATCGCAGCCGCGGCGGCCATGGATCTTACCGCCAGCGCGCTCGAAGCGCGCGAGCTGCCGTCACGCGAGCGGATTGAGGACGCGCTGGCGCAGGCGGTCGATCGCAGCGGTGCCGAGCTGCTGCTGCTGGCAGGATTCATGCGGGTTCTTTCCAGCTCGTTCGTGCAGCGCTATCACGGACGGCTAT
>Ga0182024_10009134_pt1 | contig 20618 bp, 16 predicted proteins | sample P32metaG_FD_120480 | JGI IMG/M metagenome (GOLD analysis project Ga0182024, IMG submission 120480) | Permafrost microbial communities from Stordalen Mire, Sweden - P3-2 metaG (Illumina Assembly) | ecosystem: Environmental > Terrestrial > Soil > Wetlands > Permafrost | place: Sweden: Stordalen... | reverse complement strand
TCCCGGGCGGCTCCGGGTCACCGACCGACCGGCATTACGACCGGTCTCCTCGTAGCCGCATGTCTGCTAATGGCCCTCGCGTCGTTTCGTGACGGCGCAGTAATTCAGCCGCATTCGGAGCGAAGCAGACATTCAGCGGGCGGCGCTTACAGAACTGGATTTATGTTCTGCGCGTGAGAAATGGGGCACCAAAGATATTTCGTTTCCGGTTTGCCGGGCAGCGGAGCAATAATCGCTCACACGTCCAGCGCCGCCTCGTCGGCGAACTCGGCGCGCTCCTGGATGAAGTCGAAGCGCGCTTCGGCTTTGGTGCCCATCAGCCGCTCGACGGATTTTTCGGTGTCCTTGCGGTCTTCGGCAAGGAGCACGACGCGAAGCAGCGTGCGCTTCCTCGGGTCCATGGTGGTTTCCTTGAGCTGCGGCGCCATCATCTCGCCCAAGCCCTTGAAGCGGCTGACTTCGACCTTGGCGTTGGCGTTGAATTCCTTCTTGAGAATTTCTGCTTTGTGCTTGTCGTCGCGGGCATAAAAAATCTTGCCGCCATGGGAGAGCCGGTAGAGCGGCGGCACGGCGAGATAAAGATGCCCGTGATCGATGAGCTGCGGCATCTGCCGATAGAAGAACGTGATGAGGAGCGACGCGATATGGGCGCCGTCGACGTCGGCGTCGGTCATGACGATGACGCGGCTGTAGCGTAAATCCTCGTCGCGGTAGTGAACGCCGGTGCCGCAGCCGAGCGCCTGGACGAGGTCAGCGAGCTGCTGGTTTTGCGCGAGCTTGTCCTTGCCGGCCGACGCAACGTTGAGGATCTTGCCGCGCAGCGGCAGGATCGCCTGGGTGGCACGGTCGCGCGCTTGTTTCGCCGAGCCGCCGGCGGAGTCGCCCTCGACGACGAAAATCTCCGAACCTTCCGCGGCGCCGTTGGTGCAGTCGGCGAGCTTGCCGGGGAGGCGGAGCTTGCGCACCGCGGACTTGCGCGCGATGTCTTTTTCCTGGCGACGGCGGACGCGCTCCTCGGCGCGCTCGGCGACGAAATCGAGCAGCTTATTGGCGGAGAGCGGATTGCCGGCGAGCCAATGGTCGAATGGGTCCTTCATCGCCTGCTCGACGATGCGCTGCGCCTCGGCGGTGGCGAGGCGATCTTTGGTCTGGCCCTGGAATTCCGGCTCGCGGATAAACACCGAGAGCATGGCGCCGGCGCCGACCATGACGTCGTCGGAGGTGATGGCGGCGGCGCGCTTGCCTTGGCCGACGCGCTCGGCATGGTCTTTGAGGCCGCGCGTCAGCGCCGTGCGCAGGCCGGATTCGTGGGTGCCGCCGTCGGGCGTCGGAATGGTGTTGCAATAGGAGTTGAGAAAGCCGTCGGCATCGGCGGTCCAGGCTACGGCCCATTGCACGGCGCCGTGCGTGCCGGTCTTCCCCGCGCTGCCTGTGAAGATATCGGGATGAACCAGCGTGGCGCTCGCCAGCGCCTCCGACAAGTAATCTTTCAAGCCCTCGGCGAAATGGAATGTCGCTTTCTCCGGCACATCCTCGACGCCGCGCAACAGCTCCTTGGCGCAGGACCAGCGGATTTCGACGCCGCCGAACAGATAGGCCTTCGAGCGTGTCATCTTGAACACGCGCTCGGGTTTGAAATGCGCCTTGGCGCCGAAAATTTCCGGGTCGGGGCGGAAGCGCACTTTGGTGCCGCGGCGGTTCGGCGCTTTGCCGGCGTCCAGCAATTTGGACTTCGGCTTGCCGCGCTCGAACGCCATCTTGTAGAGCTTCTGGCCGCGCGCGACCTCGACCTCCATGCGCTCGGACAGCGCGTTCGCCACCGAGACGCCGACGCCGTGGAGGCCGCCCGAGGTCTCGTAGACCTCGGAGTCGAATTTGCCGCCGGCGTGCAGCGTGCACATGATCACTTCCAGCGCCGATTTGTTCTTGAATTTTGGATGCGGATCGACCGGGATGCCGCGGCCGTTGTCGGTGACGGCCACAAAGCCGTCGGCCTCCATCTCGACGTCGATCCAATCGGCGTGACCGGCCAGCGCCTCGTCCATGGCGTTGTCGATCACCTCGGCGAACAGGTGGTGCAGCGCCTTCTCGTCGGTGCCCCCGATATACATGCCGGGGCGGCGGCGCACCGGCTCGAGTCCTTCCAAAACCTCGATGTGCTTGGCGGTGTAGCCGGCTTCGCCGCTGGTGCGGGCCGACGCGCCGGCGGCACGGCGTGTGGTGCCGCGCCGGCTTTCGCCCGCGTCGGCGAACAGGTCCGGTGTTTTGGCGGATTTCGACGATTTGGCAGCTTTTCCCAAGGCTTTACCCACGGCTTTACCCATGGAATGTCACGCTTTCCCATGCAACGGAGACCGGCGAATCAAGGTTTACTATGCGCCTGACTATGCCATTTAGGCGGCAAATCGATCATCACATTGACGGCCCCAAGGACGGGCTTTATATCGCCGTCCATGAACGGGTCATTATCGACTATTGCGCCTTTTAATCGCCGCCGCCGTACCGACACGGCACGGATGCGCGCTCGCGCGTAGATTCATTCGTGCCGCCGGTTCCGCGGCACTCTCATCCTGATATCCTGCCTGCGAAATCGGCCTGAGTTTTCCTCAAGCCAGAGTCCGATGATGGGTAGATTGATGTCTGATAAAGCAAAAATTGGCGTGCTCGGCGCCTCCGGTTACACCGGCGCGGAATTGGTGCGGCTGCTCATTCCCCATCCGCGCGTCGAGATCGTCTTGCTCACGGCCGATCGCCGCGCCGGTAAGACCATGGCCGACGTGTTTCCGCAATTTGCGCCCTATGCGCTGCCGACGCTGACCTCGGTCGAGGAGGCCGATTGGCCCGCGCTCGGGCTCGATCTCGCTTTCTGCGCGCTGCCGCACGGCACGACGCAAAAGGTCATCAAAGACTTGATGGCACGCGCGCCGCAAACCAAGGTCGTCGATCTGTCGGCCGATTTTCGTCTGGCCGATCCCGCCGCCTATGCGCGCTGGTATGGGCACGAGCATTTCGCACCCGAACTGCAGTCAGGCGCGGTCTACGGTCTCACCGAGATTTATCGCGACAAGATCAAGACGGCGCGGCTCGTTGCCAATCCCGGCTGCTACACGACCTGCGCCGAGCTGGCGTTGATCCCGCTGCTCAAAGCCAAGGCCATCGACCCCGACGAGATCGTCATCGATGCCAAGTCCGGCATGACCGGTGCGGGCAGGGCGGCCAAAGAGGAAATGCTGTTCTCGGAAGTGTCCGAGGGCATTCACGCCTACGGTGTCGGCCGCCACCGCCACATGGCCGAGCTCGATCAGGAATTCTCGCTCGCCGCTGGTCGGGAGGTGATTGTCACCTTCACGCCGCATCTGGTGCCGATGAACCGGGGTATTCTGTCCACGATCTATGTACGCGGGCTCAAGGCCTCGCCGCAGGATCTTCACGCGGTACTTTTAAAGTCTTACGCGAAGGAGCCATTCGTCCACGTGTTGCCGTTCGGTACCGTGCCGCAGACGCGCCATGTGCGCGGCTCGAACATGACCTTCATCGGCGTCGCCGCCGACCGCATTGCCGGCCGCGCCATTATTGGCGCCGCGCTCGACAATCTGACCAAGGGCGCATCCGGCCAGGCGGTACAGAACATGAACCTGATGCTCGGCTTCCCGGAAACGACGGGGCTGGAGCAGGTGGCGCTGTTTCCCTAACGGCGCCGCGCGTCCATTCTCAATCGCGAACCTTCACGTAACTGCCCGGCGCATCCTCGATCGGTTTGAGCGCGCCGTCGCCCTGAATCCGCGCCGCCACCTCGGTCGGGCTTTGCCGAGTGAGCCAGACGAGCCAATCCGGCCACCACGAGCCGGGGTGCTCCTTGGCCTTGGCCAGCCAGCCGTCGATGTCGGCGTTGCGTGGTTTTGGGCCGGTCCAGAACTGGTATTTTTGCTTCGCCGGCGGATTGATCACGCCGGCGATATGGCCGGAGCCGGAGACCACGAATTTGACGTCGCCGCCGAACAGCTTTGACCCGACCATCACCGATTTGGCCGGCGCGATGTGGTCCTCGCGGGTCGCGAGATTGTAGATCGGCACTTTCACCGCCTTGAGATCGATCGGCGTGTTGCCGAGCACCATCTTGCCCTTGGCCAGCTTGTTTTCGAGATAGCAATTGCGCAGGTAAAACGAGTGGTTGGCCGCGGGCATCCGCGTGGCATCGGAATTCCAGTACAGCAAATCGAACGGGAACGGCGCTTTGCCCTTCAGGTAATTGTTGATGACGTAAGGCCACAGCAGATCGTTCGAGCGCAATAGATTGAAGACGGTCGCCATCGACTTGCTTTCGAGATAACCGCGCTCGGCCATCCGCTTCTCGAGCGCCGCAACCTGCTCCTCATCGACGAACACTTTGAGGTCGCCGGCGTAGGTGAAGTCGACCTGCGAGGCGAACAGCGTCGCCGACACGATCCGTTCGTCATGCCGGGCCGCCATCGCCGCCAAGGTGATCGCTAGCAGCGTACCGCCGACGCAGTAGCCCATGGCGTGGACTTTGTCCTCGCCGGTCGCCAGCTTGATGGCATCGAGTGCCGCCAGCGGGCCGTGCTCCATGTAATTGTGGAAGCTTTTCTCGGCGAGGCGCGCGTCGGGGTTCACCCAGGAAATGCAAAACACAGTGAGACCCTGGTCGACGCACCATTTGATGAAGGATTTTTCCGGCGTGAGGTCGAGGACGTAGTACTTGTTGATCCAGGGCGGCACGATCAGCAGCGGCCGCTTGAGCACGGTCTCGGTCGAAGGGGCGTATTGGATGAGCTGCATCAGCTCGTTCTGGTAGATGACCTTGCCGGGCGTGACCGCGAGATTGCGTCCGACCTCGAACATCGAAGAGTCCGATTGCCGGATCTTCAGGTGGCCGCTACCGGCACGAATGTCTTCGGCGAGCATGTGCATGCCGCGAACCAGGTTGTCGGCATTCGAGGTGAGCGTCTCGCGCAGCAATTCGGGATTGGTCAGGACGAAATTCGTCGGCGACATCGCATTGGTGATCTGCCGCATATAGAACTCGGCCTTCTGCTTGGTATGCGCATTGAGGTCGGCGGCATCGCGCACCAAGGTATCGGCCCAGCCCGCGGTGAGCAGATAGGCCTGCTTGAGGAAGTCGAAGAACTGGTTTTGCGTCCATTCCGGATCGGTGAAGCGCTTGTCGCTTGGCGCGGGGCTCACTATTGGCGGGGCTTCCTCGCCGGCGAGCCGTTTCACCGCGGAGGCCCACAGCTCGAGATAGGCCGTGCCCAGCCGGTTCTGCAGCTCGACGGTGCGCTGCGGGTCGGCCAGCCAATATTCCGCGACTTGGCCGAGCGTCTTGACGACCTCGGTCACTTCGTCGGCGAATTCGCTGTCATCGCGGCCTTCCTCGCGCGGCTTGAGATAGGCCGCGAGCGCGCGGCCGCCTTCCTCGACGAGTCGCGCCAGATTGCGCGAAAACACCTCGACGTCGACCGACCCGATCTTCATCGGGGGTAGCTGCGCCGGTTGCTTCACCGGCTCTTGCGATGGAGCCCGCACGAGCGTTCCTCAATAGTCGAAGAGAGCCAGCCTTTCGCCAGAAATGGCCTGCGCGGCTCCTCTGCACAAGGCGCGCCGTGCGCGGCGCCTTTTCAGGATGCGCTGACAGCCTCACGCCGATGCAGGAACTGTCTATGTCCTTGTTTCGACATATTAGCACGATAGCGTAACGCCTTGTGTGATCTCTGAGTTCATCAACTTAATTATTGGGTTCTTGGGAATTTTCGTGATTTGAAGGGGCGGGTGAGGCGGATATTCGGACCCTTCCAGGGACGAAACGGGGCGCTTTGCCGGGCAATCGGAGACGAGTTGTGCAGCGCCGGCGAAGGGTGACGACGCGCGTATTTGCCGTGATGGGGATCGTTGTTCCGGCGGCTTTGGCTTTGTCCAGCTGCTCGCCCGGCGCTGATTATCCGTCGATTTTCCCGGCCGTGCATGACATGCCGCCACCGCGCGCGGATACACCGATGGATGCCAATCAGGTTCAGCAGGCCACCGAAGACCTCATCACCGACCGTAATCGCTTAAGCGCCGAAGCGCAGGGCGGGGGTCAGTCAGCCGGCGGCTCGGCTCCCGCGACCAAAAAGCCGCCAGCCGCCGACGGTTCCGGCACGATACAGGGCGGCGGCAATGGCGCGCAGACCGCCGGCGCCGAAACCAAGTGATAAAAGTCCGTTTCTAGTATAGTGTTTGGCCGAGACGCTCCGCCGGGGTTCCTATGGAAGACTTTTATCGCATTCGCCGCCTGCCGCCCTATGTGTTCGAACAGGTCAATCGCGCCAAGGCGGTGGCTCGCAATGGCGGTTCCGACATCATCGATCTAGGCATGGGCAATCCCGATTTGCCCACCCCGGCGCATGTCGTCGAGAAGCTGAAAGAGACCGTCGGCAAGCCGCGCACCGACCGTTATTCGGCCTCCAAGGGCATATCGGGGCTGCGCCGCGCTCAGGCGGCCTATTATGGCCGCCGCTTCGGCGTGAAGCTCAATCCCGAAACGCAGATCGTCACCACGCTCGGTTCCAAGGAAGGCTTTGCCAATGTCGCCCAGGCGATCACCGCGCCCGGCGACATCATCATTGTTCCCAATCCGACCTATCCGATCCATGTGTTCGGCTTCCTGATGGCCGGCGGCGCCATCCGCTCGGTGCCGGTCGAGGCCGACGACAAGTTCTTCGGCGCGCTCGAGCGCGCGGTGCTATTTTCGATCCCGAAGCCGATCGCGGTGGTGGTGTGCTACCCGTCGAATCCGACGGCGTGCGTCGCCAGCCTCGATTTCTATCGCGAGCTCATCGCCTTTGCGAAGAAGCACTCGCTGCTCGTGCTGTCGGATCTCGCTTATGCCGAGGTTTATTTCGACAATAATCCGCCGCCGTCGGTGTTGCAGGTGCCGGGTGCGATGGACGTCGCGGTCGAGTTCACCTCGATGTCCAAGACTTTTTCGATGCCCGGCTGGCGCATCGGCTTTGCCGTGGGCAACGAGCGCATCATTGCCGCGCTGTCGCGGGTGAAGTCCTATCTCGATTACGGCGCGTTCACGCCGATCCAGGTCGCAGCGACCGCGGCGCTCAACGGGCCCGAGGATTGCATCAACGAGATGCGCGCGACCTATCGGCGTCGCCGCGAGGCGCTCGTCGATTCGTTCGGCCGCGCCGGCTGGACCGTGCCGCCGCCATCGGCGTCGATGTTCGCCTGGGCGCCGATCCCGGAACCGTTTCAGCCGCTCGGCAGCGTCGAATTCTCAACGCTTTTGGTCGAGAAGGCCGGTGTCGCAGTATCGCCCGGCGCCGGCTTTGGCGAGCACGGCGAAGGCCATGTACGCATTGCGCTGGTCGAAAACGAGCAGCGCATCCGCCAAGCCGCCCGCAATATCCGGCGCTTTCTTGAAACAGGCCCGGAAATGCTGCACAACGTCGTTCCCATGGCGACGCGGCGTTAGTCGAGCGTCGCTTCACTCCCTTCGGGTTGGCGACGTTTTATGGCTGAGCCGCTGAAAGTGGGTCTTGCCGGGCTCGGAACCGTCGGCAGCGCCGTGATTCGTCTGCTGGACCAGGGGCGCGACAAACTGATGGCGCGCTGCGGCCGTCCCATCGAGGTCGTGGCGCTGACGGCCCGCTCCCGCGCTAAGAAGCGCGATTTCGACGTTAAAAAGTTTCGTTGGTTCGACGATCCGGTGGCGCTCGCGCGCGACCCCTCGATCGACGTTCTGGTCGAGGTCATCGGCGGGGAGGGCGATCCCGCCAAGCGCGCGGTCGAGACCGCGCTGAATTCGGGCAAGCCGGTGGTCACCGCCAACAAGGCTTTGCTCGCGCGTCACGCTCAAAAGCTCGCCGTGCTCGCGGAACGGCATGGCGTCGCGCTTAATTTCGAGGCCGCGGTCGCCGGCGGCATTCCGATCGTGAAGACGCTGCGTGAAGGTCTCAACGGCGCATCGTTCACGCGCATCTACGGCATCCTCAACGGCACCTGCAATTATATTCTCACCCGCATGGAGCAGGACCGCGTTGCCTTCGCCGACTGTCTGAAGGAGGCGCAGCGGCTTGGCTATGCGGAGGCCGATCCGACATTCGACGTCGAGGGTCACGATACCGCGCAAAAGCTCGCCATCCTGGCAAGTCTCGCCTTCGGCACCAGGATCGATCCCGACGCGGTCTATGTCGAGGGCATTTCCTCGATCACGCTGGCCGATCTCGATGCCGCAGCCGAGCTGGGATACCGCGTCAAACTGTTGGGCGTAGCGGTGAAGACGGAAGCAGGCATCGAGCAACGCGTTCACCCGACCATGGTGCCGAAGGATTCCGCCATCGCCCAGGTCATGGGTGTCACCAACGCGGTCACGGTGGACGCCGAAGGTCTGGCGCCGATCACCCTGGTCGGTCCGGGAGCCGGCGGGGCGGCGACGGCCTCGGCCATCATCGCCGATCTTGCCGACATCGCGCGTGGCGTCGTGACGCCGCCATTCGGTCGTCCGACCGCGCGCATGACCGCGATCCGCAAGGCGCCGATGCAGCACCACGAAGGCGGCTATTACATTCGTCTTCTGGCGCGCGACCGGCCGGGCACCGCGGCGACCATCGCGCGGCGTCTGGCGCAACAAAAGATCTCGCTGGAATCGATCGTGCAGCGCCACGCCGCAGGTTCGCGCGGCGCCGCTCAGCCAGGCCGGTCCGGCGAAGCGGTGCCCGTGATTATGATTACGTATGCTACCAGCGAGGATGCCGTGCGTAAGGCGTTGGCCGCGGTCCGCCGCGACCGTGTCATATCCGGACGGCCGCAGGTCATCCGGCTCGAACGAGCCTGATTGGAGATACGCCGCATGTCATCGAAATCCGGCCGAACGCAACAGGACCTTGAACGCGCGCTGTCGCTCGAGATCGCCCGGGTGACCGAACGCGCCGCGGTCGCCGCGGCGCGCTTGCGCGGGCGCGGCGCGAAAGAGCAATCGGACCAGGCGGCCGTCGACGCCATGCGGCGCGAGTTGGGCATGCTTGCGATCGACGGCACGGTTGTCATCGGCGAAGGCGAGATGGACGAGGCGCCGATGCTGTTCATCGGCGAGAAACTCGGCACCAGGCACGGCCCGAAGGTCGATATCGCCGTCGATCCGCTGGAAGGCACTACCCTGTGCGCCAAAAACATGCCCGGCGCCATCGCAACGCTGGCAGTGGCCGAAGACGGCACGCTGTTGCACGCGCCCGATATTTATATGGACAAGATCGCGGTCGGTCCCGGCTATTCCAAAGGCGTGGTCGATCTCGATGCGCCGGCCGACGACAATATCCGCAAGCTCGCCAAGGCCAAGGGCGTCAAGCCTGAGGAGATTACCGCCATGATCCTCGATCGGCCGCGGCACGCCGACCTAATCGCCGCGGTGCGCAAGGCCGGCGCGGCGGTAAGCCTGATCAGCGACGGCGATGTCGCCGGCGTCATTCACACCGCCGATCCCGACAAGACCGGCATCGACATCTATCTCGGCATCGGCGGCGCGCCGGAAGGCGTCCTCGCGGCAGCGGCGCTCAAATGCATCGGCGGCCAGATGCAGACCCGGCTGATCGTCGATACCGACCAAAAGCGCGAACGTGTCGCCAAAATGGGCATCAAGGACCCGCGCCAGAAATACGAGATCGAGGACATGGTGCGCGGCGATTGCCTGTTCGCCGCGACCGGCGTCACCGACGGCCGCATGCTGCGCGGGGTACTGTTCGGCAAGGATGTGATCGAGACCGAAACGGTGGTGATGCGCTCGGCGAGCGGCACCGTGCGCTGGATCAGGGCCGAGCATCGCAAGCTTGATAAGTTTTCTTAAGCTCTTATCTGCGGCGGCTGACGCGGGGTCTTTATCTCCAGTTTTGTCGCCAAATGCATTCTACAATCGGTCAGATGACTGAGAGTCGCTTATTTCTTGGCGTCGAAAACTCGGCGACCGGGCGGACTTGGCGCGACCGGCTCGACGAGCGCGGCGCCGTGCGCGCGCTCGACATCGCGCAACGCCACGAGCTTCCGGAGCTGTTGGCGCGCATCCTTGCCGGCCGCAACATCGAAACCGATGCGGTCGCAGCGTTTCTCGATCCGACCATCAAGCACGCGATGCCCGATCCGCATGTACTGACCGCCATGAAGGAGGCGGCGGAGCGCATCGCCGACGCCGTGACGCGCGACGAAAGCGTCGCCATTTTCGGTGACTACGACGTCGATGGCGCCACCTCGGCCGCGCTCTTGGCGCGCTATCTCCGCCAATGCGGTCTTGCGCCCATCATCCACATTCCCGACCGCCTGTTCGAAGGTTACGGCCCGAATGTCGAAGCGGTGCGGGCGCTGGCCGAGCGTGGGGCAAAGCTACTGGTTTGCGTCGATTGCGGCACGACCAGCATCGAGCCGCTCGTGGAAGCAAAAAGGCTCGGTCTCGATACGGTGGTCATCGATCACCATCAGGCCGACGAAGAGTTGCCGCCCGCGGTCGCTATCGTCAATCCGAACCGCCGCGACGATCTTTCGGGGCTCGGCCATCTCGCCGCGGTAGGCCTGACCTTCATGACGGTCGTCGCGCTCAATCGGGTGCTGCGCGGGCGCGGTTTTTGGCATGCCGGGCGGCCCGAGCCCGATCTCCTGGCGTTACTTGACGATGTGGCGCTCGGCACTGTGGCCGACGTCGTGCCGCTCATCGGGCTCAATCGCGCTTTTGTCGCCAAGGGTTTGATTGCGCTGCGCCGGCGCGAGCGGGTGGGCCATGTCAGCCTGATGGACGTGGCGCGGCTTACCGGGCCGCCGGAGGCCTGGCATCTCGGGTTTTTACTCGGGCCGCGGATCAATGCCGGCGGGCGCATCGGCCGCGCCGATCTCGGCGTCAAGCTTCTACTCGAGGACGATCCGATCGAAGCCGCCAAGATCGCCGGCGAGCTCGATCGGCTCAATCAGGAGCGCCAGGCGATCGAACAGGGGACGCTGGCGCAGGCCGAAGCCGAGGCGAGCGCCGCGTTGGGTCTTGAGGAAAAGGGCGCCGTCGTCGTCACCGCCGCCGAAGGCTGGCATCCCGGAGTCGTCGGTATTGTTGCGGGACGGCTGAAGGAAAAATTCGGCCGTCCTGCTTTTGCCATCGCGCTCGAACCCGGCGGCATCGGCACCGGCTCTGGCCGCTCCATCGCCGGCGTCGATATCGGCCGTGCGGTGCGCCGCGCCGTGAGCGATGGGCTTTTGCTCAAGGGCGGCGGCCACGCCATGGCGGCCGGCGTCACCTTGCGCAAGGGCGCGCTCGCGGAGCTGCGCGCATTTCTTGAAGCCACGCTCGGCGCCGACGTGGAAACGGCGCGGCGTTCCAGCGGGCTCATGATCGACGGCGCCGTCACCGCCGCGGCTGCGAACGCCGAGCTTATCGCCATGATCGAACGCGCCGGGCCGTTCGGATCGGGCAATCCCGAGCCGGTGATTGCGCTGCCGGCACATACGGTGACGTATGCCGAGGAGGTCGGCCAGGCCCATGTGCGGGTGCGGTTGAAGTCCGCAGACGGCTCCGGCCTCAACGCTATCGCCTTTCGCGCCGCAGGCCAGAAGCTCGGCGTGGCGCTGCGCAATAGCCGCGGCCAACGCGTGCACGCCGCCGGCACCTTCGCGCTCGACCGCTGGCAGGGCGAGGAGCGCGTGCAGTTCAAGCTCACCGACATCGCGCCGGCGGAAGCCTTTACAGGACGCCCGTAAGATCTCAGGGCTTACTCGCACACCAGACGCCGTGCGCCTCACGCATCATGTCGTCTGGATTGTCAAACTCGCCAAGCGGACCCAGATCTTTCTTGCCGGTCGAATCGTAAAGCCAATACCAATCATAGCTGCCGCCGAGGAGAAAATAGCGGTGCGCCAGCACGACGAGATCGTCCCGGTATTTGTTCGGGCAGAAATTCAGCACTAAAAGGTCGTTCGCGGGCGTGACGTAGTGTTCGTCGCTGCTGCGGGTATCGAATACATGTAGCGCGCCCGAAGTGGCCCAGCCAGGGGTGAGGAAATAGAGCCGCCGGCCGTCCGAGCTGAACTGCTTCTGACGAAAATCGCAGAGCTGCTGTTCCGGTACGCCTTTGTGGCCTTTGAGCAAAAGCTTGTCGCCACTGCCGTCGACATTGATTTGGCGCAGCTCGTCGGGCCGCGGCGCGATGGTGCAGACCTGACTGGTATCGTAGCCACGGACGGTCCGGCCGCGACCCTGCCGTGTGTAGATGACGTAGGCACCGTTCGGGGCAAGCACCGGATCGACGTCCATTTCCGACGCGGTGAGCTTGATTTTGGCGCCATTGCGCTCAAGAAAGATATTGCCGGCGTCACTATAGACGCGTGGTGCGGCGCTCTGCGCCAGGCCGAGGCTTGGCAGCAGGATTAACGGCAGCGTGGCTATAACCGCCAAGACAATGCGGTGCCATTTCATCAGGAATCTCGGCAAAGCGTTCGGTGGACGGGCGGATCGTCCGATAGCATCTTGGCACGGGCCACCGGAGGCGGCTATCTGTCGCGATCCAAATCATTGTGGATGCATTTAGGGAAGCGAAATGGCCAAGCTCAACCTCTCCGTGGCGGTCGGCGATTACGACCGTACCCGCGCCTTGATAGACGGCACCGTACAGATCGACGGTGTCGATCCGGTCTATATGACGCTGGTGCCGGAGGAGATTTTCTTCCGCGCCTTCCGCGCCGCCGAATTCGACATCTGCGAATTGTCGCTGTCGAGCTATACCGTCAAAACCGCGCTGAAGGATTGCCCGTATATCGCGGTGCCCGCCTTCGTGTCCCGCGCCTTCCGCCACACCGCGGTTTACGTCCGCACCGACCGCATCAAGAAACCGCAAGACCTCAAGGGCCGCAAAGTCGGCGTGCCGGAATACCAGCTCACCGCCAACGTCTGGGCGCGCGCGTTCCTCGAGGACGATTATGGCGTCAAACGCTCGGACATCAATTGGATCCGCGGCGGTATCGAGGAGGCGGGACGGCCGGAAAAGATCAGCGTGAAGCTGCCGCCGGGCGTGCGGCTCGATAATGCGCCGGAGGGCGCGACGATTTCAAAATTGCTCGAGGCCGGCGAGATCGACGGCTTTATCGCGCCGCGGCCGCCGACGCTGGTCGAGAAGGGTCATCCCCATATCGGCTGGCTGTTTCCCGATCCGGTCGCAGTAGCGAAGGATTATTTCAAGCGCACCGGATTTTTCCCGATCATGCATGTTCTCGGCATTCGCCGTGAACTTGCCGAGAAGCATCCTTGGCTGCCGAGCGCGGTGTACAAGGCGTTCGAGCAGGCCAAGGAAGCCGGCTTACGGAAATTATCCGACACGTCCGCCACCAAAGTCACGCTGCCCTTCGTCGAGGAGCGGCTTAAAGAAGCCCGCGATCTGATGGGCCACGATTTCTGGTCGTATGGCGTCGGGCCCAACCGCAAAGTGCTCGATTATTTTCTGGCGCAACATCACGCCGAGGGCTTGTCGCCGCGCCGGGTTTCGGTCGACGAGTTGTTTCATCCGGCGACATACGAGACGTTCAAGCTGTGACCGAATTTGTCCCACGCTTGAAAGCGCGGGACATGCGGTCTCAAATCCGGTCCGGAAACTTGATGATGAAGTTGTCGTGGTTCGGCATCTTCACCTTCGGCAGGGTCTGCGCGTTCATCACCTCGTCCTGCGGGATGAGGTTGTTGGCCGCGAACAGATAAGCGCAGAGCGCGTAAACTTCGTCGTCGCTGAGCGTGTGCGGCGAGGTCCACGGCATGGCGCGGCGGATGTAATCGAACAATGTCGTCGGCCATGCCCAGAAATTGGCGATGGTCTTGGTCGAGGAGATACCGTCCGCGGTGAGCGATGGATTGCCGACCAGCGTCGGGTTCGGTCCGCCCTTGCCGTTCGGGCCGTGGCAGAGGCTGCAGCCCTTGTCGACGTAAAGTTTTGCCCCTTGCGCAGCCGTGCCGCTGCCGGGCGGCAGATTGGTGCCGTCCGGCAGAACGGTGATGTCCCATGGTTTGATATCGGCGTCGGTGATTGGCTTGCCCAAATGCGGGCTGTCGGCGGCAACCGCCGTTGTCGCTGCGAAGGCAAGCCAAAGGAGGCCTGCCGCGAGCGGCTTAAACATAGACATGTTTGATCTCCCCGCTGCTCGCAATGCCCCATGACGTAAGGCTGTTGTAGTGCTGGTTGGGAAAGCCGAGCACGTTCGGCACTTTCTTGGCCTCGCCGCGGGCGGCGACGAATTCGGCGCGTAGCGGCTGCGCTGCGCCGGACTCGTCCCAGGCGCGGCTGGTCAGCACTGCCGGCTGGCCGTCCCGGCGCCATGGCATGCGAAAACGGGTGAAGGCCTTGGCACTGACCGGCCCGTCGACCGCCGCTTCGCCCCAGCTCTTGCCGCCGTCTGCGGACACTAAAACCCTCTCGATGCGTCCGTTGCCGGAATAGGCGATGCCGGAAATCTCGTAAAAACCCGGTCCGTTGAGGCTATCGCCGAACGAGGGCCGGGTGATGAAGGATTTCACCTCGCAGACGAAGTAGAATTTATAGGCGTTGCCGTCCGGCAACAGCGGCGAGTAGTTGCGCGACTCGTAATAGGTCATCGCCGGCTGATCGACCGCTTTGAGGCGTCGCAAAAATTTTATGTTCATGTTGCCTTCGTAACCGGGCAACAACAGCCGCATCGGATAGCCGTTGCCGGGCATCAACCGCTCGCCGTTCTGGTAGAGCGCGATCATGGCGTCGTCGTAAGCCTTTTTCATAGGCACGCTGCGCGATACGGCAAGCGAGTCGGCGCCTTCGGCGACCAGCCAAATCGCTTTCGGATCAACGCCGGCCTCGTCAAGCAAGGTCGATAGCGGCACGCCGGTCCATTCCGCGCACGAACTTAGGCCATGCAGCGCTTGCACCGTTGCCTGGATCGGCTCGGGCGAGAACATCGGCGCGCTGTTGCCGCCGCATTCGACGAAATGCTTGCGCGTGACCATCGGATAGCGCAGCAGCGCGTCGACGGTGAATTCGAGCGGCTGTTTGACCATGCCGTGAATGACCAGCACGTGCTGCTCGGGATCGATGTCGGGAATGCCGGAATGCAGGATGGTGAAATGCACCGGGTTCGGCGTGATGGTGCCCTCGAGCATCTGCAGCGGCGCCCGGGCGTGCTGGGTGCGCGGATCGCCTTTGGGATCGCTCAGCGTGCGCACGACCTTGGCTTCGAAGCGCGACGGAGTCTGTAGCACCGGCGTCACGTTGCCGGGTTCCAGACTCCATTCCGGCTCTTGCAGCGGCTCCCCCGCGGCGCCGGTTGGTACGGCGGCACTGGCCAACGCGCCCGCAAAAGCGACGCTGCCGCCAAGCAGCGCGCGGCGGTGTAGTAGACCGTTGCCGGCAACTTGCTCGAGCGCAGGCGCGGCATATCCGCGCTTGGTTTTGCGCATGGTCTTCTCCCTATGAGCGGCGTCTTGCAGCGCCGTTTTACTGCGTCATTGAGCGGGCCATCGCCCGCCGCGCATGGTGCTACGTTCCGCTGCTGTTGTGAACAGGAAACGTGCCTGATTTATCGATTGGCGGCGCGGAACCGAACGCGCCGTTTCGTTCAATCACTTCCCCGGCAAGCGAAAGCATCGAACTCAGGTTTTGGCCGGCCTGAGCCGCACGTGGATGTTCTTCTCCTGCGTATAGGCCACCATCTCCTCAAAGCACTCTTCGCGGCCGATGCCGGACTGCTTGTAGCCGCCAAAGGGCGCGCCGAGGAAGTGCTTGGAGACTTCGTTGATCCAGACGAAGCCGGCTTGCACCGAAGCCGCGGTGCGGTGCGCGGTTGAAAGGTCGTTGGTCCAGATCGAAGCGGTCAGCCCGTATTCGACCGAATTCACCTGTTCCAGCATTTTGGCCGGGTCGCTCCATTTGAAGACGGCGAGAACGGGGCCAAAAATCTCCTCGCGCGCGATGCGCATGCTCGGCTGCACGTCGGCGAACACCGTGGGTTCGATGAAGAAGCCTTTGGCAAGCGCCGGGTCGGATGGCCTGCCGCCGCCGGTGAGAAGCCGCGCGCCTTCCTGCTTGGCGCTGTCGATGAAGCCCAGGATGCGCTCGTACTGCGTCTTGGAGATGATCGAGCCCATGGTGGTCGCGGGATCGGTGGCTATGCCGGGCTTATAGTGCGCGATCTTGGTTTTTACCTTGGCGAGCACGGCCTCGTAGATCTTCTCGTGGATGAAGGCGCGGCTGGTCGAGCCGCAGGACTGCCCGCACCAGGTGAAGTTCATGCCGCCGATGACGCCGTCGGCAACCTCGTCCGGGTCGGCGTCCGGATAGGCGATCAGCGCATTCTTGCCGCCAAGCTCCAGCATCACCGCCTTGAGCGTGTCGGATGCGGCTTTCATTACGGCGCGGCCGGTCGGTACCGAACCGATCAGCGCGATCATGGCGACGTCCTTGTGCGAGGCGAGCGCCGAGCCTGCTTCGCGGCCGCCGGGCACGAGATTGAACACGCCGGGCGGCAGAATGTCGCCAATCAGTTCGGCGAGCCGCAGCGACGACAGCGGCGCCTGTTCCGGCGGCTTCATCACCACGGTATTGCCTACCGCCAGCGGCGCCGCGGCTTTGCCGGCGCAGAACATGAACGGATGATTGAACGGAATGATGCGGCCGACCGCGCCGCGCGGCTCGCGCACGGAAAAATTCACCACGTCGGGTCCCATGGGGATCGACGAGCCTTTCATCTCAGTGACAAGCCCGGCGTAGAACTCGATCTGCGCCGCGGCGATGGTGGCGTCTTTGACCATTTCGGCGAACGGATTGCCGCAATCGGCCGCGTCGATCAGCGCGAGCTCTTCGGCATGCTCGCGCAGCACATTGGCGATGCGCTTGAGCATGCGCGCGCGTTCGAGCGGCGGTGTATCGCGCCAGGCCGGAAACGCCGCCTTCGCGGCGCCGACCGCGGCGTCGATATCGGCGGCGCCGCAATCGGCCACAGGGCCAAGCGATTCACCGGTGCCGGGATTGATCGCGTCCGCCGCCCGGCCGGACTTCGCCTTATGCCATTTGCCACCATAGAAGGCGTCGCGATGCTCGGGCAGATGCAGGGACTGCGCCTTGAGGGATTTGAGGGGAACTGCTTCGTTCATCGTGTCCTCCTGACATAGAAGTTTTTGCTTGCGCGTTTTGCGCGAATTCAAGATCCAACGGCGATCAGGGCCTTCAGGCTCGAAGCCGGGGCAATAAGGCCATCGCGTTGCCGCGGTCGATCGCCTCCCGATCTGCCTCCGACATTTCATCCTCGCTGAGATGGTGGACGCCGTCGGCGACCTTCACGAACGGGTAGTCGGTGCCGAACATGATATGGCTCAATGGCGCCATGACGCGCAGCGCAGCCATCGATCCCGCGGTGTCGGCGGCCGCCGTGTCGTAATAGAACTTGCGCAACGCCGCCAAGATACCGTCCGGCATGAACTTCGGGGCGTTCGGATGGCGGCCGACCGTGTCGATCATGCGACCGGCCAACATCGGCGTGGCGCCGCCGCCGTGGGAGAAGACCCAGTGGATGTCAGGATTATTGAAGACCGTGCCATTGACGAGAATGCTGGTGATCGTTCGCGTCGTCTCAAACGGATATTCGATGGCCTGCGGGGGCACGCCGGGCATCACGCTGGTGCAGCACTTCGACGTGGTCGGATGCGTATAGACGATGGCTTTGCGGCGATTGAGCTCGGCAAAGACCGTCGCGAAACTCGGATCGCCGAGATATTTGCCGTCATAGGAGCTCAGTAGGCCGATGCCGTCCGCTTTAAGGGTGTCGAGCGCATATTCAATTTCCGCAAGGCTGCCTTCGGTATCCGGCAGCGGTACTGTTGCGAACAGTCCGTAGCGGCCGGGATAATTCTTGATTTGCTCTGCGGCATAATCGTTCCACATGCGCGAAAGACGGCGGGCGGCGGCAACGTCGCCATACCAGGGGCCGGGGGTGGTCACGGAGACGATGGCGGTAGCGATGCTGTTGGCATCCATGACGTCGAGCGATTGGCGCGGCGTCCACGACAGCAGTTGATTTGCCGAAACCGCACCGTGCACGAAATTGAGGCGCTCATGCTCCTCTTTCATGTAGGCCGTCGGCATGAAGTGGTGGTGCACGTCGATCCGCTTCGCGGCGGGTTTTTGCGCGAGCGCACGGCGCGCGGGAAATGCCGCCGCGGCCGCCAAGCCCGTCGCCAAGCCGGTCGCCAAGAATTGCCGGCGGCCCATGCAGCAGTCGCAAGGCGCCGAAAATACTGCCATCCTCGTCCCTCCGCGGGAGCGTAGGCCGTTTGATCAGCTGCCTGCGCGCGTCATCGCTGCCGTCATGACCGCGGTGTAGCCGGGCTCGACCCGCACATCGACGACGGCGACCTGGCCGGCATCGACCGCGGCAATAGCCTTTTCCAGCGCTCCGGCTAGATCGCCAGGCTTGGTGACCGGACCGAAGCCAACCGCGCCCTGGGCGCGGCCCATGGCGGCGAGATCGACTTCCGGATCGGACATGCGCTGGCCGATCCACTTGTTCTCGACCGGCCGGTTGCGCGCGCGTGCCATGCGCTCCTGGTGCAGTTCGTCGTTATAGAACGAGCGGTTGTTGGCGAGCACGAACAGCAGCGGAATTTTATAGTGCACCGCCGTCCACACCGCGGTGACGCCCATCAGAAAATCCCCGTCGCCGCAGATCGCAATCGGCAGCCTTCCAGTGCCTTTGAGCGCCAGCGCGGCGCCGACTGAAATGCCCGGGCCACCGCCAACACCGCCGCCGCCGTCGGAGCCGACATAATCGAGCGGATGACGGAACGTGATCCAGCTGTCGTCCCATGACAGCGGCAGATGCGTGTAGGTCACCGGCCGATCGCCCAGGACTTTGCGCAAGCTGCGCGCAATATGTTCGTTGGTGAAGCCGTCCGGCTCCTTGTCGGAGATTTTACGCGGGCTCGGCATCGCATGCGGCTTGGCGCTTTTGCCGACTTCCTTGACCAGTTCCGGCACCACGAGATCGGGATCGGCCGACAGAAGAAGATCGACCGGCGGCAGAGCCTGATGATCCATGCTCCAGCCGTTGTGGATACGATGGTCGAGCGAAACCTGGATCACTTTGGCCGATGGTGTCGGGCCGAAATAGCGCAGCGCACCGGCGAGATCGACCCAGTCGAGGCTGAGTACGACGTCGACGTTTTTCAAACCCTCGACGCTTTCGGGATTGATGGCGCGCGGCGAACCGAGATAGAGCGGATGGTCGGTCGGGAACGTCGCGCCGATTTTCAGATCGGTGACGACGCGCGCATTGAGCGCTTCGGCGAGGGCGACGCGCGCGTTCCAGGCATCGAGATCGCGCGACGCACGGCCGGCCAGGATGAGAACCTGCTTGGCGCCTTTGAGCATGGCTGCGGCCTCGCGCACGACCTCGGCCGGCGCCGCGGTCGAAACCGTCGGCATGTAGCGCGCCACATCGATCGTCGGCAGTTGCTCGGATACTTTCGCTTCCTGCAGCTCGGCATCGAAATTGATGTAGACCGGGCCATGCGGCACGGTATTGGCGATCCAGGTGCCGCGCAGGATGGCTTCACGCGCTGCACCGGGTGACGCCGGCTGATCGTCCCATTTGGTGTATTCGCGAATGAGCGCCCCTTGGTCGCGCGCTGTGTGGATCCAGTCGATCCAGGGCCGGCGCTTGACGGCGTCGACCGGACCGGTGGCGCCGAGCACCACGACCGGCATGCGGTCGCACCAGGCGTTGAACATCGCCATCGACGCGTGCATCAGCCCGACATTGGAGTGCACGGCGGTGACCATCGCCTTGCCGGTGACCTTGGCATAGCCGTGGGCTATGGCGACGGCGGCTTCCTCGTGCAGGCAGAGAAGCATTTGCGGCTTGGTATTGCCGAGGTAATTGACGATCGAGTCATGCAGCCCGCGATAGCTCGCGCCAGGCGTGAGCGCGATATAGGGAATATCGAGCGAGCGCACCGCTTCGGCGATGACGTCCGAGCCAAAGCCGGGCGCATTGGCGCCGGCCGGGGTCGGGCGTTCGACCGCGGCAACGGCGGGATCGGCATTGGTGGCGCGAGCGGTCGCAGATTGGGACGGCGTCATTGCGGGCATTTCCTCATGATCAGGCTTGGAGGGATGGGTCGGGCCACATCCAATCGGATCATGCGCCTTTGCGCAACCGGGCGAGAAGTCCCACGCCTGCATAGCCGTCCGCCGGTTTAATATCGGCTTTGCGCTGATAATCGCGCACCGCAAGCGTCGTGGCGAGGCCGAGGCGGCCGTCGGCCCCGCCGGTATCGAAGCCGAGCGCGGTGAGCCGGCGCTGGATTTCCTGGATCTCAGCGAGGGTAGGAGGCGGCTCGCTGCCCGGGAACGTCTGCACGAAAGGTGCACCGCCGGCGCAGCGGTCGCCCAGATAGCAGAGCGCCAGCGCATAGGCCGTCGACGGGTTGTAGCTCTTCGCGGCGAAGAAATTCGGACCCAAGAGGAAGGCGGGGCCGCCCGGCGCAGGCACCCACGGCCGCGCCATCGCGTTCGGCTGCGGGAAGGGAGCGCCATCGGCGCGCGTGACGCCGCGTGCCTGCCATGCGGCGTAGCTGCGCG
>Ga0182024_10009133_pt1 | contig 20618 bp, 17 predicted proteins | sample P32metaG_FD_120480 | JGI IMG/M metagenome (GOLD analysis project Ga0182024, IMG submission 120480) | Permafrost microbial communities from Stordalen Mire, Sweden - P3-2 metaG (Illumina Assembly) | ecosystem: Environmental > Terrestrial > Soil > Wetlands > Permafrost | place: Sweden: Stordalen... | reverse complement strand
TCCTTATTACACCGTTTTTGCACGCGCAAGAGCCCTTATTCGACCTTATTATCGCCAATGGGCGCGTTGTGGACGGCACGGGCGGGCCGTGGTATTACGCCGATGTTGCCATTAAAGGCGACACCATAGCCGCCATCGGCAAGCTCGATCCGAAGAGCGCCGCCCGCACAATCGACGCAAAAGGCATGGTTATCTCGCCTGGATTCATAGACATCCATACGCACGCGCGCCGCGGCATTTTCCTTGACCCTTCAGCGCAGAACTACATCCGCCAAGGCGTGACCACGCTAATGGAAGGAAACGACGGCAGCTCCCCGCTTCCGATCGCTAAATTTCTAGCCGATGTAGCCGCCGCGCACCCCGCGCCAAACTTCGGGACTTTCGCGGGGCAGGGGACGATCCGGCAGCAGGTGATGCAGCTTGTCAACCGTCCCGCGACTGCCGATGAGATTGAAAAGATGCGGGTGCTGATGCGGCAGGCGATGCTCGATGGAGCGTTTGGAATGTCGACCGGCCTATTCTACGTGCCCGGAAATTTCACGCCGCCCGATGAAGTGATCGAAATTGCGAAAGTGGCGGGCGCGATGGGGGGCATGCACATATCGCATATGCGCAACGAAGCCGCGCAAATCATCGACAGTGTGAAAGAAACCATCCGCATCGGGGAAGAAGGACACATGCCGACGCAGGTTACGCATCACAAGGTTATCGGCGGCGCGAACTGGGGTCTCAGCAAGCAGACTCTGGAACTGGTGGAGCAGGTGCGGGCGCGCGGCGTGGATGTGTCGATCGACGCCTACCCTTACACTGCGTCGAGCACAGGCACGATGGCGCTTATTCCCCAATGGGCGCAGGAGGGCGGGCAGAAGGCGCTGGTCGAACGGCTCAACGCTCCCGCGCAACGGGCGCGCGTCAAAGCGGTGGTGGTCGACAACATCAAGAACGATCGCGGCGCGGGCGATCCGGCGAATGTCGTGATGGCGAGCTGCGGGTTTGACAAATCGCTGGCCGGAAAAAGTCTCGCGGACATCACGAAGGATCGAGGGCGCGCCGTTAACTTTGAGAACGCGGCCGAGACGCTGCTCGAAATCCAGACGGCGGGCGGCTGTTCGGCGGTGTATCACGCGATCAGTGAAGAAGACGTCGAGCGCATTTTGAGATATCCATTCACGATGATCGGCTCCGATGGAGAGATCCCGCAGTTCGGCGTTGGCGCACCGCATCCGCGCAGTTATGGGACGTTTGCGCGCGTGCTCGGCCGGTATGTTCGCGAGCGGCACACGTTGACGCTCGAGGACGCGGTTCATCGCATGTCGGGACTGCCGGCGACACGATTAAAACTCTACGATCGCGGCCTGCTGCGGCCGGGGATGAAGGCGGATGTAGTGGTGTTCGACGCGGCGACGGTCGCGGATAAAGCGGAGTTCGCGAAGCCGCATCAGTATGCGGTGGGATTTAGAGATGTCGTGATTAACGGGAAGCTCGTGATTCTCGGAGGCGAGCTGACGGCGGAGAGGCCGGGGAGGGTGTTGTATGGTCCGGCGAAGCAGTAGTTATCCTTTCGCGGCACAGGCCGCGCGTTCGTAAGGCTTGTCGCGGGCGTTCCACCCGATCGGTTAGTCCCCTAAGGGAACGGGATTGATCTAAGGCTCGATATATATGCGAACGCGGTTGCTGGTCTGGGTGCCTACTTCCAAATACAATTCCGCGGGTCCGGAGTTGACGATTTTGGGGACTTCAATCTCGATGAGATAATAGCCGATGTAGGGCGCGAGGACTGCTTTGGTTACTTCGACGGGCTGGCGGTCGAGGTAAGCGACTACGGTGGCCGCCACTTTGGGGGGATTGTCTACAGGAGCGGGCAGGCCCGTCGGCCAGTCCGGGGTGACACGGCCGAGGCCGGTCGAAAGGATCTGAATATGGCCGCGCGAATGGGCCGGCGTCATGGCGTCCAGCATGATTCCAGTTTCCGCGTCGAGAAGCATCGGCGATCCGTCGGGTGAGACGAAAATCGCGGGGGCGGCTGTTTCGAGCGGCACGGAGGGAAGAGTCAGTTGACGGTCGCCGGAAGACACCGCGAGCGAAACGCTGGAGCCGCGCGCCTCAAACGGGATCTGGATCTGGGTTTCAGTATCGGTGGACGCGAGCACGGCGGCTTGCAGGCTGCCGGCTTGCGCCGTCACTTGCGCGGATGTCACGCGCGCGCCGGCCACGCTGACGAGTGAACCGGGCGCCGCGGCGCGAGCCACGAAATCGGCGGTGCTGACGACTCGCGGATCGCGGAACCGATGCGGGGCGAGCGTAGAATAAACACCGTAGCCATCGACGGCGGCCCATAACTGATTAGCTCCGTCGTCGAGCTTTACGTCTGTCACGGGAGCTTGGGGAAGGCCGGCGAGCTGGGTCCAGGAGACGGTGGCGCCTATAGTGGCAAGGTCGGCCGAAGCGTAAAAGACTCCACGGTCGGTGGCAATATAGACCGCGGCACTCGTTCGGTCGGCGGTCACGCCATGAACGGCTGCGCTGGGGAGATTTCCGGTCATATCGTCCCAGTTCGCGCCGCCGTTGATGGTACGCAGAAGGTGGACTCCCACGGCAGCGATGGCGATTCTGGGGTCGGCGGGGTCCGTCCAAAAACGTTGGACTGAACCACCTTCGGAAAACGTGTAGGGGGGCAAATAGGTTTTGCCGCCATCGATCGAAACCAGCAGTTGGGCGTCGGTGGTTCCAAGATAAACCATTTGTTCAGACCATTTGACAGCGCTGACCTTGATCCGTCTGGTGACGCTCAGGGCCTGGCGGAGGCCTTGCTCCTGCATCAGATCGGAATTGTCGGCAGGCAGCCAAGCCAGCTTCTGCCCGGGCTGCCATTCGACGGCGGTTAAGTCGCGAAGTCCCAGGCGGGCGCCGTGGTCGCCGGAGGGAAGACTCAACAATCGCGCGGCGGGAAGATTGGGCAAGCCCTGATTCAGGCCGCTCCAGGATTTACCACCGTCGACGGTCCGAAACACGCCGGACGCGTTGGCGACGACCGCCTCATCCTCATTCGCGGGAGAAACGGCCAGATCGCGCAGGGGGCCGCCGATGATCGAGGTATTGCGAAAGGCCGTCAAATTGTCCCAACTGGCGCCGTCGTCATCCGACTTATAGACGAATTTCGCGAAAGAGTAGAGACGGGCCGAATTGGTACGAGCGGAGCGGGTGACGGCTCCAGATTCGGGAAGCGACGCCGCGCCGGAGCGGGCGACGGGCGCCGGAGCAGCAGCGGAAGAAGGCTGCCAGGTTTCAAAATCGTTGGTTGCGAAGACGGTGCCGGAGGCGGTGCGGATCAGGAGCTGAGATCCGTCGGCGGAGTACCTGACGCGGTCGACGGGGCCGGTGGCGAGGCCGGCGAGCGAGCGGTCGATGAGGGCGTTGCCGATTTGACGCCAGGAAGAAGATTGGGGCCCGGGATTTTGGGCGTGGAGACCCAGCGCGAGGCAGAGTGTGGCTGTCAGGACACGTACTGTGGCGCTTTTATCCATCCGACTCGTCCATTGTACCCTTTATGATCGGCAGATCCGCTCAGAAACTACTGATTACAGTGTATTCCGTTACAAATTTCTCTCTTAGGCCGAATACATGCTTGCAATTTTAGTGTTAGACTAAATTTTCGCCGCGGTTCCCCCGATGGGGAATCAAGGTGATTAGTGTATTTATGCCCGTTCGGAGACGCGCACTTACGGCGAAGTTGTCGCTGCTTTTGGCGGCTACGACCGCAGTGTGTCTGGGGCAATTTCCACCTCCCTCCGATTCCGGCCAGTACGCCGCCAAGGTTTTGACGATGAGCGGGCAAGTGTCGGTACTCAAAGATACGATCCTTTATGCCCTGACGGATGGCGGCGCGGTGCAGGTACAGCAGATGATCGTCACCGGACCGGACGGGCACGCGACCTTTCAAGTGTCGGATGGCAGCACGTTCGAAGTGTTTCCAAATTCTCACCTGGTGTTCCGCAAGAACGCATGGAACGTGAAGGATTTCCTCGATCTTCTAGTGGGGCGAATCCGTGTGCACATCGAGCACTTCGGAAATGTTCCGAATCCGAATCGGGTTTTTACGCCGACGGCGGTCATTTCGGTGCGCGGCACGACGTTCGACATCACGGTCGACGAAGACGACGAGACGACTACGGTGGAAGTGGAGGACGGACTGGTGGAGGTCCGCCACGCGCTGCTGCCGTCGGAAAATGCGAAGATGCTGGGACCGGGCGACACGCTCAAGGTCTACAAGTCGCAGCCAATCGCACAAAGCGGGTGGGACAAGGGAACGATTTTCCGCTGGGCCGTGAGGGCGGTGCAGGATGCGGCGAATGTCGCGTCGATCCGGATTACGCGCGGAGCGTTGGGTACGGCCGGATCGTCATCAGGGACTGGGGTCGGAGATTCGGGGAAGGCCCCACCTCCCACACCTCCTGCGCCGCCACCTCCGCCGCCTCCACCAGGGCATTTTGTGGGCTCCTCGGACCCGGCTCCGCAGCATCGCACGGCGGGCGCGGTGATTCGGGTGGCGGCGAAACGTACGATCGTCTGGCTGGGTAAGTTCACCGGGCTTACTCCGGCGTTTTCTCCCATGCAAGCGCATCTGGTGTTCTAGTTCCCCAGTGTTCCGTGAGAGACTGATGGGTGGGCCACGACGCATGAAGCTTTTTCTCCCGGTACTCCTCATCACTTTGCCGGCTCTTGCGCAGACTACAGGTGTCGCGACGCCGTGGGACACCACGCCGATGATCGCGTCGCTGTCGGCGCAGGCGGCGCGGTTGAAACCGATTCTGGATCAGTTGACGCCGATCGAATGGGTGCAAAAGGGCGCTCCCGACGCTTATATCGCGCAGTGGAAAGGCGCGGAGGCGGAGCTGGGATTTCTGGGCGATTCGGCGAAGGCACTGGAGAAGCAGCCGGAGCGGTTGACACTGGCGCTCGACACCTATTTCCGGTTGCAGTCCTTGGAATTGAGGCTCAATTCGCTGGTGGAGGGCGTGCGGAACTATCAGAATCCGGCGGTGGGCGATCTATTGATCGGCGTGGCGGCGGAGAATTCGGCCAACCGAGATAAGCTGCGGCAATACATCACGGATTTGGCGGTAACCAAGGAACAGGAGTTCGAGATCGCCGATAAAGAAGCGCAACGCTGCCGGGGGGTGCTGTCCAAACAGACTCCGCCGAAACCGGCCGCGGCGAGGAAGAAAACAACACAACCGGATTGAGCAAACATGACCGAGACAGCTACATTCACGTGCAACATCTGCGGCGAGCCGTCGACCGCGATTTGCGTTCACTGCACCAAAGACGCATGCCCCAATCACTGCTGCGAAAAATGCGGACGGTGCAGCGACTGCTGCCAGTGCGATTTCCGGCGGCAGCAGGATTAATTTGATCCAGGTTCACGGGCATCGCGGCGCGCGCGCGGTCCTGCCCGAGAATACGATCGCGGCGTTTGAATATGCGATCGGAGTGGGCGTCGACGCGATCGAAATGGACGTGGTGGTCTCGCGCGACGATGTGGTGATTGTCTCGCACGATCCTTATTTGAAGTCAGGCACGTTTATCCGCACGCTCACGGCTGTGGAGACCGGACTGCCGACGCTCGATGAGGTGCTGGCGCTCGACGGGGCGTTTCTTTTTAACATTGAGGCGAAGGTGTCGGAGCATACGCCGCCGAATTTCGCGGAGCTAGCGCTGGCAGTGATTCGCGCGCATGCGGTGGAAGCGCGCATTATTTTCCAATCGTTCGACTTTGCGATTCTCCATCGCATGAAGCTGCTGGCGCCGGAGATCACGCTGGCGGCGCTGTGGGAGGGCGCGGCGCGGAGTTTTGTAGAGATCGCGAGAGAGGCCGGCACGAAGATCGTCGCGCCGGAGTATGTACTCGTCACCGAAAATGAAGTTCGCAAGGCTCACGAGGCAGGGATTCGCGTAATCCCGTGGACGGCGAATACGCGGGAAGATTGGACGCGGCTGATCGCGGCGGGGGTGGACGGGATTATCACCGACGATCCCGCGGCTTTGATTGCGTATTTAGGACGCTGAGCCATTCTTCGACACGTCCGCGAAGGTTGCCGTCGTCCGGAAACAGATCGCCAATGACGGCTACCGAATCGGCCCCCGCGTCAATCACGCTTCGCGCGTTGGACCTCGTTATTCCGCCAATCGCAACCAAAGGCCGGGCGGTCGAGGCGCGGAGGCGACGCAAGTTATCAAGCCCAACAACAGGATCGGAGTTGAGCTTCGACGACGTTCCGAAAATCGGGCCGAGTGCGAGATAGTCCGCGGGTTGAGTCGCGGCTGCGCGGAGTTGGCCCTCGTTATGGGTGGAGAGGCCGATGAAGGCGCCGTCGCCCAGAACGCGGCGGGCGTCCGAGGGTGAAAGATCGTCCTGGCCCAGATGCAGCGCGGCGCCTAACAGCCCGGCAATATCGGCCCGATCGTTCAGGATAAACAGAGCATCCGCTTCGCGGCAGAGTGCGGCGACCTCCCGCGCCTGTTGAAACGTCTCCCTCGAAAAAAAACCTTTGTGGCGGAACTGGAGCATGCGCGCGCCGGCCTCGAGAATCCGGTCCGCGGCAGCGACGACATCGATCCCGCGGCGGGCCGCCGTGTCCGTGTCCAGGATTGGATAGAATAAGCTCAATCGCATTGGTTTTGAAGTTTCATCATAAATTACAAATTCAAGTTTAGAATTTTACAAGCATCAGCCATCATTGAGATAAGGAGGTCATTTGATGAATCCAAAAGCTTCCCGAATCGAAGCCTATCCTCACGTTCACCGGGAAGAAAGCGGTCCCTGCGCCGATACGTCCGGCACCGTCGTGGCAATGCGCCATGTGCCGGGATTCCAGGTGGTGGAGAATCATTACCCGGCGGGACTGGAGTTGACGAGTCACCGGCACGAGCATGCCCTGCTCAGCTATGTGTTGGCCGGACCTTACGCGGAATCGTATGGAAACAGCAGCAGCGTGATCTGTCCGGCGCGCGTGCTGCGCTATTTGCCGCCGGAACAGAACCACTCGAATGTGTTCGATGAGGGAACGCACTGCCTGATCGTCGAGGTGGAACCGGAGGCGCTGAAGCGGGTCGAGGAGCACTCTAAAGCGCTCGACCGGCCGGGCGAGATTCAGGGCATCGCGTCGACCTGGCTGGCCCAGCGGCTCTATCACGAGTTTCGCCAGGGCGATGGACTGGCGCTGGTATCGCTGGAAGGAATTTTATTAGAAATGCTGGCGGAAGGCGCCCGCCATTCCGGCGCGGACCGGGTCGCGGTGATCCCGCGCTGGCTGCACATCGCGAGGGAGTTTTTAGAAGCGAACTTCCTGCGCCAGGTGACCCTGGCAGAGATCGCGGGGGCGGCGGGTGTGCATCGGGTGCACCTCTCGCGCGAATTTCGCCGCTATTTCTCAACGACGGTCGGCGAGTTCCTGCGGCGCAAACGCATCCAGCATGCGTGCCACTTGGTCTCGACCACGGAGACGTCTCTCGCGGAGATCGCGATGACCTGCGGATTCTCCGACCAGAGCCATTTTTCAGCGACATTTCGCCGCCAGGTTGGATTAACTCCGGCGAGGTATCGCCAGACCGCGCATACCTAGCCGGCTGCGGCCAGGACTTCCGAGGGCTCCGGTTTGCCTCGCCTGGCGTAGCGAATGACCCCGTCCGGGCCAATCAGATAAACGGTCCGCTTCACAATCAGACCTTTCGCGTGATATGCCTCGCCTATCTTCTGGCCTTCGTCGGTTAGCAGGGGGAAGGGGTATTGATGATGGTCGCGGAATTTCGCGTGGGTCGCCGCATCCTGAGGATTGACCCCGAACACAACTGTGTTTTTCGACTGCGCGTCCTCCCATCGATCGCGAAATTCGCACAACTGCTTCGTGCACACCGACGTTTCATCGCGAGGATAAAAGACCAGCACGACGTTTTTCCCGCGCAGGGCGGCCAGCGAGACTTGCTTGCCATCCTGATCCGGCAGGGTGAATTCGGGCGCGCTCGTGCCGGCTGGAAGCGGATCGGAGAAGAGCCAATCGAGCATATCCCTCATTCGACAGCGTCGGACGCCGTGAAATAGGCGCAGTCGGGATGATGAAACACTAGCGCGCTCACGCTCGCCTCCGGGTCCATCATCATGCCTTCGGTGAGGCGCACGCCGATTTCATCGGGATTCAGCAGCTTCCAAATCCCTTGCTGATCGTCAAGGTTAGGGCATGCGGGATACCCGAAGCTATAGCGCTTCCCGCGATAGCGCGACGTAAAGCGCTCCTGCATCGTCATGGTGGGCGCATCGGGAAATCCCCAATCCTCGCGCATCCGGCGGTGCAGCCACTCCGCGCAACCTTCCGCGGTTTCGATGGCGAGCGCCTGTAGCGCATGCGCCATAAAAAATTCGCCGCGATCCTTCGCTTCTTCCGAACGTGCGCGAATCCCCTCGCCCGCGCTGACTACAAATATCCCCAGGTGATCGCGGCGCCCGTCTTGCGGGTCGAGAATATAATCGCTCAAGCACAGGCCATCGGATTTCGGCTGCCGTCCAAACTTGAAGACGTGAAGCGGGTTCGGACAACCTGGTTCAAAAAGCCGGATGGAGTTCCCATCGCGCTCCGCCTCGAAAAATCGCCACACCGCGTGGACCTTCAGAAGCTTTTCCGCCTCGCGCTTCACCTTCTCGACATCGTTGAATAGTTCCAGAGCCTTGGGATCGCGATCGGCGAGCAGTTTTTCGAAATTGCCCTTGAACCCCAGATGCCGCCCGTACAGCATGTACGGATTCATGTAACTCCACAGCTCCGCCAGGTTCGGCACCGCGCGCACGCGCCGATCCAGATAGGGCGCCAGGGGAATCGGAATTTGCGTGCGAACTTTGGGACTCCGCGTGGTCGCCGTATTGATCACCGGCGCGGCCTCCACGGGCACCGGACCGGCAGTCGTAAAGATATGCGTGCTGATCGCGATCTCGCGCGTCGCGGGATCCATCAGTTCATTCATGATGCTGAGTCCCGTCATCGCGTCCTTCGCATAAAAGGTCGGCGACGAATATGCGGGACCGATGCGCGTGATCGTGAACCGTTCCGACAGCGCCGCTCCGCCCACCAGCAACGGTACCTCGACGCCGTGATCTTTAAAATCCGAAGCCGTCGTCACCATCTGATGAGCGCTCTTGACGAGGAGACCCGAAAGTCCGATCGCGTCCGGCTTATGCTCCCGCCACGCGCGAATCAGATCCTCCGGCGGAACCTTGATACCGAGGTTAATCACCTGGTAGCCGTTATTCGACAGAATAATCTCGACCAGATTTTTCCCGATGTCGTGCACATCGCCTTTCACGGTCGCCAGCACAATTTTGCCGCGGATCGAGGACTCCGTCTTTTCCATGAACTGCTCCAGATGATTGACCGCGGCCTTCATCGCCTCGGCCGACTGAAGAACCTCGGCGACAATCAATTCATTGTTATTGAATAACCGACCTACCTCCGTCATGCCGGTCATAAGCGGACCATTAATAATGTTCAGCGCGCCCGCGCCCTCCGCGCGTTTGCGATCGAGGTCGGCGATCAGTCCGTCCTTGGTGCCCTCGATGATGTAGTTCGCCAGCCGTTCGTCCAGCGGCAGCTCCGCGGCCTTTTTCTTAACCTTTTTGCCCGCTTTTCGGAAGTGCTCGGCGACCGCAGCGATGTGGAATTGATTGATCGCCGCGCGCTGCTCGGCCGATTGCTCCCTCCAGTCTTCCGGCGCGTGAATCCCCGGCGGAGGCGTATTGAACAGAAGACTTTCCGCGAGCCGCCGTTCTTCGACAGGAATCGACGCGAAGCGTTCCAGCTTCTGCGCATTCACGATCGCCAGATCGAGACCCGCCTTCGTCGAGTAATAGAGGAACACCGAATTGACTACTTCGCGCGCCTCAGCAGGCAACCCGAAACTGATGTTCGACACACCCAAAATCGTCTTGACGTAAGGAATATGCTCTTTGATCAGACGGATCGCCTCGATGGTTTCGACCGCGCCGCCGATGTAGTTCTCATCGCCCGTCGCGCAGGGAAACACCAGCGGATCGATGATGATGTCCTCTTGCGCGATGCCGTATTTTTCGGTCAGCAGCTTGACAGAGCGTTCGGCGACCGCCAGCTTGCGCTCCCGCGTGAACGCCTGCGCCTGTAGCTTGTCTTCATCGATGGTGCCCACCACCAGCGCGGCGCCGTAAGCCTTCGCTACGGGACAGACGCGCTCAAATTTTTCTTCGCCGTCTTCGAGGTTGACCGAATTGATGATGCTCTTGCCCTGGCACCAGGTAAGCGCCAACTCCATTGCCGCGGCGTCGGTGGTGTCGATCATCACCGGGACCTTGATTTTCGGCATCAGCTTCGAGTAAAACGGCGCGACATCATTGATCTCTTCGCGATCGGACGATTGCAGGCACACATCGATAATGTGCGCGCCATTCTTCACCTGCCAGCGCGCAATCTCGCTCGCCTCTTCCCACTTCTCCTCGGCCACCATTTTCTTGAAGAGCCGCGATCCGATGACGTTGGTCCGCTCGCCGACAATCAGAGGCCGATTCGAATCTTCCGCCTCGATCAGCTCGATGCCGGAATAATAAGCGCGATGGGACGACGGCGGAGCCTTGCGCGGCACGCGCCCTTCGGCCATCTGCGCAATCGCGCGAATATGCTCCGGCGTGGTGCCGCAGCACCCTCCGACAATATTCAGCCACCCATGCTCGACAAACTTGTCGAGCTGCGTCGCCAGCGTCTCCGGCGTCTCCAGATACTTGTCCTCTTCGTTCGGCAAGCCCGCATTCGGATAGCAGGAAATCCGCGTGGTCGACATCTCCGCGAGCGTGCGGATGTGGTCCGTCATCAGGTCCGGACCCGTCGCGCAATTGAGGCCGATCGATAGCAAGTCATGATTGGCAACCGACGCATACAGCGCATCGACCGGCTGCCCTGCGAGCATCGCTCCCCAGCGCTCGACGGTTCCTGAGAGCATCGTCGGAATTTTGATGCCCCGCTCGCGCTCGAGTTTCTGAATCGCCAGCAGCGCGGCTTTGATGTTGCGCGTGTCGAACGCCGTCTCGATGAGCAGCAGATCCACGCCGCCGTCGAGCAACCCGGCCCCTTGGGCGTAGTAGCTGGTGCTCAGCTCGCCCATCGTGACATCGCCGCGCAGCGTGATAGATTTCGTCGTCGGCCCCATCGACCCAGCGACGAATCGCGGCTTCGCGTTAGTAGAAAACTCATCTGCCGCCTTGCGCGCGATTTGCGCCGCCAGCACGTTCAACGCATGCGTGTCGGACTCGCGCCCGAACTCAGCAAGGACAATCGGCGAGCCTTGAAAGCTGTTCGTTTCGACGATATCGGCGCCCGCTTCGAGATAAGCCCGATGTATCGCCTCAATCCATTCCGGATGCGAGCGGTTTAAAATTTCACTGCAATTTTCGAGGCCAAGAAAGTCTTCGATCGTCGGATTGTACGCCTGCAACATCGTCCCCATCGCGCCATCGATGATAAGAATGCGCGAGGCAAGGGCGTCGTCGAGTTGCTGCCGGCGAAGATTTTCCATGAAGGAGGAGGAAACTCCTAACCTCTATTGTACTTGCTTATCGGAAAATCAGCCCGGCGGGTCGGGAATTGAGAAGCGGCGACAGATTTTCCTGGCAAGCTGATTTGAGATCTCCGCATGTCTGGGGACCGCCTCAGCATGTCCCGTCTGGGGATTTCCCAAATCGCATGCTCTTTACCTTCACGCCGCAGCACGCAACCGGTAGCGGCGCAGTTGGCGAAGCAACCCCTCGCGCTTCATTGAAGGACGACGAGCTCCGGTTTCGCATCTGCGGGCATAGAGCGAATCGACTCTTCGCGCCTATAATCGAGTATCACTGAGATTGCTTCTCGCAAGTTCGCGATACATTCTTCGCGAGTCTTCCCCTGACCGTTAGCCCCTGGCACTTCAGCACAGTAGGCGATGAACCACTCGCCATCCCGCTCGACAATCGCCGTGAATTCGTGGTGCACGATCCCTATTCTACTGCACCTGTTCCTGGGGCACGGGCCGTGTGATGATGTTGAGGAGAAAGCAGACGTTCTGATCTCGGAAAAACAGGAGATCCTCGCGCGATTCCACCGTCTATCTCCCGAGCCGCGTTAGCCAGAAGCCCCGTCTACTCTAACTGTTCCTGCGGCACCCATTGACCTAGCTGCATGGGTGGGAGGAAATGCTGCCTCTATTGTGCTTTGAAAGCACCTAGCGAGCCCCCCGCACATCCTTGAGCCGCGCCCGCAGTGCCTCCGGCAGCGACGCTTCGATCTCCGCCGTAATCAACCGAGCCGAATCGAGATCCTTCAAATGAAGCTGATCCTTCATCCGAAAGCTGGTAAGCTTCATTCTCACCAGATCCGCCACCGGAGCCAGCAGAATCCCTTCTTCCGTCCGAGTAGGTTCCGAAAATCCGGGAACCACTTCAACGTAATCCGACCGGACTTTTTCATTGATAAAAACCATGTGCACAGCGGTGCTGGCCTTAGGCACCTCCGCGTCTACCAACATGTCTAGGCCAGCGACATGACGATATCGAAATCCAAATTTCTCCGCCGCCTCCGCGATGCGCTCCAGTTCCTTCCGGTCAATCGCGATATCGACATCCTCAGTCGATCGTCCCCGCCCCGGCCTGCGCATCGAAACCTGAAAGAAAACCGCGAGCCCGCCCACCACGCGATACTCGATCCCAGCCGAATGAAGTGCCGCGTGAAGCCGCTTGATCCGCTCAAAAAGCTGGTCCATGTGAGTATTGTAGGCGCGCGCAGAGATCATTCTCAGTCCCATTTTTACACGATGTAGTCTCGGAGACGAGATTTGCGATTACTGCACCTGTTCTTGGGGAACCTCAGCGTTGAAACTATATCCGAACCCGCGCACGCTTCGAATGAACGTCGACTCTTCCGCCGCCTCGATCTTCTGCCGCAGGCGGAGAATGTAGACGTCCACGGTCCGGTCCGTCACCGCCCGGTCGTGTCCCCACACCGCGTCCAGCAACTGCTCGCGGCTGAACACCACCCCCGGCCGGCTCATCAGAAATTCCAATAACCGAAACTCCGTCGCGGTCAGCGTGACCTCTCCGCCGTTCAGATGCACGCGGCACCGCGCCCTGTCGAGCTCCAGATCGCCGGACCGCAAAATCTTCGTCGCCGGAGGCTGCCCGCGGAAGTGAATCTTGATCCGCGCAATCAGTTCGCGGATGAAGAACGGCTTGACGATATAATCGTTCGCCCCCAGCTCCAGCCCGACAATACGATCGGTCTCCGACGCGCGGGCCGTCAGAAAAATCACCGGCACCGGAGCCAGCTCGGAATGGTTCCGAATCGCCCGGCAAATCTCCAGGCCGTCCGAATCCGGCAGCATGATGTCGAGGATAATCAGGTCCGGACGCTCCCGCCGGCACAGCTCGATGGCGCCCTTGCCCGTCTGCGCGCCAGCCATTGTGAACCCTTCCTTCTCAAGATTGTATTGAATGAGGGAGTAAAGATCCGAATCGTCTTCGATTAATACAATTTTCTTCATGACTTTGGTCTATCGTAACGCTGCGTCAGTTACAGATGAATTACAAAATAGTAAACATTACTGCCGCGCCTCCGCGTGATGCCGGACGTCGATTCCCTTCACCAGGAACAGCACGTCCTCCGCGATATTCGTCGAGTGATCCGCCAGCCGCTCCAGATTCCTGGTGATCGCCAGCAAATCCAGCGCCGCTTTGATATTTTCCGGATCGCGCTCCATGTAACTCACCAGCTCGTGATAAGTCGCCGTGCGCAGGCTATCGACCGCGTCGTCCGATGCCAGCACGCTCCGCGCCAGATCCGCATCGCGCGTCACGAACGCGTCCAGGCTCTTGCGCACCATCGATTGCACCAGGCCCGCGATGTGAGGAATGTCGATCATCGGCTTGATCACCGGTTCTTCCATCAAGGACATGGCCCGCTGCGCGATGTTCACCGACAGGTCGCCCATGCGTTCCAGGTCGGTATTGATTTTCAGCGCCGCCACGATCAATCGCAGGTCGGCCGCCATGGGCTGATGGAGCGCCAGCAGGTTGATGGCGAACTCGTCGATTTCCACTTCAATCCCATTGATACGCGCTTCGTTACGAAAAACTTCGTCGGCCGCGCTGCGATCTTTTTGCGTCACCGCGCTGATGCTGCGCTGGATCGCCGCCTCTACCAGCGAGCTCATCTCGAGCAGCTTGGTCTTCAGTTGGTCTAATTCCTCGACAAAGTGTCGCAATTTTTAAAACTCCTCAAAATTAACCGAACCGGCCCGTGACGTAATCTTCCGTTTCTCTCATCGCGGGATTCTTGAAAATCTTCGTTGTCGTATCGAACTCGATCAACTTGCCCATCAGAAAGAATCCCGTGAAATCCGCGACCCGCGCCGCCTGCTGCATGTTATGCGTCACAATCACGATAGTGCAGCTGTTTTTCAGTTGAAAGATCAGATCCTCGATCTTCGCCGTCGCGATCGGATCGAGCGCGGAGCAGGGCTCGTCCAGCAACAGCACTTCGGGATTCACCGCCAGCGCCCGCGCGATGCACAGCCGCTGCTGCTGGCCTCCGGAAAGCGAGTACGCCGACTGATTCAGCTTGTCCTTCACCTCTTCCCACAGGGCGGCGCGGCGCAAACTCTGCTCCACGCGATCCCGCAGCGCGGTGCGATTCGCGTATCCATTTATGCGCGGCCCATAGGCCACGTTTTCGAAAATCGATTTCGGAAACGGGTTGGATTTCTGGAACACCATCCCCACGCGCCGCCGCACTTCGGACACATCGAGATTGAAAATATTCTCGCCATCGAGCACAATGTCGCCCTCCACGCGGCTGTTGCGGATCGTTTCGTTCATCCGGTTCAGCGTGCGCAGAAATGTCGATTTCCCGCACCCGGAAGGTCCGATGAACGCCGTCACCCGGTTCGCGTACACCTGCATCGAGATCCCATGCAGCGCCTGGAAGGCGCCATAGAAAAAATTGAGATTCGTCGCGCTTAGCTTGGACGCCGAATCGCCCGTCGGCTTGGCTTCCTGGGGGATGTTGACGCTGACTGCCGGCATATTGATTTCAGTGGATGGTTGTCGACTCGGGGCCTGCATAGTCACCTGGAAACGTGCGCCTGCCTCGATAGGATCAGGCGCGCAAGAATATTGACAGCTAATACAAGAGTTAATAATACGAAACCGGCGGCCCATGCCTGCTGGTGCCAGTCCTCGTAAGGGCCGAGGGCGTAAGTATAAATCATGACCGGCAGCGACGCGGTGGGCTGCTCCCAACCTGGACTCCAGAAGCGATTGCCGAGACTGGTGAATATCAACGGAGCCGTCTCGCCCGCCACGCGCGCCAGGTTCAACATGATGCCCGTCATAATACCGTTTTTCGCCGCCGGAATCACCACTGTCAGAATCGCTTTCGATTTGGACGCGCCCAATGCCATCGCGCCTTCCCGCAACGCCAGCGGCACCGCGCGCAGAAACTCCTCCGAGCTCCGGATCGCAATCGGGATCATCATGATACTCAGCGCAAAGCCGCCGGCCATGGTCGAGAAATGTCCCTGGGGAAGTACAATCAATGTGTACGCGAAAATCCCGATGACGATCGATGGAACGCCGTTCAGCAGATCCGTTACATAGCGCACGATGTACGCGAAGGTATTGCCACCGAACTCCGCCAGGAAGACGCCGCCCAGGAATCCGATCGGCACACCGATCACAGTCGCCAGCAGCAACAGTTTCGCGCTGCCCAGAATCGCATTCGCCATCCCGCCGCCGGCCTCGCCCACCGGCGCCGGAAGCTTGGTGAAGAAATCCCAGCTCAAATTCTTTCCGCCATGGACGAACAGATACCCGAGGATATACAGCAGCGTTCCCGTCGCGATAAAGGTGCACAGCCCCGTCAGCGATAGCATCACCGCGTTCACCGTTTTGCGCCGAATCGCATGAAGCGACATTTTCCGCCCCGCCATGCTACGTGCCTGCCTTACTACTGGTGCCCGCCACCAGCAACCGCGCCGCGCCGTTGATAATGATGGTTAGCGCGAACAGCACCAGTCCCAGTTCAATCAGCGCGCTGGTATACATCTCACCCGGCGCTTCCGCGAACTCGTTGGCGATGATCGCCGCGATGGAGTAGCCCGGCGCAAACAGCGACGCGTTGATTTTTGGATCGTTGCCGATTACCATCGTCACCGCCATCGTCTCACCCAGCGCTCGCGCCAGCGACAGAAAAATCGACCCCGTGATCCCTTTGTAGGCGTACGGAACCACCACGTCCCAGGTCGATTCCCACCGCGTCGCGCCCAACGCCAGCGCCGCTTCCCGCTGATCGCTGGGTACCGCAAGAATGACCTCGCGCGAAATCGAGATGATGAACGGAATGATCATCAGCGAAAGCACCACTCCCGCCGACAACATGCTTATGCCGTAAAACGGTCCTTGAAACAGCGGCGTCCATCCCAGCACCGCGCGTATGGGACCCTCCAGCTTGTGCAGAATGGGAATCAGAACGAAAACGCCCAGCAAACCGAAAATCACGCTCGGTACCGCGGCCAGCAGCTCGATCAAGAACGTTAATCCCGACGAAATCCTCGGAGGCGCCAATTCCGCCAGAAAAATCGCCGCGCCAACGCCGAGCGGAATCCCAAGCAACAGGGCAATTACCGACGTCACCACGGTGCCGTAGATAAACGGCAGAGCGCCGAACTGTTCCGCGACCGGGTCCCAAGTCCGCGTAACCAGAAACGACCAGCCGAATTTGTGACGCGCGAGAGCGGAGTGCACATACAGCTCGTAAACCAGCAGCGCGGTGACCGCCAGAACAGTCAAGGCCGCGACCAGCGTGATCATATACGTCAGATCGTCGCCGGCACGAAGCCGCTGCTGAAATGATTGCGCCCGCCCCGAAGGGCGGGCCCTGATCACGGGTGTAGTTGATGCCGCCACGATTAGTTAATGGATCTTTGCGATCGCATTCAATTCTTTGTCGACAACCGGCTTCGGCAGTTTCGCGTAGTCTAATGCCTCCGTGAAGCTCTGTCCGTCCGTCAGCATCCACTTCAGAAAATCCGTGATGGCTTTCTTCTTGGTGGCGTCAGCGATTTTCTCTGGAATCAAGAGCCATGTAAAGCTCGATATCGGATACACGTCCTTGCCGTCCGCATTGGTGATCGAGACCCGGAAATCGTCCGGCATCGTTTTGGAGACCTTGGCGGCTGCGGCCGTAACACTCGCCAGGTTGGCGTTGACGAACACGCCAGACAAATTTTTTACCTTCCCATACGTCATCTTGTTCTGTATAGCGTAGATCAACTCCACATAACCGATCGAATTCGGCGTCTGCTTGATCTGGCCGGATACACCTTCGTTACCCTTTCCTCCCACACCAACCGGCCAGTTCACCGACCCCGCGACGCCAACCTTCTGCTTCCACTCCGGGCTGATCTTCGACAGATAATCCACCCATACATACGTCGTGCCGCTGCCCTCCGACCGATGAACGACAAGGATGTTGTTCGCGGGCAATTTCACCCCCGGATTCGCCTTCACCAGCTCCGGATCGTTCCACTTCGTAATTTTGCCGAAAAAAATTCCTACCAACGCTTCCCCCGTGAAGTTAAGCTGCCCGGTGATTCCAGGCACATTGTAGGTGGGCACATCCGCGCCCAACACGGTCGGAAAGTGCAGCACATTGCATCCCCGCTTCTCTCGAAACTGCTTCAACTGCTCATCGGTCATCGGGCCATCGCTCGCCCCAAAGTCGACGGTTCCCTCCGTCACCTGCTTAATCCCGCCGCTCGAGCCGATCGACGCATAGTTGAACGCCAGTGTCGGAAACTTCTTGTGGTACAGGTCAAACCACTTGGAGTACATCGGGTACGGGAACGTCGCCCCACCGCAATTAATGAGAACCTGCTGCGCCAGCCCGGCGCCTGTCAGAAGGGCGACAGCCAAGGTCACCCGCATGATATTTCGAGTCATCTCAACCTCCTTGAGTTTCTCAATCTTCTGTTACAAATTGATTACTTCAGTCATTTGCTGCCTGTGAAGCACTCCTGAGCCGGCCCTTTTTGGTCTTTGTGGGGCGGCCAATCTTGGCGGCAGCCGCCCTTTCGCTTTTCCTCGGGGACAGTCCGCTATGTCGTCGAAGCAAAATGACTTACGCATTATTTCCCTAGCATCGGAGCCGCACCCGGCAGCGTGTACCGAAGGTTCACAAACCCCATCGAAAGACTCGCGTTCGTCGGACTCGTGCCCGTCACAAGCCATGGGTTCCGTTGCAGATACGAGTACTGGAACATCAGATTCAGCGCCCCCCACTTGCTGTTCTTGGCCAGCGTCGTGTTGGTGCCGACCGTAAACTCCTGGATCGCGCGATTCTGCCCGTCGTTCGCGATCGGGCCGTATCCGATCTTCGTCGTACCATTGGCATCCAGCGACATGTTCTTTGGGATGTAAACCCCGCCGTAGTACATGTAGAACAGGTTTCTTCCAGCAGTCCATTCAAAGCCGGAAGCAGTCGATGCGGAATGCACCAGCGACACGGTTCCGTTGGCCCGGATGATGAAGTCCGGCGCCTGCCCGAAGATATAGCGCCCGCCGCCCGCACTGTAGAAATTATTGGTCAGAATGCGGAAACCGGGCAGCAGTTCGAAGCCGAGATTGACCGACCCGCCGCCGCCCACCTTCGTGTTGGTCGGAAATGCCGGACCGCTGATCGGAAACGCGATCTTGTTCGCGATCTCGACCCCTGCAATTTCCAAGTGGAATTTCTTGGTCGGATCGAACGCCAGTTTGGCGATGATATCCGGGAACAGCGCGGCGGAGCTGATCACGCTGGATCCATTGTTGATCTGCCCACCCAAAACCGCGCCCGAGACAGCGTTGGTAGTCGAAATCGCCGCCGGGAGCACCGCACCACTACCGCCGTTTCCGCCGCCGACATACGGCTCCGAATTTTCCAAGGCCAGCGCGAACGCCACTTTCTCCGTCGGATGATACACATAGCGGAATCCGGGAATGCGTCCCCATGTCAAGCCCAACTGGTAATTCACGTCGATGTCCTGCGAATAAAAGATGTCACCCGGTAGCGGGGAAATGCCTACTCGGTTCGGCGTCATCAGGCTCCATGATTGGCCAGCCAGAAACTCGTTCTTCCCCTTCCTCACGTCCACCCAGTACAACCGCATCCGGAATACATAAGGATTGCTGCTCACCGCCAGGCCGCCGTTGGGAGGGTTCGCGATCTGTCCCAAAAAGTCAGACTCCCAGTAGCCCATGACTTTGAAGTCGTGGAAGGCAGTGTCAATCCGCGCTCCGATGCGCGAGTTCTGTATGCTCATCCGCGATTCGCTCAGGGCCCCCGCTTGGGTGTTCGAATAAGGAATGCTGCCGAAATTGGTTCCGATTCCCGACCCGGGGTTCGTCGATCTCGTAACCGACGTCATATCCATAAATCCGACCGGAGTGATGTTAGCGTCGCCAAGCTTAAGCTGCAGCGGCATGCTTGTCGTGCCCCATTCCGTCTGGTCCGGCTTTGTCTTGCGGAGCGTGTCGAAACAGCAAATGGTGGCGTCGCTCGACCCTGGCTGCGCTGCGGGGGCCGCGGGCACTGCGGTAGACGTCGGCGTCTCAACCGGCGCCGGAGGCAAAATCCCCGTCGTGCTGGCAACCTCGCCGATTCCGGCGTGCGCATTCACGGGTACACCGGCATTCACCGGCATCCCCAATTTCTGCTTCAATTCATTAATCTGGCGCTGCTGATCGAGCAGCATCCGCTTCAGTTGTTCGATCTCTGAATCCGCCGGACTTTGCGCCATTGCCAAGGGCAATGCGAAAGCCAGCATGCATGCTAATCCTCTGTTCATCCGAAACTCCAATCTGTCTTGTTTTTAAGAAGCGAAGACATAACTTTAAATGTTAGTAATGAGTAGAATGTGACAGTATTATTGCGGGGAGATTACAGCGGCTTCCGCCTCATCGATCGAGGGGAAGCAGGGGAGCAAGCCTTGCACCCCCGTCATCTCAAATAATACGTGAACGCGCTCCGGGACATTGGAAATGGCAAACCTCTGCCCCAAGCGCTGGCACGAAGCATATATACCGATAATCGTCCCCAGCCCGGCCGAATCCATATAAGGAATCCCCGCGCATCTACCACCAGAGGATGCTGAGCATGATGCCTCGCCGCCTCCTGGAATTCGAATAATGGACGGAGAGTAAGAGGTCCGCTCAGTTTCATGAGTGTCACCTCCGATGGAAGTTCAACGACTTCAATGAGCAGAGCTTCGTTTCTACCTAGTGTCACAGTCGATAACGTAGCAATTCTATCGTCGCTCTATCATGACAACACGATTACATTTCAATGACAATCGCGCGGAGTGGGGCAGGCGGTTTCGCCTGCCAGCGCCTTATTCTTGCGCCGCGGAACCGCCATGGGTAAGCATGCGGTGCGCTTGCCCCCTCGGCTGACACAAACAGTTAAGACACAGTTGACCGTTCGATGAAAACTTCTCGACCGGCAAGACGACATTACAGCATACTCGTACACGGCTGGTGAAGCGGA
>Ga0182024_10009132_pt1 | contig 20618 bp, 12 predicted proteins | sample P32metaG_FD_120480 | JGI IMG/M metagenome (GOLD analysis project Ga0182024, IMG submission 120480) | Permafrost microbial communities from Stordalen Mire, Sweden - P3-2 metaG (Illumina Assembly) | ecosystem: Environmental > Terrestrial > Soil > Wetlands > Permafrost | place: Sweden: Stordalen... | reverse complement strand
CCCGAATGAGCCTGGGCTGGGAATCGAACTGGATGAGAGTGTGGTGGCAAAGTATCGTGTCAAGTGAGTGGGTCCGGCCCCAGTCCCCTCCGGAGCAGAGAGGACATACCTCTCCGCGTTAAGAATGAACATCGCTGCGCGGGTAGTTTAGTCCGGCAATCCACGTCCTGGAAAAACTACCATCTATGACAATCACAAAGATCATGTCGGCCGGTTTGCGCCGAAGCACTCCGGAAGGGGTGGGCGAACGAGATCAAACCAAGCGATTGCATTCACACCTTGATTTTCATAGATCGGAACTCTCCCAGGGCCGCTCACTAGGATTCAGGAACGTAACGTCCCGCGTAATGCGTCGGACATTTCCGCCATATGCTGACGACCTGCCTCGTTTCTCTCATCCAGTCATAGCCGGAGATTCTCGATTTAGGTTTGGCTTTGGAGTTATTCCGCAGCCGCCGTGAAGGCTGTGTAGATGTGGGAAGCTTTCTCTGCTTTCGAACATACGCACTGCGTAGCGCTACGTTTCCCCAAAAGAGTCAGAGCTGGGGTGCACGTATCTGCGCAACCGACCGGCCCGTACTGTTGGGCCTTGGTCCGGAGTTGACCCAGATCGCGGTAGTCATAGAAATAGCCGGCAACTCTAAGTGAAGAATACGCCCATGAAAAGCCAGGTCGAGTTGGGTGGCACTCTTGTTACTGTTCATGAGTTCAGTCACGATCTTCCCATCTGGAGACTTGAATGACATGGCGCGGACACCCCCACCCGACCCAACGGTCTGGAGCCGCACAGATCCCGGACGAACGAACTTGCTGAAATGCGCCAAGTAATAATAAAGGCCGGTGTAGGTCACCTTCTTCGTTTGCCGATCGATAATCACAACTGGTTGCTGCTCATTCGGATCCGGATTCCCATGAATCACTGAGACCGACCATGGTCCTCCACGTTCGTTCAGAACCATGTTCCAGTAGATCCACGCTGAAGCAGACGCTTCGAGGTCACCAAAGATCACATTCCCCCAGAAGTCTCCATCATCAAAATCATACCGAGGGAGGCGCATCGACTTAGGTGTCTCCGTCCCCTCGTGGTCGTAGCAAATCTCTGTCATCCACAGCGGGAACTGGGGATATTGCCGGTGGATCGCAGCAATTTTGTCGTAATTGTTAAAGTCGTATCCGTGGTAGGGAACAACGGCAATGTATTTCCTGGCAACTGGATCGTCAAGGACCGTTGGATAGTTGCGGCTGGCATTTTCTCGAGTCGGCGCTTCGCTAGGCATGATCTCCGTGTGAGTTCCGGCTCGCTTTAGCAGGGGACCAACGTGATCTCGTAAGAGCTCACCTATTTCGTTATAGGGGATCTTGGTATAATTGCCAGGTTCGTTGAACAGACTAAGGTACTTAATGAATACGCCGCTCTTTGCATACTCCTGTAGATAGCGGAGATAGTACAACGAGAGGGCGTCATAATACTTCGGATTGACGTCTTGCCTGTTATTGACATCGAATAACATCCAATCCGGCGGATAGTCCATCGGCGCCTGCAAAACGAATTTTCCATAGCGCCGCGCGCGTTTGATGTACGTAATGAGGCCGTTTGGTCCTAGATCTCTGGATATGGAAAAATGCTTCATCTCCACGTCGCCCGGCGTTTCATCATAGGCGTAGAAGGGGCCGGCCGACATGAAGTCAGTAGACGCGATGACGGTCTTCATAGCAGAAAATCCTGCACCGATCTTGGGATCAAAAAGCGACCGCAAAACGGCTTCCTGCTCCTTGGGGGGAAGACTATTGATGCAAATGAGACCAGCTTCCAAAAACGAGGCTCCGAATCCATCCATCTTTTGGTAGTGAACGTTGCTGTGTATCTCGATCAGACGACCGGACACGGTCCCACTCTTCTGAAAGTACATCGATGGTTTCGATGTGAGTCGGTCGCCGGCTTTGGACGAAACGACAAGATGAACTTCCTGAGCGTTCGCTGGCGTCACAGCGTATAGAGATAGAGATGATAGAAGCGCAATGCGCGTGAAAGAACGGATCGATGCGGCACTGAGAAGCGACATAGATTTTCCTAGAGGGAATAGATTAAAAACGCTAGAAGATCTCGGTTAAGATTTCGCGGTTCATCATAATGGGTTACGATGAGCGCCGCGGCGTTGCCCCGGTGGGGAAGCCATACCCCAGTCCGCGCAATCAATTGCGAGAGGTCGTCGCTGCCGTTCCACAAACAGGACGGGAATATTTTCGCAGAATATCCCATATCTGCCGTTCTTTCTCTTGCAGCAACGCGGCGGATCATACATTTTGGGTGAGAGACCTTTCAGAAATACTTTGTGAAATCTCCCGCTCTGATAAGCGTTACTGTCCTGGCCAAGCCGGATTGGACCAAGGGGAGGGGCCATTTGCGTTTGTTGCACGAACGCGATAAGTCGACCGATTAGCGCCTGATGACGCTTCCGAGAACTCAGCCGCCGGAACAGTAACATCGACTACTCGATGCCACGCTTTAAAGTCATCGGAACGCTCCACTTCGAACTTGAGCGCTCCGGGACTGGGTTTCCAATGAAGCTTTACTCGCTTCCCGCTACGTTCCGCCACTAACTCAGCGGGAGTCAGGGGAACCTCAGACCAGTCCAGAAACTTCGCGTCGGCCACGGCCATCACACTGTCTTTTAGCGGCACTTTCACGGACCGCCTAGCCTCGTCGTCCCACTGCAGTTTCTGGATATCGCCGGTGCGAATGTCCATCAGCACCGGCCGAGTGATACTCTTGTCAGTGATCGTCATTTCTGCCATCACAGGCTTTAGATCGTCTTTCGGGTCTGCCGGAATCGCGAGCCAATATGCGAAGACTCGACGCCCCGAGGCGCGGTCACGAAACCAAAAGGTCCGAAGTTCATTATCCTTATACTGCTTCGCTGGCTTGAGAGCGTCCTCGCCTCCTGGATCGCGGACAGTCTGGCCAAAAACCGCCGATAGATTCTGGAATGAGAAGAAAGCTTGACGTGGCTGGAACGCATCCGAACTTTGGGTATCGCCTTCCAGAATGCCCATTCTGTTGTCTTCGTTGCCATCGGTGGCGGACATGAACTCCCAGACGAAGCCCCTGATGTTATGAGCTAATTGTTCAAGGTAGAAGCGCGGTAGATAGCGCGCTTGCACGGATTGATTTGAACCTTTCGCCGTGGCGTTAATACCCCATTCGTTGAGCCAGAATTTGACATCCGGACGAATTCCCGAAATAGACTCAATCCCCTTTCGGAAGTCAGCTCCGCCGTGCGGATCGATCTCTTCCGGCGGTAGGCCGACTCCAAAGGGGCCACCAGGGTAGCTGTGATAGGCCACGATGTCGAGCTTGTCGGGGCATCCCGCGAGTGCATTCATGGCAAACTCAAGATCCGCGTTGGCCACCCCGCCGGACACGACTTTGGCATCAGGATTGGTTGTATGTACGGTGTCTGCGAACCGGCATAAAACGTTTCCATACCATTTCCCTTTCTGTTTCTTTTCAATGTCCGGTCGCCAGTAACCAATATTCGCTTCATTCCAGAATTCCCAGTGATCGATTTGTCCTTTGTATCGGCCGACCATGAAGCGAACGTAACCTAGAAAAGCGTCTACTTGCTCGTCCGACTTCGGGGCAAGGAAAATTGGGTTCACAGGATCATTATTCTGTCCGATTCCCGGCGAGGGGAGGGTTACGCGTTCGGGACGCTTCGATTTGTCTTCGGCATAGAGAGGATTGGAGTATTGCAGTTGGACCTCGATAGATATTCCGTTTTCGCGAAGCGAACGTATAGCTTCTTCAGCGCCGACCGGAACGGCATAGTGCCCAGGCGTCTGCTCCACCCAATCCCAACTGACCTGTTCGGACGAATTTTCGTATTGGCCAATCCTTACCCATTTGACACCTGCATCAAACAGCGGTGTCCACGTCCTAGTCCACGGCATCCGGGGCTGGCGAGGCAAATTGACATTTACGCCAAAACCATCGAGCAGCTGGGTGGAACTGCGCCTAGGTATCTTCGAAGGGACATCCTGAGCGACTGCGAGGTGCACAAAAAGCAGAGCGACAATGAGAATGCGCATAACAATTCTCCGGTGCCAGTACTGCGCGGCCCTAGTCAAGTCGATTTTGATTTTTACCACCTAATTCTTATTGCTAACATCGCAAAACCGGCCCTACTTAAGGTCAACAGGAATCGTATTCGTAAGCGTCTTGCTGGGAACTATTGTTTAAGCACGCGCACCGCGTACATCGAGAGCGCTTCGCAATACAGATTTACTCCTAGCTAAGGCTTCATACGTCATGAAGGGGCGGCATAGTAATCGACTGATTTCGCTCAATTCACACGCTAATGGATGCTTTCGCGAGAGTACCTCCATCGCAAATTAGATGAGATCCTGTGACATAGCAAGATTCGTCGGAGAGTAGCCATGCAACAGCCCGCGCAGGGTCTTCGGGCTGGGCTAAGCGGCCTAACGGAATCTCTTTTGAGATGTTCTGACGCATTTCCGGAATATCGGCGGTTGGAACATTGCTCCACATCAGATTCGTTTCTGTCGCGCCGGGAACCACGGCATTCACTCTAATCCCATAGGACGCGTAATCGATGGCCAGGCAACGTATGAGCGACGAGACACCACCTTTCGTCGCGCTATAGGCGCCAGCACCTCCGGCAGCGAGAGCAACAAATCCCGTCGGAGAAGAGGTGCAGACAATTGAGCCTGGCATCTTCGTTTGTATCATTTGGCGAAGGCCATGTTTGCAGGTAAAAAAGATGCCGGTCAGGTTTGTCTCGACAACTCTCCGCCAAGTCGCCGCTGGAAGTTCATGGATTAGACCTCCGACGTCAATCCCGACGTTAGCGAACAATCCGTAAGGGACTCCTAGGTGGGCGGCAATGGTCCTGAACGAGTCCTCGATTTGTTCCTCAACCGTGACGTCATAAAGCAGTCCCAGCGCAGATTTGGACCCAAGCTCCAGTGCGTCAGCTATCGTACTTTCTGCCGCTTCCAGGTTCTTGTCGAGGACGGCGATATTATCTCCTCGCGCGGCGCACATTAGCGCTACCGCTCTTCCTATTCCTGCACCTCCACCTGTAACGACGATCGTGCGTCTCTGATGAGATTCTGTAGACATAATCAGCGTAGGAAAGCTCTGGCGAGTCGATTGGCCAAAACTAGAGCCGGGTGTGAATCTCCTTGATAGTTTTTGTTCGGACATCTGCGAGACCGACTTTAACACGACTACACATGGAACTCGAGCGATCGGACTGAACTCCGGCGCGACTGCTTCTGCGTACTCGAACTTGTTATGCAGGCATGAGGTTCATAAAGCCGGCATCGCTCAGGGACGGCGCGTCGAATTGCACATCCCTCGAGCACGGTAATGCACATCAGATGGCTCGACGAGGCGACGAGGACACGAGGACAGGTAGATTGAAAAGAAGAACAACCCGGCGAAAACCGCCTTACGCATCCACTTCCTATGCCAGTTCGCAAGTTCGCATTCCGATCCCTATCGCGACTGAAAGTCACAAAGTCCAGGCAGTCTAGAGCTTTCGTCTGTTTACCTGGACCTGATAGCCTGATAGGCGTCTGATAATCGGATGGCAACATACTCTGGTGATGCACGGGTACTCCTAAAACACGATCTTGGCGGCGACCTGACCAATGCGCGGTTGATTCGCATTCGTGATAAAGCCAAAAGTACTATTCGTTATCTCGCCCGTCGGAGTGATGAATTGGGCATGGTTGAAGACATTGAAAAACTCAAAGCGCAACTCAAGCAGTGATTCACCAAATACCTTCGTATCCTTTAACAGGGCGATATCAGAGTTGTTGATTCCAGGACCGCTGAAGAAACGCCTCTGCGAATTTCCAAGTTCCCCAATCTGCTCCTTGCTGAACAAGCCGGTATTGAAATATGGAGTACAGTTGGGATTTTGCACGCACGCGCGAGGATTGGCGCCACGATTCAAGTCCCCGGGGGTGTAGACCGGCTCATCAATCCCAGGCCCTGCGCCTGCGGCAAGAGTACCGTAGAGCGAATTGTCATCCTGCTCAGTGAATGTGATAGGAAAACCCGAAGCAAAACGCGTGATTCCCGAAAGAATCCATCCGCTGGTAAAACGATTTGGCCGCAGGAATTGACCGAAGGGCAGCTCATAATGGTAACTGACCACGAAGTTCTGGGGGACATTGAAAGCCGATAGGCCACGGCTCAAGCTAGGATTGAACGGATTGATCTGCTCGAACCATCCGGAGGAATCGTCAAAAGACTTGCTCCAAGTGTAGCCCGCGAGAAAATCCAACGGACCTTTGCGGTATTTCCATGTCAGCTGCAAAGAATTGTAGTTTGAATTGCCAATCGTCTTGTAAATACCGTCGCTGCCAAAATTCGGACCAAATGGTCCACGAGTCGAGTTGATCACCGTCCCATTGGTGGTCGTGTAGACGCCACTCTCTCCAAACGGCCCACAAGTAGGACTATTTGGAGCCACTTGACTGACCTGGCTGACACTGAGGCAGAGAGCGGGATTGCCCGCGTTCGCCTCCTCATTGCTGAGAAGTCTACGGCCTAGTGTTCCAACATAAGCGGCCTGCGCAACACTATTCGGTCCAAGCTGGCGCTGAACCGATAAGTTGTACTGCATCGAATACGGTATGCGATTATTAGTCCAAAATCCAGGGGAGCTCGAGATGGGCAGGAACTGTGCCCAGTCAATGGAGTTATCGGGATGGCTCGGTGAAGGCGGTCCAGCAAGTTGAGCGGGGAATCTTTGGCCCTCGTCATGGCCGGTGGACCTGTCAATGAACGGTGTGCCAAAGAGTGGCGGGGTCGGACTACTCCAGAAGAATCCGAACGGAGCATCCCCGACCTCGTTATATGCGGTTACGTTTTCGAATGCAGAGTAAAAAACGCCGAAGGCAGAGTGAATGCTGGTATCACCAGGCCGCCCAACTAACTTCCTCATCAGGCCACTCGAGACGCTAGGAGAATAGGCAATTCCAAAGCGGGGCGCAAGTTGGTTGTAGTGGACGGGCGCGAGCGTATTAGGAATCCCGGGATCCCCTGGAAAGACATAACCTTCCGGAGCTCCCGGGAAGACCACAGACTGAAGGCCCAGGACCAGGGTCTCAATCTCCCCCTGAGCCTCAGCCCAGGGTTGGGGAACATCCCAACGCAATCCATAATTCAAGGTTAAGTTTGGCGTAGCGCGCCAGCTGTCTTCGGCATACAGCCCAAAATACCAAGTGTGCGAGTTGAGGGGAAGTTGGACCCCTTGGTTGTACGAGGCGGGAGCGCCGATAAGAAAGTCGGCGAGATCGCTGCCTGTTTCCACTCCACTAAAGGAAAACTGTCCGTTATTGAAGGCCCGGTCGTGGATCGTGATTTGAGCGTAGTGCGTGGAACCCCCAAACTTTATCGAATGCGTTCCCTCGACGAAGGAGAAGTTGTCAAGGATCTCATAGGTATTGTTGTACTGACTTAACGTTACCGCCGGCGTTCCGAAGCTGTAACTATTGAGTGAGATTGGAGGCACACCTTGAGGGGCGAGAGGAACGATCCCACCTTCCGGGAACCCAAGCGATGCGTAAGTCACCCCTAACCCCCCGTCGGGAGCTCCGATTCCTGTCGTCCGTATATATTGCAGTCTGAATTCATTGAGTTTTGCTGTGCCGAGGGTTTTTACAACTCCAATGTTCGCCATGATGGCACTGCCATTATTTATCTCGCTAAACCCGGGGACCGTCGACGCATAGAAAGGATTGATCTCAGATTGGCCCTGTTGATAATAATAAAAGGAGAGAGCTCCGAGTCTTGGGTTGTTCCAGTCCGCTCGACCAGCGCCCTGGTTGGTGTTCATGGTGAGATTATCTGAAGATGAGGAGTAATACTGACCCACGTTGGGTAGTGGCAGATACTTGAATAGGTTGGTGGTGATTGGATTGATTGCTGAAGATGGAATGATCGCGTTCGGGAAGACACATGACGTAGTCGAAGTACAGGTTGGACTGTAGTATGGCTCACCTGCTGTCACGGCATAACCGAGCTCCTGAGAGAGCTGACTGGCCCAATAGCTTCCGTTCACCCTTCCGGTAAGCTGGTTGGCTATGCCTGACAAATCCCCAGAGCGCTGCGCAGTCGAGGGCAATGGCAGAAGACCGGTGTTTTGCCCAATGACCTGCCTTGTAGCTTGAAAATCAAGGAAGTAGAAGAGCTTATCGTGAATTACGGGCCCTCCCACAGTACCCCCAAATTGATTCTGATTGTATTTTCCGCGGGTTGGACTGTAGAAATTGCGTGCGTCCAGGGCGCCATTGCGCAGGAATTCAAAAACATCGCCATGCACCCTATTTGTGCCGGATTTGGTAACAACATTGACCTGGGAGCCGCTGTAATTCCCATACTCCGCGTCCGAGTTATTGGTCAGGATACGAAATTCCGCTATCGAGTCGAGATTGGGAACGACGGCTGCCGCATTGTTCATTCCGTCCTCGATGTCCCCTCCGTTTAGTACAAAGCCATTCGCAGATTCTCTCCCGCCGTTTACCGACTGAGTCCCGGTGCCGTTCAGGCCGTTGCTGTACAAGCCGCTTGAGATTGGCGCAACTCCTGGCTGGAGCGCTAACAAATCGATAAAGCTGCGGCCGTTCAGAGGAACTGTTGTCATCTTGGTGCCGGTGATGACTTCCCCCATCTGAGTACTGGTGGTGTCAACCTGAACCGCAGCCGCGCTCACACTGACGAGCTCGGTCACGGCGCCGATCTCTAACGTGACATCTTCGTCTACCGATGAACTGACCTGTACCGTGATCGCTGATTTCTTGTAGTCCTTGAAACCATCCTTGTGCGCGTCCAAATCATACGTACCTACGGGCAGGTCCTGAAAGGAGTAAAGTCCCTTATCGTCCGTCAGGGTGGTTTGTGTGACGCCCGTTGCTGTATTGACCGCGGTAACTTGCGCCTGCCCGATAGCTAGGCCGCTCGTGTCTCTGATCGAGCCTGTCAGTCGCCCGCCGACGGCCCCCCAAGCGATCAGACCCAGACACGCGAAGCTCAGGAAGATCAACGAGTTCCCGAATAGCGATATTTGACCATGGCGATTCAGCTGACCGCTTTGAGCACGCGGACGATGATTCCGCCGCAATCGATCAGATCTTCTAATGCCGGGCATGTTCATTATTCCCATCGAGGGCTTGTTGCCTCGGAACAACTTTAAAAATTCCCCCGCTCGCAATCGAGGCTGCGTCATGGTCGACAATGCAGGCGGAGAGACTCCTCCTCCCCTATTGATCCCTTGCCCCTGGAGGTGATCCGACGGACTGGCGCTTTCCTTTTCCTGTGAGACTGGTACTGTCTCGATATTTGGTCTTCGCACGGTATCTCCGGGTTATTAGGGTTTCCTGGATCTCCAAGGTTGACGAGGGAACTGCAACTTCCTAGTAGACGTTGGTAGAATCTATACACCAAAAGAGGGAGCTGTCAATATTCTTTTTATGTGAGTTCGACTGAAGTCGGGAAATCTTTGCTGGGTAAAGGTAATAGTTAGTCTTAAATTCCACAAATGTTCCAAAAGGTGAAAACCTTGGTGGAGGTGGGCTGCATAGGTGTGGGCCCGGCTGCTGGAACAAGCGCTGGCATTGCCACACCCCCCAATTCAATCCCGCACTGCGCGGCTATTTCGGGTTGCCAGACTCCGCTATCCCAGCGCTTCTATAGAACGGCGCGCGATGCGGATCAGCTGGAGGCGTTCGTTGTGTTGTTGAGAAGAAGAAGTGGCTCGTCGTTGCTTGGCCTCCCCTTTCGGGCTGCCAGAGTCTTCCTCTCTGGAGCGGTCCGAGTCGTATCAACCAACACCGTTGCACTCCACGAACGAATTTGATCACGAGACCTACTGGGATGATGATTCATGGCAAGCGCTCCTGAAAAGACGGGTACGACAGTAACTCTCAAGCGGAGCCTCCGCTTATGGGACCTCCTGCTCTACGGAATCATCGTGGTTCAGCCCACAGCCCCTATGCCCATGTTTGGCATTCTCACACTTCGCTCCGGCGGCCAAGCAGTCACATCAATTCTGCTGGCAATGATCGCCATGCTTCTTACCGCTATCAGTTACGGAAGAATGGCGCAGGTCTATCCCAGTGCTGGTTCGGCTTTCACTTATGTTGGAAGAGAAATCAACCCATCGTTGGGCTTCATCACCGGATGGAGCATGACGATGGACTACATGCTCAACCCAATGATTTGCATAATTTGGTGCAGCAGGGCAGCCATGAATTTTATGCCCGAAACCCACTATTGGATGTGGGCCATCTTATTTTTTCTGCTATTTACCGGTATGAACTTGCGCGGGATCAGGACGTCAGCCCGTATTAACAACGGTCTGGCCGCGGGGATGGGTGTTGTGATCGGCATTTTCTTCATTGCCGCAGCTCGCTACATTTCGAGTCATCCCCACGAAGGTGTAAGGTTCTTCACTCTTCCCTTCTACGACCCTCACACCTTCAGGCTAGGTTCCCTACTTGGAGGGACATCCCTTGCTGTTCTGACTTACATCGGCTTCGATGGTATTTCGACTTTGTCGGAGGAGGTAGAAAATCCAAAACGTAACATTCTGCTCGCTACTGTTCTAACCTGCGTGATTATTGGGGTTCTATCCTCTCTTGAGGTTTATTTTGGCCAGTTGGTATGGCCTCAAACACAAGCCTTTCCGGATTTAGACACGGCCTTCGTATACGTGGCCGGTCGCGCCGCGGGTCAGTGGTTCTTCATCATCATGAATCTAACTTTGCTGGTGGCTAATATGGGTGCCGGCATGGCGTCTCAGTTAGGAGCCGCGCGATTGCTCTTCGCGATGGGACGCAGCGACGCGCTGCCCCGCTCATTTTTCGGTAAGTTGGAGGTGAAGCATCGCGTCCCGCGTAACAATGTGATCTTTGTGGGCGCGATAGCCCTTCTCGGGGCATTTTGTGCATCCTATTCCTTAGGTGCCGAAATGCTCAATTTCGGCGCTCTCATTGCGTTCATGGGGGTAAATGCATCCTCCTTCGTGCACTATTATGTTCGCGCGCCCAAAAAGAAGCTGGGAAACCTCTTCCCACCCTTATTCGGCGGCTTGATTTGTTTTCTTCTCTGGATTAACCTGAGCCGCCCGGCAATCATCGCAGGTTTCATCTGGATGGCTGCGGGTACCTGTCTGGGAGCCTGGAGGACTCACGGTTTCCGCTCCGATCTGGTTGATTTTGAAGTACCGCCTGATGTAGCGGACTAAGAATGGACAGCACCTCTAAGGGACCGGAACACTGTTGACCATTTGAAGTGTTGCGACGAACGTTTCTACCAGGAAGGGAGAGACTTACTTCAACACCGCCTTGTTTTACTCTGGAAATCCTGGGGCAGTTTGGAAATGCCAAGCGCCGCTTCTTCAGCGGGCCGGGCATTAACAATTGGGATATGGCGATGGCGAATGTCCCCTCTGCGTGAGTCGATGTCGCTTGAATTCAGGGCAGAGTTCTTGAACATTTTCAAGCGCGCCCAGTTCCAAACGCCGACCGGCTTGATCAACAGCCGCAGCTTTGGTGTGGTGATCAATGCGAACGATCCACGCATCGGGCAGGTAGTGGCCAAGTTCAACTTTTGAGACGATAAGGATGACTGCGCGGTATGCCGGCGGCTGCGAACTGCCAGCGTGCGCCCGGAGCAACGGGTCAACCTGGAACACAATGAAGTATGCGAGGGACGGAGTTTTCATGGAGCGCGGTGGAGTGATGATCTTTTTTGGGGGTACCAGAATTTGCGGCGCGATAGGCGCGGTTGCACAAACGGCTCCTTCCCCCCCTTGTATCTCGATGCGAGTCAACCGATCGCAGTGCGCGTCGAAGATCTGATAGCGCGTATGACGCTCAAGGAAAAGATAGGACAGCTTAATCTTCCTTGTGCCTACGTAAAACAACTCGGAACTACGGGCGAGGAAAAGATGGAGGCGGCGAGAAAGTTTGTCGCCGGCACTTATACCAACGAGATTGGTCCGGGATCGGGATTGTTTACTCTCGCAGACACGATCCGAATTAACGAGACGAAGCGACAGGTGGAGTATTTTAATGAATTGCAGAGAATTTGCGCTGACCCAGACGCGGTTGAAGATTTATCGAGGACGAAGAAGGTACGCATGGTGCGATGTTCCCCGGGGCGACGGTGTTTCCGGAAGGGCTGTCGATCGGCAGTACATTTGACCTGCCCTTAGTGAAGGAGAGCCTCTGCCAAGGAGAGGCGAGGTCTTCCGGAATCCATATACTTTCGACGCTGGTTCTGGAGACGGACCGTGATGGGCGCATGGGGCGGAACATGGAAGCGTACACGGAAGATCCATACCTGTACTCTCGTATAGCGGAAAACATCGTGCGCGGCGCCCAGGGGACCAACGTGAGCGCGCCTGACAAAGTTGTGGCGCTGATGACTGATTTTCCCACGCAGAGCAAGCCAGCCAGCGGGCTGGAACGGGGCGGCGCCGTCGAAGTCTCAGAACAAAGCATCCGGGAAAATTTCCTGCCTCCATGGATTGCGGCCTTCAAGGCTCGAGCGCTGGAGGTGATGGGGGTGGGTGACGTTGTGACACCCCTACTTGGTTTCGTGTTTTGACTATGGATATGGCTGGGCCTCAAAATGCCAGCGAAGATTGTGGGCGGCTTTTGGCTCAGCGTGGTATTTATATAGAGCGCAATCAAGACCCGCTGGTTCCGTGACCGTCCAATCATGGTTGATTTTAGCGAGTCTTAACTGATAGCGACTTCATTGCACTCGCACCATGCTGGCTTAGCAGGGCGAGCAAGTGGCCTTGAGTCCCTTTTGACGTTGCGGTCCGCATCGGGCGTCGCGTCGAATAGAATGACTTGCACGGTTAAGTTTACATGCCCAAAATTCGACTTTCGCATCTTGGTTCTCTCGAAATCTTGCAGCTTATCCGCGCGCAGGGGGCCATCTCCCGCTCGCAGGTTGCTGAAAACACGGGTAAAAGTCCGTTCCTCGTCTCTAGAATCTGTGACAATCTTCTCACTGCCGGTTTTATCAGCGAAGCTGGACAGGGCGATTCGACTGGGGGGCGGCGCCCGACTCTACTTTCGCTGCGGGAGGACTTTGGCCGATTGATTGGCGTGCATCTCGGAACTGTTAATGTGCGCATCGCCCTGAGCGATTTCAAGGGAAACCTGCTCGATTACATCAAGGATGAGAGTCACGCCAACAAAGGCCCCGAAGTCGCAATGCGCCATGTGACGAATCTTATCGACAAGATGCTGCATAAGGCCAAGCTTAACCGCGATGAGTTACACGGGATTGGGATTGGTGTCTCCGGTATTTTGGATCGCCGCACGGGCGTCACCCTTTTCTGGCCCAAGCTACCGCTTTGGGTCAATGTTCCTGTCAGGCAGATCCTGGAGGAACGATACAAGACGCTGGTCGGACTTGATGACACGTCCCGGACCCAGGCTTTCGCCGAATACAGACTGGTCGGCGCAAATTCGGCCAAGCATTTTGTCTACATTGCTGTCGGCGCAGGAGTTGGGGCGGCGCTTTTTCTCAATGGAGAACTGTACTCAGGAGCGGGCGGGTTTGCGGGCGAGTTCGGCCACATTACGGTCTCCGAAACCGGCCCACTTTGTTCCTGTGGAAACCGCGGATGCCTGGAAACGATGATTTCCGCTTCTACGATTATCCGGAAGGCGAGGCATGGCATATCCGCAGGGCTGAGCAATACCCTGATGGGGCTTGCGCAGGGAGATGGGCAAAACATCTCCATAGAGATACTGGGAAGTGCAGCGAGACAAGGCGACCGTTTCGCCAGGCGATTGCTATCGGAGACTGGCACGTACCTTGGCCGAGGCATCGTGGGACTGGTGAACTTGCTTAATCCCGAGCTGATCGTGATCGGAGGGGGTGTTGCTTCCTCCGTAGGGGATCTGCTCTTGCCTGAGATCGAACGCGTCATCCGCGATCGAGCGATGATCCAGGACGTTAACCAGGTAGAGATTCGAGTATCCCGGTTGAAAGAGAAAGACTGGGCGATGGGGGCGACTCTTGCCATCGCCGAAAAGGCGCTTGCGCAATCATTCCTGAAATCCCTCGAACCCAAGCAACGACGTCCCCGCTAGTCGGATGCTCGATCGCGCAGGAGAGAGCATCTATTGAAAATGCTCGAAAGGTCTTCGTAGGTGTTCTTCTAAAAAATAAGAGACATCCACGGTTGCAAGGCGGGCCCCTATCGCGACACATATGCTTCTCCTATTCTAAATCTATCCGGAAGTTCGGCATTTGCGAGCGGCGCCGAGTCAAGCGGAACACCGTGGATGTGGTACGGCAGGAGGGATTTGATAGTCATAATGATTTAAATAAGTGCGGAGGTGAGCTGGGGAATTGGCGTAACTTAACTACGTTTATAGTAAAAAGTGGCTTTACAGGGAAATCAGGCTCGTCTAGTATCGACCTTGGTGAAACGATGAAGAGACTCGTATGGCGCGGTGGCGACGACCTGACCCTTGAGTATTCCTCGGGTTCCTTGCCTGGCCCCCAAAGAGATGAAGTGCTGTTGAAAATAAGGGCTGTGGGAATCTGTGGCACCGACATTCACATCCTCAAGGGTGCTCTGCCTCTAGCCAAACCGCCAATGGTCTTGGGGCACGAGGTCTCAGGCGAGATCGCCGCAGTAGGAGCAAATGTCGAACATGTGCGCGAAGGCGACAGAGTGACGCTTGACGCGGTGGTCGGCTGTGGCCACTGCTGTCTTTGCAAACGAGACAGCGTTCAGTTCTGCACGAAGGGGTTCGAGTTTGGAATCACCAGGGACGGCGGGTGTCAGGAGTATTTAGTGGTGCCGAAGAGGAATGTCTACCGCATTGCGGATACCGTCTCCTTCGAAGAGGCGGCGATTCTGGACATGGAAGTTTACAACGCTGTGCGAAAGTGCGGAGTCGAACCGACGGACAGCGTGTTGGTGCTTGGTGCCGGTCCAATAGGGCTTATCGCTTGCCAGGTAGCACGCATTCTTGGCGCCGGCCACGTCACTCTGAGCGATGTGCTAAGCGGCCGCCTAGATGCTGCCCGGGCTATCGGGATGGCAGACGCCTATCTATCAGGTGAGGAGCGCGGTGAGCCTGCCGTGACTGGCAGCAATGGGGCCGAAGGCTACGATATCGTGATCGACTGTGCTGGCACGTCGCAAAGCGCGAAGCGGGCGCTGTCTATCGTGCGGCCGGGCGGCCGAGTTCTTTTCTATGGCGTCCACGAACACCCGATCAACGACCTCGACCTGAACCAGATCGTATTAAAAGATCTGGTTGTACTGGGAGCGCAAAGCGACCGGAACGGATGGGAAGAGGTGATAGACCTGGTTACGTCGCGGACATTGGACTTGAGAAGCCTGATCACTCATCGTTTTTCGCTGGAAGAGGGGCGCAGGGCATACGAACTGGTGGGCAAGCGTGAAGAGTCGGTGATCAAGGCAGTTCTCGTCTTTTGAGTTCCGCCTGCCGGGATGCGCCAGTTTTACTCGGTGGTTCCCTGATGCAACGCTTTCCAATCGCGACATTGCGATTTCAAAGGAAGTCATGAAGATCACGAAGATTAGCGCGGCGGGACTACGCGGCAGCACGCCCGAGGGTGGTTGGAGCAACGAAATCAAGCCGGAAGATTGTGTGCACACCTTGATCGCCGTTACCACGGATGAGGGTGTCACCGGCTGGGGCTCCGCCTTTACCAACGACCTTCTGGTTCAGGGGGCATTGCGGGTGTTGGAGCCGCTGTACATCGGAGAGAATGCTCTGGAACCCGAACGCGTCACCGAAAAGCTGCACGCGAATACATTTTGGATGGGTCGCGGCGGCAGCATTACGCACGCCATTAGCGGCATCGATATTGCACTTTGGGACATTCTGGGAAAGGCGACCGGACAACCGATTGGCAGGCTTCTCGGGGGACGTTACCGGGAGCGGGTTCGTCCGTATGCTTCGCTGCTAATGCAAGAGCCGTGGCAACTGGCGGAACACCTCCGCGCCGTCAAGGTGGAGGGCTTTCGCGCATTCAAGATCGGATGGGGCCCTTTCGGCCGCCACAGCAATACTCTCGACGAACAGATTGTGAGCGCGGCTCGCGAAGCCGTCGGCGAAGAGGCTATGCTCATGGTGGATGCAGGAGCAAGCGATGCTTTCTGGCAACGGGGATACAAATGGGCTATCCGCACAGCCGATATGCTCGCCAGCTATGATGTGACGTGGTTCGAAGAAGCGCTCCCGCCAGACAACTTGGAAGACTACGTGCTTTTACGAAGGAATTCACGAGTGCCGATCGCTGGCGGTGAGGTCCTGACCCGACGCCAGTCGTTTCTGCCGTGGCTTGAAAGGGGGGCCCTCGATATCGTTCAACCGGACGTGACCAAGGTTGGCGGCATCAGCGAGGAGCGGAGGATCGCCTGGATGGCGCATGATCATGGCACTCGCTTCATCCCTCACGGGTGGAATACGGCATTGGGCCTAGCCGCCGACCTGCACTTGGCCTCCGCATCGCAGGACACTGACTTGGTGGAGTACCTTACTGGCTCACCATTCATTGACAACATCGTGCAAGAGCCATGGAAACTGGATGCGGATGGAATGCTTTCCGTGCCGAGCGGTCCAGGGCTCGGCATTTCGCTCGATCCGGATGCGGTGCAGGAATACACCGGCCTGCGCCTAGAGTTCTAGAGCATTTTTCTCTTTAACGCCGAACAGCCGGGCTCGATAAAAGTTAGTCCATCCGATCGCGCAATCCTAGAACACCACCCGCCTCCAAGATCGTAGTTCCGTAGTGGAATGCCATCTCCTCATAACCACACGAGGAAAATCCCTGCTACGGGCCTGCTTTACCTTGACAGGGTTTGGCTGTCTCTCATCCTTTTGAGCCAAGGTCCTGCTCGGAGTGGCCAAAGTACTCATCTTTTCCAGAAAACAAACACAAGTCTTTTAGGCTACCCACGGTCTTTCGGGAACCTCAGGTGAGTTGATCCCCGTGATTTATAAAAACCTTTATTCAAGATGACAAATAATGACGAATATCTTGGTTACTTTTTGTTGACTTAAATTTAAGTCGGTGTTAAAAACAACCCATCGCCCGGAGACCGTCTGGCACGCAGCAGAGGAAAAGGAGATGTGATGAACACCATTCGTCTTGGAGGCTGTAGGTTTCTCACGTACTGCATGCTCTTTGCGCTAGCCCTGCTCTCGATGACCAGCGTTGCGACTGCACAGAGTCAGTTTGGGCAAATCACAGGTTTGATAGTGGATCCGAGTCAAAGCAGTGTTCCCGGAGCAGACGTAACGATCACAAATATCGAAACCGGAGTACAGAACAAGACGGTTACAAATACGGACGGGAATTATACGGTGATAGGGCTCGTGCCCGGCCACTATGACGTCGAAGTTTCTAAGGCAGGCTTCAGTACAGTCACGCAAAAGAACATAGTATTGCAGGTTGCTGAGACCGCTCGGGTTGATTTGGCCCTCCAGGTTGGACAGGTGAATCAACAGGTTTCGGTGACAGGCTCTGGCACGCTCATTCAGACAGAAACTGCGGCCATCGGCAACGTTGTGCCTCAGAGCGGTGTTGTCAATCTACCTCTGAATGGCCGCAATTATCTAACTCTTGCAACACTTGTGCCGGGAACAAATTCCGCGGGAATAGGGCAGACCTACTTTGGCATGCCTTCTAACAATCTGAACGTCGATGGCATGCGGGAATCCGCTACCGCATACGTTATTGACGGCGCGGATGTTATGGAGCAGTTCAATAGCGGGCCCCCGTACTTGCCTGCGCCGGATGCTATTCAGGAATTCCGGGTAGAAACCAACAAAACCTGGACTGCGGGATTGGGATTTCGGCCTCTTTAAAACCTTTCAGCTGAGCCACCTTTGGGAGAACGCGAGATTAGAATTTAGGGGTAAATTGTTCAACTTAACGAATACTCCGCCTTTCGGGCTCCCAACGACCGATGTGCAGTCGCCTACGGCCGGTCAGGTCTTTTCTGCCGGTTCTCCACCGTATAGCTCAATTTTCACTGAAGTTGTCTTTCTGAAAGATGGACGGATCTGTGTCATTGGGAACGGGGCGAACCATCATGCCGCACCGTTCCTGGGGTCTTGCCCTCGGACAGAAGTCGCGCACTAAATCGAGTTTCGCAAACTCGAATCTATGAAAGCCTGCAACAGCTTATCTAGCAGGGGATTAGTTGGTCATTTGGTTTCATCAACCAGGCGGTCCGGGGAGGGCATGTTGCGTCGCCTTGTCAGCTCTATGCGCTCGTTCGCTCGCGCCGTCACGTTCATCTGTTATGCGCTTGCCGCTATTAGCCCGATTAGCGCCCAAACAGTTCGTCTGATTGTGTCATCTCAAGCCGGCGACAGGTTGACTGAGAAACGGTCGGCACAGTTCGATGGGGATGCCGCTCTCCACGCTCCCAATAGCGCCGTAATCGCGATCCATGACGATGTGCAATACCAGCAAATGGATGGATTTGGAGCCTCCTTCCTGGAGGCTGGGCTCATGTGCATCCGTACTCTCCCATCCAAACAACAGGAAACTTTGTTAAAGTCACTGTTTGATCCTACGTCAGGCGCAGGATTCTCTGCGATGAAAACAGTGATCGCATCTACCGACTTCATGTCTGCCGGACCGTTTTACAGTTACGACGACACCCCGTTCGACTTGCAAATGAAGAATTTTTCCATATCAAGGGACCTGGGACCCAATGGACTGATTACATATATCAAGCGGGCCAGACGCTATGGACACTTCGTTCTACAGGCTCCCATGGACTATCCTCCAAATTGGATGTTATTTGATGTCAACAAGCGACAGGATGTCAAGCCCGAGTATTATGATGCGCTCGCGCTTTATTATCTTCGGTACCTACAGGAATACTCAAAAAATGGCGTCTTCATCGACTACCTTAGTCTATTCAATGAACCGGGCATCTATACCAAGATTGACTATCATGAGATCAACTCACTGCTTCGGGATCACGTCGGTCCTCTATTAAAAGAGTCGGGCATCCGGACGCAGATCATGCCGAGCGAGGCGCCCAAACGGAAAAATGCCGCCCGAAACTACCCAATCGTCCTTAACGATCCAGTCACCAGAAAATATATTGCGGTTTTGCCGTACCACGGGTACGACTTCGCGAACTTCGACAAAATCGCTGGCCTGCATAAGCAATATCCCGAACTTCATCTCTGGATGACTGAGATTTGTCGTGTCTATCGGCAAATTCCCTCGAAGCCACGGTATGACTTCGAAGATGGAGGCTATTGGGGAAATATGATCTTTGATGATATCGAAGCATCCGCGTCGGCATGGATCTACTGGAATATGATCCTGAATGAACAGGGCGGCCCATGGGCTGTATCCGTAGTTCACGAAAATCCAGACCCGAACGCGCAGCACCCGGTCGTGTTCATTGACCAGAGAACGAAGAAGGTTATTTACACTGGTCTCTACTACTACCTGGCGCATTTCAGCAAATTCGTTCGTCCAGGCGCAGTGCGGATTCAAACCCTTGGATCAGGTGGTGGTGTCCGTGTGTTGTCATTCAAAGCTCCAGGCGGAAAGATCGTCACCGAGTTGATGAACAGCAACAAGACGCCAAGCCAGGTCACGGTAGCCTTTCACGGGCGTAACCTTTCACTAACTTTGCCCGCTATTTCGATCACTACCGCAATTTGGCACACTCAGGAGTCAGGTAAGCAGATGTAGCGAGTCAGGGATACATCGACCATACTTACTCAAGAGGAGGTTTGAGCATGACTGGTTACGTCGAGGCGGACATTGCGTCCAACGCAAACTCATCTAAGGTTCGCGGCGTCGAAGCGATGCGCTGCGATAACCGAAGCAATGCAGCCCGGGGTGGCAAGCGACCGGGAACGGCCAAGGCACTGCTGAGGATAGGATGTGTAGTCGCGGTTGTCGCCGCGATCTTCTACGGGTCCTTCGCTGCTGCGCAGAATGACCCATCGAAGCCGGTATATCTGGACCCGAGCCAGCCTATCGATGTCCGCGTAAATGATCTGATCAGTCGGATGACCCTCAAAGAAAAGGTTGGCCAACTCAACCTTCCGTGCGCATTTGTTGACGAGATCGGTAAGACGGTTCCTGAGAAGATTGAAGCCGCAAAAAAGTTCGCCGCCGGAACTTATACCCCTGAGATCGGTCCTGGAGCGGGCTTCTTTACGCTCGCCGATACTCTCAAGCGGGCCGATGTTGCAACGGAGGTGAATTACTTCAATGAGCTGCAGAGAATTGCGCTTACACAGACGCGGCTGAAGATTCCGTTGCTTGAAGATGAAGAGGGAACGCATGGAGCCATGTTCCCTGGAGCCACGGTATTTCCGGAAGGCCTGAGCATTGGCAGCACGTTCGATATGGGACTCGTAAATCGCATCTATTCCGCTTCCGCACAAGAAGCAAGAGCTGTCGGCATTCACGTTCTCTCCACCCTTGTGCTGGAGTTGGATCGAGACCCACGAATGGGACGCAATATGGAAGCCTACACAGAGGACCCTTACCTCTATTCGCAGATCGCAAAGAATAT
>Ga0182024_10009131_pt1 | contig 20619 bp, 21 predicted proteins | sample P32metaG_FD_120480 | JGI IMG/M metagenome (GOLD analysis project Ga0182024, IMG submission 120480) | Permafrost microbial communities from Stordalen Mire, Sweden - P3-2 metaG (Illumina Assembly) | ecosystem: Environmental > Terrestrial > Soil > Wetlands > Permafrost | place: Sweden: Stordalen... | reverse complement strand
GCACTGTTTTCACCGCTTTGTTCCTCTATAGGTCTGCGTCACCCTCAGTTTATCCGGCTGCTCCGCCAGCACCTTGCGATACATCGCCTCCGCCCGCGGCACCTTGCCTTCCCGCAAGGTCCGCTTGGCCAGCTTCAACGTCGCGTCGATTTCGATGGGGTGCATGAAAACGCTCCTTCGACCGGACGGCCGAGGTAAACGGGTGAGGTCCAGCGATCATTTCTCGCGCCTGCTTCATGGTCAATTCCGCCGTAGTGTTTGATCTATTGGACCCGTCCCGTCTGATGAACCCAGGTCACCCATGGCTCGCTCGTCTCATGGCCGGGTGCTTCCTCGCCGTTATTGAGAATGTACGCGGACATGCCGCCGCAATCGGGGTCTTGCGCGCATTCATCGCCCGCATCGGGCCATTGGATGGTGTATGAGTCGCACGTGGCAGCGGCAACTAACGTACCAATCGCCTGCTCCGCCCCAGCCGGCGGTTCCGCCCCCTCGGCCAGATTCAAGGTCGCGCCGATGTCGATGGGGTCCATAACAAAACTCCTATTTATTGGGTCCCATTTGATGTAAAGGTCTGCGTCACCTTCAGTTCATACGTCAGGCGATCTCCTTGGTCGGTCGGCCGCACTCCGGACATCGGAGCGGCGATGCCCGGAGGTCATATCCGCACGCTGGGCAACAACCCGCACGAGCGCGGCGCACGCACGCAAGCATTTGCCAAGACAGCGGCAGCAGCGGAATTGCAAGAGCGGCCACGAGCATCCATAGCGGAATGATCACTACCTGAGAATCCACGACGACGTTTCCTCCTGCGGGGGGATCCCACGAGGGCTCGCTGGTAATCCACGAGGTCTGCCAGAATATCCCCCACCGCTCAAAGCGCGTCCCGAAGGGGAACCGTGGAGGGAAGCCGACCTTGCCGGCGCCAAATGCATCGTCTGGAGAAAAGAGTCCAAGCCGGGAGCGCCACGCATCCGAGAGTGGAAACATGGATATTCGCTTTATAAAGAACCCGAACGGGATGGTGTCCATTGATGTTGATCGCTTGAGACCACTGGTGTACTCCAGAAGCAACTCGCCTTGCGAGGCCGCTGCCATGACGGCAGAACCGCCGTCCGACTTTCGACTGGCGAGTACGCCGCAGCGGAAACTGTACGCCCACAGCAGGATCGTCCCGACAAAGGCAGCGACCCATGCGCACTTGATGACACGCAAAATCCGTCGCCGCAACCGGCTGGCCACATGGTTGCATTTTCGCACGATCACCCCGGAGTCCATTGAGCGTCCGTATCTTTATCAACTACGAAGTTCCAACTCGGTTCCGTTGTTGCGGGAGAGAAAGTAGTGCTCGTGAATGGGTTCACGCCCAACACATTTGGGTCGCCGCCAACCCATGTCCACACGCCGGGCTTATTCGGGTTCGGCGTGTTGGCGCCCAAGTGGTACCCCCACGTTCCCATCTGGAGCGGAACCCATTGGCTTCCCGTCCCTGGAGGCAGGAACATAATATAGTCCGTGAACGCCTCATTCGATGTGTACCCCGTCCAACCTTTGTGCTGGGCGTCTATCGCCGGCTTATCGTCCCAAAAGTGGGAGGTGTCCGACGTAGTCCATCCACTCCCGCTGAACGGATCGCCGAGTTGACTCCGGTCATTTGAATCGACGTATTGCTGGCTGATAGGCCAGGCGCCGTCCAGCCCCGGCTGCGTCTGCGGATATATCGTCTTGAAAGTTTGCAACTGGAGTTGTCCGCCCACGTTCACATCTTTTCCATACGTTTGGGTCAACTGGTCTAATTGCAGAATGTTCCAGGCCCCTTGTCCAAAGCCCTCGGGAACGTTGACCGTCGCCTTAAGTGTCATTCCGACACCGTTTCCGTGCGGGTCATTGACTCCGGAGAACAGCCCGAGGCTTTTTCCCGGTATGGCACCGATTGTGCCCACCGCGATACTCCCGCCCGTGACGCTCGGCGCCTGCACGTTGAATTTCGCGGAAGCTGAAAACACATTGCTCGGATCGGTGGTCAAACTCAGCCCGCTGACGCTGACGGAGATCGTGTCTGGATTGGACGAGGGAGCCGCGACCCAGAAGAACTGAATCTCCTGTTGCTTCTTTCCTGTGACCGGCGCGCCCGGATCTATCGAATCGACGTTCAAATTCGCCAGCGCCACGGGAGCGGCGGACAGTTGCTCCTGGCTAACGTTCCACCGATAGAGAACACTGTCGCTTGAAGGGATGTTCCATTGGTAATTGGCACCAACCGTTCCAACCGGCCCGACGACCAGGGCCTTCAGATCAACCATCTGTCCAACGAGCCATGGCTGTGCCTGATCGCCCACAAGTCCCGTATAGTCACCAGCATTCGGTGAGTTCTGCGAGAATAATTCGACCATTTGGTCCGCCGCCCGGTTGCCCGTGCCCGAAACGCTAGTCGTCGCGTACGTGTCGCCTCCCCCCTCGTCTTGCGGCGCCACCGGATTAGTGTCGGTCCCGTCCGGCCCGCAGTTGGCATCGGAGTCATTCACCTCAAACGAGATGTCATTGACGCTCGCGCTGCCGCTGATGCCTTCGACGTAAAGCGTCGTCATCCCCGACGGCGCATCGTCATCCACGCCATAGGTCCAGGTGACTTCGGAGACCGTAGTGCCGTCCACGTCTCCGAGGATCGGCGTGTCGCCTTCGCCAGGGTCGGCGGTGGTGTAAACATCCGCTTCATTCGCGGCGTTGTCGGTCAGGGTGATCACAGCCCCGTCCCGCGTCTCAGCCGGCAGGTCCACCACCAGCGGCACGATCGTCCCGCCGTCGGCGGGGGTGCCGCCCTCGAAGATGTCGTTGTCCGATCCGTTGTCTAGCCACGCATATAGATCGTCGTTGACGACGTAGCAGCCCGCCGCGGAGTTGTCGTCGTCCACGGCGTAGTTGTCCGAACTGCTGAGCGTCAGGTCCACCGTTTCCGTCCAGCGCGGGGTATGGTCTTCCAGCGGGTAGACGAAAAGCTCGGCCGCCGAGCTGCCGGCGGGGATCGTCGCGGTGCCGTCGAGGATCATTCCGTTTTCGTCGGTGACGACGTACGCATCGGAGTCGAGCGTGCCGCCGACGCTGTAGTTGACGGTCAGCGGCACGTCGAAGTCGGTGCCGGTGCGAGTGACCTCGAAGCTGGCCGGCTGCTGGCCGGATTCATCGGCGGTGGCGTCGCCGGCGGTGATGCCGGCGGTCGGTTTGCCCACGTCCACTTCCCGGGCGCTGCCGGTAATGTGCCCGTCATCGGCAAAGGCCGTGAGGCTCAAGCTCGGCTCGAACGTGCCGGCGGTGGCGTAGATATGGGAGGCTATGAAGGGGATGTATCCTTCGTAAACGCTGGATAAGCCGTCGCCCCAGTCGACGGTCAGGGCCTCGACGAAGTGGTCGCCGACGCTGTCGCTGTAGGTGGGGGCCAGGGAGTATTCGTCGCCGGCGGTCAGGGAACTGGGAGTGCCTTCGCCGCTGATCGTCGGCGTGGCCTCGGCGGCCGTGACGGTGAATGGCTCGGTATAAACAACGTAACCCGTCAGGCCGCCCGGCTCGTGATCCTCATCGTACCCGGCGCCGAAGGTCACCGCATAGGAGCCCGGCTCGGCGTAGAGGTGGGTGGGGTCAAACGCCGGCGGATCGTCTCCCGTGCAATCGAGCGAGTCGGAGTTCCCATCGCCCCACCAAACGGTCATGTTGGCCCCCTGGTAGCCATCGTCGGTCTGGGCCTCATCGGAGAAGCTGGCGCCGCTTAAGGTAAAGGCGGTCCCCTCGGTAATGTCACCCGGCGCATCGGCCGGGATGAGCATCCCGCTGCCGTCCGACGGAAGCACATCGGCCGAGGCGATGCAACTGGAACTGTATTCGCCGGCCTCGGCGGTCACGGTGAACTGATAGTTGTTGGTCGGCGTGGCGCTGTCGTCGAAGGCGTAGGTGTGCGTGAACTGGTTGCTGTCGAAAGTATCCGTTTCTCCGTCGCCCCAGTCCACGGTGTAGGTCGCCGGGTGGTTTGGAACCGGGAATTGGCCGGTGAGGTTGCCGGCCTGGTCATAGACGAAAAACGCCTCGGCGTAGAAGGCCTGGCCGCCGTCGGCATAGCCGGGATCCACCACCGTCAGGCCCGGGACGCTCGGATAGATCTCGACCTGGTTGGTCGCGGTGAACTGCTCGTCGCCGACCGTGGCCACCTCGGTGAGGGTGAAATTGCCCGGCGCGCTGGCCTCGGTGTACGTGTGGCCGAAGAACCCACCGTAGTCGGGGCTCTGGCCGTAGCTGTCCACATGACCGTCGCCCCAATTAATGGTGTACGCAGTCGGTGTGCGGCCTTCTGGGTCGCTGAAGTTCGATTGGATCTGCTCCTGGCTGCCTTCGACGTTGGGGCCGTCGACATCGAAAGATAAGCTCGACGATGCGTCGGTGACATCCACGGTGGTCGCCGCGGAGTAGGAGACGTTGTCGGTGGCGGCCGGATCGTCGGTGGCGACCACCGCGGTCGCGTCCACGTCGTAGGACCCAGCCTGCGTGTACGTGTGGGCCAGTTACGGGCTGCCGCCGTTGTAGAAATAGGTTCCCGAGCCGTCGCCCCAGTCCACCAGCCAATCGTAGGGTGTGTCGTTGGCGGGATCACTGAATGACTCGGTGGCGACGAACGAATCGCCGGCAGCCACGGTGTCATCGCCGGTGATCGAGACTGTTGCCGTGTCCTGGGTGACGCCAACCGTTGCATCGTCGGCCCAGTAGTCGCCGTCCACGTCGCTGGCCATCGCCATCACCGTCCAGTCGCCGCCGCCGTCGGGGGAGGCGGTGTAGACGTGGGTCAGGCTCGATGGATCGCCCGAGACTGCTTCCCCTTCGTCGCCGTCGCCCCAGTAAACGGTCCAGCCGGTGGGGGTGTTGCCGTTGGGGTCCTCGAAGCTGGTGCTGAACGTCGCGGTCTGCCCGGCCGTGACCGAGTCCGGGCCGCTGATCGAGACCGTCGGGGGCGTCTCATCCACGCTGGTCGAGTCGGTGTAGGTGCCGAAATCGGTGGTGACCGTCGCGTTGATGGTATAGCCAGTCGACGTGCCGGCCGTGTAGGTGTGGGCCAGGTTGGTGCTCGAGCCCGAGTAAGTCGCCTCATCCGAGCCATCCCCCCAGTTCACGTAATAATTGTCCGGCGTGTCGCCCGAGGAGATGCTGAATGAGGCGGTCAGGTCGTATTCCTGGCCCTTGGTGAACTCATCATCCCCGTCCACCGAGAAGGTGGGCGTGGGTTCGTCCACCTCGACGGTGGCGGATTGAGCGGTGTAGGTGCCGGTGGAATCGCTGGCGACGGCAGCCACCGTGTAGGTGCCGTCGGCGGAATAGGAATGGGTGGCGCCCATCGAGCCGCCAATGTTGCTTTCACCGTCGAAGCTCTCATCATCGGACCCGCTATAGGAGGCGGTGGTCCCATCGCCCCAGCTCACCAGCCACGCGGTCGGCTCATCGCCGTTGGCGTCGAACGAGCCATCCAGATTGACGGTATCGCCGCGATCGACCTGCCCCTCCACCGACACCGCCGCCAGCGGGTCGACCTCGTCATACGCGGTCCACGTCCCGTTATCAGCGATGGCCCGCACCGTCGCCTCATACGGATCAGGCCCCCCGGCGGCATAGGCGTAGGAAAAGCTGGTGGCGGACGCGGAGTACGTCTCATCCGATGAGCCATCCCCCCAGCTCACGATGTAGCTGGAAAGGGTGTGGCCGGGATCATCGAAGGTGGGCGTCAGGTCGTATTCGGATCCCGCGACGTAGCCATCGGTGGGACTTTCCAGCGAGACCGGCACGGCCGCGATGGCGGTGCTGGCGGTGAGCGTCCCCTGCTCGGTGACGGCGGTCCCCGTCACGCTGTAAGTTCCCGCAGCGGCATACGTGTGGGTAAAGTCATTGGCATATCCGCCGGTGATCGACTCGGGCGTGCTGCCATCCGAATCGCTCGATCCATCGCCCCAGGCAATCGAGTAGGCCGAGAGCGTGTGCGCGCCGCCATCGGACAACTCCTGATATAGATCGAACGGCTGCCCCACCGCCGCAGCCTCGCCCGGCGAGAGATAGAGCGAGGCCGTCGCCTCGTCCACCGTGACCGCCATGCTGGTCGAGCCGCTGTAGGAGAGGGTGCCTTCGGTGTCGTAGACGGTCGCGGTGATCTCGTCGGTGGGGCTGCTCGGGGCGTTGTAAGTGTATAAATCGGCGACCGAGTCGCCGAAGAGCGTGTGCGTGGTGCCGTCGCCGTAAGCGATAACCCAGTTCTGAACGGTATAAGTGGAGGCGGTGCTGCTGGCAGTCAAACTGACGACGCAGGCATCGCCTTCCGTCAGCTCCGAAGGCCCGCTGATGTGAGCCGCGACGCTGAGAAGTTGCCGCTTCTCCAATGCTTCCAGTTCATAGCGCTCGAGCGGATAAAGCGGCCGCGAAAAATGCCGGCCCCAACTCCGTTCGATGCTGATGCACGCTCTATTCGCCGCCCGGCGCAGTTTCGCAAGTGCCGCCATGATTCCGTCCCTGGCTTTGCCGGGCCGTTGCGGCCCCGCGCGACTTCGATGTCATGCGAAGAGAAACCCGCCCGTGCCGGTCCCTCACCCTTGAAGACTTGGACAGGCGGTACTGTGCCCTGCGACATGGAGGCGGTCAAGAACAAAATCGTGGGAGCCCATCTGCTTTTGGCATACGCAAGCGGCCTCGGCCGCAAGCCCGAGATCGAGACGGCGAGACACACCGCGGCATGTCACTTGATCGCGCCACGGGCTTTGAACCCTGCGGCTTTGCGGAAGACCAGGAAATAGGAGTGGTTCTTCCGCGCGTGGACCTGCTTGACGACCCGGCTCAGGCCGGGCTTGTTGCGGCGAAGGACGACGAAGAGGTCTTCGATCGCAAATCCGTATCCGGCCAACTCGTTGATGATCTCGACGTGCGTGAGCCGCTGGCGGTTGGCGCAGACTTCGTCGGCGCATTTCACGATATAAATCCCGTTGTTGCGCAGGACGCGATGGGCTTCGCGGGCGCCGGAGAAATAGAGGTCGAGCACCGCTTCATGATATTTCTTTCCCGGCGCGGCGGGCTGGTTGTTGCGGTAGTAGGTTTCGTAGTTCTGATGATTGACGTGGGCTGTTCCGCCGGGCGTGTGCATGTAGGGCGGATCGAAGACGATGCAATCCATCGAGCCGTCGGCGTGCGGAAGCGACCGGCAGTCTGTTCCGGTCTTCAAATCGGATGCATATAGTTGATATTGGCCGGCCGGAACGCGCTTCCAGAAGATGCCGCGGCCGTAGGTCACATCCGCGACAGTGCTGCCGGGAGGAACGTATAACGACAGCACTTGGACGAACACCTCGTCATTGCCCGCCTGATGTGCGGTGAACACCAAATCGTTTGTCGCCACGCCCGCGGGCGACTTTCGCTTCCGCTTGATCCGCGGCGATTCCAACTGCAGTTCGTTCATCCGATCCTCCGAGGCGCACGATACTCGCAGGTCCGTTGAGGTGGTGCATCTTCCGTGCGCCGCGCCAGGCGATTATCGCGATTTAGGACATTCCCTCTCACGCCGCGGGCAGAGCTTTATCGCCGCCCCGGATGCTCCTTCCGGTCGGGAGTGGATCCGGGGCGGCGCTGAAGCTCTGCCCACGGCGTGAAGGGGAGGACACCCCAAAGGGCAATGAGCAGTCCCATCTTCCTCCGGCGCTTCTCGTGGAATTTGCGGCCCCGCCGCTCCTACCATCCGGCACCGAAATTGGAGTAATCGCCGTATGCACCATCCCAGTCCCGCGACGCTCGGACAATTGAAAGAGACCGGCTATCAGCCGTGCTCGGTGAAGGACGAACTTCGCCGAAACATGATTCACAAACTGAAGGCCGGCGAGGCGCTGTTCTCCGGCATCGTCGGGTATCGAGATTCGGTCATCCCACAGATCATCAATGGCATCCTGTCCAAGCACGATCTGCTGTTCCTTGGGCTTCGAGGCCAGGCCAAAACGCGGATCCTCCGCATGCTGCCCGATCTGCTGGATGAATGGATCCCGGTCATTTCCGGCATGGACATCAACGATGACCCCATTGCCCCGATGAGCGGCGTCGGCAAGCGTTTGATTACCGAACAGGGAGACGACGCGAAGATCGAGTGGGTGCATCGCTCGGATCGCTATCACGAGAAGCTGGCGACGCCGGACGTGACGATCGCCGACCTCATCGGCGAGATCGATCTCGTAAAGCACGCCGAGGGACGATACCTCTCCGATGAATCGACGATGCACTTCGGGCTGATCCCGCGAAGCAACCGCGGCATCTTTGCGATTAACGAACTTCCCGATCTCGCGCCGCGCATCCAGGTCGGGCTTTTCAACGTGCTGGAAGAGCGCGACGTGCAGATCCGCGGGTATCCGATCCGGCTCAATCTGGACGTGTGCTTGGTCTTCAGCGCCAATCCTGAAGACTACACCAACCGCGGCCGGATCGTGACGCCGCTGAAAGACCGAATCGGCTCGGTCGTTCGCACGCATTATCCCGAGACGGCTGCCGAGGGAATCCAAATCGCCGAGCAAAATGCCTGGATGGAACGGCGCGACGGACAATCGGGCAGCGGCGTAGAGGTCGAGGTGCCGCGGTTCATGTCCGAGGTGGTGGAAGAAGTTGTGCGCCTGGCGCGCGCCAGCCCCCACGTCAGCCAGGCCTCCGGTGTGTCAGTCCGCACAAGCATCGCCAACCTCGAAACGCTCATCAGCAACGCCGAGCGCCGCGGCATCCTCACCGGCGAAAAACGCGTGGTGCCGCGGATGTGCGATTTGAATCATCTGATTGCTTCGTGCCGCGGAAAGATCGAGATGACTCTGGCCGAGGAGGAGGGCGCCGAGGACAAGTTGATCAAGTCGCTGGTGGGCGAATCGGTCAAGACGGTCTTCGCCCGCTACGACGACCCGGAGGGCCACGACAATATCTCCGAGCAGTTCAAGGGAAACCTCACGTTCCCTGCGGGAGATGATCTCTCGGCAGACGAATTCGTGGCGAACATGAAGGCGATCAAGGGCCTGCCGCAAGCCGCCGCCGCGCTCGCCCGGCAACTGAAGCTCGACGGCGGCGACAACGCGACGCTTGCCTCAGTCGGTGAGTTCTTGCTTGAAGGGTTGTACGTGAACAATCGCTTGAGCAAGTTTAACAGCAAGGGGAAGACGTTTTTCAGGAAGTGAAGCACTCAGCCGAAAAGGTTAGCGCTCAAGGTGGATGTTCCAGCGCACCGGTCGAGATCGCATTTCCTATGCCTTTTATTGTGGGATTGACATTGCGAATCTTCCATCACAAAATGTGATGCGGCATGCATATAATCAAACGGCTGCCTCTCAAGGAATTCGGGAAAGTGCATCCGCGTGCCGTCGGCCCCCTGGAGGAATGGTTCCGATTGGCCGAAAAGGCTGTCTGGAGGAACTTCGCCGACCTCCGGCGCAACTTCGGACGGGCAGACGTCGCGAGGGTGAAATCCGGCAACATCGTCTGTGTCTTCGATATCGGCGGAAACAAATTTCGGCTTATCGCAAAGGTCAGCTACGAAAAAGGGAAGGTTTACGTGCTTCGCATCCTTACGCACAAAGAATACGACACCGATAAGTGGAAGGCAGAATTATGAGCACCGCCGCCAAAAGCAGTATCCATACGGCGGACAGCTATCTGGCCCTGGTTCAGCAGCAGCCGCTTCGCGCTATCCGCACCCGGAAGGATTACGACGCGGCGTCCAGCATGATCGACCGGCTGGCCGTCCGTGAGGATCTCGATAAAGGTGAGCAGCAATATCTCGATGCGATGGAAGTGCTCATCGAGGCGTACGAGAACAACGTGATGCCAGTGACGCCCGATGGCCGCACCTCACTGGAACGGCTCAAGGCGCTCATGCGGACTTCGCAAACGACACCCGTCAAGCTACGCTCCATTCTGGGAAGCAGCCAGTCGATGGTGTCGATGATCCTTGGCGGCCAGAGGGCATTAAGTAAAAAGGCGATCTCCAAGCTCGCCGAGCACTTCAGGGTCGATCCGGGGTATTTTCTGGATTAGGGGAAGCCAACGCGGAACGCTCACCCTCGGATGCAAGGGCATGGTCATTATTCCCACCAACAGCTCAAAGCCTGTCCGTATCGATCAGGGTTCGTCCGTATCCGTTCCGCTCCAGCCACCAATAGGTGAAGTGCTTGGAAAGCCAACTGGCGGCGCGCTCGGTGGCCAGCTCCCGGTTCCTTGAGGTGAGGAGGATCGGAATGCCGAACTTTGCCTCAACGGCATCCAACAGCCCGCAGACGGAATTGGGATGTACGCCCGATTGAATTTCGTCGACGCTCCAGCCACTCTTGAGGGTTTCGTATGAAGCCTCGACCAGGATGGCCTTCCAACGGAACTTCGCCAGCCGCGAGCAACAGGCAAGAAAGCGCTCGCGACAGTTGACGGTGCAGTCCACCAGATCCGCCAGGCTCTTACGCTCCAACGCGAGCAGGCCCTCCATCCCTTCGATCGAGTAGTCCCCAGTCAGGAGCGTGGCCCGTCGCTCGCCGGCAATCCAGTTGGGATGATTTGTGGATAACGCCAACGGCTGCTGCTCGCGGGTGTCCACGAGCACCAAGGGTTTGGGAATGCCGTCGCTGCGAAGAAGGCTGCGACCGCCGCGCTTTACGAGGAGGCGGGTGGTGGTGGCAGGATGGAAGCGGCAGGCGTCCGATGCGCCGCCCAAAATGGAGTTCATCGGGACGATCCTTTGATGGTGGCGAAAGTCGCCGTTCCATGACGTTGCCGGGCACCCTCCGACTTTGCGGTGATCGTGTTGATTCGAATAATGTCTAGCTCGTTCGTAATACAGGGGGATCCGCGTACGCCGAGCGCATACTTCTTGCCCAAGAAGTCGAACAGTTCTCGGCCAATCTCGTAACCAATTGGCTTAAAATCACCAACGAAACAGGTTACGATGCCCTCCGTCTGCCCGCAGTCATCAGCATGCTCGTAGAAGTAGTAATCCCTGAAAAACTGTTCGATCCGGGCATCGACCGCTGTGATTACAAAAGCGGTCTTGATGTCGAAATACCCGTTAAAGTACTTGCAGCCGTTGGGTTTGATGAACAATCTGCGTGGAATCTGATCGCGAGCAAAGCGTGCAATCGTTGTGAAGAATCGAATTCTTGCCCAGTGGTCGCATTCAATAAATTCGGCGCCACTCTTGTTAAAGCCCATCGTCCGGTACAATTCAGGCTTGGGGTCCAGACGCTCAACCGCACGACCTAATTTGTCAACGGCCTTCACGATCGTTTGCAACGTGTATGCTTTTGGACCTGAGACGCGTTTCGTCGCAAACGTCCACGATGCCTCCCATGGCCCTGTCTTCCGATGCTTGGTCACAGATGCGTTGAAATAGTCTTTGAGGCAAACAAACCGAACTTCTCCTGTAAAGCCAAACTTTTTGATCTTTGCGCGGAGGTCCATCTCGTCATCGTTTTCGTCCCAGTACACGATATATAACGACCGAATATCGTCTCGATGCAGGCACCGCAGGCATTCATATTCGAGATGTGAACGGAACGCGCTTAGCCCGTACTCGAGCTCGATGGCTTGCTCTTCGCCGTCGCCATTAACAATGCAGAAATCCGGAAAATGCGTGTGTATACGACGTACCTTCTTCCCCTTGAACTCGGGAATTCGTTCCCACTACCTACTGAACAAATACACGACGGCCTGCTCTTGGGGTGAGAAGACTGGTTCCAGCTTCTGCATTGCCATCTGCGTTCCCTTTCACCCGAGCTGACGCGATCGAAATATGCCGCCCACGACCCGGTTCGATGATCCTTGCCTGGGCGTGGACCACGCAATCAAAGACCATGCTGGTCGGATTCGAGTCATGCCGGCCCGCGGGACCGGCGTGCCGCTCGCACTTCCTTCTTGCCGTTCGCCAGCAGCTCGCTCAACTCATCCTCGCTCATGCCCGAATCGGCGAATGCATCCCATACAGGTTTGAGGATCTCCTCAAGCGGGGGCCTGGACATTTCCGCCTTGAGAACGCGCTCGACGTAAGTAGGCAGATCGAGTCCGGCGTGTTTCGCCTTGACTGCCAGTCGGGCTTCATCCTCAATCGGCAGTTTGATTGTCAATGACATGCAGGCTCCTGGCTTCTGCAAGGTACAGCAACCGTTCGAGGCGAGTTGTATCCAATGGCCTTCGCCGCACCAAGGATTTCTCAACGGGCTTTGCCTGTGGTCCGCAAGTGGAATGTCGTCAGAAGCGTCCGTCGCAAAGACAGAATCGAGGTCCGCAACAAATTCTTTGGTCACACCGTACGCTCTCTGCGTGTCGAGCTTCACCTTCGTTCCTTCCTTTCACTGCGTTGTGATGCGATGCCACATTTTACCGCCGCGGCAAGAAAAGGAAATCTCAAACGCCAGCATTTTGAAGTCCCGGCATTCTTTGCAGCGTGATCGATTTTTGGATTGACTTATGTAATCTGATAACTTATTAGATTCGATAATGTGGATCATTCGGGAGCACACGGGCATCCGGAAGGCTTGCGACAGCGCGCCCGAATCGGTCGTCCGGAAATATGAACTCTGGAAAGACATCGTGTTCCGGCATGGTCCGCAGAAGCTGAGGGAATTCCCTGGATTTGGCGATGAGAAGCTCAAGGGACGGCGCAAGGGCGAACGCTCATTGAGGTTGAGTCTGCAATACCGGGTTATTTATGCTGTGGACCGAAAGAATGTCACGGTGTTTGTCTTGGAGATCACGCCCCACAAGTATTAGGAGAGGCCATGAAACAGCGATCTTCTCGATCTTTCGTACCCGCACGGCCACATGCGACCCTCAGCACGGGCCAGGTGATCCGCATGCTTCGCGATCTGAAAGGCTGGACCCAGGAGGAATTGGCAGTGCGTTCGGGCATCAGCGCCACGAACCTCAGTCTTCTGGAAAATGACAAGGTGGACATTGGCAAGAAGCGCGTCGAGCAGCTTGCGGGAGCCTTCGATGTTCACCCGGCCATCATCATGTTCCCGGAATACGAAGCCAGAGAGATTGCGAAAGTTGCTTAAAATCAACCAACGATCCGGGGCCGCGGGGATGTCTCTGACGGACGCCCTTCGGCGCGGTCCCTACTTGTCGTTGATGCCTTCCCAAATCGGGTCGAAGATCTGGCCCGTCATGCCGATGGGTTGGATAACGAACCCGTACCGGCGGCGGGATGCGCTGGCCGTCACTGGCCCATCGTAAAGCCGGCGGCCATCGTCCAGTCTGACTTCGCAGCGGTTGTTCAGGACGACGATTCGAATCGTTCCATCCAGTTGTCCGCTTGAAGGCGAGCGAGGCGCCGGCCGATAGCGGATCGCAGGCATTCCGAAGGGCGCAACTTCGATGAAGCCGTCACTTGTCAGCACAATGCGGAAGTCGGACGAATCGGATGCGGCCGGCGGGACTCCATGGCGATCCTAGAGCCCGAACCAGATGCAATTGGCGAACGACGTGGTTTCCTGGTCTGTGTCGCGAAGATGAAAGCGGACGGCCAACTCCGCGTTTGCAAATCCCGGCGTCATGGCAAGGTGTTGAAAGTGCCCGGAGGGGATCTGGAACTCGACCGGCCGGTAGGCGTTGAAAAACTGCAGCGCCCACTTGCTGGTTTCCGCACTCTCCGGATCCTGCAGCGGAACAAATGCGTCGAACTGGCGGCACCGAGCCCGCGGCAAGCCCGGCAGCGCGGTAAGCAGGTCGCCGCGATCGTGCCTGGGCATCGCGCGGTACGCGGCGGCGGCGCTCGCTATCTCCTTCTCCGTCCCAAGCTCGGTTGGGTAGCGCTTGGCCAGCTCCAACGACTGTTCGAGCTTGAAGCTGAGTAGGGCCGCATTGTTCAACACTTTCACCGTATCGCTGCCGAGATGCGCGCCGCTAAGAAACGAAGGCCACTCCCAAGCCATTGCGTCTTCAAAGTAACACTGTCCGAAGGCGATTCGCATGGCGAGCGGCGTGAGGAGTTGGCCGTGATACCCGGCGCTCTGTGCGTGCGCCAGCGCCGTTTCAGCGAGGTCGGCGTTGGTCATGAAGGTGGACGCCGCCACGAACATGTCGTCGTCCCACCGCGGATCACGCTCGGACGATCGCGCGTACGCATCAGCGATGCGCCAGCCGTCATAGGTGTAAACGCCGAGCATGCCGGGTTGGATCGTGACTGTCCGCTGCCCCGTTCCGACAGCCCAGAATGTGATTTGTTGAGGCGCGTTGGTGCGGGCGCGTCCAAAGTCGGCGTCCCCCGCCGCCGGGCCGATCTGATTACCATCCACCGACATCAGAATGTCGCCGGGCTTGATCCCGACGCCGACAGCGTGGCTGCCGGCAATGACTGCGGTGACCAGCAGGCCGTCGGTCGGGCGGCCCGGCGCGCGGAGCGCCGCCACATCAATCCTTGACATCGCGCCCTTCTTTAATTCAGCGTACGCTGCTTCACTGTAACGATCGCGCAGCGCGGGCGGGGCGGGCGGTGGTTTCCAGTCGATGGGGTCGGACGGCGTATCCATTTCAGCGGCTTGGGTCGACGGGACCGTCGATAGAGCGGATGCCTCGCGGCTGACGACGTCGATTTCGCTGTAGAACGTATTGCCCCAATCGTCGTCGGTTTCGGCTGGCAGAATGTCGAACAGCAGATATCGGTAGTGGCCGATGCGGCCGGCGGACGCACTGATGCTCACGCCGTACTGCCCTGAGGTGTCGCCGGAGCTCGGCCGGGTGTCCACCGCGGCGACCCGATCCCAGCCGCATTCCTCCGGCGGCTGGCCTTTCACTGGCCTGGGCTGGAAATTGCCGGCGCTTCCATCGGAGGCATAAAGGACATAGACCTGAGGCGCGCGGGTAAGGCAGTGCCATGAATAGGTATTCACTTGACCGATGTCGATTGGCCGGCCGAGGTCAACCAGCAGGCGGCCGCCCTCTTTCCCCTCGAAGGCGAAGTTGTCGCCCGGTTCATTTTCCCAAACGGGGACTTTGCCGTCATGAAGTCGGTTAAGCGCGTTAGAATCCGCGCGGCCCGACACGATCGTAAACGTCCCGCCAGTCGCGGCATCGTCAGCCGAGGGGGGCGGGACATCCTTGAACTTGAACGCGGCAGTGGCGCAACCACTGTCGTTATGAGCGACCACAACTCGAACCGCCGCATCCGCCGTCTGGCCACAAAACAGTAGCAACCAAGCGGAGAATAGGATCGCAGCGCGTCGATTCACAGAACCCTCCCGGCAACATGCGAAAATACGGCGGAAGGAACGGGCCCGCACACGAAATCAGGGCGCTCCAGCGTCTGGCGCGATTGATTTTAAGTTTAGCTTTGCCGGGTGCGCGATGGTAGCGACATGCGCCACGGCGCTCACATTCTTTGTATGCCGTCCAGGATCGGCCTACGCACTCCCCCAGAAACGCTGCGATTAATTCCGGCCTTACGATTCCACAGGCCATGTTGTCCTTCGACACGCGCTGGGGCACCGGGCCGACTCTCGCTGGCTTTGGAAGTAGCTGTGAGCTACAATGATTGGTGTGGCGAGTTGAATATACCCGGTCGGCGTTGCGGGCATTGCGGAGAATGCCGCGTAATGTCGCGAACACGATCCGAGGGAAAATCGTTGCTCTGGCTGCTGATCCGTATGCTTCGAATAACAATGCGATCAAGTTGCAGGGTCGGGAAGGTTACCGGTTGCGGGTGGGCGACTGGCGCGTGCTGTACGAGTTGAATGACCGCCGTCTGATTGTGCTGGACGTGAAGCCGCGTGGAGGCGCATATCAATGAAGACCGAGATCATCGAACGCAGGGGCAAGTCGTTTGCGGTGGTGCCGCTTAAGGAGTTTGAGAGACTCAGGCATGATGCGCAAATGCTTGATGACATTCGCGCGTACGACACGGCCAAGTCCAGAAGGGAAGAGACGTTCCCCGCGGATGTGGCGGACGGTCTGGTGGAGGGCGAAAACCCCATCCGCGTTTTCCGCCAGTACAGGGGTTTGACGCAGGCACAACTCGCAAAGACCGCACGCGTGGCGCGAGCCTACGTGGCTCAACTTGAGACGGGAAAGAAACAGGGCTCGGTTGCCGTCCTCAGAAGCATTGCAGAGGTATTGAGAGTCGAACTGGACGATATCGCAGGGTAGAAAGCCCGCTGGAGACGATCTCTCTGCCGACGAATTCGTGGCGAACATGAAGGCGATCAAGGGCCTTCCGCAGGCTTCAGCCGCCTTGGCCAAGGAAATGAAGGCGGACGGCGGAGACACCGCCGTCCTAGCGGCCATCGGAGAGTTTCTGCTGGAAGGGCTGTACGTGAACAATCGGTTGTAATTGAATAGCGCTTAAATTGGCGGAATTCGGGCTGTTTTCGATCGCAGGAGTCAGAAACCGGCGTCAGAATTCGCTCGGAGTCGCACAAAACCTGGGAAAACATGGCCTTTCGAGCGCTATTCAATTACAATCGGTTGAGCAAGTTTAATAGCAAGGGGAAGACGTTTTTCCGGAAGTGATCGTAAGCCCGCGTCTGGGTCCGCTCCGATGAGAATACGCAACGGATCTCATTGGCGACCTTCCTCTTCTAGCTCATGGATTGCCGACTTCTTAGCATCCCAACCGCCAATCAACTGCCGATACTGCTCGCGCGTGACGTTTCGGAATGCGCTGCGGTCCTTCCTGTATCTTCCGAAGTTCTCGAAGCCGGGAACGGATCGAATATGGTCAAGTGAGATCGGCTCTTTGAATCGCCTTGGCTTATTCGCGAATACGTTGCGCGACGGGAAATCTCTATCCCAAGTGGCGTGTTCAACCTTTTTTATCTCGACCTCAGCAGTTATCCCCTTCCGATCTCCATCATAGAGGAGCAACTTCCTGCCTGTGCCATCGAGCTCCTTGTAGGGCCGCGGCGTGTGCCAAGCCCTGTCCGTTTGCAACGCCTCCAAGTACGCTCCCGGGAACACCCCGGTATCCGCTCCGAACGCGATCTTTGTTATAACGCCCGCAAAGTCCTGCTCGAAGATGCGATCATGGATCTGATCCAGGAATTGTGACACGAGCCGGGAAAATGCCGTCGCATTACAGTCTGCAACGGATGTTTTGAGCTGCTCGTAAACCTTCTTCCATTCGAGATGCATCACCGCGCGGCCGTTGCCCTTGGAACAGAACGACTTGATGTACTTGCTGGCAAGGAATCGCTCAATATAGCTGCTGCTGCCGTCGTCTGGCGTCAGGAGAACAAGCAGCTTGTGGTCCTGGGGCGCGCGTTCGAGCCACTTTAGATGGCGTTGCACTTGCTTCTCATCCAAAGCACCGGATTCAATTTTCGTCTCAAATCGAATGCACGAGGCCGCCCCGCACAGTTCCGCGTCGGCGTGACCGTCATACCCCCGAAGTACGCGGAAACTTCCGGTCTCTCCGCGCGGCTCAATCCCGAGCAAATCACGTAAAAAAGAGCTGACCGGCAGCGGCCCATCACATCGTGATGACAGTTGTAACAGGGCGACGAGCCCATTCGTAAACCGATCCTCCTCCTTCTTGTACGGGGTAAAAATGCTGACGCAATCCTTATCCTTCGAAATAAGGTCCTGCAAAGCTTGCCACTCGTCTTCCTTCACCGGAAATGGATTTCTTCCGCGCGGCATCTTCAGGACGCCCAATTTGCGAAGAAGGGGATGCCTCCTTAGCTCTCGCTTGAACACGGGCTGTTTCAGCAGCGGCTCGTATCGAATGTCAACGCGCCATTCACCGTGCGTTTTATACGGTTTGCGGGCGATCGCACCGAAGCCATATACGCCCCCTTCGTTACCTGCCTGCCAAAGGATCACCTTGTGGCCAGTCCGCAAATCGTCGCGGAGCTGTTTCACAAGCCAGAAATCTCCCGTGCTCACGCGCCTTGGAATCTCGTCCACTAGCTTGTACTCACTGGGATTCGCCTGAAATAACCAGATTTGCGTCATAAGACCCGATCCTTCCCTCCCGGTTCGTCGCACCGTCGCGTGGCTGATGCGAGAGGGCAGTATTGCATCAGATAAGGCTCGCTCCACCGCTAATTCCCCGGCGCCTTCTTGGTCAAGTGGCGTTGCCTGCGGTATGCCGCTGGTCGCCGTTCAATTGCCGGTCTTCCGCTGGGCGGCGTGCTTCTCCGCTTGTACGATCTGCCGCACCACCATATATGTGGTTCCGTTGTACTGCCTCGTACCCACGATCTTGAACCAACTATCGAGTACCCAGCTAAGGTTGTCCGCTTGGCCTGTGGTTGGCACACCTTCGGTCATGAATGGCACATCCCTGGATGGCGGAATCATGCCATCGGCGTTAAGGAAACCGACCGTCAGAAGCGCGGTCGAGTCGTCGATGATGTGCGTGACCGTTGCCACATGGATCAAACCAACAGCACCCACGCGCGGGAAGCCCAAGCCGTCCGGCCGATCTTTAGCCAATGCCTTCCATTCGGTCGCTGACACGACGACCTTTTTCTCATTGTTAGCCGGTTGGGCTTGCGCCGCGGGTGGGTTGATGGTTGCCGGTTGCGCCGCTGCCAGCAGTTTGTTCTTTGTTGAGGCGAGTTCCAGATTCAGTGCAGCGAGCGTGGCCCTCAAGGATTCAATCTGCTGCTTTTGGTCGAGAATGATTGCCCGCAATACCGCCGGATCGTCGGAGACGGCAGCCTGCGTTGCAGCCGCTTTTCTCGCTTCCAGTTTGGCCTTGGCGGCGGCGGTGCGCTGCGCCAGGTCAGCGTCGGGGGTATCGTCGGCCACTACGGCTGCAGCGAACATCAACACTGCAAGCACGGTCAGTATCTTCACGGCAGTCTCCGTTCTGATTCTTCGCGCCGCCAGCGGAAGCTCCGGTACAGGCAAATCTTCCTGGGCTGACGCCGCGGCTCATCGCTCGCCTTCTGGGCCGTAGAGAACTTCGTCGTGATCGGCCCCCGAGAATCCGTCGTCGGGGCTCTGGGCAGGCATGGCGGCAGTTTCCGCCAAGGCGGCGACAAGGCGCTGCGGAGGCCGCAGTGGCGCTTCGGTTTCGATCGTCAGCACGACTTTCGCCCCCTCGTCCAGCAAAACCGGACTCGCCGGGCGAAATGTCCCGCGCTGGTAGATGGCATCAACATGAATGGTCATAAAGCGACATTATACCCGATCGAGCTTGCTGAAATCGTACACGACCACTTGCTCTTGGCGCGAGAAGACTGGTTCCTTCTTGCGCATCGGCGCAGCGTTTTGCTTGGTATTACCGCGCAACTTACGGGCGGATGATTCGAAGCCGGACATTTCCGACGACGACAAAGCAGCCCGCCCACGTTTCGATCTTCTCGTCGCGAAGGATTTGCGTCATCCGCTCGATCAACTTGCGGCGACTCGGATGGTTCAGACGAACGAGTACGATTCCGGGATGAGTGCCGGGCTTGAAGCGCCGGATGTCGGAGAAATCCAAGTCCTGCGTCAGGAGTAAGCGGCCCTCGGTCACGGCCGCATGGAAAATGATCGAATCGTCCTCTCCGACAAGTTGCTCGCTATGTACGGTGTGAACGTCGTGGCCCTGCGAAGCCAGCAACGTCTCCAGTTCGGCCGGCAGATTTTCGTCGAGCTTGATCCTCATGCCATCGCCGGGAGTTCCGGGAGCGGCAAGTCCTCCTGAGCCGAGGCTGCGGCGAACGCGATTGCCGCCCTGACCTGCTGCTCGCCAATCGACGGAAAGCTCCTGATGATCTGTTCGGTGGTGTCTCCGTCAGCCAGAGATGCGAGGACCGTTCGTAATGTCACCCGCGTTCCCTTGAAGACGGGCTCGCCTCCGCACACTTGACGATCGCGGGTAAGGAAATCAGCGAATGCTGCCATGACATCGCATCATATCAGCTTTTGACGGCTGATGCATTGTTGTCGACGAGTTCCGGAAAGGCGTTGGCGCCCTCACGCAGCGGCGCTTTTCTTCGTCGGTTCCATGATCCACTTCCGCAGTCCGCTCACCTGACCTTCCCATGCGGAGCTGGCGCGAAGTTTCAGGAAGGTTTCGAATAATCCGTCGATGCCCTGGCACAAATCGCGGATGAGCGTCACGCGTTCCTCGAACACCACCCGCGCGGTTTCGGCGTCTTCCACCTCGGGTAGCTTGGCGGTTCCAAGCGCCATCGCTTCGGGGTTGAGGTTCAGCGAGAACTGTTGCTTGAACGCATCGATGACCAGCCCGGCACGGCGAGGGAGCTTGCCGCTGCGGAGGGCGTCCTTGGCTTCGGGCATGCGGGACGGGCCGTCACCGCGGAGGGTGTCGCGGCCGGTTTGGCCGTAGGCGCAATCGAGGTCGAGGGAGCGGTCGATGTAGAGCGTGATCTCGCCGGCGGATTCGGTGGTGATGATGCCGGAGCGGTGGTCGGCTTCGTGCCAGAGCCAGAGGAGAAACTCGTTGCCGAGGAAATCCTTGGGCTCCGGGCCTTTGGCGACCCAGGGGTAGTCGGGGTATTCGCCTTCGCCGCTGGGGCCGGGGACGAAACGGGTGGGCCGCAGGTCCTCGTAGTCGCGGCGCTTGCCTTTGGGTTCGAGAAGCCGCAGCGCGAGCGAGCCGGCGGTGATCGGTTGGAGCTCCAGGCCGAACGAGCGCTCAAACAGCTCGGCGAGCTT